>Ga0315284_10005318_pt1 | contig 18266 bp, 18 predicted proteins | sample YL17G09_16_MG_FD_203696 | JGI IMG/M metagenome (GOLD analysis project Ga0315284, IMG submission 203696) | Sediment microbial communities from Yellowstone Lake, YNP, Wyoming, USA - YL17G09_16 | ecosystem: Environmental > Aquatic > Freshwater > Lake > Sediment | place: USA: Wyoming | collected...
CGCCCCGGATCACCCTGGCATCCGGCCGGACGGAGGCGGCCATGTAGTGAAGACTTTCGGCCTGCAAGGCCGATTTTGACCCCGCCACGCCGGTTCCACCCCTCGAATCCGCGAAGTCGGGCTAGCGGCAATGGCGGGGCAGTTTGTTACTAAAGGGGCCCCGTCGCGTTGGACGAATAACAAAGTATGTCGGCTAACAACCCATCGCTTTGGGGAGGTATGGCTCCTGCCGTCGGATTCGCAGCAGCGATTCTCCTCGGCGGATGTGGGTCTGCGTAGGAGCGGCCGGATGTTGGTAGCCCGGTCTTTTTTCCTCCGGCGCCGGAGAAGCCCCGGCTGCAGTTTCTCACTTCGCTTTCCGGTCCTGCCGATTTAGGCGCCGCTGGCGCCAGCGGCTTCGAGAAATTCGTCCTCGGTGAGGCGGAACGGACGGATGGAATAGCCACTCCGTACGGCTTGGCCATTTCCGACGACAAACTGTATGTCTGTGACGTCGGCAAGAGGCGGGTCGAAGTGCTCGATCTCAGGAAGCGGTCGTTCGGTTACATGACGGAGGACCGAAGGCTGATGAATCCCGTAAACATCTGCATCGAGCAGAACGGGATGAAGTACGTGGCTGACCCGACGGCGGGAGCGGTTTTCGTCTTTGGTGCGGACAACGCGCTACAAGCAATCCTCGGCAAGGAGTTGCGGATCAGCCCGATCGACGTCGTAATCCGGGGGCCGCACTGCTACGTGACCGACTTCGCCAGCAACCAGGTCGTCGTGATGGACAAGACGACGGGCAAGGAGATCCGTCGGATGGGCGAGCGAGGCGATGGCGACAACCAGTTCAAGCTCATCAGCGATCTGACATTCGGCCCGGAGGGGACCTCTACGTGACCGACAAGCTGAAAGCCAAGATCTTTGACTTCGATCCATCCGGCAACCTCAAGCGGACGATCGGCCGCCTGGGCGATAGCATTGACGAGTTGGTGCGGCCCAAAGGCATCGCAGTGGACCGCGACAGCCGGATCTGGGTGATCGATGCGGGCGCGTCCCTGTCGCTTTCGGCGTGGTCCACGGAAGTCGCAAAAAAATACGACCCGCAAGGTCGCCTGTTGCTGTTCTTCGGCCGGCCCGGCAACGAGCCCGGGAACATGAACCTTCCGGCCAAGATCATCGTGGACTACGATCATGTGGACCTGTTCAAACGCTACGCCGTCAGGGGGGCCGACATCAAGTTTCTTGTGTTCGTGTCGAACCAGTATGGCCCAGCGAAAGTCAACGTGTACGGCTTCGGCGAGTTTCCCGTTGCGGACAAGCCGAGGGAGGCGACGCAGACGCGGCCTGTGGAAAGGGGCCCGCCGGCGGAATCGGTCCGTCCTGTGGAGCCATCGCCCACCGCGGTTGCACCCGAACCGGGGCAGCAGACAAGTGAAGCCCAGCGATTACAGCAGACCAAGACAGTCGCCGATCTGTACTACCAGAGCATGGACCTGTATCGTGCCGGTCGGCTCGAAGAGGCCCGGGCAGGGTTCGTGAAAGTCATTGCAAGCGGGCTGATCCCCCCTCCGATGGAGGAAACACTCAAGGGGTATATCAAGGACATTGATGGGCGGCTCGCACGCAATCGCGGCGGGTCGCGTTGATCGGCGGTTCGGTGAACCTGAAGTAGGAATGAAGCGGTCGTTCGCAGGGAGGCCGCGATTGAGAGTTTGGATATCAAATGTATGCGGCAGCCCGCACATTGCGATCTGGCATTACTTCGGACGGTCTTCTTCCTGCTGGGATCAGGATTGGCGATGATGCTCCTGCTGCTGTCCAGTTGTGACGAAATCGAACGCCACAAAGCGTTGACCTTCTTTCTTGATGGCGTTCCGCCTTTGCAGACGCAAGCGTCCGCGACGCAATTACCGGGCCCGAAGGACAGCAAGGCTGTAGACAATGCGCCGGCAGGGGGCTGGTATATTCACGAGCCGTTGAAAGACTGCACGAACTGTCACGGCCAGCAGCGGCGGACAGGTTTCGCCGGGAAGGTGCAGTTGGTGGCCGAGGTGCCCCCAGTTGTGCTACAAGTGTCACGGCGAGTTTTCCGCACTGGAGGCCTGGGTGCACGGCCCGGTGGCTACGGGCGACTGCCTGCTTTGCCACGAGCAGCACAAGACCAAGATCCCATTCCTGCTCAGGAAACCAGTGCCTGAGTTGTGCTACCAGTGCCATGATGTTCAGGCGATCCGCATGACCAAGAACCACGGCGAAGAATCCTACTCCTCCTGCACGGACTGTCACGATGGGCATGCCGGCGCGACCAGGAGCCTTCTGCGACAGACGTTTCTGGAGAAGCCGGCGGGTCTGGAGTATCAATCCGAGATTCATCGTCGCAAGTACGAGGAGGCGTCCCGAAAAGCGAGGAGCGATCTGCTGCAGGGGCAGGATTTCCTGGCGTTCTCCCGCACGACTATGGAATATCTCGAAGGCGGCCAACTGTGGCCGGCCAGAGCGTACCTCGAAGCCCTGCTGGACAGCAGCCTGATCGCGGATTCCGAGAAACCTCTCGTGGCCGAGGTTCTGCAAAAGGTGATTGATGTGCAAACAAGGCCGCCCACGGCGCCCCAGGAAGGCCCGGAGGCTCAGGCTTCATCCGGGGACATCAAAGAATCGGCGGCGGCCGCTCTTCAGGCCATTCGAGATCAAAGAAGCGAACAGTCCAGAAAAGTCGCCGAGCTTTACTATCGCAGTATCAAGCAGTACCGCGCCGGGCAGCTTGTGGAAGCTCGGGAGGGCTTTCGTCAGGTCCTCGGCGCCGGCTCGCTTCCGGCGCCGATGAAGGAAACGGCGAAAACCTATCTCGACGAGATAGAACAGGCCCTCATTCAGAAACAGGAGCAGTCCGGCTGGCATCTGTTGAAGTAGCATCCCGGCGATAGGGAATCCGCATCCGTCATCCTGCGTCCCGAGTCCTGGCCGATGTCATTCCAGTACAGCAGTAGTGAAACGAGCCAGGATGGCTTCAATCACTTTGCGTCCGATTTCTTTGCCCGCGAAGATCAACGCTTGCGATACTCGGTGGATCACGATTTCAGCAAGCTGTCACACTTCCACTTCGATTTTGACCGGACCGAGGCGCGCCAGGAGACCGTGGGGGCCGTGGTGAACACGGATACGGACGCGTACACACTCTCGCACAATTACATGTTCGGCGAGGGCGCGAAGCATCGCCTTGATTCCCTCTTCAACTACATCAACCAGAGCGGTTCCTTCGAGTTTCAGAATCTCCGTCTGCAGGAGCGATTGAAACTGCAGCACACGCCCAGTCTGCTCAGCAAATACGATGTGCAGTACAGCAAGCTGGAGCGGGATATGTTGGACAGCCAGCAGATCCGCGGCCAGGCAGGCATCGAGCACAGGCTGTTTGAGAGCCTGGTGACCAACGCAGATGCGTTCGTCTCCAAGACGGACCTCGGGCCGGACGGGAATCTCATGCAATACGGCGGGATCCTGGGTCTGAACTACCGGAAGATGAATCCCTGGGGCACCTTGTTGAGCAATTACAGCGCCAGCATCACCCGCAGCGACCAAACCGGCGGCTCCGGAAAGGGCATGGTCGTGGGAGAGGCTCACGTGGCCACCGACCTGGTCCCGGTCGAGCTGGGCCGGACGAACATCGACGTCTCGACGATTCGCGTCAGGACTGCCGGCGGAGAGCTGTTCCAGGAGGGCGATGACTACACGGTGTCTCAAAATAGCGGGAGGGTATTCCTCAACACGGTCGTCATCGGCGGCGTGGTTCCCCCGAACTTTTCGGAGGGGCAGGAGTTCTTCGTGGATTACGAATTTTTCGTGGAGCCGGAGCGGCGCGAGGATACGTTGCGCCAGGGCTTCTCCATTCGGGAGCGGTTCAAGAACGGCATTTCGATCTTCTATGGATTGCGCACGCAGGACCAGACTGTCACCTCGACGGTAGCGGACATTATGCCCGACGAGTATCTGGCCCATACGTTCGGCATCGATTACACCCACAAAGGCCTGTTCCTGCTGGCGGAGTACAGCATGGAGGATTCCACGCTGATTCCTTTGACGAGTAAGAAACTGGAAGGCCGATACCGGTGGCTGATCGGCCCGGCGACGACCGCGAGCCTGGGACTGACGAACCAGTGGCTGGACTTCGGCGAGCCGGACGCGCGGGAGGTGGAACTCCTCGAAGCCTCGGCCGAGGTCTTCAGTCGATTGACGGACAAGTACAGCGTCTCCAGCTCGGTGGACTATCGCAATGAGGATGATACGCGATTCGGGCTTACAGAAGGATTCCAAATCGATAACAAGCTGGAGTATCATTATCGGCAGTTTAGTGCTACGATTGGCGCCGAACTGAGTTTCCTGGAGCGTCGCGACGATGAAATCGATGGTATCTTCGTGTACGTCAAAGCTCAACGGCGTTTCTGACCTGTACGTCAGGGGTTTCTGGAGTCATGAGAATTCGACAAACCGGCCAATGTGGAAGCTCGGCGGGATTCCGGGTTTTTGTGGTCGCGCTGCTTCTGGCGGGAGCCGGATGCGGCCCACAGCGATCCGGCCTTTCGAACCCCGCCCAGGCGACTCTGGTATGGCCTAAGCCGCCCGAGCAGCCTCGTATCATGTACCTCGGAGCCGTGTCCTCGGAATCCGACATGGAGAAGCGAGGCTCACTACCCGACGGCATCGGCGAGCTGCTGTTTGACGCCAAACCGATTGGCGTTCTGGTGTCGCCTTACGCGGTGGCAGTGGATCCGACGGGGATCCTGTACGTGGCGGATTCGGCGGGGGCGGCCGTGCATGCGTTCAACCTCAGAACGCGAGACTACCACCAGTTCTCTTCCCTGGGGAAAAAGGCCGGGCTCCAGAAGCCTGTCGCGTTGATGACGCTGACCGACCGTGTGTACGTCGTGGATAGCGTCCTGCACCAGGTCTGTGTCTTCAGGAAAACCGGTGAGTTCGTTTTCGCTTTTGGGCAAGATCAGCTCGAAAGGCCTGCCGGCATCGCCTGCCGACGTCCTGAAGGCACCATTTACGTGGCGGACACGGGCAGCCACGCCCTTTATGTATTCAACCATGAAGGCCAGTTCATCCGAAAGATCGGGACGCGCGGGATCAATGCCGGCCAGTTCAACTTCCCCACGCATCTGTACATCGATGACGCGGGACAGCTCTACGTGAGCGACACCCTGAATTACCGGGTCCAAGTATTTGGGCCGGACGACCGGTTCCTGATGGCATTCGGGCAGCAGGGCGACCGGCCGGGCAATCTCGCTCATCCGTGTGGCGTCGCCACCGACCAGACCGGCAATATCTACGTGATCGACCGGCAATTCGAGAACGTGCAGGTCTTCGATCCGCAAGGACGCATTCTGATGGCGTTCGGGGAGGAAGGCAGCGGCCCCGGCCAGTTCTGGTTGCCGGCCGGCATCGCTATCGATGCCCGTGACAGAATCTATGTGGCTGATTCGTACAATAAGAGGGTGCAGGTATTCGAGCTTCTGAAGGAAGGCGGAAGATGAGGAGCTGGCCCGCCACGACGGCTGTGATATGGTTCGCGGCGCTTGGAGCATCGGGCGCGCCGGCCGGCAGTGGCTCGATCCAGGGCACGCCCCATGACCTGTCCGCGGTTGCAGGCGGAGCGGCCTGCAGTTTCTGCCATACCCCGCATGGCGCCATGCCCGGCACCCCCTTGTGGAGCCACACGCTTTCCACGGCAGTCTACAAGATTTACGAGAGTTCCTCGCTGGCAGCGAAAGTGGGTCAGCCGACCGGTTACAGCAAACTGTGTCTGAGCTGCCACGATGGCACAGTGGCGTTGACGGAGACCCTCACCGGCACTACCGGCGGCACGTACATTCCCGCCGGAGGCGCCAACTTGGGGACCGACCTGTCGGATGACCACCCGATCAGTTTCGTCTATTCGTCGGGCCTGTCCGCCGAGGACTCCCAAATCCGGCCGCCCATCGGGCTGCCTGAACCGTTGAAACTGGATCGTTCCGGCGAGCTGCAGTGCACGACGTGCCACGATGCTCACAACAACCACTACGGCGATTTCCTCGTGATGTCCAACGCAAGGTCGCAGATGTGCGTGAGCTGCCACGACATGAAGGGATGGGCCACATCCGCGCACGAGAGCTCCGGCGTTCTTGTCGCCGGGGCCAGCGACCCTTACCTGCGGGGGGGATCGGGGAACGCTCGCGGAGGTCGGATGTCTTGCCTGTCACAGGCCGCACGGCGCCGGCGGCCATGAAAGACTCCTCCATTTCCCGCAGATCGAAGAGAACTGCCTGAACTGTCACGACGGGCTCGTGGCCGGCACGAACATCCGAGCCGACATGCTCAAGCTCAGTCGGCACAACGTGTTCCAGTACCGGGACGTTCATGATCCCAGGGAAGTGGCTTCCGCGGCGCCCATGCACGTCGAATGCGTCGATTGCCACAACCCCCATGCCTTGCAGCGGGCCCCGGCCCAGCCCCCAATGATCCCCGGCGCCATGCAGGGCGTTTCGGGCATTACCATCACCGGGTCCGCGACGGCGCACGCCCAGTTTGGGTACGAAGTCTGCTTCAAATGCCATGCCGACAATCCGGAGCGCCCTCTGTCCGACATCACGCGACAGATCACGCAGACGAACACCCGTCTTGAATTTGAGCCCTCGGGGCCGTCCTTTCACCCGGTGGCGGCGTCGGGTGTGAACCCGAACGTCCCGAGTCTGATACCGCCGATGACCGTGGCTGCGGTCATCAACTGCACCGACTGCCACAGTTCCGATGCGACATCGTCGGCGAAGGGGCCGCACGGGTCTGTCTATCGTCCTCTGCTCGCCGAGCGGTATGAGACGGCGGACTTCACGCCGGAGAATAGCTCCTCGTATGCGCTGTGTTACCACTGCCACAGCCGAAACAGCATTCTCGCCGACCAGAGTTTCGCCGGCCGCAGCGAGCACCTGGAGCATGGGATTCCCTGCTCGGCGTGTCACGATCCACACGGGATTAACGCGTCCCAGGGGTCAAGGATAAACAACAGCCACCTGATCAACTTCGACGTGGCGATCGTTCGACCCGATACGATCACAGGCCGGCAGGTCTTTGAAGACCTGGGCGTATTTCACGGCCGGTGCTTCCTGTCCTGTCACGGTCAGAATCATTCTCCGAAGGAATATTGAGATGAACAGAAAGACAATCCTGAAGATCGGTGTCGGAATCCTCGTCATTGGCGGGGGCATCGGCTACTTCATGTACTAGGCGATGCAATCGTCCTGGGCCTATTACTACTCGGTCGATGATTTTTCCGCCGCAGACGCTGCCGGGCAAGGGCAGTCGTTTCGGCTGGCTGGGCGAGTCAAGCCCGGCAGCGTGGATCGCGACATGACAAACGTGACCCTGCGGTTCACGCTGGCCGGTGCTCGAGCGGAGTTGCCCGTCCGGTACAAGGGGGTCACGCCGGATAATTTCGTTGAGGACCGGGAGGTGGTCGTGGAGGGCCGTTTGGCGTCCGACGGCGTTTTTCAGGCCGATACATTGATGACTCGATGTGAATCGAAGTACCAGGCGAAAGTGAAATAGCATGTCGGAATTAGGACAGTTTGCCCTGCGGCTCGGGCTATTCCTGAGCGGCTACGCAATTCTCGCGGACCTGCTCGGCCGGTGGCGAAACCGCGACGAGCTGCTCGTAAGCGCGCGGAACGCCACGATTGGCTGTCTGCTGTGCCTGACTGTCGCCGCCGCCGCACTGTGGGCTCTTCTGGTGCGAGGCGACTTCGCCGTAAGCTACGTGGCGGAGCACACCGCCCGCGCGCTGCCGCTGGTCTACAAACTGACCGCATTCTGGGCGGGAGCATCCGGGTCGCTGCTGCTGTGGCTGTGGCTCCAGACCGCCTTCATCGTCTTTGCCTTTTCCAGGTGCAGCGGCGGTCTCGAGCGGTTCTGTGCCGGCGCCCGCGCGGCGGCCAACTTTGTGGCGGTATTCTTTTTTCTGGTGCTGATCTTCGACAAGGATCCATTCGGCGCGTCGGTGACGACACCGGCTGACGGTGCAGGGCTCAACCCCTTGTTGCAGCATCCGGCGATGGTTCTACATCCCCCGGCTCTCTTTCTGGGGTATGCCGCATTCGCCGTCCCGTATGCATGGGCGTTTTCCACCCTGAAGAGAGAGGACTCGAGCGGGGCGCCGGTCCTTTTTGACCGCGCTCGTAACTGGTCGCTGTTTGCCTGGGTGTTCCTGACCATCGGCATTGGCCTGGGAGCGTGGTGGGCGTATGAGGAGCTTGGCTGGGGAGGCTACTGGGCGTGGGACCCCGTGGAGAACTCCTCGCTGATGCCGTGGCTTACGGGGACCGCCCTGTTGCACTGTGCCCGTACCTATCGGGCCAGTTCGAGGACCGCGACGTGGTTCATGCTGCTGACAATCGTGACGTTCGGTCTCTGCATCTTTGGGACGTTCCTGACGCGGTACGGCCTTGTCTCGAGCGTTCATGCCTTCCCCGAGCCGGGACTGGGAATCCTGTTCCTCGTGCTTCTGGCTCACATCGGAGCGATCTCGGGCTTTTTGTTTCTGCGCCGGTACCTGCAAAACAGGTCGCGAATGGAACCGGAAGGCCGCAGCGTCCGGTTTGTCGTGTGGAACAACTGGCTCATGTTGCTCCTGACGTTCGTCATCCTCATCGGCACGCTGTTTCCATTCTTCAGTGGACTTCTGAGTGACCGCAAGATCAGCCTCAAGAGCGAATACTTCACCAAGATTACGGCCCCCGGCGGCCTCGTTCTTCTTCTCCTGCTCGGCGTCTGTCCGCATCTCATACGTCATGGCCTCGGCAAGAACTGGCGCACGCTTGGAGTGGTCGTAACGGCGACGGCCGCCGTGCTGATCTGGGTACTCGCCGGTGGACTGGCCATTGCATACATCATAGCCTGTGCATTCGTCAGCGTGAATCTGATCGCCGATTTCGTGCAGCGATATGCCGGACGGGGAACAATCGCCACGGGAAGGCCGTTCAGGACGAGCCTCCGATGGTATGGAGCCAGGATTGTGCATATTGGCGTGCTATTGGCCTTCGTGGGAATCGCCGGCTCCGGGGGGTTTGATGTGGAGAAACAGGTCGCCCTCAAGCCGGGGGAACGGGCCCGAATCGGCAGCTTCGAGCTTGCATACGATGATCTGGACGCCAGGCACGGCCCGAACTTCACCGCTGTGACGGCCAACGTGTCGGTGTACAAGGCGGACAAGCCTATTGGCAGGCTTTCGCCGTCCATTGCTTACTATGGACAATCCGACAGGCGCACGAGTGAGGTGGACATCCGGCGGACCCTGGCGAGCGATCTTTACATTGCGCTGACGGACGTTGACAGTACCGCGAAATTGATCAACCTGACGATCTTCATCAAGCCTCTGATCAATTGGATCTGGATTGGCAGCGGCATGATGGTAGTTGGCGCGGCGCTCGTGATTGCCACCGGCCTCGGACGCCGGCAAACCGCTTCTCAAGAGGAATGGGTCGAAGCATGATGCACCTCAAATGGATTCTGTTGATTGTATGCGCAGCCCTTGCGATCTGGCCGCTGCTGGCGAAGCGCGAAGGGCAAAGCCATAAAGGCAGGAAGTCATCGTGAGATATCTTTGGACAGCAACAGCTCTTATGGTCCTCCTCGTTCCGGCGCCGGGCAACGCGGCAGAGGCGGTGTCACAGGCCAGGGTCGCTGTGGAGGTTACAAATGGCACCGCAAATGGGGCGAGCGTTGAAGGGGATGAAGTCACGCTCCTGCTCTACAAGGGCCAGGAGCAGGTCGATTCCCGGTCAGCGAAAACCGGGCAAGACGGCAAGGCGGTCTTTGAGAATATCCCGGCAGGGCAGGGTGTGGCTGCCGTTGCCCGTGCGAAACACCAGAACATGGCCTTCAACAGCCAACCCGTACTCCTGGTGTCCGCCTCCGGGGAAGCCTCGGCGAGTGTACAGGTATTCGATGTCTCCACCGACACGTCGAAGCTGTTCGTCGGCATGCATCATATCATGATCGCCGTTCGCTCCACGTCGCTCGAATTCAAGGAGTTCATGCAACTGAGCAATCCTTCCGATATGGCGATCACTGGCTCGCAGAGAGACGACCAGAACAAACCCGTCGTGATTGCGATCCGCCTGCCGAAGGGCTTCAGGGACCTGACGGTGTCCAGCTACCTCGAAGAAGAGGCGATGGTCGTAACCGCCGATGGGTTCCACGACACTCTGGCAGTACCCCCGGGCGAGCATCAGGTCGGCTTCTCCTACAAGCTCGATATAGACCGTAGCGTGATAAGCATTGCCAAGGAGATCACGTTGTCGACGTCGGAGCTGATGATCTTCTGGGAGCGCGGACAGGGTCGGCTTGAAGGGCTCGGCGAGCCCAGCGGCCGGCTCACGAACACCGAGGGAATACCGGTTGAGTACTATCGCCGGGCCAGCGTCAAGCCGGGCGAGGAGATTGCTTTTCAGATCTCCGGATTCAGTGTGAAGCACTCGGACTCATTCACCTGGATCATTCTGGCGGCGGTGTTTGCAGCGATTGTGGTTATCGCTCTTACGCGCCCACGCTCAACGTCAACCAAGTCCGGGCGACGACGTGCATAAGACGATGGCACAAGACATCCCGACGAGCATGGCTTTGCACGTGCACGGCGTCAGCAAGACGTTCGTGACAAGGCCCGTGTTGAGGGGTATCGACCTTGCCGTGCCCAAGGGCCAGGCTGTCTGCCTGTGCGGGATCAACGGCGCCGGCAAGAGCACATTGCTGCGGATCGCCGCAGGGCTTCTTCGTCCCGACGGCGGTACCGTGATTGTCAATGGATTTGACATTCGCAAACACGTGGAAGCCGCCAAACGACAGATTGGCGTGATTTCTCATGCGAGTATGGTGTACCCGGAGTTGACCGTCTTCGAGAATCTCGCTTTCGCGGCACGTCTGTACGGTGTGGCCGGCCGCGCTGCACGGATCGAGGAACTCCTGGCCGGCACAGCGCTGACCTCATTCCGGCACGACAGGGCCGGGATTCTTTCCCGTGGGCTCTTGCAGCGACTCGCCATCGCGCGGGCCCTGTTGCACGAGCCCGTAGTGCTGCTGGCGGACGAGGCGTTCACGGGCCTGGATGCCGATGTTTCAGAACGGCTGGTGGCGATCTTCGACCAGTTCGTGCGCGGCGGCGGCACGATCCTCATGACGACCCACGATACCCGCATGGGGCTGCGATGTTGCCATCGCGTCGTTATTCTGGATCACGGCGTTCTTGTGCTCGACGCGATGAAGGACAAGATCGATGCGGACCGCTTCGCCGATGATTACGTGTCCTATGCAAGGAGCATGAGTTGAGAGCGTTGTGGCTGGGTCTGCGAGCCATCATCATCAAGGACATCGTCGTCGAGCTTCGGGCCAGACAGGTCCTGCCGACGATGGTGGTTCTCGGCATGCTCATTGTCTTCATTCTGCGCATGGCCTCGGAGCCCGGCTCCACGGCCGCCGGCGGAACGGTCATGGGCGTCGCGGCCCTGTGGATCGCCTTCCTCTTTTCCGGCCTTCTGGCCCAGGAGCGGTCCTTTGCCGCCGAACAGCAGAACGGGTGCATGGACGGTCTGCTGCTGGCCCCGCTCGACGCCGGGACGATCTACCTGGCCAAGCTGCTGGCCAACGTGATCATGCTGACGATTTTCGAAGCAATCGTCGTCCCCATTGCCATCCTATCATTCAATCTGCATGTCACGGGCGGATGGTTGCGGCTGGCAGCCGTTCTGCTGCTGGGCAATCTCGGCATCTCCAGCGTCGGTACGTTGTTCTCCGCGGCGGTCCAGCTCACCCGGACCCGCGGGTCGCTGCTGAGCATCATAGTCCTTGTCATCCTCATGCCGATGATGATCCCCGCGACCTTCGCCTTGCTCGTGCTGTTCGGGACGATGCCCGTGGAAACGGAAAGTCTTGCATCTTTACGCGGGTCCGGTACACTCGCATTCGTCGGCAGCTTCAAGGCCGCCATCGGCTATATGCTCGCATTCGACGCCATATTCGTCGTGGCCTGCTGGCTGCTTTTCGGTGTTGTTGTAGAGGAGTGAGCGAATGAGACGATTGTTGTTCGCGCTGGCCTTCGTTCTTCTGGTTGCCTCGACATGGATCGGATTGACGCAGGGGCAGATTGTGCCCGTGCAGCGTAACATCCTGTACGCCCACGTTCCGAACTCCGTCTGCGCACTCTTGTGCTTTGTCGTCTTACTCGCCGCGAGCATCGGCTATCTGATCACCGGCAAGCAGGCGTGGGACCTGGTGGCGGTTGCTTCCGCGGAGGCGGGATTCGTGTTTGCGACCATATTGAACGCCACCGGCATGCTCTTCTCGCGGGCGGAGTGGAACGTCTGGTGGACGGCGAGCCCTCGCCTTGTCACCTCGGCCATTCTGTGGTTTCTGTACGCAGTCTATTTGATCCTGCGGGTCAGTCTGCCCAGCTCGCAGTACCGCAGGGCACGTATTTGCGCCGTCTTCGGGATCATTGCCTTTCTAGATGTCCCGCTAGTGTTCGTCAGCGCCCGTTTTATCCCGGATATCCACCGACCCAATTTCAGCTTCGATTCGCCCTGGCAGATGGTGGCGCTGATGCTGGGGATGGCCGGAACCGGACTTCTGGCGGCTGCCTTGATCTGGTTGCGTACGAGTCTGCTGCGAAGCGGTGTCGAGCTTGAGAGACAGCTTCTCCAGTAAGGAGTGGAAACATGCTTTACCTCGTATTGGGATTCTCGATCGTATGGGTGTGTCATTTTACCTACCTGTTCGTGATCGACCGGCAGGCGAGACAACTGCATCGCAGGCTCGACGCCCGTTCGAGAGAGACGCCAAGCTGCACATGAACAGACCTGAGAACGAGACTCAGCCAGGAATCGACTATGGCAACCATCGATAGCAGCCTGCTCTGTCACGGCTTGCCTTCCCGGCCCCGGCCGGAACTGGGCACGATTCTGGTGACCGGCGCTACCGGCTACATCGGCGGACGGCTCGTTCCCGAGCTGTTGGCTCGGGGCTACAAGGTGCGAGTCATGGTGCGAGCGGTCTCCGATGAGATCAAGGATCGCTGGCCCGGCGTGGAGGCCGTCGTCGCCGATGCGTTGGATGCCGAGGGCGTGCGAAAGGCGTTGGAGGGGATTCACGCCGCCTACTACTTGATCCATTCGCTGCTTTGCGGGCCCGAGGAGTTCGAGTCCAAGGAGATTCGAGCCGCGGAGAACTTCCGCCGGGCTGCCGACGCGGAGGGAGTGGCAAGAATCATCTATCTCGGAGCACTGGGGGACGTTCGCGCACCGCTGTCCCCGCATTTGAGGAGCAGGATGCAGGTGGCGGAGGAACTCGCGCGCGGGCCCGTCGCAACGACCGTCCTTCGGGCGGCGATTATCATCGGCTCCGGCAGCGCCTCGTATGAGATTGTCGAGCATCTGGTCAAGACCCTTCCCGTTTTCCTTGTCCCACGCTGGGCGCAGACCCAGTGCCAGCCGATTGCCATCCGCGATGTGATCAAATACCTCGTCGGCGTGCTGGAAACGCCGGAGACACGTGGGAGGTCGTTCGACATCGGCGGCAGCGACGTTCTCACGTACAAGCAGATGATGGAGATATTCGCCAACCTCCTGGGAAAGAGAAGGTTCTTCATTCCCTGCCCGTTCAGCAACATCAGGTTCTTTTCGTATCTCGCCAGTCTTTTCACGCCTGTGCCTGCCGCGATCACCGGCTGTCTCATGGAGGGGATCACCAACGAGGTCGTTTGTCAGAACGAGGACATCAAGCGAGTCCTGGCATTCTCGCCGCTGGGGTACCGGGAAGCGCTCGTGAGGGCCATGTCGCGCGAGGAACAGGACAAGGTGCATACCCGATGGTCCGATGCCTATCCCCCCGCACACGAATTGGCGATGAAATTACACGAGATCAAAGGGCCGGTGCGCTACACGAGCGAGCATTCGCTCCTGAGCGACAAGGATGCTCCTTCGCTGTTCCGCTCCATTTGCAGGATCGGCGGCACGGAGGGCTGGTTCTACAGCAACTGGCTGTGGCGGCTGCGGGGCATGATCGATCGGGTGCTGTTGGGTGTCGGATCCTCGCGGGGAAGAAGGAGTTCCTCCACTCTGCGAGTCGGCGACGTGATTGACTTCTGGCGGGTCGAGAGTCTCAGGCAGAACACCATGCTCCTGCTGCGGGCGGAAATGAAGTTGCCGGGCAAGGCATGGCTCCAGTTCAACGTGGACCCGCATGAAGGCAAGAGTCGCCTATCCGTGAAAGCATACTATCAGCCCGCCGGCATTTTTGGAAAACCCTATTGGTACGCGTGTCTTCCCTTCCACTTCCTGATCTTTCAGAACCTCATCAGGCAGATCGAAAAAAGAGCCTGAGAACTCGCCTCTGACTCCCGAGATGACCAGCCCCTCTTGGATCCATCGGATCGCCTCTGCCGCGTTCTATCGCAATGAGGACGCCAGAAAACCATTGACTGGCCCGTAATTCGATTGGAAGATGCGTGCACGTTCCGAGAGATGGGCAACATGGGCGCCCACTGACACAGACAGTCGAAGAGATGGGAGGCCGGAGCAATGAAGACCTATGGCGTCGGTGTGTTTGGCATTGGCTGGGTGGCCGGCGAGCACATCAATGCATATACACGCAATCCCCACATGAGAGTCGTCGCGTTAGGCTCCCGGCAGCGCAAATCCGCACAGGCAGCGAAAGAGAGACTGTGCCTGGACTGCGACATCGCGGACACGTACGACGAGCTCCTCCGGAGGGACGACGTCGACATCATCGACGTCTGCTCTCCCAATGCCTTGCACGCGGAGCAGGCCATCGCCGCCGCGGAGGCGGGCAAGCACGTAGTCATCGAAAAGCCCATTGCCATGAACCTCGGCGAGCTCAGGGCGATCCGGGACGCCGTTGCGAAGGCGAAGGTGAAATTGCAGGTCGGCTTTGTCGCAAGATTGAACCCCCATATACAATCGATCCGGAGCATGATCAGCAAGGGCTCCGTACTCAATGAGAAGTTCTACACGAAGAGCTGGTTCCCGGGCCAGCAGGGCTGGCAGCACTTCACCACGACATTTCTCGATAGCGGGGACGTGGCACACTATCCGTTCCAGGGCATGATGGATGATCTGGCCGCTGCCCTGTTAGAGGATAAGGAAGCAACGGCCAATATCCATGAGGCGTACAAGTCCCATGAGATTTGCCTGGCGATCGACCGCTCGATTGAGACGGGCCGGGCTGTGAAACTGCCGCTTGCGGAATAGGATAGCATCGGCGTCACATGCGGACAGCAAGTGAAAGGGTGTGCGATGAAGAAGACGAAACTGGCGATTGAGGGCGGGCCGAAGACGGTGACGAACAAGCTGGCTGGCTGGCCGCAGTTCGATGAGAAGGCGATCAAAGCGGTGGAGCAAGTCCTGCGCTCGGGGAAGGTCAACTACTGGACGGGGCCCAGGGGGATGGAGTTCGAGAAGCAATTCGCGGCGTGGCAGGGCAGCAGGTTCGCGATCAGCACGTCATCGGGAACGTCGGCGCTGCACGTCGCGTTGAGCGCGCTGGGCATCGGGCCGGGCGACGAGGTTATCGTGCCCAGTTACACGTTCATCGCCAGCAGCTTCTCGATCGTGCAGGCCGGCGCCGTCCCGCGATTCGCTGACGTCAATCTTGAGGATCACTGCATCAGCGTCGCCTCTGCGGAGAAGCTGGTCAATAAGCGCACGAAGGCAATCATGCCCGTCCATCTGTACGGCAACGTGTGCGACATGGACCCGATCCTGGAGTTCGCCCGCAAACACAAGCTCCATGTGATTGAGGACAACGCGGAGGCCTTTGGCGGGGTCTACAAGGGCAAGAAGACCGGCACACTCGGCCACGTCGCCGCGTGCAGTTTCTGTCAAAACAAGACCTTCACCACGGGCGGCGAGGGCGGCATGGTGACGACGGACGATGAGGACCTCGCTTGGAACGCCCGCAGCTTCCGAGACCACGGCTACGACGTCAAAGAGCGTCTGCACCTGCTGGAGCTGGAGCAGAAACTGCCCTACATACACAACATGGTTGGCTGGAACTATCGCATGACCGAGATGCAGTCGGCGATCGGCCTGGCTGAATTGGAACGTATCGACACATGGAACCTGCCGATGCGACGCCGCAACGCGCATATCATTATCGACGCGATCAAGGGTTTGCCGCAGGTCAAGTACCTGCCCATCGACACACCGGAAAGGCAAAATGGCTGGTACGTTATGGCGTTTTCTCTCGATATCGAGAGAATGAACTGCGACATCCATCAGTTCGTCGCGGCCGCAGGGGCCGAGGGGACGCCGTGCTGGAGGGTCTTCTGGCCGCAGTGCCATACGGAGCGGGCCTATACCGAGCACAGGGCTTTCGGAAGGAGCGGTTTCCCCTTCACATCGAAGGAGTATACAGACCCTGCCGACGTTGACTATAGCAAGGTCAAGGTGCCCAACGCGATCTGGCATCAGAACCACACGTTCACCTGCTTTGCGTTCCCAACCTTCACCGAAGACGACTGCCGACAAATCGGCGATGCTCTGGCCAAGGTGATTCAGGCTTACGCCAAATAGGGAGACCGGCTCATGCGCAAGGTCAAGTACGCCATCATAGGTTTTGGCGGCATCGCCGAGAACCGCATTGCCAAGGAGGGTTTCGGCCTCGATAGGGCCCGCTTTGTGGGGCACCCGCAGGCCGAGCTTGTGGGGGCGACCGACAGAATCGCCACCCGCCGGGATGCGGCGGCACGGCTGGGGCTCACGTGGTGCGATTCGGCGGAGGCCGTCCTGAGCGATCCGAGCATAGAGGCGGTCTTCATCGCCACCAACAACCTGTCCCATGCACCGCTGGCCCAGCAGGCTATCCAGGCCGGCAAGCACTGCCTCATCGAAAAGCCAATTACGACCACGCTCGAAGACGCCGTGAAATTGCAGCAGCTTGCACGCGAGCGGCGCGTGAGCCTGGCCGTCGACCATATGATGACTGAGAACGCATACAACCGCCGGGCCAGGGAGTTGATCGGTCAGAGTGTCCTCGGCGAGGTGAACGATGTGTCCCTCCACATGGAATTCTGCTGCGGCTCGACTCCAGAGGAGGCGGCGACCTGGCGCTGTGCCGACCCGAAAGAGATCGGGGGCCCCATTGGCGACGTGGGCAGCCACTGCCTCTACATGGCGGAGTTCCTGCTTGGCAGCGAGGTGGCAGCCCTGTCCTGCGTCTACATGCCGAGGACGCTGGATATCGCCGTGGAGAACGGGGCGTTCGTGCAATTTCGCCTGCGTAACGGAGTCCAGGGGACGGCGCGAGTGGCCTTCAACCAGCTTCGCGGCGGCCCGGGCGGCACTTTGACCGGCCTGGGCTATGAAGTCTACGGCACTCGCGGCATTCTCAGAGGCTGCGCCACGCTGTTCCAATTATCGGGCCACCCCGGCGAGCCGGTGGAGGTCCGATTGGAAGTAGATGACTTCAAGCGTACGGAAAAGATCAGGATCGACAGGGTGCAGAATATCTACCAGGCGGTCATCGGCAGGCACGCCGAGTCCATTATCAGTCATACGCCGCTGGATGCCGCCGATGCGGTACACAACCTCAAGCTTGTGCTTGCGTGCTACGAATCCGCGGAACACAACGGCCATGTGGTCGAGTTCGAATGATCACGCAGACCGCCAGAGGGGAATCCATTGAACGGCTATCAGAGGATCAAAGCGGCGATTGAGGGCCGGCATGCGGACACGCGGCCGGTCATGCTGCACAACTTCATGATGGCGGCACGGGAAGCTGGTTACACCATGGCCGAGTACCGCGAAGACCCCAGGAAGATCGCTGCGAGCTTCATCCAGGCCGTCGAGACCTACCAGTATGATGGGATCGTGGTGGACGTCGATACCACGACGCTGGCCGGAGCCGTGGGCGTTCCGGTCGATTTCCCGGAGGATCAGCCGGCCAGAGCGTATCGCCAGGGCTTGAATCATCTTGAACAGGTGAAAGACCTCGGTCCGCCGGACATCGGCAACTACCGCTACGTTCAACACTGGATCGAAGCGGTCCGGATTCTGCGGGAGCACTTCCGCGACGAGATCTATATCCGAGGCAATTGCGACCAGGCCCCGTTCTCGCTGGCAAGCATGATGCGAACGCCCGAGCAGTGGATGATGGACTTGCTGACCGACGAGGACAATGTCTTTGCGCTGCTGGAGTATTGCACGACGGCCACCTGTCAATTCATCCGGCTCATGGCTCAAACGGCT
>Ga0315284_10005320_pt1 | contig 18265 bp, 18 predicted proteins | sample YL17G09_16_MG_FD_203696 | JGI IMG/M metagenome (GOLD analysis project Ga0315284, IMG submission 203696) | Sediment microbial communities from Yellowstone Lake, YNP, Wyoming, USA - YL17G09_16 | ecosystem: Environmental > Aquatic > Freshwater > Lake > Sediment | place: USA: Wyoming | collected...
CCCCAAGTCGAATAGGGCATCGTCAGGCCAAAGCAGATATGCAGCAGCGCGAACAGGTTGCTGTGACCATGCGCACTTTTATCTAGCGCGAGCTGCCAGGACTCGAGGATGGCCCTATCATGGACAAACCCTTGGCTGATATCTGTGGCGATAAAGGCGCCGGCCGCAGCGGCGCATGCCAGCACAAAAAAGCCACACATCATATTGAAAATGCCGAGCCTGGGCATGAGTTCTATCCGATCTGGGGGCGATGGTCCGCCACCTTAGGCAGAATGCCTAGCGCTGCTAGACCCTGCTCGTAAGCACCACGTTTAAAGTCAACGACAAGACGCAACGCCTCCTCCGGACTGACCCAGGCGAGGGCTTGGAATTCCTTGTCGCTGGCCTTGGCTAGATCTGGGACCTCTCCGGTAGGCAGCTGCAGATGAAACCACACCTGGTCTTGGCCGCGGTATTTCTTGGCGATCTCGGTCTGCAGTCCGGCGGGAAAGTAGTAACGGATCGTTCCTGCTGTCCGGCCGACGATGACGACGCGTTTGACGCCTAGTTCTTCGTGCATTTCGCGTTGGACCGCAAGCTCTGGTGTTTCACCCGGATCGATGCCGCCCTGTGGAAACTGCCAGGAACTGCTTGGATGGACCCGCTCGGCGACTAGGACCTGGCCGCCTTGGTTGGTGAAAACGGCAAGCACGCACGGTCTATAGATTGCTTCCAAAGCCCTACCTCGCTCTGCACTATGGCTCGTTGCTAACATGGTACAATACCCTAAGAGTCGGTGGTATCACCAGTCCCCAGTCCCGGTGAACTGCTTCCTCGGTTTGTCTTTGTTCTTGTCGAGGTTCAGCCTATGTTCAAGTCTTTGTGTGTATCGGCCAGTGCGGCGTTTCTGCTCGCTCTTAGCCTCGTTGGCGGGTTCTTCGCGCTCGCTCCGGTCGCCCAGGCAGGAGTCTACATCACCGGCTCCTACGGTATGGATTCGACCAATGTGCCACTTGAGGTCACCAACACGCAGTCTGCGAGCGCCACAGTGGACGTCGATCTCTTTAGCTTTCTGCGTATCGGCGTCAGCTATGGACTCGAGACCTCTTACTCCCTCGGCTACCGGGCCAGGGCTAGTAGTGCGTCGGATCCCACTGCTCCAGTCGTACCCGTGGCCTCGGCGCAAATCACCAATCCTTGCCCAACCGAAACGAGCTGCACCAAGGTCGTGTCCAATTCGAAGGTGATTCAGAAAGGTGTCGGTCTGACGTTGATCCTATGGCATGGCGATATGGTGATGCCCTACCTTATGGCTGGGGCCCTGGTTAAAACCTATGTCTTTAAATCGACGCAAGACGGCATCCTGGTCCAGAATCTTGAGGATAAGAAGGGCGAAGTGGTGCCAAACGTTGGTGCTGGTATTGGCTTTCGTTTGAGTAAGGACTTTTCTTTGAAGGCCAGTATCACGGCCTCCCCTGGCAAGGTATTGCGGCCGGGCGACACGCAGCTAAAGGTGATCTGGGATAGAAAGACCGCTTTTGGCCTGAGTTACCAAATCTAGTCGCGCCTGTCCCTGCTCAACTGATCACACCAATTGCCGATAGACCCTCTGAGATCCCAACTATGGGTGATCGGGGTATCTTTTGCCAATCAACTATAAAATTTGGGCCGCATTGGTCATCGCGGTGTTCTGCTTTATCGGGGCGATGTGGCAGATTGCTAACGTCCGTGGCATCCGTGCGCGCGGGCGGCGGCGCAACAGTTCGCCTGATGAAAAGGCGCGCAACCAGGCGCAAAGGTCAAGCGATGTTAAAAACCTTACGCGCCAGGAACAAAAGCTGCTGGCAGAGTCTAAGCGCATGCTTGCCCTCGGCAAGATTATCCCGGCTGCTCGAATCCTCGAGCAATTGAATATGCCTCGGGAAGCGATTCAGATGCTTGAGGACAATGGCCTTATCCATGATGCCGCAGGTATTCTTATGCGCATGCAGCGAAGCAACCGCGCTGGCGTCATCTACGCTAGGCATGGCATGTGGGAGCAGGCGGCGCAGTGCTTTAAGATGGCCAATATGCCACTGGAGGTCGCTAAGTGCTCGCGCGAACTGGGGCAGATGGAGGTTGCTGGCGAGTACTATGAGATGGCCAGTCGCTGGGCTGAGGCGGCGGACTGTTTCGAGCATGCCGGGAGCTTTCGCCGAGCGGCGAAGTTGTTTGGGCAAGCGGAATTGCCGCAGCGCCAAATCACCATGTATCAGAAGCTGGCATCATCTGGGGCGCCACTGCACACGATTGATCTCGACGATCATGAAATGCAGCAGATCGTCGATTATCTTTGTAAAAATCCTGTTGATTTGAACCTGGCTGCGGTGCTTGGTCGGCGCGGCCGACTACCTGAGGTCATCTTACGTCTGGCTGCACAGAGCAAGCATCGCGAAGCCGCAGAATATTTGAAGAGTTCAGCGGCCGATCTTGGCCCACAGTTGATCGCAGCCGTGAACTATCAGGATGCTAGCGCTCCGGCTCTGGCGGAGCTGTTTACTTCAGTCGCCAAATATGGCTACGCTGGCATGGTCTACGAACGGCTCAATGCCTTCGATCGGGCTGCCCTAGCCTTTGAGAAGGCCGGCGATCTGACCCGGGCCGCCTACTGCTACGAGCGTGCTGGTCGCACGGCAGAAGCGCAGATGCTGCGAAACAAGAGCAAGCCGGCGACCGTACCGCAGGTTAAAAGCGCATCAGGAAGGACGCCTAGCTTCTCCCTAGAAGAATCAAGCATGGGCGCCGGTGACGACGGCGAAAAAACGACCGTGATCGGTGCTCCTACGGAGGCCATGAATGGGACGGGATCAGGCGCTGCGGTTGAAGCCGCTGCCCAGACAAATGCCTTACCACCCAAAGCAGCTATTGAGTTGATCAAGTCGTTCAGCGAGTCCGTGGTTAAGGCGGCACCGATGCAAGTAGTCCCTGCAGCGCAGGATTTGTCGCCGCCACTTGCTGCTGCGCCGCGCGCAGATGTTGGTGTAAACGCCTTAACCAAAGTCGCATTTTGTGCCGATCTCGATGCCGCCCAACGCGATAAATTATGGGCTATCAGCACCGTATTAAATTTTAGTACTGACGACACCATCTTGACCTATGACGGCGACCCACGCGGTATCTATATCATCCTCCGCGGTTCGGTGAGCTGCTACCGAAAGGCCGGAGGCAAGGAGCTCTATGTGGACCAAATGGCGGCTTTCGAGAGCTTTGGTGAACTGTGGTTGCTAGCGGATCAGCCTACGGCGGTGCGCTTTGTCGCCACAAAGCCCACGGAAATCTGTTTGGTCGAGCGCGCGGCCTTTATCAAATTGTTGGATAATGATGGTGCGGTCGCGCGCAAACTGTACAAAAGATTTACAATGCGACTACTGAACCGACTGTTAAAGGCCAATAATCCGAATAAATCCGGGCTGGCATCCTGACGCCGCGCGAGACTTTAGTTGGCACATAACCTGCATCATGTTCTTCATTGACGTGATGGATGCGTTGCCACAAGCTCAAGCTGAACTAGGAGAGTCCCGATGAATCTGATCTGCTTTACCCACTCCGATTATACCGGTAACGAAAACCCCGTTTTAAGCTGCAAAACCTGCTGCCAGATCTTTTTGGCGGCGCTGAAAGTGCATCAGGCGAAGAAGCAGGAAGCGCAAAAGGATCAGCGCGAATGGATGCTGGACAAGGTGCACCAAGCGCGTAAAGCGGTTTCGGCTTCAACGTCACGTTCGGCCGCTCAGCCAAAATAGGCTGCAAGGCTCTGAACTGGGTAAGAAATTTAGGCTGGGGCTAGAATTGCAGCGCGGCTTCGTCTACTGTGCAAATGCATTGTATTCAAAGTATCTGGAGGTTTTTATGATTCCTTCTCGTGGTTACGCAGCCTTAAGTGCTAAAAGTCCGCTAGCTCCGTTTAAGTTCGAACGCAGAGATCCCCTGCCCCATGATGTGGTGATAGAAATCAGTCACTGCGGGGTTTGCCATTCGGATATTCACCAGGTCAGGGATGAATGGGGCGGGGCGATGTTCCCGATGGTCCCCGGCCATGAGATCGTCGGCAAAGTCATTCGGGTTGGCAGCAAGGTCTCGCGCTTTAAAGTCGGAGATCTCGCTGGAGTTGGTTGTTTGGTCGATGCCTGTCGTGAGTGCGAGTCATGCAAGGCGGGCCTTGAGCAATACTGCGAAAAGGGCTGGGTTGGTACCTACAACAGCCTCGAGCGCGACGGCAAGACCGTGACCCAAGGTGGCTATTCTAACGCCATCGTCGTCGACGAGAAGTTCACCTTGCAGATCCCTAGCAACCTTGAGCTGTCACGCGTGGCGCCGCTGCTTTGTGCCGGCATCACCACCTACTCGCCGCTGAAGCACTGGAAGGTCGGCAAAGGCGATAAAGTCGGCGTCGTCGGTCTCGGTGGTCTCGGCCACATGGCAGTCAAGTTTGCCAAGGCATTTGGTGCTGAAGTGACGGTGTTCACCACTTCAGAAAGCAAACGGCAAGACGCCTTGCGCCTCGGCGCCCATCACGTCGTCTTGTCGAAGGATGCGGCCCAAATGCAGGCTCAGGCCAGTGTGTTTGACTTTATTCTCAACACGGTGTCGGCGCCGCATGACCTGAATCCCTATATGGCGGCCTTAAAACTCGACGGCACCATGTGCTTGGTCGGAGTGCCCGATAAGGATCCGAGCATTGCCGGCTTTAACTTGATCTTCAAGCGTCGCTCACTGGCTGGTTCGCTCATCGGCGGCTTGCCGGAAACGCAGGAGATGCTTGATTTCTGTGCCAAGCACGAGATCCTGTCGGACATTGAACTCATTGATATCGCAGCCGTCAATGGTGCCTACGAGCGGATGATCAAGGGCGACGTCAAGTACCGCTTTGTCATCGATATGAAGACTCTCGCCTAAGCGCCCCTAGGCTGACGAAAAGAAGCCCTGGATGGTGCTAAGTCCAGTGCTTTTTCGCGTCCGTTGCCACGACGTTCCAAAGGCGGCGCCGGGCGAAACATGGTCGCAACTCGTTAAAGCAGCTCGATGATCACCGCGCTGGCTTCGCCGCCGCCGATGCACAGCGTTGCCAGACCGCGTTTCTTACCCGCGGCCTTCAGGGCGTGGATCAAGGTGACCAAGACGCGCGTACCGCTGGCACCGATGGGGTGACCGAGGGCGATGGCACCACCGTGGACGTTGACCTTTGCCGGGTCCAATTTGAGGTCTTTGATCGCAGCCATTGGCACGACGGCAAAGGCCTCATTGATTTCGAATAGGTCGATATCGCTGGTCTGCAGCTTTGCCTTGGCGAGAACTTTGCGGATGCACTCAACCGGAGCCGTGGTGAACCACTCCGGAGCTTGTGCATGCGACGCTTGGGCGACGATTTTGGCCACGCCTTTGATGCCCTGAGCTTGGGCAGCGGCGGCGCTCATCAGCACGGTCAGCGCCGCTCCATCATTGAGCGAGGAGGCGTTTCCCGCGGTGACTGAACCATCCTTTTCGAAGGCCGCCTTGAGCGTGGTCAGGCGGGCCAGGTCGATGGAGTGCGGTTGCTCGTCTTGATCGACCCGGACAGGACCTTTTTTCCCAGGAATGTCCACGGGGAGGATTTCGCGGCTGAAGTGCTGACTGGCGATGGCCTGGCGGGCCCCTTCGTAGCTCTTGAGCGCAAACTGGTCCTGCTCCTCGCGGCTGAAGCCGTACTCCCTAGCGCACTGGTCGCCAAATTGCCCCATCGCTTTTTGTTGGTAGGGGTCCCAGAGGCCGTCTAGCTGCATGTGGTCTTTCAGTTCGACCGAGCCGAATTTGAAGCCGCCGCGGCTGCCAGGTAGCAGGTGGGGAGCTTGACTCATGCTCTCCATGCCACCGGCAAAGATGACGCTGGCATCGCCGCTACGGATGGCCTGATCAGCCAGCATGACGGCCTTGAGGCCACTACCGCAGACGCGGTTGATGGTTGTGGCGCAGACGGACTTTGGTAAGCCTCCGTGCAAGGCGACTTGCCTGGCTGGAGCTTGGCCGACGCCTGCTGGGAGCACGCAGCCGATGATGATTTCGTCGACCGATTCGGGCTTCACCCCCGTAGTATTTAAGGCATCTTTTACCAATGGGGCAGCGAGTTGTGGGGCGCTGGCGGCGGCTAGGGCCCCGCTCAATTTACCGATCGGGGTGCGTTTGGCGTAAACAATCAGCGTTTCGGACATCGCTTATCTCCTGTGGGCCCTTGGGACTGGTCGGTGCCTTTCCTTGATAGAGCACCCAAGCCGCCGAATAAAGCGCTAATTAAGCCGACCAGGGGTGACATTTCCCTAGCCCCTGGCGGCGCTGGTGCGCTATATCTTCGTTCCAATCCGTTTTCAGGTGCCCAAGGTCCTCGCGGCCCAGTATGAGGAAACCCCCAGCATGTCTTTTCGTGGGTCTCAAAGTCGGCAAAAATGCACGCTCATGCTGTCCGATGGCCATCGCTTTAGCGGTGAGTTGATTGGGGCGCCGCTGCGCTCCAGCGGGCAAATGGTCTTCACGACCGGCATGGTCGGCTACAGCGAAGCGATGACGGATCCGTCGTACTTCGGTCAGATTTTAGTGTTTACCTATCCCTTGATCGGCAACTACGGCATCCCGTCGCTTCCGAATGCGACGGACAGCAGCATGCCGCGGGGCTTTGAGAGTGGTCAAGTGCACGCTGCCGCAGTCATCTTGACGCTCGACAGCCAGGAGGCCTTCCACTGGAACAGCTGCCAGTCGCTTGATTCCTGGCTCGCGCAGCAAGGAGTGCCGGGCATCGTCGGACTGGACACTCGCCACCTGGTGCATTTGATCCGGCAAACGCCGAATCTGCTCGGGCAAGTCGTGCCCGCTGAGCCGACCGGTGTGCGCCCCTTCGGACCGCAGCTGACTTCACTCGTGCAGGAAGGCTATTTTGATCCAGGTGCACACGAGATCATGCACATGGTGTCCACAGCTGAACGGCGCTTGGTCGGCAAAGGTCGGACGCGAATCGGTTTAGTCGACTGCGGCGTGAAGTGGAATATCGTGCGCCAGCTCGTCCAGCACGGTTGTGAGGTGGAGCTTCTGCCTTGGGATACCGATCTTAAGTCGGTCGATTGCAACGGCTGGCTGTTTAGCAACGGCCCTGGGGATCCGACCAAGACCGGCAGGCTGCGCTACCAATTGGCCGAGCTACTGCACGGCGAACGGCCGATCCTCGGCATCTGCCTGGGCCATCAGATCCTTGCCTTGGCCGCTGGCGCTACCACGTCGCGCATGCAGTATGGCCACCGCAGTCATAACCAGCCGGTCTATCAGGTGGGCACGCGGCGCGGGGCCATCACCAGCCAAAATCACGGCTATATTGTCGATGACGCGTCCTTACCAAGCGATTGGGAGGCCTGGTTTCGCAATGCCAACGATCAGACGATCGAGGGGATTCGCCACAAGACCAAGCCGTTTCGCAGTGTTCAGTTTCATCCCGAAGCCGCTGGCGGCCCCAGAGACACCGGCTGGATCCTCGATCAATTCGTCACTGAGGTGCAGTCGCTATGCCCATCCGCTTCGAATTAAAAGTACTCGGCCGGGCGCCGAAGATTTTACTCCTGGGCTCCGGCGGCTTGTCGATCGGACAGGCGGGTGAATTCGACTACTCGGGAACGCAAGCGGTTAAGGCCCTGGTCGAAGAGGGCTGTGAGGTCATCCTCATCAACCCGAATATTGCGACCGTGCAGACCAACCCCGACGAAAACGTCAAAGTCTACCTCTACCCCGTCGAGCCCGAATGGGTTGCTAAAATCATCGCCGAAGAGCGTCCCGACGCGATCGTCGCTGGTTTTGGCGGGCAAACCGCCCTCAATTGCATGATCGCCCTGCACGATCAGGGAACCCTTGCGAAATACAATGTGCTCAATCTCGGCACGTCGGTGGCAACGCTGAAGATGACCGAGGACCGCGACTTGTTTGCGCAGAAGATGCGCGAGATCGACATTCCGGTGCCGGCGAGCCACGCCGTGACGACTTTGGTAGCGGCCAAAGCCGCGGCGCAACAGATCGGCTATCCCGTCATCGTCCGCGCCGCCTATGCCCTAGGTGGCCTTGGCTCCGGATTTGCCAGCAGCGACGCCGAACTCGCCGCACTCGTCGAAACCGCCTTAGCCAACTCGCCCCAAGTCTTGGTCGAGAAGTCGCTGAAGGGCTGGAAGGAGGTCGAGTATGAGGTCATGCGCGACGGTGAAGGCAACATCATCACCATCTGCAACATGGAAAACTTCGATCCCCTCGGTATCCATACCGGCGATTCCATCGTCGTGTGTCCAAGCCAGACCCTGTCTGACGACGAGTACCAGATCCTGCGCAACGCCGCGCAAAAGATCGTCGACGCCTGTGCTATCGTCGGTGAATGCAACGTCCAATACGCGCTAGATCCTTTTAGCCATCAGTTCTACGTCATCGAAATCAACGCGCGCCTTTCGCGTTCGTCGGCTTTGGCGAGCAAAGCGTCGGGGTATCCGATCGCCTATGTCGCCGCCAAGGTCGTCCTTGGCTACGACCTGTTGGAGCTGAAAAATCCGGTGACCGGCGTCACCTGTGCCTATTTTGAGCCAGCACTCGACTATGTGACGATTAAAGTACCGCGCTGGGACCTAGTGAAGTTTCGCGGTGCCTCCCGCCGCCTCGGTTCGACGATGAAGTCGGTCGGTGAGATCATGGCCATCGGTCGGAGCTTTCCCGAGGCGATCCAAAAAGCCGTGCGTATGGTGACGGAAAGTGGTTCAGGACTGAGCGCGTTGCGTCTAGTTTCGCGTGCAGACCTCGACGGTGCCTTGGCCGAACCAACCGATACGCGCCTCTATGCCGTGCTGGATGCCTTGCGCCAGGGCTGGGACATCGAGAAGATCCATGCCTTGACGGCGATCGACCAATGGTTTTTGGCAAAGCTGCGCGATGTGATTCAACTCGAACAAAAGGTTGAGGTACTTGCCGCGCAGACCCCTGCCGCTGCCAACGATGCTGCTTTTATTCAGGCCGTGTTTGGTCCCCTCGAAGAACGCGACTGGCGTCACCTGAAGGCCGCGGGTTTTGGCGACGAGCAGCTCGCCGGCTTGGCTTTGGCCAAGCAGCCGCTTGCCCCTGGAGCGGCCCCGGCAAAGCCGTCGGAAAAACAAATGCAGGTCGCCTCGCGCGGCATTAGGGAGCTGCGGCAAAAGCTTGGCGTCGTGCCGGTCGTGAAAAAGATCGACACCACGGCGGGCGAATACCCGTCCCCGTCTAATTACCTCTATATGTCCTACGTCGGCCAGCACAGCGACGTCCTGCCAGACGATGGCAAAAAGTCGATCATCGTCCTCGGCAGTGGCGCCTACCGCATCGGCACCAGTGTGGAGTTTGATTGGTGCGCCGTGAGCTGTAGCCGCGAGCTGCAAAAAGCCGGCTGGCGCAGCGTGATCATCAATTGCAATCCCGAGACCGTCTCAACCGATTACAATAGCTCCGATCGACTCTACTTTGAGGAGATGACCCTCGAGCGGATCCTTGATATCGCCGAGCTCGAACACCCCGTCGGCACCATTGCCTGCATGGGCGGACAGCTGCCAAACAAACTGGCATTGCCACTGGCCGCCATGGGCCTACGCCTGCTCGGTCACAGTCCCGAGACGATCGATATGGCGGAGGACCGCAGCTTGTTCTCCGCGCTGCTCGACAAGCTCGGCATCGATCAACCGCGCTGGGTCGCCGCCAGAAGCGAGGCCGACGTCGAACGTTTTATTGCCGAAGTCGGCTTTCCCGTCCTGATACGGCCGAGCTATGTCTTATCGGGTGCCGCCATGCGGGTGGCTTTTGATCATGATTCCTTGCAGAAATCATTGGCGCTGGCGGTTGATATCTCGACCGACCACCCCGTGGTGATCTCGGAATTTGTCCTTGGCGCTCGTGAAATCGAACTCGACGGCGTCGCCAAAGACGGTGAGATCCTCACCGCGATCGTCAGCGAACATGTCGAAAACGCCGGTGTTCATTCCGGTGATGCGACGATGGTCGTGCCGGCACAGCGCCTCTATGTCGAAACCGTGCGGCGAGTGCGCGGCGCGGCAAGGTTGATCGCTCGCGGCCTAAATTTAAATGGTCCATTCAACATCCAGTTTCTCGCCAAGCACAATCATATCAAAGTCATCGAATGCAATGCCCGCGCTGCTCGCTCCTTTCCTTTCGTCTCGAAGGTGGTGGGACTAAACTTAGCGGACGCCGCTACGGCCGTGGTCATCGGGACACAGCCGCGTTTGTTGCGCATTCCTGAAGACGATCTGCCGCATGTCGGGGTCAAAGCACCGATGTTTAGCTTTACCCGCTTGGCGGGTGCCGACCCGGTTCTCGGCGTTGAAATGGCTTCCACCGGTGAAGTGGGCTGCATCGGCCGCAATTTTGAAGAGGCCCTACTGCTGTCGCTGGAGGCCGCGAAATGCCGTCGCCCACACAAAGGGGTCTTAGTCTCGGCTGGACCCGAGCACGAAAAGGTCAAGTTCCTCGAATGCGCCGCATATTTTGCCAAGATTAACCTGCCGCTATACGCCACAGCAGGGACCGCGAAGTATCTGCAGCAGCATGGCTTTACCGTGAAGCGCTTGGGGTGGCCGGGTGAAGCCGATGACGTGTTGGATGCGATCCGCTCCGGACTGATTGATTTGGTCATCAACGTGCCCAAGGAGCTACAGCGCCAAGAGCTGAGCCACGGCGCGCGGATCCGCCAGGTTGCGGTGCAGTTTGGTTGTTCATTGATCACCAATATGGAGGCGACCATGGCCTTTGCCCAGGCTTTGGCGCGGTATCCGGATTTTGGCTCGACTCATACTGTGATGGCCTTGCCGGCTTACAAGAGCTGAATATTTTCACCAGGAGATGTGATGAGCCAGGTCAGAATCGAAAAGCTATTTCATGAAGCCAGAACCCACAACGAATGGCTGAACAAGCCCGTGAGTGATGACCTTCTCAAGCAGATTTATGACGTCATGAAATGGGCGCCAACCAGCGCCAACAGCAGTCCTGGCCGGTTTGTCTTTGTCCGCCCTGGGGCCGCCAAGGACAAGCTACTAGCGGCGATGGCTCCTGGGAATGTCGAAAAGACCAAAAGCGCACCGGTGACGGCGATCTTCGCCCACGATAGTGCATTCTTTGAAAAGCTACCGAAGCTCTTTCCGCAAGCCGATGCGAAGTCTTGGTTTAGCGGTAACGCAGTGTTGGCCGAAGCGACCGCGGTGCACAATGCGGTGCTGCAAGAAGCGTATTTTATTCTGGCGGCGCGTGCGCTTGGTCTGGACTGCGGGCCGATGGCTGGGTTTGATAAGGAGAAGGTCGATGCGGCGTTCTTCACTGGGACGACCTGGAAGTCTGACTTGGTGTGCAACTTAGGCTACGGTGACAAGGCTAAGCTGTTTCCGCGCAATCCGCGGCTGGATTTTGCTGAGGCATGCCGGATCGTGACCTAGGCCGAATAAAAGCGGTGTGGTGTGTCGGGGGCAGTGTGGACGTTGTGGTTGCGGCGCGCCGTGGGCTTTCCGGGCGCTTAGGATGATCAGCGGGCTGCCGCGGAGTGGCTGACCACCGGCAGAGCCTGCACCGATGCATGGAATCATGCCAAGGCAGCCACCGAGAGAAAGTCGTTGGGAAGTTTTGCTGGGAGCGGCATCTTGAGCACGAGCGGACCACCCGTCTTTGTGGCGATGCTCGCAGAGACTCTTTCCATAACGGTGACGGGCACTGTGGTACGACGTTGTTGCTTCAGCATGTAGACGATGAGCTGCATCCGAATGGATCGCTCCATCGAATCAATCATACCCGTCGGCTCCAGGTCTTGAGCCTCCCACTTAGAAATGGAAGAGGCGTCGACGCTGTCCTCAAGCCACTTTGCGAATTGCCATTGGGTTTTTCCGAGATGATGCCGGATGAACTTCAGCTCCGCGCCGGTGAGGCGTGTCGGCTTCAGCGGCAATACGCGGAACATCAGCTCCTCAAGCCGTTCATAGTTCACGTCAGGAACAAGCTCTCCCTCGACCAAGATATGCGGACAATTGATCAACTTGATCGGAAACCCAAGGTGATTGAAGGTGATGTCTCTTTTCGTGCTCATGTTAAGCCTCGTCAACGACGGTTACGATCAATAGTTGCTTATCGATGTCGTCTGTCAGGAGAGAAACACACACTCTGAGTTTTCTATCGAGTCCCCGCTTCACGAAGGCATATGACCACCTGTTGATTCTGTTGCCGCCATCGTCAAAAACGTGAAATTTATCCCGGTCTGAATCCCGCTTGCCGCTCACGAGGACGGCTCTAACCTCTTTGATGGACACCTCGCGGCCGTCGAGTCGTTTCTTTGCGTGTCCCGTCGGGACGTATTTGTTCTGCTCGATCAACCGGTGGACCATTGACACAAGTCCTGTGTGCTTCGCGGGGGGAATGCTGGCCGCCAGCCTCGCCCTCCTATGGCTATCGGAATAGTGCACGAAAAACTTGAATCAGTCAAGTCCTATATTGATTAATGTGCTGATAATATTTAATTTTTTGTAACATATGCGGCAGATTTCCGTAAGTACACGAGGCGAAATGTGGGAGCCGGAAGCGACGCCGGGCTGCAGCACTCCATCTGCTCCTCGGTCTTGAGGCCCGCCACGTCGTTCTTGAGCGTATCGATCGAATGGTGCGCCTCGATGGTCTCATTGAGCAGTATTTGAGTGCCTTGCTATCTGTCCACATCGGTGCCTCACCTGCGAGAGCGTGCTTCATGGCAGTTACCGGGTGTCGGTTGCCAGAAGCGCCGAAGCTAGCAGGCTCCGGTGCCCAATGGAACGGACATGGTCGGTCGCGCATCGGCATCTATATGGTATTCCGACGACTGCATGACGGCACCAAGTTCGTCCATGAGCTGCTGCGCCTGAGCGTGCTCATCGCAGCGCCGCAGCATGCCATCGAGTCGGTCATCGCTAAGCATGAAAACGTCCGGCAATTGATCGAGCATGAATGGGTGCATATCCTCCGGATCGACGACAGCGGTGATCTGCTTCGGCGTGCGCGTGGCGGCGCCTACGCCTACCTTTAATGAGGAGGAATGATAGGTGTCGCGCTGCAGTGGGCTATCCGATATCATCGTCATGATTTCGTTGCTATGACAGTCATTGGGGTTTTGGTTAGATGAAGGCAAAGTCTGCTCTTGCTGCTGTAGCGTCTGAACTACCTGATTGGACATTTCTCACCAACCATGCGCACGTTTTGATTTGCCTGGCTCGCGACCCGGACGTCGTCCTTCGCGACGTTGCTGTTTTTGTCGGCATCACGGAACGAGCGGTCCAACGCATCGTCGCTGAGCTCGAAGACGCCGGTTACCTGGAGCGCAAGCGTGACGGGCGTCGGAATAAATACCGGCTCATGCTGCAAAAGCCGCTGCGGCATCCAGTCGAAAAAAACTGCCATATTAAGGATTTAGTCGGCCTCATCAAATGACCCGCAACCTCCCTCTTGCCGCTTGCAGGGTAACGAGTTAAAACCTACACGCGATATAAATGTCGTGTTTTAGCAGACGGTACTCGTGCTTCATACGATTGGCAGGCAAATGGTTGATATCAAAGGTCATCCGAGGGTTGGGGTTATTGGGGCCGGGCAGCTTGGGCGGATGCTGCTCGAAGCCGCTGATAGCATGGGTCTAGAGGCCCATGTCTTAGCGGCACGGTCCGATGATCCAGGGGCGCTTCGAGCCAAGGCTTCGGTCCGACTTGGCGACGTTGGTGACCCGCGGGTCTTAGCCGAGTTTGTGCAAGATCTGGACGTTGTGGCCTTTGAGCAAGAGAGCAAGAATCCTAGTGTCCTTACCGAGGTCCAGCATCACCTGACGCAACGAGGCGCGCGCGTTAACATGCGCCCATCGTTAGCTGCGTTTGCCTTTTGTAGCGATAAACTGCAGCAGAAGTATAAGTTAGCGGCGAATGGACTCCCGACGGCTCCTTACTCTGAGCTTGGAAGCGACGGCGCCACTTGCGACACATGGCTTGAGGGCCTCCCTCATACCTTTAACCAGGGCTTTGTCCTTAAGTGGGCGCGGTCAGGTTATGATGGGCTAGGGACGTTGTTTGTTCATCCAAACAAGTTTGATAGGGTCAAGGCTGAGCGCTTTGCGCGCGTGGCCGTAGAGAATGGCGTGCCACTTTATGCAGAAGAGGCGATTGCTTTTGTTGCTGAATTGGCGGTCGTTGCCGTTAGAGGTGTGACTGGCACAGTCGCTAGTTATCCGACGATCCTGACTTATCAAACTAAGGGAGTATGCGCATCCGCATGCGGCCCAGCAGAAAGACTTGGGGTCTCTGCAGCGGTTGCCGAAGCGGCGCAGCAGTTAGCGCGCGAGGTGGGCGCTCTTTTTGACCTCACTGGTACCTACGCAGTGGAATTTTTTGTGACCGCGGATGATCGGCTGGTCATCAACGAGATAGCCCCACGTGTGCATAATTCGGGGCATTTTACCCTCGACGCCGCGCGAACCAGCCAATTCGAAAATCACTGGCGGGCGCTCCTCGGTCTAGAACTCGGCAGTATGGCAACGAGTCCCTTTTTTGGTATGGTCAACGTCCTTGGTCCTGACGGGCCTGCAGCGCTTATCGATAAGCCATTTACGATGAGCTCTGAAGGGATTATGAGCTATTGGTACGACAAGTGTGAGAGTCGGCCCGGACGTAAGCTAGGGCATGTCAATGTTTTTGCCGACTCGGAGGCGGAGTTTTCTCAACGCCTTTCTCGCGCAAAATTCGCCGTCGCCGAGTGGCAGGAGCAAATGTCCTGATAAACTTCGGCACTTTGGAGTTCGATGTGGCAAACAAGGTAGCGGTGATCATGGGCAGCGACTCCGACTATCCCGTAATGCGGGAGGCGGTCGCGATCCTCCGCGAGCTGGAAATCGATGTCGAGGCTAAAGTCGTGTCGGCACACCGTACCCCTGATGAGATGGCAGAGTTTGCCCGCGGAGCTCGTGGCAATGGCTTTGCCGTGATTATAGCTGGCGCTGGTGGTGCAGCCCATCTGCCAGGAATGGTGGCAGCTTTTACGACCTTGCCAGTGATTGGTGTCCCCGTCCCGTTTGCGCCGCTTTCTGGTTTGGACGCCCTCTATTCGATTGTGCAAATGCCCCGTGGTGTTCCGGTCGCAACGGTGGCCATCGGCGGAGCGCACAATGCCGGACTGCTTGCGGCACAGATTTTAGCCGCCGGGTCTGGATCTCCAGCTGATGCCGTGCGCGTCCGCTTAGAGGCCCTAAAAACCGGCATGCGGGAAGCGGTCCTAGCGAAGAATCTAACCAATGGTTAAATGGTAGAACCCACCATGACATGTGTCATGGGGCATATATTGCCGCCATGCGACAGCAAAACACGCCCCGGCATCGACAATGATCCCGGACCCCATCGATGGGGCTAGCGTCCTTAGACTACCGCGTTGCTCTCAATCAACTTGCGATACCAATAAGCACTAAGCTTGGGGGTGCGCTTTCTGGTGTGGTAATCGACGTAGTACAGGCCAAAGCGCTTGCTGTAGCCGTCGGCCCACTCAAAGTTGTCGAGAAGGCTCCATTGGAAGTAGCCTTTGACTGCATAGCCTTCGCTCGTTGCGCGCTGCAGATGGGTCAGGTGGTTGCGCAGGTACATGATGCGGTCGGTATCGTGCACTTGGCCGTCGTCGGTTACGGCGTCATCGCAGGAACAGCCATTTTCGGTGATATATAGGACTTTAGGATTCCATAGGTCACAGACATTACGGACCCCCCAATACATGCACTCCGGGCCAACCAAGAGCCACGGTTGATCCATCCTCGGATAAGATTTTGGGACAGCTTCGACCCTATAGCCCTTGGCCGACTGATCGGCACTGACGTAGTCAGGGGTATAGATATTAAGACCGACAAAATCCAACGGACTGCCGATCGCCTGCATATCGCCCGGCTGAACCTTTGGAGCGTCAGCGCCCGCTTGCTGCAGATAGCTGTCGATATATTGACCTTCCATCACGGCCGTTAAGAACGGGGCGTTGCGGTCGCGTGTGGCGCGCTGGGTGGCAGCGATGTCTTCGGCGGTTTCCGCCACTGGGACGTACACATGGGCATTCTCGGCTAAACCCACGGCGGTACCCTTGGGGGTATTGGCCCGAATCGCCTGCACGCCCAGGCCGTGCGCTAAAATAGCATGGTGGCGAATTTGGTTAACCTGACCCGGCGGCAATCGCAGGCCCGGGGCAAACTGACCGCTACCGTAGCTCAAGTCGGTAAAGCAGGTAAACTCATTGGTGGTCATAAAATGGCTGACGCGGTCGCCAAGCTGCTTGGCAACAAAAGCCGCATAGTCTGCGAAAGCCAAGGCGGTGTCCCGGGACTGCCAGCCACCGGCTAGAGCCTGCGGTAGATCCCAGTGGAACAGGGTAATGAACGGCCTAATGTGGTGGGCCAGTAACTCGTCGATGACCCGTTTATAGTGATCGATGCCTTGCGGGTTCACCCGTCCTTTTCCCTCAGGGAATATTCGCGACCAGGAAATCGACATGCGGTAGGCATGAACTCCCAAAGCTTTCAGCGCCGCTACGTCATCCTTGTAGAGATGATAAGAGTCATCGGCGATGTCGCCGGTGTCACCGTGGTAGGTTTTGCCCTGGGTATGGGAGAATGTATCCCAAATCGACGGGCCGCGGCCGTCTATGTCGGTGGCGCCTTCTATCTGATAAGCAGCCGTCGCACAGCCCCAGATAAATCCTCTTGGGAAGGGCAAAAGCCGGGGTTTGGGTTTGCCAATCGCCAGTTTTGGCACGGCCGTAGCGGCGTAAGCTAACGCAGCGGTTGCAGCGGCAGTCATGCCAAAGTGGCGGCGAGTCATGTCGCTCATGCCGGAAGTCCCTTAATACCTGATGTTGCAAGGCGTCTGATTCTAACTTGCCACTACAGGCCGTAAAATACTAGCCGCTAACGCCATCAGGTGAGCCCATGGCGTTGTTTCGGTATCTGGCGATTTGGGTCGCGCGCAGCAGGACTTTGTCGACCATATTGAGTCGGTAAAAGGTTAATCGTGGGCCGGAGGCTCGGCGAAGTAAAGCGCGCGATGCTCGCGGCAGCCAGGGTTAAAAGCGGCTCCACATTGGCTGCATTGATCCTGGCTGTGCAGATAGGCCGAGATCGTCAGTCGGTGCCTTCCGGCGCCGCAGTAGATGGCCTCCTCGGTAGCGAACGTAGCGGCCGGCCAGCGCTCGGCCGCGTGGTCGGCTAGCGCCTCGTGGCACTGATAGCAGGCAAACCAGCGCCCGCAACATGGGTAGCGCTGTGCGACGATATCAACCAGGCTCGACCAATGCTGGCAACGGGCCTCGGCATCGACTCCTAGCCCTTCGATCAGCACATCCTTGCCGGAAACGCTAAGACCCATGCAAAGCAACCTCAGACGGCCTTGAGTATTGGAGCACACCGTTTCATAGCACTTTTGATCGGGGGAACGCTCGTGAAAAGGATGCTTGTCAGGGCCTTCACAGGGGTGACCGGGATTTTAGTGGACCCATATAAACTGCTGCACTCCCGGTTAAAGTTATAGGTACATTCTGCCGAATCATTGAAGCATGGATAGAGACTTTTTTACGGCGTGGGTGTCTTTATCTGAGGATTCCAAGGGGCGCTCTAGTGCTTGAATATCATCAGCAAAAGTCTGACGATCATCTTTTTCCTAAAGCTCATGGGCCTGCCTTTCAGGAGTTTGAGTTTGGTACGGCCATCACGCATCATGTGATCGTGCAATTAAATGCCAACCACTTAATTGTTAAAACTCGGTTCCGTACCTGGGAAACGTCCATTGCGAATGTTCGGTATCTCTACGTCTATAGAATTCCGGGACGCTATGGCACCTTTTCGCCTGATGGGCCGTCTCAAGTGGTTGTGACATATGTAACCTCTATGGGAGAGCCTAAGGTCATAAAATTTACTGCAATCGAAAGAAGCCCCTTTTTTCACCAATTCGTCGAGTGCTTCCGTAGTATCAAACCCTCTATCGACCTGCGCCACCTGTCTCCGCGCGAAGCCTTCAAAAGAATGCAGATTCCGGACCCCTTGTTGCGTCAATACGTATTGAAGTGCGCATTCCTGTATGCGCTTTGCGCTCTGCCCGCCATTCCTCACTACGTTCATGGTCTCGATTCGCGACATAAGACCATGACCCCAGCACAACTGGTCTTTCTTAGTGTATTCGACACGAGAAACGTCACCGTGCTAGCAAAACGACTC
>Ga0315284_10005323_pt1 | contig 18258 bp, 5 predicted proteins | sample YL17G09_16_MG_FD_203696 | JGI IMG/M metagenome (GOLD analysis project Ga0315284, IMG submission 203696) | Sediment microbial communities from Yellowstone Lake, YNP, Wyoming, USA - YL17G09_16 | ecosystem: Environmental > Aquatic > Freshwater > Lake > Sediment | place: USA: Wyoming | collected...
TCGCAAACTGTTATGACAACCGATAATGTTGATGCAGAGCAAATCGAAAAGCCCAAGAGATTGGATATTTCGTTCATACGAAGGTTTATGATAACTTTAGGTCCTGTAAGCTCTCTTTTTGACTTCGCGACCTTCTTTACGATGTTGTTTGTTTTTAATGCTTGGACAAGCGAGCCTTTGTTCCAGACCGCTTGGTTTATCGAGTCTCTATGTTCACAAACGCTGGTGGTTCTGATCATAAGAACTAGGCGGGTGCCTTTCTATAAGAGCAAGCCAAGCAAGTATCTGACCATGATGCTCCTAAGCGTCATCAGCTTTGCCATAATAGTGCCATATACGCCGGTAGGCGCATTTTTTGGGTTTGTGCCCCCTCCGCCTGCGTTTTTCTTGGCTTTGGTCGGAATTCTAGGTGCTTATGCACTGCTTGCTGAAGGGATCAAAAAATGGTTCTATAAACGTAATGCGCAGCGTCTGGAGCAGGTTTTGGTGCCTAAGAGAAAGACAATTCAGTCTACAGCCAACTCGAATAAAACCAGCTTGCACAGCTAACAACCGCGCTAAAGCATCAGATGCTCAAAGAAATCCGTGAAAATCAACCTGAAAAAAGTATAAAGTCTTGCTTATGCAGTGGATAGCCCCTTATAAATTATTTCTGGATGAATCTTCCAGAAAAGATGAACAAAATACAATATGTCCTTGGAATGGAGATAATGTATCAACCTAAGTTTATCGGGTGTCGCATGCCGTTGATCTTGTGGCACGGACGTTGCCTCCTCCGGAGACCACGTTACCCGCTGGGCATGCGATCTTAAGATACCTTCATCCAAGTCTATTCATCTGGATGGCTACTTATAAATTATTTCTGGAAGCTGTTACCAGATAACGGGTCGAAAATTCTTAATTCTCTCTGATTGTCTTGCCACATAACAAACGTAGTGCAAATCTTGGCAAATATTTAACGCAGTTACCCATAGCTGGGACACTGCATTAAATCTTCAGAGCGGTGACAGATACCTCTGCCAGATTCCCGTTGACAGCCCATTTATAAATGGCTTATCAATGCAGTTCCAGGCTATTCATAAACACCATCAACGAGTCGATTATCACAATCATAACAAAAATCACAAAACCAACTGCTTTCAAGGGTCTCCAGAAGAAACGTAGGAAGGTAGGGCTATTGAAAGTCATAGTTGGACAAGTTTTTTCGGGTTTGACTTATCTAACTTGGTTTTATTGGCAATGCTAAGGCTCTAACGGTCAACTTTGGTTTGAAGAAAAAGGAATTGCCGTTTTCCGAAAAGGCCTGTTTTTCTTCTTTTCCTAGGACACCTTGTCGGCACTCTCCGATTCAAAACTAAACTGGTAGTAGTAGTGCAGCCAAAATCAGAGTGTACTACTACTTCTCGAGCACGCTGCTAGATAAGTTGTCTGGCTAAACGTTGCCCCGTCACTGTGTTTTCTTCGCTGAGTCTTCACCATGGTAGCATGCAAGAAAAGATACTTTTTTTTATTCGTTCTACTCAATAGCGCGCTAAGTGAGGAGCAGTGAATTAGACCATTGTTTTGTAGCGAAATGCTGTAACGATTGTGTAACAATCCGTTTTTTCTAGTTCCTTCAAAAGACAAAGGACTCAGCATTATTCACTCGCCGCGAACTTGCGTTGGTCGCAAACATTTATAGTATTACAATGGTATTTGAATCCGGGGTATATCATGGTTAACGATTTCTTCATGGGTTTTGCAGGTCATGCTCACACAATGAATGAGTTGGAAATGGACCAGCAAAGGGAGTTGGAGCTGAGGATGAGAAACAGTCCAGAAGAGGCCCAGAGACTTACTGGAATGATTCTTGACAAACTTGAAAGAGACCTCTTAGGCAGCGGCCACAGTCTTGAGGATGTAAAACTGTTGATCTTGTATTCAAGTTACAGAGGCGAACCTGCTAAGAAGGACACATTGATATGTGAATCAGTTCTGAGGGCTATACAGAATAGGTTTAAGAAGGACACTGTAAGCCAGCTCAGACTTGTTGGCCATACAACTTGCGGGGAATTCGAAAACGAAGACTTAGTGCTGAAGGAGATTTCGGGAGTAGGCTACAATGGTCTATCTCTGTTGGCTTTGGTTACAAATCTGCCGATAGGTGTGGGCAGAACTTGGGGTCTTCGAACAGCAGAGGAAGCAGGAGAACAAGGGAAAGAGATGGCTCGTGACGCATGGGTTGACCTCAGCCAACAGACTCCGAGCAAAGAACATCTTATCATGAGAAAGACTCTGCTTGTGTTGACTCAGGGATCGAAGGTTGACACACCTGGCTACGAACATTTCTTGGCAGAGGGAATCTCCCATTTCATGGGCAGCACCCGTGAGGCACGAATCATGAACGTGATAGGCGGAAGCAGCGGTGACGGAGTAACTTCTAAGCTTTGTCGTCAATTCTATGGGAGACTGAAAGAGCATCCACAGTTTAAGGTTCTTGATGGCGAATCTGTGTGCGGGTTGATTCCTAACTTATCTGAAGTCTCTACAGGTGTCGCTCTGGGCACTGAAGGAATGATATATGGAAAGCCACATACATTCTACTTTGACACCAAGAAGGAGCCTCCTTTCAAATACGTCAGACGCATTGATAACGAGGATCCGTGCGCCATGACTGCCAACATGATTTATGAAATGGAAGCTCAATTGTCCAAAGAGAAATGCTTGCCTTTACCTGAGAGAAAGGCCGTTTCTGAAGTGATTTCCGAAGCTCTTGCACACTCGCAAAGGTTACTGATATTCAATCCTGCTATGTCCAAGTACGCCTTTGCTTTCCCCTTTGGCAACTATAGTGTTTGTCCTGCTATGCGAGTGGTTGGAGAAGATATTGAACTCATGTTTCCGATCCGAAGCTTTATTCCTGAGATGGTCGGTCATCTCGCCACCCCAGACGGCTATAGAGGGGTGCAAAAAGAAGCTCATCGCATATTTGACATGTTACGATCAGATCAAGGCTTTGGCAGAAACGACGTCACATTCCTTGTTTCCTGCGTCAATAGGAGAATTGTTGAGTTGATGACAGGATGCGCATCGGGAACTGAGGCTGAGGTATTTAAAGATGGGCTTTCGTCAACCCAGGTATTAGGATTCTTGGCGGCTGGTGAGATGGCATTCACTCATCTCACGCAGGAACCTTACTTCCACGCCTTTACCTGCTGGGGAATCACTCTTCACTCCGAAACTGCAAAAATCGAATCGAAAGAAAAGAAAACTGAACTTGGGATCAAGGGCTGGATCAAAGGAAAAACATAGTTGGCAAACTGACTTCACAAGATTCGAAAGCACCTGATAGGCTTCTCTTCAAACCCAGATGTGTAGTCTCTTGGCAGAAAGGCAATCTTGGAAGATGTTGAGAAACCCATCGATTGGTCGTCGCTTAGCGCGCACAGAGAAATGTGTGTATAGCTTAGACTGCAACGTAGATTTCAGGGAGTGCTGCGTGGAATCTATTCTAACGTAGCATGGTTATTTTTTCTTATTCGCTTGTTTGGTGCAGGCGTCACTGCAGTATTTTTTCTTGTCGTCAAAAGTCGTATAGACTTTCTTGCAGACTGGGCATTTCTTTTCCATTTTGGTTCCTCTTGTTATATGTTACACAGTGTGCAAATTAGCTAAAACCTTTTCCTAAGCGCCTCGAAAAGAGAATGGGGTTCGAAGGAGCCTAGAAAGACGGAAGTGTGTGTAATTAATAATCTTCTTAAGATGATATGCTTAGATGTGGTTGAAGAGGGTTTTCGGAATGGCAAAGTTGCGGTTCTACGGTGGAGTGGATGAGATTGGCGGTAACAAGATTCTGGTAGAGGAGAAGGGCACTAGGATTCTGTTGGATTTTGGGCAGTCCTTCAATTTCGGGGCGGAGTATTTTGCGGGTTGGCTTTCTCCACGAGCTATTAACGGTTTGGGGGATCATTTTGAGTTTGGGTTGTTGCCCAGAATTTCGGGGCTTTACGCTGAAAACCAGTTGGCAGGCACCGATTTGCCTTATCGCGAACCTGAGATTGCGGCGGTTTTTCTTTCTCATGGACATTTTGATCATGTTGCGCATATTTGTTTTGTGGATCCGCAGATTCCGGTGTATCTTGGGGTGGGCACGAAGCTTTTCATGGAGTCTATGGAGGAGACTAGCAGTTTCTGCGATTACAAAGCTCATGCTTATCGGACGTTTCGTACGGGGAAGAAAATCAAGGTGGATGATATTGTTGTGGAGCCGGTGCATGTTGATCATTCGATTCCGGCTGCTTACGGCTTTATCATACGCACTGGGGAATCCACGATTGCTTATACTGGAGATTTGAGGTTGCATGGTCCCAGAAAAGATTTGACTGAAGAGTTCATCATGAAAGCCAAGGATGCTGAGCCTGACGCGCTGATCTGCGAAGGAACAAGGATGGCGTTGAAGGAGAAGCGCAAGAACTATTCTGAGTTGCAGGTTGGAGAGATGAGTGACAAAATTGTTTCTTCTACTGACAAGATGGTTTTTGTGACTCATTACAGTCGTGACATGGACAGGTTCAGAAGCTTCTACAACGTGGCCGTCAAGAACAGAAGAGAACTCGTGGTTTCGCCGAAAACCGCTTACTTGCTAAGCAAGCTTGTCCAAGATGAGCACCTTGATCTTCCAGACCCCTTGAAAGACGAACATGTTCGCGTGTACTATAAGCGTAAGAAGTCTGGAACTTACGACGATGGTGATTACTATCTTTGGGAGAGGCAGTTCATGGACAAAATGGTGAATTGCGAGTTTGTCCACGAAAATCAGCGAAATCTGGTGATGGACTTGGATTTTTACCAGTTTGCCGAGTTGATAGACATAAGGCCTGAACCGGGTAGTCCCTTCATACATAGCATGAGTGAGCCCTTCAGCGAAGAGGACATCGAGGACGAGGTTTTGGATAATTGGCTTGACCATTTTGGAATGCAGTTTCACCAGTTACATGCGTCTGGCCACCTGAATAAAGAACAGATAATCAGTCTTGTTGACGAGATTGATGCAAAGAAGGTTTTTCCAGTTCACACGGAAAACGCGCCATTGTTCAAGCAATCATGCAAAAGCGTCGAGATAACTAAACGTGAAAAAGAATATAGCATTTAATGCGTCTTAATCATAACCCATCAAAGTGGCGATTTTTCGCGCATTTTCTCTTTTTTCTTAGTCACTAGATTTAATGGGTCTATCTTGTTCTTTACGGCGTTCGGCTCTGTTAGCGCACTAGAATTGTGTGGGCGCTCAAGGTCTTTTCAAGAAGGGGATAGCTGCTGATCTTTCTCCGATTTTTTCCCACTTTCAATAATTCTTGCTTTCACTTGCGATTACTTTTGGCAGATCACCAAACCAGCTTAAAAGGTCTGAAGTTTTAAATCCTTACCATTCGAGTATAATGGGTTAGCTCGGTGTAGTGATATGCCAGTTCATGTTTCAGTCAGGTTGGCTTGGCATGATAACGGTTGGGATGGTCGAATATGTGCGAATCCGCGAGCGGCCGCGCTTAATCGGATTCTTAACCGTGTTATTACACGGTTCTGCGAGTCGCTGTGGCTGCTATTCCAAGGCTTCACGGAGCTTTGCTATTCCGGGTTCGATCTCTGAGTGGTGTATCGCGAAGACTCTGTGCCCAAGCGAACGTATTTTCTTCCGTTTTTCTGTGTCGTCTTTTTTCGTATAGTCCTCGTCATGATTAGGGCCATCGACAAAAAGCGCAATGTTCTGTTGTTTGTAATAGAAGTCTGGTTTTGCTATGCGGATGTCTTTGTCGTATATTATGTGTTGTGCTTCGTCGGGTAGTGGGAGTCCTTGGTCCGCAATTTTTCGCAGGACTGTTCGTTCTAGTTCTGAATCACATGCTCTCAAAAGGTCGTCTAGTTTTTGTTGTTGGTTTGTTGGTGGGTTGTAGGTTGTTTTTGCGGTTTCCAGTTGTCGCAAGGTGGGAAGTATTAGGTTTCTGTCGAGTTTTTCGTGTTCTCTTTGGTTGTAGTAGTTTAGGAGGCATTCGTAGCAGGCTTTGCTGCATCCTGCTTTGGGATCGTTTTCGTGGAGGAGCTCTCTTGTTCTCTCGATGACTCTTGCGAAGCCCGGGGTTGTTGTTAATACTTTGATCGCGCCTGTTCCGCCGCCGGCTGTTTCGTATAGGATTATGTCGTATTTGTTGGGGTCGGTTTGTTCTTGGGTGATGAAGCCGTCCACTTCGCTTTCGTCCAAGTTTAATGCGATTTGCAAGCCTTGGAGGAGTGCTTCTTGCATTGTGAGGTAGAAGGCTTCTGTTTGTGATTGTTTCAGGCCTTTTGGCGGAGAGATTTTAATGGTTGCGACGTCGTGTGTGCCAACGGTGAATAGGATGATTCCTCTGATTATGTCTTCTTCTTTGGCGTTTTTGGGGCAGTGCGAGTTGGATTCGGGGTCGATGTGTTGGTCTATTCTGTCTTCGCCAAATAGCCATCGGTTGCAGGCTGAACAAAGTACGAATCCAGCGTCTTGACCATCTTCTTGGTTTCTGTTTGTCCCCTTGTTTATGTGTATAATGCGGCCGTTGTGTTCATATTGGATTGTGAGGGATAGGTCGTTTTCGCTGGTCACCATGTATTCTTGGGTTTTGTCGCCAGCTTCGTAGTGGGTTGATGTTTGGTAGCCTAGCCGCATGCGCTCTTCCTCGTCGCTGGTGATTCTGAGCCTGCGTATTGCGTACATGTCTGGGAGTTGCATGGCGTTTGGGTTTGGATGTTCCCCTGTTAACGGCTTTTTGCATTTTGGGCACGCGGCTGCAGTCTTCGCTGGGTCGCCCCTGAGAACGTTGGAGCAGTTAGGGCATATGAGTAGGTGTTCTCTGACGGGTTTTTGGTCTCTTACTTTGGGTCTGGCGTATGAGACAAGGTATTTGGCGCCTCGGAAGTAAACTGTGTTTCCAGGGGCAAATTCTGAGAGTGCGATTACGTTGTCTCTTTGGATTTCGTCCTCTGATTCGCTGAGTGATAGAACTATGTTGCTGCTTGGGAAGCCGTAGTTTGGAAGGAAGCCTCTTGCGGAGAGGTATCTGTAGATGTAGAAGTCTTTTTCGCCTTCCCTCATGTTCTTTAGTTTTTGGGCTATGGCTTCGATTCTGTTTCTGTCTTGGCTTGATGGACCTTCCTTTCTGTTTTTGGCGCTTAGGTCTTGGTGTTCTCTGTCGAGGGTTGCGTATTCTTTTCGCCAGTATTCAAGGGCGTTCTCGAAATGTTCTGTGAAAGAGTCAATTGTGTTGGCAGCGAAGCCTTCTGTGAACCACGGGTAGTTCGCCATTTCAAGCGAGAATGCGCTTCGAGTTGATTCCAGAATCCTGGTCTTCGCCTCTGAGATTCTCTTTGACAAGTCATTCTTGTAGTCGGGCAACATTGGGTAGTTTTGTTCTTCAAGGTCTAGGAATTCGCCGATTCCAGTTTTTAGTTTCGTTTCCATCGTCTCAAGTATAAGCGAGTGCAGGTGCGTAGTTATCAGTTGTTTGTTGTCTAGCATGAATCTGGGGGAGGTGATTTTTCCTGAGACTATTTTTTCTGGGAACCGGTAGAAGTATTGATCGTGAGGGCCTCGGGAAATGCCGCTTCCACAGAACGTAGTTATTATGGAGGGTTGGCTTTTTCTTCCTGCGCGTCCTGCTCTTTGGGCGTAGTTGCTTGGGCTTGGGGGGACGTTTCTCATGTATATTGCTGAAAGTTCGCCTATGTCGATGCCCAATTCCATAGTTGGTGTGCAAACGAGCACGTTAAGTGGATCGGTTGGGTTTCTGAATTTGGCTTCAATTTTCTTTCTTTCGTCTCCATCAAGTTGACCGCTGTGCTCTTGTGCTTGTATGCTGACTGTTTCCTCAAATGGCTGCGAGTACGCAAGTCTAAAGTAGTTTTTCTCGAAGTCTCTTTCTTGTAGTGGTCCGCAGTCTGATCCGGTACAGAGGTCTATTGTTGTTTGGTGGTGAATTAAGCCGCATTTTGGACAGACTTTATGTTTTGTTTTTTTGAGTGCTTGAAGTTGAACGAGCTCTGAGTTTAGCATGAAAACTTGTCCAAGAGGTATACCTCGGTAGCCTTTTACATCATGTTGGACCAGTAGCTGGGCTAGGTCTTGGTCGGACAAGATTTCAACTAGTTGGTTTAGGAGTTGTCGGGCAGTATCTTGGTCGATTCCCAGAACTCTCTGGGTCCATATCATCAGTCGGCTTTTAGGACCGGTTAGCCTGTAGACTATTGTGGATCTCCCACCTTTTCGCGCTGAATCGGAGTATCCAATGACTGTTCCTGGTGATTCAGCGCCGATGTCGAACTGGCATTCTTCGGTGAGTTTTGAGAGGATTTCTGTTTGGAATTCTCTTTGGTTGATTATGTCGTTTTGATGAATTGCGCGTTTGCTTCTAAAAATGTCTAAAATGCCCGTCAGGTAGTCGTTTCTTTCTATTGATGTGAGTTTGTCAAGTGGCTTGACTCCTTTCCATACTTCGTCGTCTTTGGATAAACCGTCAAGTCCGTTGTATATCACTTTGACGAGGCCTACTTCTTCGAGGTTGCGTTGGTTTTTTCTTGTAGATGCCGCTAGTTCTAGGATTACGTTGTATTCGAGGTATCGTTGGTATGCTTCGTCAGCTTCTCTTGTTTTAACGTACTTGCCTTTTGCTCGGGCGTAGTCGGGGATTACGCCATTTTTCTCCATCGTTTTAAATATTCTTATTCCTGTATGATTAACGTCAAGGCCTTCATCAGTTCCTTCCATGAAGCCGCCGTCAATTAGTGCGTAGTAGAGTGCTTGTCTGAAGCGTATTCTTTTTTGGAGGTTGTTCATGTGGGCTGCTTGCAGGGCCGTATCTTGCCTACTATCTGAGAAGGCTATGAGTTTTCTTTCGTTTGGTGCAAGTTTTGAGACGATGCTTGAGACGAGGACGTCTGTTCCTGTGCTTCTGCCGATTGAGCCGAAGGTGAACAGTTTGTTAAATTCTCGGGGTTTTCTGTCGTAGTATACTCCACATGTGGGGCAGAATAGGAATGGTGCTGAGACGAGGATTACTTCGAGTTTGTCTTTGCAGTTGCAGGTTGTATCGATTTTGTTGCAGTCTGGGCAGTATGTGGCTTTGTGGGGTTTGGCTTCTTCGTGGCTTTGTCTAAGTTCTTTTTCGCTGTCGAACCATTCTGTTGGGAAGGGCACGGCATTTTCGTCGTAGGTTCCGACGAGTATGTAGGCGTTCCTTCCTTGGGTTTCTACCATGTCGATGTCTCTGGGATAGAGGGTGTTGCCTTCTGCTATTGTTATGCCGTAGAATTCTTGTCCGCATGATCGGCAGAAGTTAAGGGGGAAAGTGACTCGGGTTTTGGAATCCTTAGCGCAGGTTGGGCAGGTGCTTTCTCCTCTTTCGTTGAGGTGCGGTCCTTCTTTGGTGAGGCAGGTTGTGATTGTTTTGCCTTGGGAGAAGAATGTGTGGATTTTTGGCACGAATTTGGGTTGTTGGGTGCCGAGGATTTCTGCGGTTCCAACCGAGCCTGCAAGCAGTGCAGCTTTAAGTTCTTTTGTGCAGTCATCCATTTTGCAGTTGGGGCGATGCTTTTCTTTGTATTCTTTAAGTATTGTTCCTAGTGAGAGCGAGTTTTCTGAGAGTTTGTCTTCGAGGAATTGGACTGTTTGTTGGGAGGATAGGATTTTGCCTATGGCTTCTGGTGTTTTGTCTTTGTCGGCTATGGTAGTGCCGGTTAGTGCTTCTGTTAGGGTGATTGCTTTTTCGAGGGTTCCGTCGAATTCTTCCAGCATAGCGTTTGTTACTTGGATTTTTGGGGGTAGTGGTGCTGGGTTGGATCTTGGTGTTTTGAGGTAGTGTTCTCCGATGACGTGAGCTGGTTGGAAATCTTCGCTGAAAAGGTTTTTCGCGAATTGGGCGATTAGTTCTTCGCCTTTTTCTCCTTTTTCGCTTTGGACGGTGGCGCTTGTGCCTATGCATCTTAGTGTGCCGATGGTACCTGTTCGTTGTTTTAGTCGCCTAATTAGGCAGGCTACGTCTGCGCCTTTCTTGCCAGAGTAGGTGTGGATTTCGTCCAAGACGAGGAATTTGAGACGGCCTTTGTGTTCTTTGGGGAAAAGTTTTCTGTCCTCAAAACGTGTTAGGAGTAGTTCTAGCATGACGTAGTTGGTCATGAGTATGTCTGGTGGGTTGGCTTGTATTTCATCTCTGGAGAGAAGTTCGCTGTCGTACGGTTCGTCTCTGCCTGTCGCAGTTTTAAGCGCTGCTCTTGCCTCTTCGGGGCTGTTCTTTGTGTCACCCGTATAAAGACCTATTTTCAGACCTGTACCTTGCAGCCTTTGGGAGAAGTCTTCGTATTGACTATTCGCCAATGCATTCATGGGGTAAACTATTATTGCTTTTATCCCGCTTAGTCCTTGGTCCCGCATTCTAAGGCATTCACTGATAATTGGTATGCCGAAGCAGAAGCTTTTGCCTGAACTCGTTCCTGTCGTGACAAGAGTGTTTGCGCTTTCCTTTAGAATCGAGAGAACGGCTTCACTTTGGTGTTTGTAAGGAGTTATTGGCGAATTTGCCAGTTTTCCATATGGATCCTTTTTGGCGAATATTTTGAGGACACTTTTGTGAAGAATGTTATCGTCCACTAATTTTTGGAGACTATTGCCTTGTTCAAAGCGGCGATTAAGCTGAATATGGGGGTCTTTCCAAAGAAGAGTACCTTCAGCAATTTTTTTAGTAATCCATTCTTGAATTGCCGGGTTTTTGACTCTTTGGAATGTATCAACATATATTCTATAAGATTCTTGGACATATCTTAAAGTTTCAAATGGATTCATGTATTCAACTCCTGTAAATGAGCTAAGGCCTGAAGTTTAACTGAGTATTCATCAAAATACTGCATAATAAGGTTCTTAGTTCGAAATTCCCCGTAACTTTCTGTATCTTTTCGCTTGACAATGCAAAAAGTTTCCATTATGTAGTCTGTATCTTCCCTTGACATTCCATAAAGGATAAAAAATAACGCATCAAGTTCGCATTGAAGAACCATTCGACGTGAACAATCCCATTGTACTGGAGGTTTGGGATAATTATCGCTCTCAATATACTTGACATCAATAGCAAGCCCTTTTAGGTCCCAAGCAGTATAAACAAGTTCGATGACTTTCTTAACCACTAAGTCCAGAAGGGTCTTATTGAATTGTGATGGGGACAGAACTGGAAGTTGCCTAAGAATGAAGTATGTCATATGGTTTCCACCTAGTTTTTGACGTGTCACATAATCAAGCACAAACGAGTTCATATTAGCCAAGAATGCGAGAATTTGACGGGGAGTAACGTCGTGGAAAAAAACCAAAGGCATTTGATGTCCCACACCAGCGAGCGGGATTATGGAGAAAATTGAAGTACGTTCACTGCTTGCATTTGTAATGTCTCTGAAACCAACAAGCCAGGATCTATTTTCTGGAAGCCTTGTCAATACCTCCTTCTCATTAACCCAGAATCTCGGTGATGAAACAAAACAGGGATCGCGCAACTGATCATCTTCCGAGGTAATAACGTCATGTCTCCCCGGAACTACCGCTCCCTTGTAGTCTACCGAACCAACACGATGGTTGTAGATCCAAATCATTTTCCCCTCATAAAGAGGCAAATACTTTGAGCCTTCTTTGGCAATCAGATTTCCACTTAAAGCGAATCCTTCTTTTTCTAGTTCTGCTCTACTTTTAAAAAATTGGCTGTCGTTTGCCATGTGAAACATTGCAAGGAACTTAACGCCCCAAGGATTTACACCTGTAGATTCATTAGAGAGTACTGGAAAACTCCTGTAAATTCTCTTTGTGATTTCTGCATCCTTTTTAGATCTAAATATTGGGCACGTCTTAGTATTGGGATTCAATAATAAGAAATCATCTTCGGTAAGCTCAAATATCTTTTCTTGTTCCTTCAATTGTTCAGGATTTTGCAGAAAGAAAGCAAACGTAGGTTTTGCTGTTTTATTTAAATTTCCCATTGTAACCAATGAAAACTTGTATGATCTATGTACTGATGGAAAAAGCCCTTCTTTGTTTTCGAAGTCATATAGACTGACAAGTTGCTTGCTACTTATCAATTTGCCAAAGAATTCTTTGTTTGTGTCATCTGTTGCTATTCCCGTTGGAAGAATTATGCCTGATAGCCCGTTCGAACATATCGAATTCTTGGCGTGCTCAGCAAATATCGAATAAGTATTGATATCACCTTTGGCAGTTAAACGGTATCTTCCTGAAAAGCGTATGAATTTGCTTTCGTTTTCACTTAAAGTCAAAGCTTTGAGAAAGGCGGTCCAAATTCTGTGCTTGCGCTCTGGAAGGGTTTTAATTAATTCTTTTCTCTTAGATGCATTAGGAGCATTTGCTATTTCAGGATCTAAAGTCTCGAAGAATTCCTTTTCCTGAATTTTTATTCTCTCCCATGGAGGATTACCAAGCAAACAATCAAAACCATTTTTTTCCCCAGCAAAAACATCAGGAAACTCTAACTGCCAGTGAAAAAACCGGTGTTGTTTAGCTAGATTCTCGATATTCTCAGCTATTTTTTGTTCTATTGCTTTGATTCCCCTTGCTTTGATAAGCCTGAGCATGGCCTCTGTGAGTGGATTAAAAGTTCTGTCAAGCGGCCAAAAGAAAGCAGCCGTCCAAGCATCGCTACATAATTTTGACTCTTGCCAATTTGGCGAGGTTTTCAAGGCGTTGTACCTTTTCTTTTTCTCCTCAACATCCTCAGGAGACTCCTCTAAAAACTCATCAAGCAAAGCATACTTCTTCGCCTGCTTTTCCTGATCGACAAATTCAAATTCAACAATAAGTTTATTTTTTCGCTCGAATGCATTTCGAGACTTCATTTCCTTAGCAAAGTTTTTATCATCGCTCCCCACAGGCGTAAAAGCCTCGTCAGGAATTCCTCCCTCCAACAACTCGGGCGTAGAGCCAATGAGCGAATTGCCGCATTTTATATGATGATCAAGAAAATTAAGAGGCGTGTCCTCAACACAAGAATTAATCCACAATGAAACTTTGGCCAACTCTGTTGCCATTGGGTTCAAATCAACACCATAAATACAATGCTGCAAAACATCTCTCGCCGCTTTTTTCACTTCTTTGTCGGAAGGCTCGGCTTGACCAGTACGCACCTTGGCCAGTTCTCTAGCTAGAAAATTGTTTGCAGCAATTAAGAAAGCCCCACTACCGCAAGCTGGATCGCACACTTTCATAGACAGCAAGGCTTTCTCTTTTTCTGCGGTTTTTGAGAGCCTATCTTCAGCTACCGGTTTCAAAGCACTTTTTATCAATTCATCAATTAGACGAGGACTAGTGTAGTAACTTCCGCTCGTCTTCCTCGCAACACCACGCGGATCCAAAACAAAAGTGTTAGCAGCAATTATCTCTTCTTCGATTTTCTGCTCAGTAGCAAAAACCTTTGGAGTAAAATCTAGAAGACTTTCGTAAATTGATCCTATCTCACTAACTCCCAAATCCAAATAGTTAATTCGCTTCAGAACATGTTCTTCTTCAACCAATGTCAAATGCCTAACCACATCAAGAATATCTTCATTCTTGCATGATAGTTGTGAAAGTATCGCTAGCTCTGCATCATCAAAGAGACTGCCGTTATAGCCAAAAACCTTCAGAGGAGGACAACCCCTCTTCAACATTTGAAAGGTAGCTCTCAACCCTTCCCACAAGTCACAATGGTCATCTTTGCCTCGCCTTGTTTCAGCCATCTCCCGCAGCCTAGTAATACTGTATTCTTCAGCATAAAGCGAGTCTCTAGTTGGCAGCATAGCCCGTTGCTCAGCAAACAACAAAAACAACAAGCGATAGACTATTCTCAAAAGCTCAGAATAGTACGCCCTGCAAAAATCTTCATCACCAATCATCTTCTCGGTAAGTTCGTTTGTTAAGAAGCCATTTCCCAAAGCTTCAATAGCCTTCTTCACATTCCGCCTCAAATTCTCGCCAACAGTCACTCCAGCGGCGACGCTTTCCTTGTAGAATTGCTCTAAAGGGCACAAGCCATCGTTGTCTGGCAGGAATCTGCTAGCCTGAGCTATGCGATACAATGCCCTAAAATCAGTGAAGCTCCTCTCACGGAAAATGTTCTCAATGTCAAATTCAACGTAACCCTTAGTGGTGGTATGATAATATTCACGGAGAATGCGAAGTAAAACACCGTTAGTAACTATTCCCCACTTGGAACGCTTAGTTACGTTTAGATAAGTCTGCAACTCATCATGTGGACTTCGACTTCGTCCTCTCCTAACAACTTCCCCATCGGCGCCTTCACCAGCTTCCTCCAAATCTTGCGAAGGGGCTACCATATGCAACATTGGCGCTCCAGCGCTAATCCAGCCTCTGTGAGAGAGCCTGAACCTAAGCTTATCATCGCCGTCGACAGCAGTTTCTTCTTTGATGAAGCCTGGATCAAACCCCAACTCCTTGAAAAGCGGAACCATCCACTTGCTTCTGGCATCGGACACATCCATCTTTAAGTAGCGATTTGACAAGGAATCCCAACGCTCACGAAGGCGATCCCAAGAATCAACAATCCACTGATCAAGTTCTGCCTTGTTCTTAGGCGCAGCTGCATTGAACGTTGCAAAGGATTCTGGCTGAACTTTTGGATTAGCCACTTTTTCTCCGCGAATAATCTCCAAAAACTCGGATGTAATTATGCCGCCATTAGCTGACATGTTAGAAAGCGGATTCTTTCTCAACTCAGCTCCCTCCCAAAGCAGGATAGTAAACCGTAACACACAACAAATCTACGGATGCGACAGATAAGTTATCGATGCCTTCGAGCCACTGTTGCTCTCCGCGACCTTCCAAGCTCTTCTTAACCTTCGCCCTCTCAACCGCAAGCTCAGCACAACGTTCTTCAGCCCTCTTATGCAACGCCGTTTCTAGATTCAACTTAGATAAAGCTGAACTCAAGTCCCCTTTCATTTCAGCCTCAGTTCTTGTATGAACAACAGGGACGGAACGGGAAAGCGCATCAACATCAGCCTGAGACAATTTACCCTCACCGTACACTTCAAAACCAACTCTTAAAAGCCCCTCAACTATAGACACAGGTTGCGTATGAACCGCATACCTCGCAAGAAAAGTATAAACTGCTGAGACCTTAGGCGCATTTCTAGTCGCTATGCAAGCAGTACGCCCATAAATATCCGAATCCTTTGAGGAAAAAGTAAGTTGCTTAACTAGATCTATCAAATTCCTAACAAGCCGATGCCCTAAGTCAATGACCTCAAGCTCAGGGTCATCTCTGCCCCTCGGCGGATCAAAAGTCACCCTTTTCAAAATTGGGTCACTCAAACCCTGTGACAGTCTTTTGTCTGAGATATTTGAGAGATCGATCGTAAAGGTTTCATCAACGTTGCCCGTAATTCGGCAGCCAAACCTGTTCAACCCACTCTTCACAAAGTTTTGAATCTGCTCTCTACTTCCAATCAGGTTTTCTGTCTCAGTCAACCTCTTCTGAACTTCAGACAAATCAATGCTAGATTGACCATAGAAATTATCATTCTTCATCCGCTGAATGGACTCGTCAGAAAACGGATTAATCACCTGCTCCGGCTCAGGAGACATATCTCTGAGAAAATCATCCAAACCGCGCTGGCCGATCTTAACATCATAGCCCTGCTCCCTGATTAGGTCTAAGACGGAGATGTCGTCACCGAAAAAAGGCGGCGAGAAACCGAAATCTTGCCTAATCTGGAAGGCCTTCTCCACCAAAACCTTCAGAATTGCAGCTTCTAACGAATCGTTTACGACCATGGTCCTTATGAAAACGGTGTCTTTAGGTTGCCCATAACGGTCAACACGCCCGTTCCGTTGCTCAAGCCTGTTTGGGTTCCAAGGCAACTCATAATGAATTATCTGAGAAGCAACATACTGAAGGTTAATTCCTTCAGAAATGCAATCAGTTGCTACTAGAATGGCCTGAGATGCCTTTTCGAACTCTTTGAACTTCTCAGCTCTTTGCGCCTCATTCATTGAACCATCAAGCGTGAAAACTTTTACTTCTTTGAAGTTTCTATGTTCGGGAATATTCTTGGCAAGATAATTCAGCGTGTCTCTATACCTAGTGAAGATAATGACCTTAGGAATCCTTCTAACCATAATGCGCAACGTATTGTCCAGCAATTCCGTAAGCTTAGTATCTTTTGCCGCAGTCACTTTCTGAGCTTTAAAAAGCGTTTGCTCCAAAAGCTCCTTTTCCTTCAGAAACGCCTCTTTGTCTCCAACCAAATAACGCTCCATTCGAGCTCCTGTTTCTTCATCATCAACACGTTCACCGGTATCGTTGTCTAAAACCTCAGCACGCGCTTCTTCTTCCGCAACTGATGCCTCTTCATCCATTAGAGCGTCTTGAGCGGCTATTCTCTTCTCAATAGTTTTCAAGCGATTCTTCAATGAACAAACAAGGGAATTCGGGGAACTCAACGCACGCTTATGAAAATGAGTCACAGTCCACTTAGCAATTCTCATCCTAAAAGTTCGCTCGCCACCGGCTGTAGCGAGAATATGTCGTCCAAGTTGTTCAACGTCATTCATAACTTGCGTTTCCAGAGGACAAAGCTTCACATAAACCTCTTGAGGATCCCTCTTAGGAAATGGGCTTTTGTCACCAGTCTTGCTCATCTCCTCTTCAACATCAGATCGTCGTCGCTGACAAACATACGACTTGGCTATGTCACGATTTATCACTGGATCACTGTCAGAACCAGCTACAGCGCCTACATCTAACATCTTTAGCAGACTGGCAAAAGTGTCAGTGTAGCCATTATGCGGCGTCGCAGTCAACATGATGAGATGGCGTGTCTTCTTCGACAGATCACGCATCAACTCCCATCGTTCCATCTTCACTTTCTGCCTCGGATCCGCCTGGTGAGGCTTTGCAACATTATGAGCTTCGTCAACCAAAATGATATCCCAATTCTGTTCAAGAATCTGCGCTTTCACTTCAGCCATCTTCGCATAATCCATTGAAGCAATAAGATACGGATAATACTCCCAAGGGTTCGTACCCGGAGGAAGCTCTCTTTCCAAACTCCGTCGATGTGATGAAGAGATAATTTCTGCATCTATGTGAAAGAAGTAGTCTAACGCGTCCTTCCACTGCTGTCTTAACATCGCAGGGCAAACAACCAGCAATCGAGAGGCCCTTTGTCTCGCGAATAGTTCAACAACAGTTAAGCCTGCCTCTATGGTTTTACCCAATCCTACGTCATCGGCGATAAGCAAACGAACCCTAGGCATCTCCAATGACATTACAACAGGAACCATCTGAAACGAAACAGGAACAACTCTGCTCCGCTGAAGACTCAAAAGAGGCGCAGCACCATGAATCATACTCAGTCGATAAGCCCGCAGAAGAAGATCCTGCGCAGAATAATTACCCACAATTTCACTCGAAGGAGGCTCAATCCTACCTGGGTGAACCGTTTCAAAAGGTAAATAGAACTTTCTACGCTCGATAGGCGTGCCGTCAATACTTGTAGCAACAAGCACATCTCCCTGTAGATCGTCAACCCGCCACAGCCTTGACCGCAACTCAACAATAGAGCCCAAACCAAAATTGGGCTGCCTAGCTTGTTCAGCAGAAGACATTGAACAAAATGCCCTCCAAGCCGAAAATGCAACCGTGCAAATGAAGTCTTATCCCAAACCCCGCTGTTATCATTTCTTGCCCATGCCCTTTACTTAATCACAGGAGATAGATAACAGTAATGTGTAAGTTACGAATAAAATATTTGCTTTATACCAATCCTGACTTTTCTTGCCTATGCAATTCTCCATCCTCTTCATGTCGTGCAACTCTTTTTTTGTTGTGCCTGTCGGCATTTAGACCTTTCCATCAAAGTCCCTATGATAAAGAGCAAAGCTCAAAAATGTGGAGTTACAGGTGAGCGCGCACGGGGGAAGTTCTTGTGTATTTCTGACCCCCCTCTCATGCTACTGCTGTCCATCCTATCCTTATCCTATTCCAGCAGTCGTGGTCGTCCGTCCGTCGTGGTCGTTCGTCGTGGTCCGTCGTCGTCGTCCGTCGTGGTCGTCGTTCGTGGTTCGTGGTCGTCGTCGTCCCATGTGTGTGTGTGGGATAAAACTTTACCCCCAAACCCAAACGTTCACGCGCTCTCAACCGGCCACTCTCTTACACACTCATTCACACTCAACGCGCGCATTTCTGAGAAGAGAATAGATATTTGCGAAGC
>Ga0315284_10005324_pt1 | contig 18258 bp, 15 predicted proteins | sample YL17G09_16_MG_FD_203696 | JGI IMG/M metagenome (GOLD analysis project Ga0315284, IMG submission 203696) | Sediment microbial communities from Yellowstone Lake, YNP, Wyoming, USA - YL17G09_16 | ecosystem: Environmental > Aquatic > Freshwater > Lake > Sediment | place: USA: Wyoming | collected...
TCGCTTGTCTCTCCGATTATCACGCAGCCACCGAGGACGGAATTGATCCTCGGGCTTGCCTCTATGTTGCTGTGGATCACATAAGATCGGTTGATGGTCGTATTGAGCAACACCGAGTCACGGACCAAGACGTCTGTCAGAGTGCAGTTCTCGAACATACACCTCTGTGCAACAACGTTCGTGAGATTGCTGTTGACGAAGCTGACATTAGATACCGAAACATTCTTGACGTTCGATCCCTCGGATCGAGAAGTGATGTTGATATGGAGGTCCAGGGGAGCGCTCGGGTTGTCTCCGGTGAGCATGGTGATAGGGACCAGGTACGCTATTGGGAGCACAAATGACATGACAAGGGGCATGAGGACCAGGGAGAAGACGATGTACTTGTTGGTCTTGAACTCGGACATGTCCTTCCTCGCAACGATCCAGACCTTGTCGAGTCTCATCTTTGGCCTCCTATCAACTTCAGGTAGATGTCCTCGAGGCCGTGTTTCAGCTCGCTCACGTACTCGACCTCGGCGCCCATCTCGACAAGCGTTCTGACGATCAAGGGATTGTTGAGATCTGGACGATCAAGCTCGACGAGCAGCCTGCCTTCGGTCAGATCCACCCTCCGGACCGAGGGGATCGATTCTACCGCACGGACCATCTCCGGTGTCATCGATCGCGCCTCTATCACAGTGGCCTTTCCCCAGAACTTGCTGGAGAGCTCTTCGGGCGAACCAAGCGCGAGCAGATTGCGCTGAATGACCCCTATCTTGTCGCACAGCTTCTCCGCTTCGTCGAGATTGTGGGTATTGAGGAAGATCGTCCTGCCTTCCTTCTTCAGATCGAGGAGATAGTTGCGGACCGTCAGGGACGCCTGAGGGTCCAGGCCTGATGTGGGTTCATCAAGGAAAAGAATCGCGGGCTCGTGCACGAGCGCTCTTGCGATGGCGATCTTTTGCTTCATTCCCTTGGAGAACTTCGCGACCGGGTCGTTCCTCCTGTCCCAAACGTCGAGCGCGGTCAGCAGCTCTTTGATCCTCCTATCCCTTTCGGTGGCGGATAGACCGTAGAGCTGGGCAAAGAAGTCCAGGTTCCTCTGAGCGCTGAGGGATTCGTATAGGCCAGGAGTCTCAGGGAGCAAGCCAATTATTCCGCGTATCTTGATCCGATCGTTCGGATGAGAGATGTCCATACCGTTCACGAAAGCGGAACCTCTGGATGGGCTTATCAGACAGCACAGCATTCTGACCGTCGTCGTCTTTCCAGCCCCGTTGGGACCGATGAACCCGAAGACCTCGCCGTCCTTGATCGTCATGGTGAGGTCCTCGACTGCCGTGACCTCTTTGAAGTTCTTTGTGAGCCCCACCGTCTCGATCATCGGTCCTCACTCTCGTTCGAAAAACGCCAATGCGAACACACGCAGTTAATTGTTTGTGTCCCCTTGACTCTTTGACTGGATTCTTCATCCATCCGGTTGAAAGTGAGGAGCTGGTGTCTCACAAGGTGTATCGAGGATCCGATCGTGGAAGATCTTGAGACGGCCCGATCAGCAACGTACCATCATCTGTCGACGCGACTCACCATTTCCTCGCCGTCGGCTTCTTCTCCAAGAAGTCGCTGAGCTCTTCGATGTCGATCTTCAGCATGATCATGTCGCCTATCGTTTTCACATCGGACGTTTGTATGCGGATGATCGGGCTGGAGAGAAGCGGCTTCTTGACGTTCAGGTCGTCTACCGCGGTCTTGTCAAGCTTTATCTCGATGTAAGGGACCCCCCACTCCTTGTCGGGCGTGAAGATTATGTTGTCGGCGACGCCGATCTGCCGCGCCTTCTTGCATATGACCCTCTTCCCGAGCACATCCGCCGCCGTCATCAAGACCATGCCTTGTTCTACAGCCAGGGACTTGACGTCCCTTAGGTCAGGGTTCAGAGTGATCGTGTCCGAAATCGATTCGACACCGCTTGTCTTCAGATATAGCTTAGCGGAGCTGAACAGCGGTTTCTTCATACCGATCGTTTCCTCTACTCCCTTTTTCAGTGCGATCCTCAAAGCGGGAATCTTCCATTCGTCGACGTCTATCCCGATCCCTTCCACAATTCCCATAACCCTTGCGTCGGCGCTTATCACCTCAAGGCCGACTATATCTTCCATTTTGAGCATTCCCAATCCCCAGACTATTAGCGACCTCATCGTTAAAACACTTTTTGTCGCGATGTCTAGGACTTTCGCGCGAACCGCCGAGAACAGGGCACCTGAACCAATGATGCTCCTTCAATACTTCGGTCTTCTCCACTTCATGACATACATTATCGCGACCGCTAGGACAAGTGGGATCGCAACCCCGACAACGATGATCCACACTGGAAAGTTACCTACACTTGCTTTGACATCGACGCCGATGGATGCCCTGTTGTTCGATTCGTTGCGTTCGGCGATTTGGTTTGTCGGGTCGACGGTGATATTGATGATGTGGTGACCAACTGTGGCGACCCAAGTGACACGGGCCGCCCTGCTGTTGTTTACTGAGATATATGAAATGACCTGCTCCCCCACCCGATCCCCGTCTACGGTGAACACGACCGCCACATTCTCTGCCCCCTCGTTACCGAAGTTGAACACCTCGGCCGTCAAATTGACGGAGTCTCCGACCTTTATCTCATCAGAGCTCAGGGTCACGTTCTGGGGAGAGATCTCGAGGTCTGGCTGATAGAAGGTCGACGGAACGACCCTGATCATCTTCGATGCCTGATTGTTTGCCTCGTTCAGCTCAACGATAATGTCATCTGTATCGACGAAGACCTTGATCAGGTGATTTCCCTGCAAAGCTGGCCATCGCACGCTCGCAGTTCTGTTCTCACCAGAAGGAATCAGGCTTACTTGGGTCTCGCTTATGAGAACGTCCTCCCTCTGGAATCTAACATCAACGTTCGTCGCGTTGAGATTACCAATATTCCACACCGCGGCTGAGATTGTGACAAACTGACCTTCCTCAGGCAGGTCGGGAGAGAATGTGATGTCGTCCGCCGTGATGGAAAGGTCAGGCCACTTCTGCCCTTCGTTGAAGACGGTGACCTGGATACTCGCCGTTTCGGAGTACGCTTCACCGTCGTACGACCGTGCCGATATATTGTAAGGTCCATTGATCAAGGCCGTTGTGTTGATAGTGTAGTTCCATCCCACAGTCCCGTTCGCAACTTTCCAATTGCTGTCGTACGATTCACCGACGCTATGAACTCTGACCTCAACTGTGACCAGCGTCTCATTTCCATCAGGGTCGGAAGCATTGCCAAGGACCGTCACATTTCCCGCGATCGTCGCCTCATCGACAGGGGAATCTATACTGCATAGCGGTGGCCTGTCAATCATCTTTGTGAAGTATATGTCTTCTTCGCTGCCAGTGAAATCAAAGTCATAAACGACCATTGGCGTGCCATTGGGGCTCAGCGCCAAATCAATCGAGTCTGCGCTGCCCGTGTTCATGGGCGCATTGTCGACCAGAATTCCCGAAGAGAAGGATGCTCCTGAGTTGCGAGACCCGGAGTACATCACATGATACCTATCGAGGCTGTTGTCGCGGAAGATGACCGATATGTTGCCATTGGAGTCGACAGCCATCTGAGGATCCGCCTGGGAAGTCCCCGGAATGCTATCGCTGACGAGAACCGACTCGAGAAACTGAACTCCATCGTCCGTCGACCGTGCGAATCTGATGTCGAGATCCCCTGAACGATAATCGTGCCAGACAGCGCATGGATTTCCGTCTGGGAATATGGCCGCATCTGGCTCGGCCTGCCTTATCCCAGATATCCCATCGCTTACCTTGACGTTCGCTCCGAAGTTGCTTCCCGAATCATTCGAGAGGGCACCATAGATGTCGAAGACCGGGTCGGTTCTCGAATCGTGCCAAGTCACGAAGACGATATCGCCTCTCGCCGCGATGCTCGGGAAGCCTTGTGTGGTCAGCGATGTCCCTGTGTCGTCGATTCTGACAGGAAATAGGAAAGTCTGCCCCCGATCCACAGACCGGGCCATGTAGATGTTGGAGAAGCCCGGGGTAGACTGGTTGGTACCTTCCGCCCATACCACGATGATCGTGTCGTTCGCTATTGCGATGTCGGGGTCCGTCTGGACTATCAAACCAGAAGGCGCGACTGGAATGTTTGCGGAAAAGCTTGAGCCGTTGTCATCGGACTTGGAAAAGTATATCCTGGATGCACCAGTTCTATTGTCGTTCCATACAACGAAGATCGAGCCGGTGTCGTTCACCGCGACGGCAGGCGAGGACCTTCTCGTGGACGCGTCGACGACGTCGTCCACTCTCACTTTCTGCATGAAGGTCGCCCCGCCATCGTCGGATCTGCCGTAGAAGATCATGCGACCTTCGTGAAGGTCCTCCCAGACGACCGATATGTTGGCCTTGAGATCGACAGCGATCCTGGGAGACTTCTGAATCCCAGGCTCATGCCCGTTGACGGGGACGCTCCCCTCGAAAACGGCCGCTCCGGCGGTGGGAGTGAAGGGGAGAACCAGCATCGGACTGGAAAACAAGACGAAAAGCACCAGCAGCGCTCCGACTTTTCCACCCATCGCCATCCCCGCATTCTACTGTATGGTACGGATTGTATAAGAGAGTTTCACGTCGAACATTTTCAGTACCAAACGACATCGTGACCCTAGTCTATGATCTGCCTCTCGATTGACAACCCTCAACTCCCAGATGTCAGAGGCGTGTCCGACTCTGTTCTCTCATGAATTGTAAGAGATAGTACGCTCCGCCAGCGCCCTTGCCGCTCGATCCACTCGCTTTCCAACCGCCGAACGCTTGCCCTCCGACCATCGCACCAGTCGACCCTCCACGCATCCTGTTCGCATAGATGACACCGGCCTCGATGTCGTTGAAGAAGTACTCAACTTCATCCTTGTCCCGACTGAATATGCCGGCTGTAAGACCGAACTCCACATCGTTCGCTTCTCTGAGTGCTTCTTTGAGGTCATCAGTCCTCTGAAGACATAGAATCGGCACGAAGAGCTCGTTCTTGATCAAGTAGTGATCACGAGGGAGGTCTTCCACAATGGTCGGAGAGACGTAGTGCCCCCTTCCAAGAGCGCCTTCAACGAGTCGCGAGCCACCGACCAATATCCTTCCATCCTTCTTTGCCATTCCCACATAGCGTTCGAAGTCGTCAGCGGCTTTCTCGGTAACGACCGGACCCATGAAAACCTCCCTTTTGGAAGGATCGCCTATGCTCAATTCCCTGGTTCTTTTCAGGATCTTGCCTTTGAAATCATCGTATATGGAGCTCTGGACATATACCCTTGAACATGCGCTGCACTTCTGCCCGCCGAAGCCGAATGCAGAACTCACGACACCTGAGACTGCGTCCTCCACATTGGCCTTCGATGTGACAATGATCGGGTTCTTCCCTCCCATCTCCGCAATTACTGGTATAGGGTAATCCCGACCAGTCTGCCTGATGATCCCGTATCCTATCTCCTTCGAACCAGTGAAAACGACCCCTCCAATCTTCTTGTGGTTGATCAGAGCCTCTCCGACCTCCGTTCCAGGGCCAGCGACGAAGTTCAAGACCCCGTCGGGAAGACCCGCCCGCTTGAATATGTCATAAACAAGATAGACCGGAAGAGGCACCGGACTTGATGGTTTCAGCACGACGGTGTTTCCAGCAATCAGCGCACCTGTAGCCATGCCTGTCGTGATCGCCGCCGGGAAATTGAAAGGACATATGACCGCCCAGACCCCGTAGGGTCTCAGCACGCTCTCCACTTTCTCTCCTGGGTAAGGGGAACGCATCTCCCTTGTGAAACCTTCGTTCTTCTCCATCTGCCATCTGTAGAATTCTATGAAATCGATGGACTCGTCCACATCCGCCATAGCCTCGTATCTGTTCTTTCCGTTGTCCAGGGTGATCGCGGCCGCGAGATGGAACTTCTCCCTACGCATCACGACTGACGCCCTTTCGAAGAGCTTCAATCGTTCCCGGTAGTCGATTCTAGACCAATCGAGGAATGCCCTCTCCGCTACCAACACGGCATCGTTGACGTCCTCTCTCGTTCCTTTCTGGAATCTCCCGACGATGACAGAGGAGTCACTTGGGCACCGGTCCTCGAACTCTTGTGCAGCCACTCGTTCCTTTCCGCCGATGACGTTGGGATAAGACCGTCCCGCTGTCTCCAATACATCCGCATAGGCGTTCTCAAAACGCGAATGAACCCCTTCGATTCTTCCGGCTCTCGCCGCTTTCTCAAAAGTGATCTCATTGTGAAAGGACATTCTCTAGCCCCCAAGCGATTGACGAGTCTCAACTAATATAATTCCTTCTAGACCAATCGCAAAGCGAACTTTGCAGCGAGAATGGAAGGGGATACTGGACCAAGAAGACAGTCTGTTTGACGCATCTGATATGGATTTTTGAGATGTATCAGAGACAACCTGAACGTTCCGTGAGAAGAGCGACCATCAAGAACGAAGGCAGTGACCCTTCAACGGGAAAGATAGATATCGCATCAAAGAGACTACTAGAGGAAGAGGATAGGCCCATGGAGCGCTTCGATGTATGTATTGTCGGAAGCGGACTCGCTGGCATGTCGGGAGCGTATGAAGCGGCGAAGGCTGGCGCGAGCGTCTGCCTTACGGGCAAAGGCGGAGTTGGAAAGGCTTCCGCCACCAGTATGTCCGCGGGCATCTTCACTCATCCGACTGAGGGACTGAGGGAAGAGGAATTGCTCAAGGCGACGATCGACATCGGCCGCAACGTAAACGACGAACGACTCGTTCGTATCTTGGTCACGAACGGTAGGACCGTTCCGGAATTTCTGAGCGAAGTCGGGATGGCATACGAAACGAAACCCTCGGGCATAACACTGAGAAGGCAGAGACTGATGTTCCCCGGCGTCGAGCTTGCACAGCTCATGAGGAAGGTCCTCGCAGAGCTGGGAGTTGTGCTTTTCGAGCGCTGCGTGACAGAATCACTTGTCCTGGAACGCAACAGATGCATCGGGACTCTCAATTCTGACAAGAACGGAAACGCATTCCCGATAGCTTCTCGATCAACGATACTCGCGACAGGAGGATTCTGCGCAGTGTTCGGGGATCATGACAATCCGTCTGGATCGGTCGGGGAAGGGATCGCGATGGGATTGAAGGCGGGAGCGTTTGCGAGGGACCTTGAGTTTGTCCAATTCTTTCCGATCGGCATGAAGCAGGAGGGTTTTCCTCCATTCGTTTTGTTCCCCCCTTATGTCGATGGCGCAAGGATCGTGAACGACAAAGGTAATGATGTCCTCAAGAAGAGAGTCCCCGAGGAGACCAATCTGACCAGGGCAGTTCTGCTCCAAAGGGACAAAGTATGCCAGGCGATAGCGTTCGAAGAAGACAGAGGCAGGAAGTGCTACCTCGACCTGACGAATGCGACCGGCTGGGACAAGATCGACATGGAGACGCTGAATTCGATGTACCAGCTCAAGACGTATGGATTCTCACCTTCAGATGGAAAGATTCGGATTTGCCCGACCGCACACCATTCGATGGGCGGATTGGTCATCGATGAACATTGCCAGACCGGAGTGGTCGACCTGTATGCAGCTGGAGAGGTGGTCGGCGGTCTGCACGGAGCGAACAGGAGAGGAGGGAACGCCCTCACGGAGGCGCTGGTGTTCGGAAGGATAGCTGGACGTAGGGCAGCGGAGAGAGCGATGAGTCGGCAGGAGACCTCATCGACCAAAACGTTGGATGACATGCTAACGATGAAGGAGAAGGACAGCGCATATCTCTCGAAAATGCGAAAAACGATAGGAGAGGTGTGCACCAAGTCGCTCGGGATAGTCAGATCGAGGGAAGGTCTCGTCAATGGTCTGGGATGTGTCAATAGACTGCGTCAAGAAGCGCGATCGACGAGCGAAGTCAGTGTGGGAAATGGTAAGAAGGATATTGAGAGCATCCTTGTCGTGGTCGAAGGGGCGTTGAACTCGGCCCTGCTCAGACAGGAGAGCAGAGGCTCTCATTTCCGCAGAGACTTTCCAGTTGAAGATGAACGCTGGCTCGGTCATGTTGAAGTCTCGATGTCCGGCGGCGATCTGATCTATTCTTTCGTTTCAAAGAAGACGCTCACCTGACCTATTCTGAGCAGAGTCGGAGGGATCCGACCGATGAGAACGAGGCAGATAATGATTTGAATCACCTAGTCGATTCTCAATTGACGACGATACCAGGTGAAACGATTGAGAATCTCGATAATCGGGGCTGGATACGTGGGTCTCGTGACCGGCCTGTGCTTCTCGGAGATGGGTCACGAGGTCCTGTGCATCGAAAATGATCCGGAGAAGATCGATTCTCTGAGAAAAGGTCGCATCCCAATTTTCGAGCCGGGGATTGAAGGTCTGCTTTCAGAGCACGTGAGGAAAGGAAGATTCAGGGTCGAGGAGGACCCGCGAGAGATCCTTCAGACGGAGATCACTTTCCTCTGTGTTGGCACTCCGTCCAGGAAGAACGGGGAGATGGATCTCAGATTTCTCGAGTCGGCTGCGGTCGATGTCGGCGGCGTACTGAGAGAGAAGGAAGGCTATCACGTCGTCGTCGTAAAAAGCACGGTCATCCCGACGACGACCGAAACAACGATTGTGCCCATTCTAGAGAAGAGCTCAGGCAAGAAGGCAGGGAGAGACTTCGGCGTTGCGATGAATCCTGAGTTCCTCAAGGAAGGGTCCGCCTTGAGGGATTTCATGAACCCCGACAGAGTCGTGATAGGCGCACTGGACGAGAGATCCGGAAATTGCGTTCGCTCTTTGTACAGGGATTTCAGGTGCCCGATCGTTGAGGTCTCGCTCTCTACAGCGGAGATGATCAAGGTCGCCTCGAACGCATTTCTTGCGACCAAGATCTCATTCATAAACGAGATCGGGAACATCTGCAAGAGCATGGGGATCGACGTCAGGAAGGTCGCGGAGGGAATGGGATACGACGAGAGGATCGGTCCTCAATTCCTGAGAGCGGGTTGCGGGTTCGGAGGAAGCTGCTTTCCGAAGGACGTGTCCGGACTGATCGCCGAGGCTGAGAGACGGGGATTAGATCCCGTTCTGCTCAGGTCCGTGCTCAAAGTAAACGAGGTCCAGCCACTGAAGATAATCGAACTTCTCGAGAATCGCATCAAGATCGACGGCAAAAGAATCGGAGTCCTGGGTCTATCCTTCAAACCTGACACCGACGACATCAGGGAGGCTCGCTCAAGGATCATAGTCGGTGAGCTTTTGAGAAAAGGAGCTATCGTCAGAGCTCACGATCCCAAGGCGATTGACAATTTCAGAAAGGAGTTCCCTGATGTCGAGTACCTTCGGTCTGCCAAAGAATGCGTCGAAGGATGCGATGCCATATTGATTGTGACCGAATGGCCGGAATATGCGGATCCCAGCATCTATGAAGAGAGACTGGTCATCGATGGCAGAGGGGTCGTGAAGACGAATAATTACGAAGGGATATGCTGGTGAAGGTATGAAAGCGATAATTCCCGCTGCAGGTCTCGGAATAAGATTCCTCCCAATGACGAAGGTCCAGCCGAAGGAGATGCTCCCGATCGTTGACAAGCCTACGATTCAGTACGTAGTCGAGGAAGCGATAGCAGCTGGCATCACGGACATAATAATCGTCACTGGCGCCGGCAAGCGAGCGATCGAAGACCATTTCGACAAGTCACCGGAGCTAGAGTCGATCCTCGAGAGGCATAAGAAGTCAAAAGAGCTCGATGAGATCAGACGGATAGGGGACATGGTCGACATCCACTACATAAGACAGAAGGTGCCAAAAGGTCTGGGGGACGCGATACGTTGTGCGAGGAATCACATCGGAAAGGAGCCTTTCGCAGTAATGCTTGGCGATACGATCAACATATCCAAGGTGCCGGTCGTGAAGCAATTGATGAACGTGCACGAGGAGGTCGGAGCGACCGTTATGGCGGTAGAGCCAGTCGCGAAGAATAAGATCTCCGATTACGGGATCATCGACGGCAGACTCGTCAGAGAACGCCTCTACCTGATTGAAGATCTCGTGGAAAAACCAAAGCCAGAGAAGGCACCCTCGAACATGGGAATAACCGGGACCTATATACTAACATCAGGAATATTCGATTGCATCGACCGGACCCCTCCTGGTACGAACGGCGAGATCCAGCTCACCGACGCATTGAAGATACTCAGGAAGAAGGAGAAGATCTATGGGTACTGGTTTGAGGGAACGAGATATGACATTGGGGACAAGCTGGGATGGATGAAGACGAACTTCGAACTCACCCTTACTCATCCGGAGTTCTCTGGCCCCATGCGCGATTTCGTGACGGAGATCCTTCAGAGAACTGCAGAAGACAATTAGATGATCGACGAATAGAGGGACGATTCGATGCACAACTGAGGAGAGCTCAGGTCCTTTGTTTTCTCCTGATCAGCCTCTTTGCCGTCTTCTCCACATTCATTTCCTGAATGAGCGAATCGAGCGAACGGTATCTAAGATACAGTGGTCCGATCGCTGCAATCGCAAGTCCTCCCAGTGTGTCCGACACCAGGTCGGTCGCGGTATCGCTGAGCGAATACTGCATGTGCGTTCCCAACGATGAATCGAGGATGAATTCAATGATCTCCCATAGGACTCCCATCGCCGAAACGAAGACAACGATGAAAAAAGGAAGGAACCTAGGGGGAAAACTGATCGTTTCCGTATACTTGTCCACGATTACGAACCCTATGAATCCAAATATGGCTATGAGCGACGTCGAGAGAAAGTGCGTGAGCTTGTCCCACCACCATATCGAATCGTACAGCTTCACGACGACGCCAAAAGTGTGAAGAGAGACCGCAATGAAAACCCATAGGGTCAGCTCGAAAGGTATCACCATGATCTTCTCCCTCTTCAGAAACCATGGAATAGAGACGAACCCGAAACCGAAGAGAGCGGATCCGGCTGCATACAGATCTCCGCCGAACAATCCGACTAGGAACATCACCAACAACAGAGCTTGGAAGAGGTAGGACAGGGACCTCTCCCACCACGCCCTACTCATCGCTCGTCACCTATCCTGCCGATGCTGTAGCGCCTCAGTCTCTCCAGCGGCATGTGCCTGATATACAATGTCAGGAGTATGCCCATCACAATTCCGCCGAAGAAGCTGTAGATGAGGTTCATCATCAATTCTCTGTTGCTTGATACGACGCTGGTGCCGAAGAGCTGGTCGGATAGGAAGTTGCCGATCGCAAAGAAGTTGCTCAATGCCATCGTCAATAGGACCGTGAAGGCAATCGCGAACACCTTGTTCATTCTGAGACTCGTGTACGCATGCAGGTCCATCATGGTCACGAATCCGATGAAGAAAGTCGCGATGACCTCCGAGGCCCTCAGTAGACTGTCGTAGTAGAACCTGTCGCTCCATCCGAGCGTCTGAGGGATGAAATAGAGATAGAATGGCACGGCTATCAGAAACAGTAGCTCGAAAGGCAGGATGTTGCCAGTATCCCTCCTTATGACCGCGGGCAGCACCGCGATGCACAATGCCCAGAATCCCATTATGGTCCAGAAGAGACTGACCCGGAATATCGCATACTCGGTCGCGAGGAAAAGCGATATGACCGCCGCCCAGGAGAGGGCAATCTCGAACTGCTTTCTCCCCATCGGCAATTGTAACGTTCGGTCGATACTTAAACAATCTCCGAACAGAGATATGCATGCGGATCGAGGTCAGCAGGAAACGACCAGCAATGGGACGGTGGCTCTTCGGATGACCTCTTCCGAGGTGCTTCCGAGGGCGAGTCCCTTGAGGAAGCTCTTCCCACTTCGTCCTATGATGATCAATGACGCATCGACCTCTCTTGATACTTCCAAGATATTGTAGAGTGGTGTGCCGTAGTGCACATGCGTCGAGACCACGAAATCCTCGGATTGAAGGCTCTTCTTGAGGTCGTCCATTCTCGCTTTCACTTCCGCGAAACGTTTGTCGTCCTTAACACCGTACTTCGTCGACTCGATCACATGAAGCAGGATGACGTTCTTCAGCCCCTTCCTCGACAAGTGGTCCAGAGTATCCTTCATCTTCTCCGTGCAAATTGAGAGATCAATCGGGACCAGAGCCGTTCGGAAAAGGAACTCGCAGACGCGCCTTACCGTTCTGCTCCCACCGTTCTCGATTACTTCGAACTTGTTGAGCAGAATCGGTTTCGAGACTTTTCTGATCACTCCGAACGAAGTACTACCGAGGAGGAATTCATGCGCTCTGCCCTTCCCGCTCGATGCCATCGTCAGCAGTGTGACGTTCTCCTTCCCGGCGACTTCAACGATGACCGAGACGGGGTCGCCCTCCTTCTTCAAGAAACGGGTCCTGAACCCCTGGGCCTCCAACTTCCCGATCAGATCGTCGACGATCTTCGTCTGCTCATTCGTCAACTTCCCGTCCTTCTGTGTGACATGAAGCAGGATGACTTCCTCTGAACCGAATTGTTTGAGCTCTGCGATGCAATCGAACATCATTAGCGATTGCTCGGAGAAATCAATTGGGAGCAATACTCTCTCGAACACGACTCAATATTCGTGGACATAGCTTAAACACTTTCTGATTGGAACTGCCAATGAATTGGATTAAGTCCCAAGAGAAGATACGGGTTGAGGTGCTTCCTCATTGAAGATTGACAGAACCCACATGGTCCTCCTTCTCCTTGCAATAACAGTAGTCGCCTTCCCATTATTATTGACAGATAAGAGCTTTGTCTCAGCGGACGAGGCGCTGTTCTTAAGAATCAATGGTTACTGGAATCCGACGTTCGATTCATTCTTCAGGATTTCGACAGAACTGGGATCATTCACTTTCTGGTTCGTCGCAATATTCGTGCTATGGATTTTCGGACAAAGAACATTCGCAACATACCTGCTAGTGGCGATAGCCGTTCACATCGCCTTAGGCGGAAGCATGAAGTACATCATTGATAGACCTAGACCTTTCGATGTCTTCTCCGACGCTTTCGCGGTCTACAATCCCACCGATCCCTCATTCCCTTCGGGACACACGGAAGGAAGTTTCGCTGCAGCCGCAGTCCTCGGATTGCGGAGCAAGAAGCTCCTGTTCCCTCTCATTCTGCTCGCGATCTTCGTCGGTCTTAGCAGAGTCTACATCGGCGTGCACTTCCCCTTCGATGTCATCTCGGGGGCCGTCTTCGGAGCACTCATCGGAGTATTTGTTGCAGGTCTGGACCTTTCAAGACTTCAGGAAAGGATGGAGTCAGTGTGGAAAAGAATCCTGAGACCATTGAGATGCGAGTGGAAATGATAGGAATTTTGATTTACGATATATTATAATAAAACTTGAATGGACCCTTGATCCTGAGGTGACAGCAAGGAGTCTCAGAAATTCTTCCCGCTTACGAGTCAGAATCGAGTGGGATTCCCATCCAATTTACAGAAAAAGTCAAACGCATTAAGCGAAGGTAAGAGCGTAGACAATTTAGCAGACGATGAGCCGCTTTGGAGAGGCTCAGACGGTGAATCACCATCTGCGAATCGCTTGGAACCAGCTATTCCGGCCCCCGGTGGGCCGATAACCGGACCCTTACTTTTTCTTTTTCTTTGTCGCCTTCTTCTTTGTCGGCATCGTCTTCACCTTCGTCTTCGGTCCGCATTTTCCGCAGGACATTCTCTTTTCCTCCGTAAGGGAGTTTTTCCCAGTGGAATAGATGTAGAAGCTGAATATATGAAACTTTGTCTGTCCACATCCGCTTCCGCGTCTTGTCATCACGGTTATTATAATCCTCATCGAATCGCTCTACGACTACAATCCTTCACGCGATTCTTCATTATTGATATCGAGATTATGCACATATTCTCAAGAATTTCTCGACATCTGGACATAGGAATTTCGACGAATCAAAAGTGATAATCAATCGAGATAATTTAAATAGGGTACGACCTCTGCTTTGTCTCCGAGGATAACATGCACGCACTCGAAACATCAAGGCTCTTGACGGAGGAATACTCCGCCAAGATCCTACTCGCTACGATGGGAAAGCCGAGAAGCGCGTTCGAGCTCAGCGACAATTTGAGCATACCGATCGCGGCATGCTACCGCAAGATCAACATTCTGGAAACTGCGGGCCTATTATTCTGCAGTGAGAGAAGACTCACGCAGGCAGGAAAGAGAGTCAGCATGTATAAGTCAAGGGTAAAGAACGCGCAGATCATATTCGAGCGTAACAAGATTCGAGCGAAGCTTGAGATGATCGACGGAACGACCGAAGACTACAATTATGACATCGACATGACCACGACCGTGGCCGATGTGCAGACAATGGCTAACGCCTGAGAATTGGAAAGGTCGACATTCATCAATGCATCTTGAAAATCCCTCCCCTCCCCCATTTTTTTTATTATTTTTTAAATATATTTAAAAGATCATCTACCAAATGAAAGGAATCATTCTCGAGAATCGACTCACAACGTTTATGAATCATTGATTAGAGTCATTGAGTTCTGATAGATCGGACTTAGGAAAAGGCGGATCGGAGAATGAAGCGTCTCGACTTCAAATCGCTCGTGGAGAACACGCAGGATATCATTTATTTATTGGACGCCGATGGCAGAATCGCATACGTCAATCCGGTCGTCGAAAGGATCTCGGGCTACAGAATAGACGAACTGATCGGTCATCCGTTCCATGACTTCATTGGTCCCGGGTCGAAGGCGATCGCTGCCGAGCGTTTTGACATGAGTATCGGAGAGGAACAACCACCTGCAAAGTACGTCATCGAGCTTATGACAAAGAAAGGCGAGCTTAGAACTTGTGAGATCCATGCACATTTATTCACCGACGACGATGGCAAGCCTTGGGTTCAAGGGATAATCACCGACATTACCGATCACCTGATGTTGAGGAGAGCGGCCGAAGCGGAGAAGCGTAGATTCGAGAGACTCGTGGAAAGCGCCTCTAGCATGATCATAGGTATGGACCTACAGGGTAGCGTGATCCTGTTCAATCGTGGATCGGAGGCTATCCTTGGATACAGGAAAGAAGAGGTCCTAGGAAGAAGCGCATTTGGTCTGCTCTTCCCGCCTGAAGAACGCCAGGATTTCATCGATTATTCGACGAAGGCTCAGCGGAAAGATATCTTTGGAGAGATCGTCAACAGATTGACACCTTTCACGACAAGGGATGGTAATCGCATAAGCGTAGCTTGGACCGTCAATACTCTGACCGATGAGAATGATGATGTCATTGGTTTTCTTGGAATAGGACAAGACATTACTGAGATGGTCAAACTCGAAGAGGAACTAAAGGACCGCAACAGGACCCTCGAGGCGCTCAATCAGCTCGACCTGATCGCTTCAATCTCTTTTGACCCGAAGATCATGATCGGTGCAGCGCTTGAGATGATGGTCAAGTTCTTCGGCTTCACGAAAGGCTTGGCGTTCCTTGTCAACGACATCAACGGCACGGTGGAGAGAATCGCAGGGATCAACGTAGAGAATCCAAACCTCGATGTGAACGACCTGAGTAGTTTTCCCGAAGATTTCAGGGAGATTGTGATATCGAACGGAAAGGCAGTATTCATCAAGGAAGGGAGCAAAGACCCACGAATGGCTGGTCTGATACCGGACATCGGATCTGCGCTGTTCCAACCACTGAGGGGACAAACAAATACGGTCGGAGCCATCTTGATGTACTCGGACGAGACCGTAGACATGGGTCCAAATGATTTGACGACCCTCGAGACCGCCTCAATCCTCTTAGGTTATCCATTGGAGAACTCTCAACTCTACGAGAGTCTCAAGAGATCCTCAAGCATCGTCGAACTGTACAACGACATAATACTTCATGACATGGAGAATTATCTGATCCCTGTCGCTTCTTACGTTACCCTTGCGGGCGAGAGTGTCGGGATGCCTGACGTACTTATGAGGTATCTCAGGAAGGCGGACGCTTCGCTTGTGAAAATGGAGAACTCCCTCTCAGACTTTCGCCTCCTCATCAAGACCATCGAGGAGCAAGATGCCCGACTCGAGTCAACGAATCTGTTGGAACGGCTTGAAGATGCCATAGAGATCACAAAGGAGAGATTCGGAAATGCCGAGATCGTGGTCGAGCCGAAGAGCGTGCAGGCCCTATCGACAGTCAACGTCAGTGCGAACAAGGCGCTCACGCATCTGTACATGAACCTACTCACGAATGCAGTCAAGCACGGAGCTCCGAATTGTGTCAAGGTGAGTGGATCGGTCGACGAGAAGGTAGGGACATGCAGGGTCGAGATAGAGGACAAGGGACTGGGAGTGTCGGACGAGAACAAGCTACGTGTTTTCGAAAGAAGGTACTCAAGTGCATCGGTCAGAGCTCCTAAGAGCTCTGGTCTCGGACTTACGATAGTCAAGACCCTCACGGACAGATATCACGGCAGGGTCTGGGTAGAGGATAGGGTCGATGAAGACCACACAAAAGGCGCCAGGTTCGTAGTTGAGCTACCGATAATGACGGCCAAAGGCATTTGAGATTTCCCGGACAATAGGATCGATCTCTTAGAAGAACGATGCCAGTCCGTCCTCGATCGAGATCTCGGGTCGAAGGCCTAGCACTTCCGTTGCCTGCTTGACATCGGCGACGCTGTGCCTGATATCGCCTGTCCTCGGACCGACGTGCTGAGCCTTGAGCCCTCCCCTCAATGAAGATAGAGTCGCTGCCAGCTCATTGATAGACGTGCCCTTCCCTGACCCACAGTTCAGGATTTTGTCCTTGATCGAGGATTCCATCGCCAAGAGGATCATCCTCGCCACATCCTTCGCGTGGATGAAGTCCCTTGTCTGCTCGCCGTCCCCTTCGATCATGATCGGTCTGCCCTCCCTCGCCCACTGGACGAACTTCGTGATGACTCCAGAGTAAGGGCTCATAGGGTCCGCCCGGGGCGAATAGAAGTTGAACGGACGCACGATGATGTATCCGAGACCGCGGCAGTCACCGTAGACCCGAACATAGTGCTCTGCGGCGAGCTTGCTCACTCCATAGAAGGATTTCGGGGTCTTTGGATGATCCTCATCGACCGGGATATATTGTGGATCGCCGTACACAGCCGCGCTCGAAACGTAAATGAACTTCTTCACTCCGGCTGATGCGGAAGCCTCAAGCATGTTGAGCGTCCCGATGATGTTGGTGTCAGCGTCCGACCTCGGATCGAGAACGCTCTTCTCGACGCTCACCTGAGCGGCAGCATGAATGACGACGTCCATCCCCTCGCAGGCCTTCTTCGCCCCGATGAGGTCTCTTATGTCGACTCTCGAGACTAAGGGCCGATGCTCTTCAATCGAAGGCTCTCGGAGGTCAATGCCAATGGGCTCGTGATTCTTTATGAGCTCTTCCAGAAGATAAGAGCCGAGCTGTCCGGACCCACCCGTCACCAGTACCTTCATGTTTGTCAATATGCAATGTCGGCCATATACGATTTGCTGATGTTCCCAAGTCGAGAACCCTGCGAATCCTTTTAGAGGACAAAGGGTCATAACGGGGACGATGCGAGTACTGGTCACCGGTGGAGCCGGCTTCATCGGATCTCATCTTTGCGAACGGCTATTGGATTCCGGCGAGAGCGTCGTCTGCCTGGACAACTTCTACACTGGGAACAGGGTGAACATCGAACATCTCATCGGGAACAAGAATTTCAGATTAGTGGAGAAAGATGTCACCTCTCCGTTCGATCTCAGGGTCAAAAGGATCTTCAACCTCGCCTGTCCAGCATCCCCTCCTCAATATCAGAAGGACGCCATATACACGATCAAGACCAACACTCTGGCGATTATCAACGTCCTTGAGCTCGCCAGAAAGAACAAAGCGAGGATGCTCCAAGCGTCCACGTCCGAAGTATACGGAGATCCTCTGGTCCATCCCCAGACTGAAGATTACTGGGGGAACGTGAACCCGATCGGGCCGCGCAGCTGCTACGACGAAGGCAAGAGGATCGCGGAGAGCCTGACGTGCGCCTACCACCTCCAGCACGGGGTCGACGTGAGGATCGCTAGGATATTCAACACGTATGGACCGAGGATGGACATGGACGACGGTCGGGTCGTCTCGAATTTCATCGTGCAGGCGCTCAAAGGAGAGGACATCACGGTCTTCGGAGATGGGGGCCAAACAAGATCCTTCTGTTACATCTCCGACATGGTCGCGGGGCTGTGCCTGATGATGAATGCAGAGGGTCTCGCAGGACCGATGAACCTCGGAAGCACGTCTGAGATAACCGTGCTGGATCT
>Ga0315284_10005325_pt1 | contig 18257 bp, 29 predicted proteins | sample YL17G09_16_MG_FD_203696 | JGI IMG/M metagenome (GOLD analysis project Ga0315284, IMG submission 203696) | Sediment microbial communities from Yellowstone Lake, YNP, Wyoming, USA - YL17G09_16 | ecosystem: Environmental > Aquatic > Freshwater > Lake > Sediment | place: USA: Wyoming | collected...
GTCAGAAGCGCCGTCAGTGGCGACGCCGTTCGAGGAGGCAACTTCTTCGTCGGCGCGGACGGGTTCCGGCCTCGCGTCGTCTCTCCCGGTACGCCCACGGGCGACATTTTCATTGGCTCCACGGCCGCCGGCTCGCGCTGCTAGAGAGAAGCCATGAACGATCGCGCAGGACGAGGGCTCTGGGAGGGCGACACGCCTCCCGTCACCGCCGGCCCCGAGAAGAACCTCGGAGGCGAGGCGGAGATCAACCCTCTTCAGCGCTCCGCTCAGAAGCTCCTCAAGAACGACGGCAACTCCACCTACTCGTGGACGCTCACCTGCAATCTCGGGCTCACCGAGGTTCGCTACCCCGAAGAGGGACTGATCCCTCGTCACGGCAACGTGATTGCGCTGGTCGAGTGGGGTCAGGGAGCGGCGAGCTTCCGTGCCGAAGTGGACATGAAGACGGGGGCGCAGTTCTCCGTCGTCGCCACCTCGATCACGGTGAGCGCGATGCTCGATCCCGACGAGCCTCGTGACGACGGGCTCATCCTCTCGGCTCGGGCGGCAGCGGCGATCGTGTGGGGGACGCGCCCGGGGCGCGCTCCCTGCACGCGCACGCAGACGCGCGCCATCGCAGCGGGGGACAGTCTCATCGTGCCCGTGCCGCCGTTCGCTGACTCGCTCTTCGTCGGATCTCCCGATCCACTCATCATGAGCGGAGCGGCGGGGCCGGTGACGCTGAATTTCTTGTCCGGGCCGGCAGCGACGGATCTGAACGTCCTCACGCTCACGAACGCGGCCGGCTTTTTTCAAGAGTACCGGCAGATCGTTCCGCCGGGGCCGGCACGCTTCGTGGAGATCGTCAACGGGGCAGGCGTTCCGCTCGATATCTCGCTCGTGTGGGCTCTCTCACTCTGACTCTGATCTGAACTGATCCCGTCATGACCACCCTCGCAGCTCTTCAGACGATGGCTCGCTCGGGCGTGGGAGCGGGCCTTCCGCCGTGGGATGCAATCACGAGAGAAGAACGCTTGAAGACACTCGCGGGAGTCCTCCCCGATGCTCGCGTCATGTTCGAGAAGCTCATCCGAGAAGCGGCCTCGCGAGGCTTCCACCCGTCGATCATATCGGCTGCTCGCAACTGCCAAGAGTCGCCTCCGGGGCCGATCCCAGCCGAGCGCTCGTGGCACTCCTACGGGCGGGCGCTCGACATGCAGCTCCTTGGCGAAGGGGGGAGCGCGCTCGATCCCGCTCCCTACTTGGCCATGGGCGAGTGGTGGGAGGGTGAGGGCGGCGTGTGGGGAGGTCGGTGGACGGAGCAGTACCCGAAGGGGACTCCCTGCAACCCTGGGATCCCGGGCGATCTCTGCCACTACCAGTGGACGCCCGCCGACATGAGCGGGCGCGTGACGAAGAGCATTTATGACGGAAGGACGTGCGAGGAAGCGCGCTCCGCGTACTATGCGGCAGCCTGGGGCTCGCCTTCGTTCGGCGGTCCGTTCTCGTCCTCCACGTCCGCGCTAGCCTCGGATGGTGCGGGCGGCACACTCCTCGTTCTCGGAGCCGCGCTCGCCGCGGTTTTCACTCTCGGAAGGAAGAAGCAGCGATGAGCCTTGCAGCACTTCAAGTCATGAGCGGTCGTGCGGGGTTCGTTCCGGATCTCGCCATGGGGCGACTGAACGCGCCGCCCTCCTACGATCCCGTCGCGCCGTTCTCAGGCACGACCAGCACGGTCTACCCCGGAGCGATTGCGACGGGTGCGGCCGATCCCGCGGCCGAAGAGCGCCTCAACAACTGGATGGACGGGTTCCTTTCGCTCTCGCAGTCGAGGCAGCTCGGCGAGCTGGGCAAGCTCGACGCGAAGGAAAAGAGCGGCACGCTCTCGGCGGACGAGAAGCGGCAGATCACCTTCGCGCGAAACATCCTGGGCGTGACGAAGGTTGCCGAGGTCGATCCGGCTCTCCTCGCGCGGAAGGACTTGCAGCAAGTCGAAGAGCTGAATGTCGTCGGAGTCAGGAAGAGCCCCTGGCCGATGTTCTTCGCGTTCGCTGCCGTCGCAGGCGTGGCCGTCATCGCGACCGGCAAGAAGGGGCGATAAGCCCATGACTTTCTCTCTCGAACGCTCCGCCGATGTTGGAAACACGAGTCGCGTGGCTTCCGTGCGAGCATCGTATCGAGCGCTCAGAAACGCTCTCGGTCCTCCCCATCACGAAGAAGTCGATGAGGAAGGGGCGGCCAGCACGAGCCAGTGGATCCTTCGTGAAAAGGGTACGGGAGAAGTCGTCACGATCTACGACTGGAAGGCGACGAGACTCTACGATCCGCAGTCGCGCCTTCCGACGCTCGCGGCTTTTCGAGCGAAGCCGAGCGTGGAGTGGAGCGTCGGAGCCAGGAACGCCGTCGTGGGCAAACGATTCGCCTCGTGGATCCGGAGTCGCATCGGTGGCGGAGGTCGCACGAAGGGCGTGCCGAAGACTCATCGCTCGAAGAAAGCTCCCTCGAAGCCTCGCCCCTCGAAAGTGCGAGGCTCGAAGAAGCGAGCCTCGAAGGCTGAAGGAACAAGCCTCGGACAGAAGCTCGCCACGCGCATGTACGCGCTCATCGGAAGGATCTCATGAATCGCGCGCAGCTCATCGGCTTCGGCGTCGCCTCGAAGCGTCCAGTCCGGATGCACGTCGCGGGCTCCCAGGGGAGCCCGCCGCCCTACGGGTCGAGCGAGTGGATGCGCGCCCACGTTGCGGCAGGCAATCGGCCCGTGGGCGTCGTCGGAGGTCTGGTCATCGATCACGTCGCGTTCGTCGGGCTGGCTCCCGCCCCGGCGGGGCGGCGCGGAGTGCTCTGCAAGGTCATCGGAGGATCTGCCGAGCACCCGACCGTGATCCAGGTTACGCCCGAGGAGCTTCGCCGCGCGGTGTGGACGATCTCTCGCCCGGGTGAACGCCCGAGCGGTACGGGGCTCGCCATCATCGGGAGCCAGGGGATCGGGAGTCAGGGGATCGGAGCCGACGAAGCCAAGGGTCCAGGCGCGACGCCCTGGATCGCTGGCGGGATCCTTGTCGGCCTGGCCGTGGCTCTCAAGGCAGCCGAGGTGAAGACGGGCGGCGCGAGCGTGGGCGCGAGGATGGGAGCACGATCATGAGCGGCGCTAGCGCTCGAAATGCACTCCTCGTCATGAGCGGAGCCTCGCTCGACGCGGCAGCGCTCGCGGCCGTGGACAAGTCGCGCGAGTCCGATCCTCGACGCCAGGCTCTCTCGACGGAGCAGATGGCTATGGAGATCATGCACGGGCACAAGGGGAGTGCTGCCAGGGAAGCTCCGGGCGCCCCCGTGGTCGTGTTCAAGGACGTGGAGGGAGAAGACAGCGGTTTTGTTGTTGGCGAGCCTCCTGATTTCGTTGTCGGCGGTCCTCGTGGTGGGGGCGGCGGCGGCGGGCGCGGCGGCGGCCGTGGTGGCGGTCGCGGCGGCGGGCACGGAGGGCACGGGCACCACGGGCGCCCCGGGCACGGACGATGGCGTGGACGCGGCTGGGGAGGCCCCGGGGCGTGGGGAGCGGTCCTCGACGGCGGGCCGGTGTACTACCTCGACGATTCGAGCGCGGACGAGTGCGAGCTGGGGCAAGGCCCGACGCTCTACATGCCGAGCGGCGAGCCCGTGTGTCCTGGAGATCCACGGTACGAGGCGCTCGCTCGCGCTCACGCTCAGGCTCACATTTCAGGCTCATGGGGCATAGACGGCGAAGGCTCGGGCGTGGGGGGCTACTCAACGGGCGATCTCGGTTGCTCGGAGGTCAACGTCTCACAGTGGAAGAATGACAATCGGGTGGCGCTACACCCCGGCGAAAGGCATCGGTGGCTGCTAGCGATTTCCACCGCTTCAAGATCATCGGGACTTCTCGGAACCGATCTGAGTCAGATGACAGAGGACGAGCTTCGAGTGAATATCGAAGGAGGCTTCGTCAACGGCTCGATCTTCGGGAAGTGGTTCGAGAAAGTGAACGGCGTGCCGTTCTCTGGCGATATTCTCGATACTCAGGGAGTCGTAGACAATGTGCAAATGCTCGCCTTCGGCTCGAAGGAGAGGATGCTCGAAGTAGCTCAGAAGGCTGGGCTGGTCCCCGATCAAATCGCGGACATGACGAAAAATCCGATCGTCGATGTGCCAGCCCCAAAGGTCTACGCTCTGGTCGAATTTATCTATCGAAGCGTCCACGACTCGATGCCGTGGCCCGTCTACAACGACAAGACATTTGCGAACAAATGGTGTCCGCTCGATGCTCAAGTAGCTCTCAGCATCGCGTTCAAACAGTCGAAAGACTCGAAGGACGTGCCGAAAGCGACCAGCGTTTTTAGCCCGAGCACGATCGTTCCTGGAGTGCCTAGCACCGAAGAGATCGTCAAGGCTGCCAAGGCGGCTGGAGAGTCGGCGAAGGGGCTCGGGCAGGGTCTCTTGTATGCAGGGCTCGGGGTCGCGGCGATTGCTGCGATCGTCCTGATCAAGAAGTAGCGGAAGACGGAAGAACGGAAGAACGAAGAGACGGAAGAACGAAGAGACGGAAGAACGAAGAGACGGAAGAACGAAGGAAGGAAAAGGGGAATCATGCTGTGGCCTGCAAAGTTGACTCCGTGGTTGAAGCGTGTGTGCTTCGCGAAAGACAAGGGAGCGCTCACAAAGCTTGAGCTACGTCAGGTAGTGGGCGGCTCGCCCGACTCGATGGTGGACTCGTGGCTCTTCACCGAAGACACGCCGAAGACCGAGATCGAGGATCTCGCAACCGAGATCACCGCTCGCGCTCAGGGCGATTGCGAAGAGGCTTTCGACGGGCCGACGCAGTACACCGTCCTGGCCTTCTTCGACGGCGGCGAGGTGCATGATTCACGCGCCCCGACGACGCGCTTCGAGTCGTCTCACCGGAGCGAGGGGAGCGGCTTCGAGGAGTCGGAGCCGGCTACCGCAAAAGGGATCGCCAGCCAGCAGATGAGGCACAACGAAGTGCTCGTCCGCATGGTCGTGGCAAACACGGCGTCGATGCAGCATCACGCCGAGCGCGTGCTCGAAAGGGCTTACGCGCGCATTCAGCACCTCGAAGAAGACCGCTACGAGATGATCAAGATGGCGGAGGGGATGCTCAACGAGCGGAGCACTCGCGAGCTGAATGAGGCCGCCACGCGCGACAAGATGATCCGCTACGACGAGGCATGGCAGAGCGCGCGGGTGCTCCTCCCCACCGTCGTCAACAAGATCGCAGGCAAGAACCTTCTGCCCGAGAAGGTGACGGCTACCGATGAGATCGTGATCCGCCTGATCGGCAGCCTCACCCCCGACCAGTTCGCGAAGATTCAGAGCGTGCTCGACCCCATGCAGATCGCCGGCTTCGGAGAGCTGGCGGCTGCCGCTCTGAAGAAGGAAGACGCTCGCAAGGAGGAAGAGCAAGAGAAGAAGGACGCCAAGATCGTCGAGATCAAGAAGAGCAAGGGGGGTGGAAGTGGCGGATAGCCCGGTCGCGGCTCCGCGGGCTTCCTCGCCCTCACCCTCGCCCTCTTCCGCGAATGGTGGGGAGGAGAGCGCGATCCCATTCGATGAGTTCGAGCGCGCGAGCCACACGACGAAGACGATCTTGACCGGCTTCGGAGCGGTGAAGGACAAGCTCCAAGTCGAGCGGCAGGCCAGACTCGATCGGCAGCTCGACTCGCTCGAAGGGATCGGACGCGGCCTCAAGCGAGAGGGCGTCATCGCCAAGCGACAGACGCAAGAGCTGCTCGGCGAGGTCGAGGGCGCGGTCGGCCTCTTCTTTGAGGCCGTTTTCGAGCCCGAATCCTTCAAGAAGAAGCATGGGCTAGGAGACAAAGGTTCAGGGGAGTAGAATCCCCGAGTTCGGTCGCTGCGCCTTGGCGCTGCGCCATGTTACGTCACGACACTCACGTCACGACACTCACGTCACGACACTCACGTCACGACACGCACACCCCCAAGCAAGGAAGAAATCATCATGAGCCTTCAGAGAACCCCCGTCAGCGGCGCGATCGTCAAGCAGAGGATCTCCATCGCGACTGCGAGCTTCACCGCGTTCATCGCAGGAGACTACGCACTACCACCTCTCCCGGCTCCCCTGCCGACCACGCTGGCCATCGCGGCTAACAGCCTCTCCTTCGCCCTCTACGCCGTCCGGATGCAGGACGACGGGGCCGTCGTGAGCCTGGAGATCAAGAACCGCATCGCGAGTGGCGTCGCCGCCGACGTGGTGAAGTACCGCGTCGTCAAGATCCCGGCGAACGCCAATTTCACCGCAGCTCTGACTCCGGTGCCCACGGGCGGATCCGTCTTCCTCGCCCCGACTCAACTCGTACTCGACGTGGCGAATACGGACGTGACGCAGAATCGCGCCGCCGTCGCAATCAACGATGCGGCTGCCGCTGCCTTCAAGGACGGCGACTACCTTGTGGTCATGGCCACCATCCCGCTCCTGGGGCTCACGGCGAGCCCGGCTGGCGTGGACGCGCAGATCGAGTTCTTCACCGTCCGGTGAAGTCGGTTCTCGCCTCCTCCTCGCGCGCTCAGGCATGGCGCGCGAGGAGGTGGGCGGGACGCGACACAAGGAAGGCCATGCCCGACGTTTGCCCCATCGGCACCGAGATCCAGACGGTGCTCGTCCCTCACTCGAAGTTCCCGACTCGCGGAAGCGCGAGAGCGTGGATCGTCGAGCACGGCTTCAAGGCTACGAAGATGGACGAGGGCAAGACCGTCACGAGGTTTCGTCAGATCGAGCCCGACCACTTCGAGCCCAAGAGTTTTCGTACCATCCCGCTCGGTTCGAGCGGCGTGCAGGCCGTCATCGGCTGCCCTCGTCAGCACGAGCCCGAACGGAAGAGCGCTTCGGGACCGAAGAGCGCTCCGGGACGGAAGAGCGCCTCGGAACGGAAGAGCGCTCCGAGACGGAAGAGTGCAGTTCGGAGCGAGAGCCTGGCGGGCGACAGAGAGCTTCGAGAGCGTGTGAAGAGTCTCGTAGGAAAGAGAAAGTGAACAGACCATGAGCGCAAAGATCCAAGGCGGCAGCGTCTTCCCGAACCCCCGACTATCCCCGAGCGGCCCTCTTCTCTCCGGAGAAGGAGGCCCCATCATCCAGATCGGCTTCGATCAGGCGATCTTCACGACCGATCCGGCCGTGCCCTACGTCTTCCCGCCGTTCGCGGCTCCCACTGAGGCGGAAATGATCGCCTCGAAGATCCCTCGCGACGTGAACGATCCTACGGGGGAGATACTGAGCGTCACACTCCGCGCCGTGAAGCGAGGCAGCCTCATCGCCGCCTGGTTCTCATTCGGAGTGATCCGCGAAGGCGCGAACGGGGCGTGCGTGTTCGCGCTCGGATTCGACGACGGGAACGGCAACGACGCTGGGCTCATCGGCTTCGCCGTGCAGGCCGTTCCACTGACCTCCGCGGGCCAGTTCGAGCAGGGCTCTATCGTCACGCTCGGGCCGAACCCATACGGCGAGCAGCGCGACGTGCGCATCTTCCCGGTCGCGTGGAACAGCATCGCAAACGTCGGAGAGATCCTGCCGGTCGTCGCGCAGAACGCTCTCCTCGCGGCCGAGATCGCCAAGGTCTGAGCCCGGGGATCTGAATCAAGTTCCGAGAAAGGAATCAGAAAACCATGTTCGCTGCCGGTGGAAGCCTCGTCGTGAAGCAGACTCTCGCGAATATCACGAGACAGGATCCCGAGATCCGCGTTCGAGTGCAATTCACGAGCGGGAGGCTCGTTCACACCGACAAGGGGGTCTTCCACTACGGAGAGCTGGAAGTGCCTCGCCAGAAGGAGCGCTTCGTCTCGCGTCTTCCGTACACGCCCGGCGTCGATCCCCGGAAGGCGGCGCTCTCGTGAGCCGGGACGCGCTCCTCTGCATGGCCGGCAAGCCTGCCGGGCGCGGCAGCCCTCACGCGAGGCAAGGTCGCACCATCGTTGGCGCGGAGTCTCCCGATGGGAGCGACAAGGGCGGCGACGTGATCGATATCCACGTCTCGAAGCGTGGCGGGTGGTGGCTCCCGTTCTTCCTCGGCGCCGCTGCCGGAGTCGGAGGGACGGTCGCTTTCTATCGCTTCGTTCGCGACGACGCTCCGAAAGTCGAAACCTCGGGCGGCGGCTGAAGCTCCGACCGAAGCTCTGACTGAAGCTCTGACTGATCCTGAATTTTCGAGCCGCGCTCATGCGGCGTCTATGTCTAACCCCTGAAAGGAAAATCTCTCATGTTCCCTCTCATCGCCCTGGCGCTACTCGGCATCGCTGCTCTCTCCTACGGCTCGAAGAAGATCGAGACGATCAAGGTCAACGCTGGCGACGTGTACCGGATCGTCGTTCACGTCCTCGGGGCTCAGGATCATGCTCAGATCGAAGCCATGTACCGCGCCGTCATGTCGGGGACCAACGCGGCGATCGGCGGGCTCTCTTGGGAGGGAGACAAGATGACCATCCAGATACAATACCTCGTGCCAAGTACGATCACGCTCGGCACCATGCGCGCCGGCACGACTTCGATGACTGTCTTGAGCGCCGAGCTAATGGGGCGAGGCCAGCCTCCCATCGTCCGCGCTCCAAGCGTGACCCCGGCCACGGTCGGCGCCATCACGCGCCGCGCGCTCGCGAGCGGCGATCCGGCCGATCTCATGACGGCTGCCGCGGTGGCCGAGAAGGCGGGCGCTCGCAGGCTCTCTCGCGCCCTCGTGCGCTCCTCGATCAAGGGCGGGGGCTCGTACAGAGTCCGAGCCTGAACGCTGCCAGTCTGAACGCTGCCGGCCTGAACGCTAACGGTCTGAACGCCGCCAGTCTGAAGGGATCCGAAGGAACCTCATGCCCCTCTTCCTGCTCTTCCTCCTCGGGATGCTCACGGCCTCCGAAGGCTACGCCGTGGCTCGGCGTCGCGAGGTCCAGAAGCGCGTGAAGAAGTGGGCAGAGGATCCCCTCGATCTCGATCTCGAAGGCTGACTCGTTCACTCACTCACTCACTCATTCTCGATCTACGAAAGAACGACTGTCATGCAGAATTCACCTAGCGGCTCCGGCCTCATCACCGATTTTATCGGGACTCTGGCGATCATCAGCATCACGAACGATGTGGCGGCAGGAGAATACTACGTCGTCCCCGGGCTGATAGGAGCCATCGCGGGGCTCCTCCCAGTCACTCCCGGCTCAGAGCTTTCCGCCCTCGCAGGGGGCGTGCAGACGCGGCAGGGCCGCCTCGTGCGCACGCGACTACTCAACACGGGGACCAACACCTCCCTGGGCAAGCGAAAGCCCACGAAGCTCCAGTGGCAGCTCGTCGATCACGTCACGGGTGACGTGATCCCGCTCGGCAAGGAGATCGAGGTTCCCTGGGGGCCGAACAACACGAGCTTCACCAAGTTCAACCAGATCCCGCAGGAACCAGTGGACTTCGGTTCGGTGCGGTGGGCCACGGGCGATCTCTATCTTCTCAAGGCCACGGTCGGCGCCATCGTCTCGGGAGCGCCCAACGATCAGGCGCTCTTGATCTCTGGCGAGACGGCCTACGTCGCGCTTCCTCCGGTGTCGGGTCCGCTCGGTTCGCCTCCCTGAACCGCGCCCTGGACAGCTCCCCTCCCTCTCGAACCTGACTGACGGAACCTGACTAAAAGGACACGAAGACCATGCGAACATCGCCAAGCGGCTCGGGCGTCTACACGGATCTGCAAGGAGCGGCCTTTCAGGCGAGCGACCTAACCATCGCGGGCAGCTACATCCTGGTGCCGGAGGAGAATTTCGTCGGGTCGCTGGTACTCATGCCAGTGATCGATCCTTTCGACGATCCGACCGTCCAGCAGGCCATGATGATCGCTCATGGGGCGCAGACTCGTCGAGGGAAGATCGGTCGGACTCGCGCCGTGTACGGCGTCAACTCGGGTGGAGGGGTGAACACGGCGCGACGCAAGCCAACGACTTTTCAATGGGCCGTCTACGATCTCGCTACCAAGAAGTTCAATCTCGTCGGCGAAGTCGTCACGCTTCCGTGGGGGCCGATCCTTCCTGGGCCGGTGCCTCCTATCACCGATCTGGCAAACGAGCCGATCAACTTCGGCTCTGTCAAGTGGGCTTCGGGAGGAGCCTTCGCTCTCGTCGTGACGGTCGGAGCGAAGATCGATCCGGGGACGGCTGGAGACGGCAACTTCCTCATCATGAATGAAGTGGTGGGCGAGCCTCTCTCGCCCGTCCCGGGACCGGAGGGGCCATGATCGATTTCCTGAAGCGCATAAGGGAGAGCGGAGAGATCCGCATCCCGTTCCTGAACCCGAACCTGGCCCGGAACCCAGCAGGTGCGAGCGCGAGCGGGCGAGCGAGCGCTCGCTCGGTCGCGAGTGAAGGCGCGAGTGAAGGTGCGAGCGAAGGTGCGAGCGAAGGTGCGAGCGAAGGTGCGAATTCGCTCCTCTCCGTCTTCGACAAGTTTCGCATCGGCGCTCAAAACTCTCGGCTCGTCCAGGTTCCGAGCCCGAGCACGAGTGACGGCATGAACCCCGGCGCGTACTCAGCTCGCACCATCGGCCTCGGGCTCGCTGCCTTGAAGGCGAAAGGCGAGAAGCCTCCCGAGGAGCCGAAAGTGGTGGAGAAGCCCCCGGAGGAATGAGCCGTGGCCGATAGCTCCCCTCCCAGCTCACGCGCGGCGCAAGCCGCGCAGAACCCCGCGATCTGGACGGCGTTCACGCTGGCCCTGGTCGCCACCGTGCGCGCCTTCTTCGGCGACAAACTGACTGAAGTGCAGACGCAAGCTCTGATGGCTCTCGCGGGCACGGGAGGGGCGCTCGTGGCCTACTACATGCCCTCGCCGCCGAAGCCGTGGAGAAAGAAGAGCCCTCCGTGAGATCCGTCACCCGCCAAGGTCCGAGCGGTCCCGTCGTCGCCCAGGCCGGCGGCGACGCTCTCTTGTGGAGCCCCGCCGGCAACGGCGACGCGAAGACGTGGCCCGAGGTCATGGCCTTCGTCGATGCGTCTCCGACGCCGCTCACGATCTGGCTCGAACCCTTCGTGAGCTACTCGATCCCGAGCGGGCGCTACGATCTGAAGCGCTCGTGCTTTCAGGCCGAGCGCGGGCTCGCTCCGGCGGCGGCGACGGTGACGCTCCCCGAGGGCAGCGTGCTCCACGAGTGCTCCGGGATCGGTGGGGCCGTCGTCCTGAGCGGGCAGCAGAGCGCGACGCCCAGCTTGACCTTCGACTACGCGGCGGGCGGCGGGGTCCGCCTCTTCTTCATTGAAGAGCTGGCCGTCCTCTCGAACGATGGCGCAGCTCCCATGATCGACGTGGTAGGGGGCGAGACGATCGCGCTCCTCGTGGAGCGCCTGGGCGGCCTCGGAGGAAGCACTCCCGTCGTGAGGGCCACGAACACGATCGTCGGGATGCTGGTCACGCACGGAGCGCTCTCGATTCCGGACGGATGGGCTACGGGGGCAGGCTCGGTCATTGGCTACCTGCACGATGGCTCGATCTTCTTCCCGAGCACGCCCGGCTTCTCGCTCGTGAACATTCCCTTCGGGCAGGATGGCGGCTACGGGCCGACGCCGTTCCGCCCGGTCGGATTGTTTGCGCCTCCGAAGATGGGGTGCGCGTACTTCGACACGGACGTTGGCGGGATGGTGTGGTGGGATGGCGGGAGCTGGGTATGAGCGCTATCGAGCCAAAGCACCGGCTCTCGCCCAGCGGGCCTCGTCTTCCTACGGAGGAAGATCACAAGGTTCTCGTCGATGAGACGGACGCGACTCCGGGCTTCCTGGCAAGCAAGGTTGCCGCTGGTCCCGGCATCGTGCTCGCCGTGCTTCCTGGCGTGAGCGAGAAAGTGCAGATCAGCGCTCCCGGCTCGACGATCGACGAGCAGGTAAAGATCACGGGCGCGGACGGCGCTCCGGGGTACTTGGGAGCGAAGCTAGTCGCTGGCACGAACGTCACGCTCACCGTCCTGCCTCCGCTCGCGAACCAGACGCTTCAGATGGACGTGCCCAGCGCAGCTCCGAGCGGAGCGGCCGGAGGCGATCTCGGAGGCTCCTACCCGAGCCCGAGCGTAGGCGCGCTCACGGAGTCCTTCGGGCCGACGAGCCTACCGCTCGGATCGATCCCGGCGGGGAGCGTGCTCGCCAGGATCGGAGGGAGCATCGTCGGCGTCGCTCCCGTCTTCACGCCCTCAGCTCACGCACCCTCGCATCGCCCAGCCACGGGGACCGATCCGCTCGCCACGGCGGCGCCCGGGACGATCGGCGTGGGAGACGCGGCGGCGGTCGGGGCGGGCGACGCTTTCGCGAGGAACGATCACGTTCACGCGCTCCCGGCTCCCGCGGCTCCGGTGAACGTGACGAAGGCTCCTGCGAGCGCGGGCGTCTCCTTGCTGGTCGCAAGAGAAGATCACAAGCATGACGTTACGACCGCAGCTCCCGCTCAGGGGATCGGCGGAGGTAGCACCGAAGGCGTCGCCACGACGCTCGCGAGAAGCGATCACGATCACACGATCCGAGAGACGGGAGGCCCGACGAATCTCACCGTCGCCGTCATCGCAGACGGTCAGACCGTGCAGCGCTCGGGAGCGACTCTCGCCGGGATCCCGAACGACACGATCTCGGTTCCCCAGCCGGTCATGCCGGTTGCGGCTCAGACGACTCGCGCGCTCCCTGCGACCTTCGAGGGCGGCGCGTACAGGATCCAGAAGCGTTGCACCGTCACTTCGATCGTCGGGCGCATGACCGCGGGGGCCGCCGGGGCGACCATCCGGTACGCGCTCTATCAGGTGCCGGGCGGGCTCATGGCAGGCGTCGGAGCGCTCCTCGCGACCGGCACCTTCGTCTCGGCGGGGGCTGCCACGAACTACGTCATCCCCATCGCCGGCACGATCGTAGAAGCGGGGATCCTCTACGTCCTCTCGGGGCTCGGAGTCGCAGCGCCAGCGTTCACAAGCCGCGTCTACACGGCTATCGCCTTGGATCTCTTGGATGCAAACGTGACGGGCGTTCCCGTGCAGTTCACGACCGCGATCTCATCGCTGGTCGCTCCTCCCGCCACGTTCAACCCGAGCGTGTCTGGCGTCGTATCGGCTGTGAGCATCCTACCGATCGTGAGGCTGAATTAATGGCGGACTACAGCTACAAGAAGGCCGATCCAAACCTCTCAGCCGCCGCAATCGAAGCGGCAACCGGCGTTGTCGTAGGAAGCTCCCTGGCAACTCCCGAGGCGGTTGTGGTCGTCTCAACCGTTAGCGCGCTCTCGGGCGAGGACGAGGGCAGGATCGATCAGTACATGCTCGATCTGGGCTTCGTTCGCGTTTTCCCCTGAGAGAGCCGATGAGCGAGTACGTCTACAGAAGAGAGCGCGGAGCCCTGAACCCGCTCACCATCGAAGCTGCCACCGGCCTCCTTCCGACAAAGACGGGAACCGAACCGACGCAGTACGAGCGCCTCACCTTCGCAAAGGATCTCTCGGTCGAAGAGAAGATCGCGCTCGACGGGTACATGCAGGACGCGGGATACGCTCCGGTGAGCACGGCCTCTCCGCTCTTTCACGCTTCCACGACCGTCACCTCAGAGGAAGTGGCGATCCTGAGCACCGGGTGGGAAGACCTAGGAGGCGTCGTCACCACGCCGCAATTCTTTTGTCGCGATCTCACGCGCCTCTTCGGTCGCGTCGTGGGCGAGTACCGGAGCGTGGGGGATGGCGCGCAGATCCGGATCGTGGAGGACGAGGTTCGTGTCATGAGCCCAGAAGGCGATCTTCCCGACTCCGGCAGCGCGTGGACGCTCATCCCCGGGCTCAGTACCGACGTTCCCTCGCTCTCGGGGCAGCACTCGTATAGAGTGCAGGGCCGTCTTCGTTCCGCGATCAGCGCAAGCATCCGGTTCACGTCCATTTCGCTCATCGAGAGCGTGCTCGCCCCCTGAACCAAGGAAAATATCATGGCCCTCAAGCTCCCCTACCTCCGCCAGCCTCCGAGTGGTCCCCGCGTTCCCGATGAGGTGAGCGGCAACGCGATCCTCTGGCGTCCAGACGGCGCGGACGGTGCTGTGAAGACGTGGGCCGAGGTCATGACCTACATCGCCGCAACCGCCGCCCCCGTGACCGTGTGGGTCGAGCAGGCCGCCATCCACGCGATCCCCCCGAGCGCGAGCGGCGCTCCCTACGACCTGAAGCACGGGCGCTTCTCGGCTCCCATCGGCGCGCATGGGCTCACGGAGGTCGGGATCCAGACGGGCGCGAAGCTCAAGAATCTCTACGGGATCTCGGGCGGCATGGTGCTCTCGGGAAATCCGCAGACCGAGCCCAGTCTCGTGTTCGAGACGCGCGCTGCGGACGATCCTCCCGTGCTGGTCATCGAGCAGAACGCGGCGATCAAGAACAACGGCGCCGTGCCGCTGATCTCGCACGTCCTCGGAGGCGAGCAGTTTTTCCTCGTCTTCGACAGGTACGCGGGCGTCGAGAATTCGAGCGCGCCGATCATCGACGTGACGGGCGGTACTGGCGGAACGCTCATCCTCTCCTGCACGGCCGGCCCCGACTTCGAGGACGGAGGCTTCCCGGCAAACGTCTTCGTATCGAGTGACAACAGCGGCATCCTCGTGTGGAATCACGACGGCACGCTCCGCTTCAACCCGGCCGGGCCTCCGACTGGTAGCGACGGGAGCTTTCTCACTGAAATCAACCTCCCGCTCGGCGTGGCTGGCGGAGCTGGGCCTCTGACGTTCCGCCCCGGCCCCGGAGGGAGTCCGACTCCGGGGTGCGAATACTTCGCGTGCGACTACGCCGTGATCGCTCCGAACGGCTCGCCGATCTGGTGGGATGGCGTGGACTGGAACAACGCGGCCGGATCCTCCGTGCCGTGATTCGAGACGAAGGGGAAGGTTCTCGCTCATGCGCATGATCGCGATCATCGCTCAGACGTACATCGGGGAGGCCAAGCTCCCCGCCATCACCCACCGCTTCCTGGCAGGCACCTACAAGGAAGCTCGGAACCTCTTCCGACTTCACAGAAAGCACGACTCAATGCTCAGAGCCGCGACGGGACAGAAAGACTCCACGGGCGAGCGCCTGGGCAGCTTCGAGGGGATCCCCATGCGCACCATCTTCCGGGTGCAGCGCGAGGGGTCCGAATGAGCCTGGCTGCAACCTTCCTCGCCGCCGCGCTCGCCCTCATGCCGGCCCCAAGCCCCGCCTGGGGGGAGTCTGGGGAGGTTTTCGAGGCTCGAATGGCCATGATTGCCGGGAGCGTAGAGAAGGCCGTCCTGAAGGCTCCTGAGAGGAGTCGGTTTCAGCTCGGACTCGCTGTGCTCACGGTATTCTGGGGTGAGAGTCGGTTCGCGCCCCGGATCCATTCTGGCGAGAAGCTCGGAGACGGCGGGGCGGCGATCTGCATGGGGCAGCACCATCGGCTCAAGCTCAGTGAGACCGACTGGCTGGCTCTAGGAGGAGTGGACGAGGCTGCCACCGTCCGGTGCGCTCAGGCAACCGCCAACGCCCTCGTGAGCGCGTGGTGGTACTGCCAAGCTCGCGACACCCGGGCGACCTACGCCGAGGCGTTCGTGCTCTACGGAACCGGGCAGACGTGCCAGGCCCGAGAGAGCCGGTGGGAACCGATCTTCAAGGACCGGGCGGCCAAGTGGAGATCGCTCGTCTATAGCTGCAAGAAGGGGCCGTCCGCGTGCCTCCCTTGGGGGAAGGCGTAGCCGTGAAGTTCCTCATCGCCTACGGCTCGAAGGTGTGGGTGAACCTCTTGGAGAAGGGCAACCCCGGGATGAGCGTGCTCGGGCTGCACGACGGCTTCGTGGTCGTCAGGTACAGGAATCGGGTGTGGAAGGTGATCGGTGGAGGCCCCGAGACTCCGACGATCCGCGAGGTGTACCGTCACGACTTCACGCGCCCCGCGTGAGAGCTAGCTACAAGTCAAAAGAAAGAGAAAATCATGGCAATCGATATCAGCAAGGTCACGAAGGAAGGCAAGGAGCGTCTTCGGATGCTCGGGCGTGTCGTCGCCGTGCCGACGAAGATCGGGAGCGGATCTCGCGATCACATCGCGCTCTTCCGGAAGGTCGCGAACATGCCTGACGGCGTGGGCGTCGCCAGCGCCAAAGGCAGGGTGCGCGTGCTGCCGCCCGCTCCGCAGCTCCCCTCACGCGCTCGCAAGGGAGGGCGGTAGGTCATGGCCCTGAAGAAGATCCCTGCCGGCAGCGTGTACCCGAACCATCGTCTCGGGCCGAGCGGTCCCGTGCTCGGCAGCGATCTGCTCGTACGCCTGGGGTACGATGCGGTCGTCGAGTCGCTCACGATACCGTCCTTCTCGCTTGCACCCCTCACGGTCATCCCGAGAAATCTCGCCGCCGATCCCCTCGAAGTTGCGTTCCCAGACTTCGCGGCAGGCGACATTCTCGAAGTCGATTGTCGCTTCTCGGGACAGACCGTCGAAACGAGCGCAGTCCTCAACGCCGTGGTTCTCGTCAGCCTCGACGGGGGGACGAAGTTCTACGTCGCCACGCCGAGCAGCGGGCCGCAGGACATTCCTTCAAACTCGGGCGCGACGACGATCTTCTGGGCAGGTGTCATCACCGATCCCATGCCGATCTTCACCTTCGGAGGTCCGCTTCCGAGCGTCGCTCTCGCAGCCCCTCCGATCGTTCGGATCCTGAACCTGACCGACGAGGCGCTCAACGTGGGAGGGATCGACGATCCCTTTAGCTGCGGATCGGTGTGGCTCCGGTGCGCCCAATACCTTGGAGGCAAGAAGGGCGTCTTCCAGGCCCCGCCAGGGGTGCTCTTCGACATTCTGCCGTGATTCGGACGCCAGGCTTCGAGCGCGGGGAATGCCTCGTGCTCGGAGCCCGGCTGGCAACTGCAAGCGACAACTGCAAGAGACAACTGCAAGGGGAGCCCATGATCGACAACGTAAGAAACCTCCACGTCGTCCCTACGAGCGCTCCGGAGGGTCGCGCCGAGCTTCGGATCGCCTTCGACTTCGCGCTCCCGCTCGACACCATCACGCAATCGGTCGCGATCGTCGCGCAGCGCGGGAGTGGCAAGACCTACCTCGCGAAGAAGATGCTCGAAGAGATCCTCCGCAACGGGCTCCCCGTCGTGGTGATCGATCTCATGGGAGCCTTCCACGGGATCCGTTCGAGCGCGAACGGCGAGAGCGCAGGCTACGAGATCCCGATCTTCGGCGGGAGGCATGGCGATCTTCCGCTCGACGCGAGCATGGGTCGAGCGCTCGCCTCCTGGGTGTGCGCAGGCGAAGAGCAGCCGCGCTCGGCCGTCCTCGATATCTCACACCTGAAGAAGAGCGAGCAGCAGGCGCTCGTGGCCGACTTCGGCGAAGAGCTGTACGATCGGAACGAGCGCCCGCTCCACGTCATTCTCGACGAGGCCGACTTCTTCGCTTCCCAGCGCTTCAGTCAGAAGGGCGTCGAGAAGCGCCTCTTCGACGTGTTCGATGCACTCGTGAGGCGAGGCAGGATCAAGGGCTTCGGCATCACCATGATCACGCAGAGGCCCGCCGTGCTGCACAAGGACTTGCTCACGCAGGCGTCGGCGCTGGTCATGCTCAGACTCGCGTCGCCGCAGGATCAGAAGGCTGTACGGGCGTGGATCGAGCGTCACGACAGCCACTCAGAGCGAGAGCAGGTAATGGGAACGCTCGGAGGGCTGCCCATCGGAACGGCGTGGGTATGGTCGCCGGGATGGCTCCGAAAGCTCCGCAAGATCCGAGTGGGCAAGCAAGCGACGTGGGATTCGTCCTCGACGCCCAAGATCGGCGAGAAGGTGAGAGTGGCCTCGGTGAGAGCAGAGGTGGACGTGCGAGCGCTCAAGACGGAGATCGGCGCGTGCTCTCCTCGCGAGGTGGGCAAGAGCCAGAAGGGGAAAAGGGCAAAGAGGCGCGAGAGCGAGCGCGAGAGCGATGAGTGAGCGCGGTGAGTGATCCCTTACAGCGCCGCGTGCCCGCCTTCCTCACCTGCCCGTCGCAGAGCGCCGCCATGCACGCCTCACCCTTCCCAGCGTTTCGGCCGCCGCGCTTCGCGCTCCGCGCTTCGCGCTCCGCCCTCCGGCCCGCAGCCCTCATCCCATCGGGCGGCCTCCGGCCTGCGAGCTGGTCGGCCCGAGCGGCTGGTCGGGCGGGCGATTCGGGGAGCGGGCCGGCCGTTTCGGCCTGTGGGCCGGGGAGCGGGCTGGGGGTGTTTCGGCCCGCGGGCCGGGTGTTTCGGGCGGCGGGTTTGGGGAGGCGAGGGGAGGGCGGAGTGAGCCGGCCCGTGGGCCTAACGTA
>Ga0315284_10005327_pt1 | contig 18248 bp, 17 predicted proteins | sample YL17G09_16_MG_FD_203696 | JGI IMG/M metagenome (GOLD analysis project Ga0315284, IMG submission 203696) | Sediment microbial communities from Yellowstone Lake, YNP, Wyoming, USA - YL17G09_16 | ecosystem: Environmental > Aquatic > Freshwater > Lake > Sediment | place: USA: Wyoming | collected...
AGCCATTCACGCTGCTGATAATTTTAATCCTCAAATTATTCTTGGATTAAAAAATCTCGATTATATTCACGTAGATGTAATGGATGGCAAATTTGTTAACAATAAAAACGATAATTTAAAAACCTTTAAGTTATTGAAAGAATCTACGAATATACCCATAGTAGCACATTTAATGGTTAACAATCCTACACAATATATTAAAAAAATTATCCACTATGTTGACATTTATTTGTTTCATTTTGAAGTTAAACAAGATAAATATAAAATTATTAAAAAATTGAAACAATATAAAAAGAATATTGGAATTGTAATTAATCCTGACACTGAAATTTCTAAAATCATCCCTTATTTAGAATTTATTGACAATATATTAATAATGTCTGTTTATCCGGGTTGGTCTGGTCAAAAATTTATCCCTGAAACGATCAATAGAGTGAATTTATTAGCTGAGTATAAAAAGAAGTACGATTTTGAAATTATAGTAGATGGAGGAATTGATTTAGAAAATGCAAAAGGATTAAGCAATGCAGATATATTAAGTAGTTCAAGTACTATTTTGAACGCAAAAGATCCTAATTTAATTATTCAAACTTTAAAGGAATTGTGAAAATTGGAAAAAAAAAAAGCTATTTTTTTAGATAGAGATGGCGTAATAAATAAAGAAGTTAATTATCTCTCAAATCCAGACGATTTTGAGTTAATTGAGAATACAATCGAAGCTCTTAAAATTCTTAAAAAAAAACACTTTTTACTTATTGTTATTACGAATCAGGCTGGAATTGCTAGAGGGTATTTTAACGAGGAGATTCTTTTAGAAATTCATAATAAAATGAATTCTTTATTAAAACAATACAATGTTTTTTTAGACGATATCTTTTATTGTCCTCATCATCCTGATTTTACTGGTCCATGTGAATGTAGAAAACCTAATCCAGGTATGATATATCGTGCAAGAGATAAATACAATATAAATCTAAATAATTCTTATGTGGTTGGAGATACGATAAACGATATTAAAACAGGCTTAAACGCTGGATGCATAACTGTCTTAGTTTTAACAGGTTACGGTGCAGAAGAACAAAAAAAAATAAAAAATATTAAACCAGATTTAATATTTAATAACTTATTAGAATTTGCTCAAAAAATATAATTATAATCCAATTTTTATACAAGTTATAGGATTAGATTTGTTTTTTTGTGATTTTAAAAATCAACAGAATATTAAAAATAATTAATTTTTTTTTAAAATGTCTCTGATTGACGGATTAGATTTTCGAAATAAAAAGATTTTAGTAATTGGCGAAGCGTCAATAGACAAATATATTATAGGATCTGCAAATAGTATTAGTCCAGACGCTCCCGTACCGAACATAAAAATAGAACAGAATTTAAATTATATCGGGGGCGTAGGATTAGTAATACAGTATATAAAATCTCTTGGGGGTATTCCAGAAGTTTGTACTATTGTTGGAAACGATTACGACGGAAATTTTTTCCTAAAAAAAGTTAAAGAGTTAAATATAGAGTCTTCTGGTATAATAATTGAGGATAACATGTATACGCCTCAAATTACCCGGATAAGGGCAATGAACCAACAAATCTTGCGTTTAGAGACGGATTATTCTATAAAGATATCTCAAAATGTAATGAAAAAAATTTTTAATGTAGTAGAAACGAGATCTTCAGAAGTAGAATCTATTTTAATTTTAAATTATGGAATAGGCGATTTATTTGAAGATTTATTTATCCAAAACCTATTAATTAAATTAAAAAGAGCATATAAAAATGTCCCGATAATCGCTCGTCCGAATTCTAAAAACTATTATATGTACGATAATGTAGATCTAATTAAAATGAACCTTGATAAAGCTTTAAACGCGTTTTCTATCGATTGTTGCAACGAAACAAGCGTTTCAATAGTGGGAAAAAAAATTCTAAATTCTACAAAGAGTAAAAATGTTCTATTAAGTTTCCTCGATTCTGAATCTTATTTAATAACAAAAGATACTGAAAAAATACTGATTTATAAACCAATAATTAAAGGTCCTGTTAGGAGTTACGTTTCGGTGGGAAGCGTTATAATGGCAATTTTAAGTTTATGTTATGCAGCAAAGATCCCTGTTTCTGATGGCGTTAAAATTGCTTTATGTGGCGCCGCCCTTTCTGCAACGTTACCACCTGTTGAATTCTTCAATTTTGAAAAGTTAAAGAATTATATTCAATCATTTTCTGAAGAATTATAAATTATATAAATGATTGTAAAATGAGTCTAACTGAAGCTGAAGAAAGAAAGATCCAAATTGAAATTTTAGAAATTAAGAAAGATATTTTAAAAATGATTTATACTGCTCAATCAGGTCACCCTGGCGGCTCTTTATCTTGCGTAAATACGTTGTATCTACTTTATAATAAAATAATGAGAATAGATCGCCACAATCCTCGATGGGAAGATCGAGACATTTTTATTCTTAGTAAAGGTCACGCCGCTCCTGCTCTATATGCAGTATTATCGAATGTAGGATATATAAAAAAAGATGATTTATTAAGTTTAAGACAACTCGGTTCTAAATTGCAAGGACATCCTGTAAAAAATATAGATTTAGGAATTGAGATTAGTACTGGTTCTCTTGGGATGGGGCTTTCAATTGGTATAGGTTGTGCTTTAGCTGCAAAATTAGATCAAAACAATAAAAAAACTATCTATGTTTTTTTAGGTGATGGAGAATTAAACGAAGGATCTATATGGGAAGCTGCTATGGCTGCAAATCATTTTCAATTAGATAATATTATTACGATTGTTGATAGAAATGGAATTCAATTAGATGGTGCCACAGAAGAAATCATGGCCTTAGAACCGTTAGCAGAAAAATGGAAAGCGTTTGGATGGTATGTTATTGAAGTAGATGGTTCAAATTTAAACGAAATTATTGAAGGTTTTAATAAAGCAAAAAATGTGATAAAGAAACCTAAAGTCATAATTACATATCTTATTAAAGGGGCTGATGTGTCTTTTATGGAGCATACTAAAAAATATCATGGAAGGCCACCAAACAAAGAAGAATACGAAATCGCAATAAACGAACTCGAAACCATTAAAAAAAATTAATATGAGGTTATGTATTAGTGTCGGAACCAGCTTTAAGAGATACTTTTGGCAAATATTTAGTAGAAATTGGAAAAACAAACTCAAATTTAGTTGTTCTTGACTGTGATTTATCATCTTCTACAAAAACTAGCGAATTTGCAAAAACTTTTCCTGAAAGGTTTTTCAATGTTGGAATTGCAGAGCAAAATATGCTTGGAATAGCTATGGGCTTTTCAATCTCTGGGAAAATCCCTCTTGTAAGTGGTTTTACTATATTTACAATTGGACGGGCGTGGGAATTTATTAGAATGGCTTGTCACGATAATTTAAATTTAAAAATTGTCACTACTCATGGGGGAATAGTAGGGGAAGATGGAAGCACTCATAATTCTTTTGAGGATTTAAGTTTAATGGCAGCACTTCCAAATTTGAAAATTTTAATACCAGCAGATAATATTGAACTCGTTCAAATCTTAGATTATGCGTTAAAAAACGAAGGGCCTTATTATATTCGATTACCAAGAGGTTCTTTCCCTAAAATACACGATAATAGATATAAATTTTCTTTGGGAAAACCCGATGTCATTAAAAAAGGAAATGATATATGTCTAATTGGAACAGGTTATGGAAGTATATTAGCTTTAGAGGCCGCCCCTATAATTGAAAAAAAATTAAATATTTCTATTAAAGTAATAAATCTTCCTAATATTAAACCAATAGACGAAAAATGTTTAATAAAAGAAATATTCGATTTAAACGGAATTGTAATAATTGAAGAACATAATGTTTATTGTGGAGTTGGAAGTATAATTGCAAGAATAATTTCTACTTATCATCCTATTCCAATAAAGTTTATTGGTATAAATGATTGTTTTGGGCAATCGGGAGAAAGATCAATACTATTAAACGAGCACGGTCTAAATTTAAAAAATATAATGATGAATGTCAATACTTTAATAAAAAAATTGGAGTGAGATTAGATGCTCTTGCGTATTATCTTACAAGAAATTCATAATAAAATGAATTATATATTAAAGCAGTTTAACATCGTTTTAGACGATATTTTTTTTTGTCCTCAACCATCCCGATTTTACAGGTCCATGTGAATGTAGAAAACCTAAACCTGGTATGATATATGGTGCAAGCGATAAATACAATATAGATCTGTATAATTCTTACATGGTCATAGATACTATAAATGATATTAAAACAGGTTTAAACGCTGGATGCAAAAATATCTTAGTTTTAACTGGTTACGGTGCAGATGAACAAAAAAACATAAAAAATATTAAACCAGATTTAACATTTAATAACTTATTAGAATTTTCTTAAAGAATACAAATATTCTATTTTAATCTAACTTATTGGATAGGAAATGTTTTTTATAAACTTCATGTAATATAACCACCTAAACAAGCATAATTTTCTAAGTGGATTAATTTCATCCTCTTCTTTATTTAATCCTTTTAAAAGAAAACGATTACTTAACTTTTATTTCTTATATTTTTTCTTTTTGCCATCCTATCAAACATGTTTCAATAAATTCAGTTAAAGGATTTAAATGCCTAATTATAAATGTGTAGTTAGGATTAATTTTTTTAATATAGTCAATTGTTTCAAAGAATTCTTTGCCATTGTGATATATAGATATTAGAATGACTGGAGTAAATTTTCTAATAGTATTTTTAGCTCCAATTAAAGCACTTAATTCGTAACCTTCAATATCTAATTTAATTAAACCGACAGTAAGATTATTTTCTAAAACATAATTATCGATTGTTGTTATTTGAATTTGTTGGTTACCTTTTTTTGAAACATGAGAACTATACCCCATTGAAATAAAATTCATTTTTTCTTCAATCGCCCCAATCCCTTTTTTTATTATGACGATTTTATTTAAATTCTTGAGATTATAAGTTAATACTTATTGAAAAAAATTTCGCCTTTATTCTTTTGTAAAATGCAAAAATAAGCCTTCGAAGAAAAAAGTTAGGGCGTATGAAATAATTTTATATAAACGCCTCAAGATGTAAAAAATTCGACAACTCTTTGGATTCCTTGGACATTTCGGCGAGCATTTTAATCGTTTTGTTGGACTTTCCGTATTTAATCGCGACTAATTGGACTTCCGAGAGCAATTCAACGATGGTCGGAAGGCTTATCTTGTTATAATTCTGCTGGATCTCGCGAGTTAAGAGCGTCAATAGGAGAAGCCCGAGCACGCACGTAAACAAATGTCCTCGAACGCTTTCGTCGCTGTGATCGTACATCGGTCTAATAGAAAGGAAAGAGGGCGATTTTAGATATTTAAACGCTTGTTCTACCGTGTATTGCTGGCGGTACATCCACGCGATTTCTAAAGAACTCATCGTAGGATGATTCGACAGAAGAAAGCTTTTTCCTAACGTGGTTAAATGGGCGTCCAAAGCAACTTTATCGATGCCAATAGAGTAAACAACGGCACCTTCCAAACCGGATACGGAATACTTGATCCATTTGAAATACTCTTTGGTTTTGATAAGGGATCGAATTTTTGTTTCGACTGCTGCGGGATCTCTCCATTTCTTCACGTTCAATTTGTTTTTAAACCATTCGTTAATTTTTACAATCCGCATCTCCAACTTTTTTTTAAGATTTTTCTCTTGCCACGCTCGTTGGCGCGGATTGTATACAACAACGAGACGATGGGCACCGTATTTATCGTGGGGAAACTCGCGAACGCCTACCTCTTTCCCGTTCGGAAGTGTTTCGAGCGCAAACTCTTGACTTGGCACGACGATAAGATCTTTTCGAGTGCTGGGACGAATGCTGGCAATAAAACGAATTCCTGACGCGTTAATTTGTTCAAACGCGTTTTCAGAAACGTTTCCCTTGTCAAATACCACGCACAACTCTTTAGCGTCTATCCCAATGCGTTTGATTCGCTCAAAAAGGCGAGGCAATTCTTCTCGGAAAAGACGAGCATCTTGCACGTTTCCTGGATATACTTCGTGCATCACCGGCAATCCGCCGTCTTGCGTGCAAAAAAGAGTGAGGCCTACAAGGTTTAGAGTTTTTCTTCCTTCCTTGGAATGCCCGTGTTTAATAAGTGACGATCCTTCTTTGGGATTAATATACGTGAAAAAATTGGTAGGATCGTAAAAAAGAGTGTTCATTGAAATCCCGAATTTAGCTACTAACTTTTCGTGAATTCGTTCTTCGATAGTTTCAACAATTTTAGGCGTGAGATATTTAAAATGATTCGTATACGCCATAGAGTCAAAATAGGTTTCAATCGGAGGAAACTCTTTAAAAAGAGCCGTTTGATCAAACCAGCGCCGAATTTTTGCCTTTGTTGTAGGTTTTACGCAACGATTTATCGCCGCTAAGACCATATAATTTCCCACGGATAACCCTTGATCTCGTTTTTCCGTGCAATCGTTGATTATTTCGATTAACTCGAGCTTTTTTACGAGTTGCATAAGGACACAGGGCAATCCAAAGTCGAGCGTTGAAACGCTTATTTCAGGATTCGCAAGATCGTCCAAATGTTCTCTTACTTTAGATTCGGGACCTAAATACTTTTGCCAGACCCGCGTGGATTTTCCATTAACCCATGCTGTTTCTTGCAGATACAGATACGTATTTCCTTTAATTTTTTTTTTTACTAAATGTACCACATATATAGTTAGTGCATAGAAGTATATAAAATTGTCGCTATGTTCTCGTGAACACCTCTTTTTTATCGTTGCTGAAGAAAGCTGGTTAGGGGTCATGAACTCGTTTTTAAGAGCTATGTCAATCGATAAAAATACCTAATAAGAGGTCATTTTACAACAAAAAACAAACCATTTTTTAATCCAGAAATTAAGTTCGAATTATGTCGTGTAAGAAGTTAAAAAGAATTAATTTAAAATTTTAAAAAAACTAATAACTTATAAACTCAAGAAATTATTTATTTTTATTGTAGTTTTAAAAAAATTTAAATTTTTCAAATCAGGTTCAAAAGCATAAATCTTTCTTGGAAGATAGTTAGTTTCAAAAACAAAAGCAGAATCGCCGACGGCAGCTCCACCATCAATAAAATCTTTATTTTTTAAACTATTAATAATACTTAGAGGAACAAATTTTAATCCACAATGATAATAAAAAACCGCGACATCATAATCATCAACAGGTATTATCGTTTTTTTTTTTAATACTGACATAATTTCATTAATTTCTTTTACACTTTTAATTTCTTTAGAGTTAAACATTTTTTTCTTTTCAATGAAAGGGTGAGTATAAATATAATTTATTCTTTCTATAATTCTATGTATTGTTGTTATACTTAATGCGTCTAAACTTTCAGTAAATCTCTCGATAACTATATTATTTCTTATTATGTAGAATAAAATATCTTTTGAAAAGTTATAAAATAAGTTTGGTCTTATTGTTAGATCTTGTTTTAATGGTCTTTCTTTTATCTTTGAAAAATATATAACTTTTAAAGATGCTTTTGAAATAATAAATTGAAATAATGAAATACAATCAAATTTAATAAAAAGTTTTTTGTTCACTCTATTGAATAAATAACTATGAAAATATGATATGAAAATTTGAAAATCTTCTAAAATTTTAAGTATAATTTTAAAAATCATTTATATCCTATTAACAACTTGATTAATGAATTAAATTACAATTTTTATCTGAATTTTTCAAAAAATTCTTTTATATTATTTATAATATAATTTTGATCTTCGTTAGTAAATCTTAAAGAAAAAGGTAATGATAAGATTTTATTTGAAATATTTTCAGTAATTGGAAGCATATTCTCATGATATCCATATTTTTTTCTATAAAACGATTTTAAATGAATTGGAATAAAGTATACTTTTGTAAATATGCCTTTCTCTAAAAGAAACTTTTGTAAATCGTTTCTTTTTTCTGATGTCTTTAATAAAATACTATACAATTGATAAACGGTTCTACTTCCTTTTATTTCTGGAATTATTTGTATCTCTGGGATTTTTTTTAGATTTTCGTCATATATTTTTCCTTTTTCTCTTCTTAATTTTATTATCTTTTCAATTTTCTCCAATTGAGAAATTCCTAAAGCAGCGCACATAGTTGCCATTCTATAATTATATCCAACTTGAATATAGTCCATATCGTAAATACTTGAAAAATAATCTGTACCTGGTTGCTCTACGCGTCCATGCGACCGAATTAATATGAGTTTTTTATAAATATTTTCGTCGTTAGTACAAATTGCACCCCCTTCTCCTGTAGTAATAATTTTATTTTGACAAAAACTAAACATTCCCGCGTGTCCAATAGTCCCTGCATATTTATTATTGATTTTTGCACCAAAGCTTTCTGCATTATCTTCAATTAGAATTAACTTTTTATTATCCGCAATTTCTTTCAATGCTATTATATTTTTACAGACTTTTCCGCCATAATGCATAGGGATGATGGCTTTAGTTTTCGGAGTGATTTTTTCGATTACATCCTCTGGCTCTAATCCTATAGTCTCTTCTTCGATTTCTGCAAAAATAGGCGTTGCTCCTGCTAGTATCACACAATTAGCAGTTGATATGAAAGACATAGAAGGTACGATAACTTCCCCAGATGTGATATCGTAAGCTAATAATATTGCGTGTAGAGCCGAAGTTCCCGAATTAAATGTTACGACATACTTTACATTAAAATATTTTGCTAGTTTTTCTTCAAATTCTCGTATCTCAGGACCATTCGCCCAATAAGATCCTCTTTTTATTACATTAGAAACTTGTTCTATATCTTTTTCATCCCAATATATGTCAAAAAGAGGATATTTTCGATTCAAATCGTTTTCCAACTTAATAGATTAATTATATTAAATCTAAATCGTTTAATAAATCTTTTAATTCTTCCTTATTTAAAGGAATTGAATTTTCAGTACTATAATTGAAATTATCATTAATAGATACTTTATTTCCGGTGTGCGGAATAAAATCATCAAATTTATCCGATCCAAAATCCATTAAATGATAAGGATAAATAATATACATATCTTCTGTCTCATAACAACTGGAAAATTCAATAGGAGAAATTAACTCTTCATTGATTTTTTCACCGGGTCGGGATCCAACGATTTTAATTTTTATTGAGTTTGGATCTTTTCCAATTTCTATTGAATATTTTTCAATAATAACTTCTATTAAGTCTTTTATCTGAATAACTGGCATTTTAAGAACAAAAATTTCTCCTCCTCTAGCAACAATAGCTGATTTAAGCACTAACTCTATTGCTTGGGGAATTGAAAGGAAGAATCTTCTCATGTTCTCATCTGTTAATGTGACTGAATTTCCATTTTTGATTTGATTTTTTATTAGAGGAATAATTGATCCTCGTGATCCTAAAACATTTCCAAATCTTACACATGAAATAATTGTTTCATGAGCTCCTTTTGTTAAAAATTTTGACACGCATAATCGTTCACCTAACATTTTCGTAGCACCCATTGTTGTGGTTGGATTAATTGCTTTATCTGTTGAAATATGTATTAAACCTTTCACAGAACAAGTAAAAGCGGCTTCAATTACGTTTTCAAGGCCATGAATATTAATATTGATAGCTTCCATTGGATTATATTCACAGATCGGAACATGTTTAATTGCTGCAGCATTAAAAATGTAATCGACATTATTAACTGCTATTTTAATTCTTTCATAATCTCTAATATCCCCTAACAAAAACCTGAGCTTATTATCAGAATCCATAAAACGATTTCTTGTCTCCCAAAGTTCATTTTCAGAATTAGATAAAATTCTTATTGTTTTAGGATTATATTTAAGTATTTGATTAACAATTTCAGAACCTATTGTTCCAGTTCCTCCAGTTACTAAAATAATTTTATCTTCGAAAAAATCAAAATAGTCCAAATTACTTCATTATTCCTTCCTTATTTTATTAAGAGAATGAATATTTATTTTTTATATTAACTAAAATATTTTATTGTTTTACTATATAATCTTAAATCGTAAATTTAAATCTGGTTGGAGCAAATTTTATAATTTAAAAGAAAAATTTTTGATTTAAAAAGCTTTTAAATTCGTTAATTATTATATTTATACTATTATTGTTAATATAAAAGGACCTTATTATCTCTATCATGATTATATTAAATTACTTAAAATGATCTTGGCAAATTTTTAGAAAAAATTTAATTGATTGAGATAAATTGTAATGTTCTTTTCTTTTTTTTGAACTATTTATAAACGAAATCTCCAATAATTACAATATTCTTAGTAAAAATGTAAATTTTTCTAATAGTATATTTACTAAAATAATCCAAATGAATCGATGCTATCATATTATTTTCAAAACTTAGATTCAAATCGCAAAAATCTTCAGAATTTATCTCCAAATCACTAATTTCTCCGTATATTCCATTAATAGATGTGATATTACCAAATAACCACTGATTATAATCCAGTTCATGAGATAAATCTAATAAAACACCACCACCTTCTGCTGTTTTTGAACTATACGATTTTCTATAGTCTTGATCTTTTCTCCAATTTGGTAAATAAGAACTACATATTGTTTTAGAATAAAAAATTTCATTTTTATGTTCTTCAACAATTTTTTTTAATGCTTGAATTATAGGATTATGCATTAATACATATCCGATATAGACAGTAGCACGCTCCTGCTTACATTTTATGTAAAAAAGATCTAAGTTTTCTACTGAATGAGAAATAGGTTTTTCAATAAATATTTTTTTAATACCATTATTTAAGCATTTGAGAGATGTGTCTAAATGCAGAGATGTAGGATTTGTACCAAATACCTAGCATACCTAGCGAACCAGTACTAATCTCAATTCCTAAATCTATATTTTTTACAGGATGTCCTTGCAATTTAGAACCGAGTTGTCTTAAACTTAATAAATCATCTTTTTTTATATATCCTACATTCGATAATACTGCATATAGAGCAGGAGCGGCGTGACCTTTACTAAGAATAAAAATGTCTCGATCTTTCCATCGAGGATTGTGGCGATCTATTCTCATTATTTTATTATAAAGTAGATACAAGGTATTTACGCAAGATAAAGAGCCACCAGGGTGACCTGATTGAGCATTATAAATCATTTTTAAAATATCTTTCTTAATTTCTAAAATTTCAATTTGGATCTTTCTTTCTTCAGCTTCAGTTAGACTCATTCTACAATCATTTATATATTTTATAATTTTTCTCAAAACGATTGAATATAATTATTTAATTTTTCTTACTTTTTTTTTGATCCTTAGTACTGATATTAATAAAAAAAAGAATTTTTTCTTGGTACATCAAATGAAAACTGAATCATTAAAAATGAGGTTTTAAACCTTTTTCTTCTAATTTTCGATAAGCATCCAAACCTACAGTTTCTTCACCAGGTCGTGGATATACAAATGCTAATACCTTATTAATAAATCCCATTCTTACTCCTGCCTTAAACATTCTAATAGATAAATCAATATCGTTAACTCTATTCCATTGTTTTCGCCAGCAATCTAAATTATATTTCATGAATTTTAAATATGACCTATATAACCATGTAGAAGTTCCTCCTATCTTAGGATTATATCCCTTAGGAGCTTTTTTTTTCCTAGTATAATAAGGACTCTGTGCAGGTTCTCCATCTATTATCACTTTTTTATTATAACGTTTTTCTTCATAGAGAGCTGACACAAATTCATAATCACCTTCAAGAGCAAATTTTATTAATATTTCAAGATGATCATCTGTCCATGAATCGTCATCATCAATCCTAGCAATCCATTTTCCTTTAGCCTTATTCAATGCAGTATTAGCTGCAACAATAGGACCAGCTAGCCAATGATTCTCAGCTGTAGGAGGGTATCTATATCCTCGTTTAGGTATGTTATAATATCTTATATGTTCATCTTTTATACTTTCTACTAATTCAGTTGTGTTATCTGTACAACAATCTCCTATTATAATATATTCAAAATTTTTATAAGTTTGAGATAAAACCGAGGGTAAAGCTCTTTCCATTAAAATTTTACCACGGTTATATGTAGGCGTGTATACTGAGATCAATGGATCTTCATCATCTTTATAATATTTATCATTTCTATATCTTACCCCTTTTAGTTTAAGTGGTTCATATAAATTATAATACATAGATTTAGTGGTAGAAATGATTTTATTTCCGATTTGTCTCCTTTTTTTTTCTTTCTTTTTCATAAAAATCTTCTAATATTCAATATTCAGCCTAATTTTACAAAATAATGATCCTTTAATAAATCTTTCAACCCGCTTTGGCGATTAAACCGATCTATCCAATGAATGCGAGGGATATTTTTCTGGAGAGAAATCTGAGTCTGAATACTTACGAATTTCAAGTTCCACTTTTTTTTTATGGTATTATTCCATGTTTAATAATTCTTTTTTGAAGATTTAAATCTTTTAATTGAACTGGTTATAAAAATTGGTGGCCGGATGGATTCAGAAACTTTAATATGTGAAAGTATTGAATTTTCTGGTAGATTTGTTTATATTTTTTGTTCCCAAATAGGATGTTTAAGTTTCCATTGTCCATTTTTGTCTTTATCGAATATCTCTAAGTTATAAAATTTATCAACTATTTTCCAAAATTCGGATATAGTATAGCCTGCAAACATGCAAAAGTCCTCTATACATTTTTGATCGAGATCATGGTCGTGTTTTTTCACCAATTCAATAGCTATTTCTCTTGTTAAGACACCTTCTCTAATTAGTCTTGAACCGATATCGGTCGCCGTTGCATGACCAAATTTCGGATATTTTAACCAGGCGTGAACAAGATAACCTCTACTATCGACTTGACAATAATTTTCAATTTGATGACTTCGCGACCATTCTTGAGAAAGGTCTCTAAATCCTCGACTCTTTGAAAATATATAATTTTTATAAGTACCCCATCTCATAAAATAGCTTAGGTAAATTGGTTCAAGTTTCGCAGATTTCATTTCTTCTAAGGAGGGATAGATACATAAGTTAAGATCCTTCATAGAAACACCCTCCACTGTACAAAGTTCTTCTAAAGGTATTCCAAACGCAATCCCATTATAAAATTGCTCTAAAGCAGAAGCAGCCTCCTTAGCGTCGGATCCTCCATATGCATAACCAACATTTTCTCCATAAATTATTAGCTGAATTTTAAATTTCAGTGCTATATGGAACGGAAATGAATAAATCAAGTTATCAATATAATAAGTTGGCTTTCCATATTTTTCAAATGTGTATCGCATTAATTTTTTTTGTACTTTAATATTTGGTTTTAAACTGATTATATCACAACCAAATTCTTCGGATATGTTTTTAATATTATGAATCCCTGCGTTAGTCATAGGAAAATTGTCTTCTACGGTGACTAAGAGTGGATTCATATGCATTAATTCTTTCATCACATAAGTTTGAAAGTGACTATCTTTTCCCCCGCTTACTGCTATAACGCAATCATAACCATCTCCATATCCACCGCGATATTTATCACATAATTTTTTAAGTTCTTCGTATCGCTTATCCCAATCGGTTTGATCTTTTTTTACTTCAGCAACACAGCCTTGACAAATTCCTTGTTCGTTAAAATAAATCCCCGGTCTAGTGTCCGGCATAACACATTTTTTACAGTATCTCATGTAATTCAATTTTTTAAAAAAATATTTCTTTCTGAATATGTAAAATTCGCACTTGATTTATTATTCTTTAGTATTTATTTTATTATAAAGTAAGATAAAATTTAAATTGTGTTACCCGATAATAAGTGTAAAATTGACTAAAAAAGTATTAAAAACAGTTTTATTAGCTATAATAGTAATTAATTATTTTATAATTTTTGTTTTTTGATGTAAAGCTATAATATTACTATTCTGATTATCTTAAAGATTAATAATAAAACTTAAAAAGAAATTAAGAGGATATTTTCATCGTTACAATCGTTATGTTTTACTATAACATCTGGATCATCATAAATAATTATTGTACTATTAAAAGAAATTTCTTTTAATTTAAAGCAAGCATAAATAAAATAATTCACATTTTTAAGGTGACTATACTATTATTTCAGACAGTTTCTCGTTAATAACATTATTTATGTTTTGGAACTCTTAGATTCATGTACATATTAAAATTTGATTTGAGTTATATTAGTTAAATTATAATAACTATAACTATATTAACTTGTTGACAATTATATTTATGCAAATATGAAATTATTACATTAAGAATTATGTTGATAAAAGATAAAGATTTAAAGCGCGACGATGAGTTGCAAGGAGAATTAGAAGTTAAATATGGACTTCCAAAAGAAATAAAGTTTTGTAAAAAATGCGTGATCTCTAATCAGCGACCAACCTCTGAGTTAGAGTTTTTTCATAATATTAACACAAAAAAAAGAACAATTGATTTTGACGATGATTACATTTGTTCAGCATGTAAATATGCAGAAAGAAAAGAAAATGAAGTTAATTGGAAACAAAGAGAAGAAGAACTAAAAATTTTGTGTAATCAATATAGAAGAGAGGATGGATATTACGACTGTATAGTTCCTGGTAGTGGAGGCAAAGATAGCGTTTTGGCATCCCATATTCTAAAGTATAAATTTAATATGCATCCGCTTACAGTTACATGGGCTCCACACATATATACGGATGTTGGTTGGGGTAACTTTCAAAAATGGATCCATTCAGGATTAGATAACATTCTTTTTCATCCCAACGGTAAGGTTCATCGATTATTGACAAAATTAGCATTTGAGAATCTTCTTCATCCATTTCAACCTTTTATACTGGGACAGAAAAGCATTGGCGCAAAGTTTGCGGCATTATATAATATCCCTTTAGTATTTTATGGCGAAAGCGAAGCTGAGTATGGTAATCCACTTCAGGATGCCCTAACTCCCTTAAGAAGCGCGCAGTTTGCAGCAAACAACGATTATAGAAATATGTATATAGGAGGCGTAAAAATTAGCAATTTATTAGAAAAACATAATTTAGAAATGACTGATTTATTACCTTATTTACCAATGGATCCAAACGAATATGTGCAGAAAAAAATTCAAGTACATTATTTGGGGTATTATATTCGATGGGATCCTCAAGAAGCGTATTATTTTGCGGTTGAACATTCTGGATTCGAAGCTAATTCTGAACGCACTGAAGGAACATATTCAAAATACAATAGTATTGACGATCGAACTGATCCTTTTTTCTACTACACAACTTATATAAAATTTGGTATTGGACGTGCAACTTACGATGCTTCACAAGAAATTAGAAATCACAAAATAACTCGAGAAGAAGGCGTTGCTTTAGTAAAAAAATACGATCACGAATTTCCCAAAAAATATTTTAAAGAAATGTTGAATTACATGGATATAACAGAAGAGCACTTTTGGGATTTGATTGATAAATTTCGCTCTCCGCATATTTGGAAAAAAGTGAACGGCGAATGGAAGTTACGCAAAACCGTTTATGACATCTAATTAAGATTTTTTTTGAATTTTCTTTTCCAATTTTTATTTTTACAGACTTCCAAATGAATCTAAAATTTTCAAGCCAATATCTCCACTCTTTTCTGGATGAAATTGCGTCCCATAAATATTAAATCTTTTTAAAACAGAGCAAAATTCTTGACCACTATAGACAGTATCTGCTAAAATATAATTCTCATTTTCTAATATTGGATAAAAAGAGTGAACAAAATAACATTCTGCGTTAATTGGAATATCTGCAAAAACTGTTCCTTCCCACGAACGCTTTTTTGGCGGATAAATGGAATTCCAACCGATATGCGGAATCCTATAGTCTTTATCTTTTATTTCAATAGGATCTTTAAATTTAATTACCTTACCTTTTATCAAATCTAATCCTCTATGATTTCCAAATTCTTCGCTTTCGCTCATAAGCAGTTGCATTCCTAAACAAATTCCTAGTAAAGGCTTTTTAGATTCTGCAAATTTAAGAATAGGGTTAATTAAATTTCTTTCTTTAAGCCCATCCATGCCGTCTGCAAAAGCGCCTACGCCAGGTAATACTAACAACTCAGCATTTTGAACGCTTTCCGGTGAATTTATGATTTCAACTTCATTCCCAACATAGTGAAAACCATCAATTACGCTTTTTAAATTTCCTAATCCGTAATCAACGATTGAAATTTTTTTTCTTTTTGTTTTTAAATTAAATAAAGTATTATTTAATTGAAAAGATGATCGAACACTTACTTGGTTGTTGTTTAAATAATTTTTAATATCTTTGATAGTAACTCGATTATAATGAAGGATTGAAGCTATTGAAATTGCGTCTGGATTAATTTGCTTGACGCAATCTTTTATATGCGCCAAATTTCCCGCACCTCCAGAAATTATTACGGGTACTGGAAGAGATAGAACGATTTGATTAAGTAATTCAAGATCAAAACCTTTTTGAACGCCTTCAGTATCTATTGATGTGATTAATATTTCTCCTACTCCAAGATTGACTAATTTTTTTGACCATATTATGGCGTCCAAACCAGTTTTCTCGCGCCCATTATCTCTATATGCTTCCCATTTATTTTCATTGATCTTTTTTGCTTCAATTGAACCAACAATACATTGTGCTCCAAATCTATTTGAGGCTTCAGAAATAAACTCCGGGCTTTTTGTAGCTGCGGTGTTTATAGCAACCTTATCAGCACCAGCGCGTAATATTTGAGAAATATCGTCTATTGTTCTAACGCCACCGCCTACAGTTATTGGAATATGAACACCTAAAGAAGTAGTTTCTTTAACGACATCAATTAAATTTTTTCGCTCATATAAACTAGCTACTATATCAATGTAAAGAATTTCGTCTGCACCTTGTTCATAATATTTTTTAGCTAAAATTGCGGGTTTTCCAACAACTCTCAAGCCTTCTAAATGTATTCCTTTCACAACATTTGGTCCCTTTACATCTAATCGAGGTATAATACGGACTTTTTTCATATTCTTGATTTCTATAAGTAAAGAATTCTAAAAAATCAATTTTTATTAATATAAAATACTTTTAAAAGTGGAGATGGTTGAATTATCATTTAATTAAAAATTTATTTATTTTTTGTGAAACATATCTCAATAAAACACATTTAACCAATATAATTGAATTGAATATAAAATGGAAAAACCAAAGTGATATTTAGATATCGTACATTAATTTTTTAATTAACAAATTTTTATCTATTTGTAAATTTTCTAAGAATCTTACAATTTTTTCATAAGCCTTTCCATTTCCATATGGATTTTTTACTTTATCACATATTTCTTTAAATTTAGCTGATAAAGCAAATTTTTGTGAAGCTCTAAATATAAACTCCGGATCTTTTGTAGCTGCGGTATTTATAACCACTTTATCAGCACCATCCCTCAATATTTGAAAGATATCTTCTAAAGTTCTAATTCCACCTCCCACAGTTATTGGAATATGAATTCCAGACGAAGTTTATTTCGTTCATATAAACTCGCTACTATATCTATATAAAGAATTTCATCAGCTCCTTCTTCAAAATATTTCCTTGCTAAAACTGCGGGTTTTCCGACTACTCTTAAGCCTTCTAAATGTATTCCCTTTACGATATTTGGTCCCTTTATGTCTAAACGAGGTATAATACGAATTTTTTCTCATTTTTTCGTTCTATTTGTTTTGTAGAAGATCAAAAAGATTATTTATTATTTCAAAAAATTGATCCAATTTACCAAGATTAAATTAAAGAATAATTTATTTTTTGAGTTATATAGCTTTATAATATACATTAAATCAATATAATTATATTAGTATTATCTATGTTTTTTCGAAAAACTATCATTATTATATTAGTTTCTTCATGATTTATCAAAATAAATATTAAAAACCATTATTCTTAATAGATAATTTAAATAAAAAAATCGTTTGATGGACATTGAAAATATTACTTTTAATAAAACCAACTACATGGGGTAATATTGTTAGAAGCTTCGCTGAAGAAAATTTTAAAATAGCTGTATTCAGCTCTAGAACCGGTAACCATACATATATTCTTGTTATTCATTTAGTCTAAATCGTCCCATTTGATTATTGAATGTTTTGGAATACTTTTGTTTTTTTTTCTTAATTTTTCATGAATAGCCACTCTAATAATTCGTTGGCTTTTTCCATTAAATTATGTA
>Ga0315284_10005328_pt1 | contig 18247 bp, 13 predicted proteins | sample YL17G09_16_MG_FD_203696 | JGI IMG/M metagenome (GOLD analysis project Ga0315284, IMG submission 203696) | Sediment microbial communities from Yellowstone Lake, YNP, Wyoming, USA - YL17G09_16 | ecosystem: Environmental > Aquatic > Freshwater > Lake > Sediment | place: USA: Wyoming | collected...
ATTAAGATAGAAAAAATACTTGTCGATCTATTTATGGAAATGAAAAAAATTACTCTTATAGATAAAGATGAATATATAAAAATTGTTTCTAATATAATTCTTAATTACCGGATTAATATGGCAGAAATACTCGACTATGCCCACAATAGAAAAATAAAGGACGAAATAAAAAACTTATTTATAGAAATTAATAAAATCCACTAATGCGCCATTTAAAAAAATGTCGCATTAGTGTATTTACGGGTAACAAATGATAAAAAAGAAATGTTTTAAAAACAACTGGATAACCAATAAATACCAAGAGATGGATATAGATCCGATATGATAAAATAAATAGGGACACGGTAGGTCCCATTTTCTAATTTCTGTCCTTGCGAGCTTTCGAAGAAAGCGCGGCAATCTCTTTCCTAAAAACCGAAAACTGAAAAGTTTTCTTCCCAAAAAGCAGGATTTGCCCAAACCTTTGTCGAATATATAAAAAAGTATTAAATATAAAACTCACACTCGATTATGCTTTTTCATTTTTATATATATAAATCGAAAAGAGCACCTTAAAAAATGCAATATTTAAAAAGAAATACTAAATTTAGTATTCTTGCTTTTTTAATCATTGTCCTTTCCATAGCTATATCTATTTCCACCTTGGCCAAAACCGAAGTCTACTTCTCCCTCTCGGATAACCCCCAAAAAGAAATCATCAAAAATATCAATCAGGCGGAAATCTACATTAATATAGCAATGTATACTTTCACTGATCAGGAAATTGCCCTTTCTCTAACCAATGCCCAAAAACGAGGGGTAAAAGTGAGAGTCTATCTAGACAGATCTCAGATTGAATCTACCTACAGCATCTCCCGTCTTTTGGTGCAAAAGGGGATAAAAGTAAGAATCAGCACTAACAATTATATTATGCATAACAAATTTGCTATTATTGATAACCGCCTACTGCTCACTGGCTCCTATAACTGGACCGCTGCCGCTAACAACAAAAATGACGAAAATCTCCTGGTCATAGACGATCCAGAAATAATCGAAATATTTCAGCATCAATTTGTAAACTTATGGACCAATAAATATAGCCCTAATAGAACCAAAGCATTATTCGATAAAGCCAAAGTAGATTTCTTGCCCACTTCTCCCGCTCCCTCAAAACCAGAAGATAAAGTAATAAATATCAACTCCGCATCCCAAGAAGAACTTATCAGCATCTTACAAATAAGCAAATCTCTTGCCCAAAAGATAATTGCCTTAAAAGAAGAACTAAAAGTATTCAAAGACCCACAAGACCTCACCCAATTGCCCGAAATAACCAACCTCGAATGGGAGGAATGGATAAAATGGGGGATAATAATTACTGTTAATTAATAAAAAAATATTATTGGCTAATTGTATTATTATAGTAGTATTGTTGTATTATAGGAAAGAAGTATTGCAATATAATAAATATGGTATTGACATACTATGATAATTATGATACAATATAAAAAAATAAATTAATAATATAGAAAATGGTGATAACAAATAATGGACAAGAAGTTTGAATTATTTTGGAATTATCTTTATCAAAGAGATTTAACCAGTAAAGACCAGATTGTTAGGGAAGCTTTACGAGTAGTAAGAACTAAAAAATATTTAGAAAATAATCAAATAGCCCCAACAAAAATTAGAAAAGATCCAGAAAAGCTTTTTCAGATTATGAAAGAAAATATTGAATTGGAGAGTCTAGGTTATTTTCCTGGTGATAGAGATTTTTTCGCTCAATTATATAACCTGGGAAAAGATTTTAATATTTTAGATTTTGCCTTTGAAACTTTTAAAAATGATCGTTCTGGTATATTATTTTCTCCTCATTATTTGAATGATTTTATATTTGAAATGATAAGTCAAAAACAGATAAAAAAAATATTAATTACTGAAGCGGAGAAAATTCTCCCTGATTTAAAAAACGTAATAGATAAATATAAGAATCAAGAAATAACTTTAACTACAGAAAATTTTTTAATGAATGAAGTTTTTAAAACTGCTTTTATTGATTACAAAAATATAAAAATCTTAAATATTTCTATATACAAAAAGTTTTTAATTGATAAAAAATTTGATTACATTTTTTCTATACCTACATTCGGTTATAAGTTCAACCAAGAAGACCTTTCATCTAATTTTATCTCTTTAGATGGAGAAGGGATAGCTATTGAAAATTTAATTCCTTATTTAAACGCCCAGGGATTTTTATTTGTAGTGATTCCCGCTAAATTTATTTTTTCTGCAGGAGAATTATCCAAAATCAGAAATTGGATTAACGAAAGTTATCAAGTAAATTCTATTTACACTTTACCAGAAGGAACTTTTCGACCTTATAGTGGGATTAAAACCTATTTTCTTTCTTTATCCAAACAAAAGCAGGAGCAAATTAGCGTAGGAAATTTAGAACTAAAAGATAATAGATTTATCATTGCCAATAAAAAAGAGATTAAAAGCAATGATTTTAAACAACGTGATAATTGGCAAGTAGAATTATTTCTATCCGGCAATAATGAATTAATTCAGAAATTTTATCAGGCCACTACTAAAAAAATAAAGATCAAGGAAATAGCAGAAGTATTCCGGGGAAAGTCAATTATGAAGAAGGATATTCAGCCAGGAGAATATCGAGTTCTTAATATTTCCAATATCGAAGAAGGGGAGATTAATTTTGAAAATATGAGCACTATTGCCGAAGATACCCGTAAAATTCTTAGATATGAATTGAAATTGGGCGATGTGGTAATAAGTTGTCGGGGGACTTCGAATAAAGTAGCAATTTTTAATGACGATAAACACAAGATTATCGCTTCAGCTAACTTGATTATAATCAGGCCTAAGAAGAAAATAATTAGTGGTTATTTAAAAATATTTTTAGAAAGTCCATTAGGTGTCACCCTGATAAAAAACATTCAACGCGGAAGTATTATTATGAATATTAATCCGGCAGATATTGGTGATTTAGAAATTCCTTTACCTGATTTAAAAGAACAAAAAGAAATAGCAGAATATTATAATAAAGAAAAAACCATCTTTAACGAAATAGTGAAAAACGCACAGAAAAGATGGTCAGAACAAAAATCTAGAATTTACGATAATTTGTTTAAATAGGGGGCTTATAATATGGCTAATAAATCAGAAGATAACGGAGCCATTCTTGGCTTCGAAGAAAAATTATGGAAGATGGCGGATAAACTGCGTAATAATATGGATGCCGGAGAATATAAACATGTAGTTTTAGGATTGGTTTTTTTAAAGTACATTTCTGATGCCTTTGAAGAGAAGTACTATGAATTAAAAAATGATCCAGATGCTGATGAAGAAGATCCAGATGAATATCTAGCAGAAAATATTTTTTGGGTACCTCCTGAAACCCGTTGGGAAAATATAAAGAAGAATGCAAAACTTCCTACTATAGGACAAATTATCGATGATGCTATGGTGGCGATTGAAAAAAATAATCGTATTCTAAAAGGTGTACTTCCTAAAAATTATGCCCGCTCTGAATTAGACAAGACTTCTTTAGGGGAATTGATCGATTTATTTTCTTTTAAAATAGGAGATAAGGAAGGTCGTTCTAAGGATGTATTGGGAAGAGTTTATGAATATTTTTTAGCTAAATTTGCTTCTGCAGAAGGAAAAGGAGCTGGACAATTTTATACTCCTCAATCAGTGGTTAAGGTTTTAGTGGAAATTTTGGAACCATATCGAGGCCGAATTTATGATCCCTGTTGTGGCTCAGGGGGGATGTTTGTACAGAGTAAAAAATTTGTGGAAGCACACCAGGGCAGGGCAGGAGATATTCATGTCTTTGGCCAGGAATCCAATTCAACTACTTGGAGATTATGCCGAATGAATCTGGCTATCCGGGGTATTGATGGAAATATTGGTGAACACCATGCCAATTCCTTTCATAATGATCTGCACAAAAGTTTAAAAGCTGATTATATTTTGGCAAATCCTCCTTTTAATATCCATGATTGGGGTGGTGAAAGACTAGTGGAAGATATTCGCTGGAAATATGGTATTCCTCCAGTTAATAATGCCAATTATGCCTGGATAGAACATATGATTTTTCATCTTGCACCTAGTGGAATAGCCGGATTTGTTTTGGCTAATGGCTCTATGGCTGCTAATACTAATGCTGAATACGAGATTCGTAAAAATATCATTGAAGCTGATTTGGTGGATGCAATTGTAACTTTACCCAGCCAATTATTCTATTCTGCTCAGATATCGGTCTGTCTTTGGTTTATTACCAGAAATAAAGCAGCAAGAGGTCACCGGGCTAGAAAAGGAGAAATATTGTTTATTGATGCCCGTAAACTTGGATATATGGAAGATAAGATACATCGAAATTTCAGCGATGAAGATATTCAGAAAATTGCCGGTACCTACCATACCTGGCGAGGAGAAACAAATACTGGTGAATATAAAGATATTAAAGGTTTTTGTAAATCCTCAAAATTAGAAGAAGTAAGAGAACATGAATATATAATTACTCCTGGTAGATATGTTGGTTTGGAAGATATTGAGGATGATGGCGAACTTTTTGAAGATAAAATGGAGCAATTAACGGCTGAACTAGCTGAACAATTTGCAAAGTCTCGCAAATTAGAAGATGAAATTAGAGAGAATTTGAAAGGGATTAGTTATGAAATTTAGTCAAGGATTTAGAGATACAGAAGTAGGAAAAATACCAAATGATTGGAAAATAAAAAAGTTAGGTTGTTTTGGAGATTTCAGAAATGGTGTTAATTTTAGTAGAGAAGATTTTGGCAAAGGTTATCCAGTAATTAATGTTAAGAATTTATTTTCTGGTCGTTATGCAACAACTAAAAATTTAGCTGAAATTAAAGAAGTCACAATAAAAAATATTAATTTGTATAGTTTGCAAAAAGGGGATATTTTATTTGCAAGATCTTCAGTTAAAGCTTCTGGTGCTGGTCAAGTTGCGATGATAAATGATTTACCGAATAATTACACTCTTTTTAGTGGATTTATAATTCGTTTTAGAAATAATTCATCTAAATTACTAAATAATAACTTTATTAATTATTTACTTAGGTCAAATATTTACAGAAAATATTTGACAAAAATTGCAATAGGGACGTCAATAATTAATCTTACCCAAGGCACTTTATCTAATATACCCATAATATTGCCACCTTTAAATGAACAAAATTGGATTGTAAATATAATTACTGATTTAGATAATAAGATTGAACTAAATAGTCAAATTAATAAAAACTTAGAACAAATGGCCCAGATAATATTCAAACACTGGTTTGTTGATTTTGAATTTCCTGATGAAAATGGTGAGCCCTATAAATCTAGTGGCGGCGAAATGATGGATAGCGAATTAGGTCTAATTCCCAAAGGATGGAGATTTGAAAAATTGGGGAATTTGTTAAGTGAAATTGTAACCGGAAATAGACCAAAAGGAGGAGTAAGCAAATTTAATGTAGGAATACCAAGCATAGGAGCTGAAAGCATAAATGGTTTGTGTAATTATGACTTTTCGAAAACAAAATATATCCCGGAATTATATTTTTACAATATGAAAAAAGGAGTTGTGAAAAATAGGGATATCCTCTTGTATAAAGATGGTGCAAAACTTGGAAGAAAAAGTATGTTTTTGGAGGATTTTCCTTTTAAAAAATGTTGTGTAAATTCACACGTATTTATTTTAAGATCAATTTCATTAATAGGGCAAAGTTATTTATTTTTTTATCTAGATCAAAATTTTATGACAAAAAATATCATAAACCTAAATACAAATTCAGCACAACCTGGAATTAATAGTACATCAGTCAAAACATTAAGAATATTATTACCTTCAGATAAAATATTAAATTTATTCAATGAGTTAATATTTCCAATATTAAGAATGATATTTAATAATGCTAAAGGGAATCAATGTTTATCGATCTTACGAGATGCTCTTCTCCCAAAACTTATGTCCGGAGAAATTCGAGTGCCGATTAGTATTAAGTTAATTAATCAAAGTAATTAAAAAGGAGCTGATGCTCTATGTACACTTTTAATGAAGAAGAACTGACACAGGCTACCTTAGAATGGTTAGAGGAATTGGGGTACGAAACTGCCTTTGCCCCGGAAATTTCTCCCGAAGGAGAATATCCGGAAAGAGAAGATTATAGTGATGTCTTATTGGAAGAAAGATTACAGGATGCATTAAAACGTATCAATCCTCTTATTCCAGAAGAAGCACTTCTTGAAGCTTTCCGTAAAATAAAAATTCCTCAAAGTCCAAGCTTATTATTAAACAATCGTAATTTTCAACGGATGATTACTGATGGAATTGATGTGCAATATAAACGGGAAGATGGAAGCACTAAAACCGATAAAGTATGGTTATTTGATTATAAGGAAGAGGATAATAATGATTGGCTTACTACAAATCAATTTACTGTAATAGAAAATAATATAGAAAAGCGGCCAGATATAGTAATTTTTATTAATGGTATTCCTCTGGTAGTTATTGAATTAAAAAGTTTTATAGAAGAAAAAGTCGGAATTAGTGAAGGATATAATCAGTTACAAACTTATAAAGAATATATCCCTTCTTTATTTATCTACAATTCATTCATGGTAACCAGTGATGGAGTAAATGCCAGAGCGGGAACCCTAACTTCTAATGAGGAAAGATTTATGCTCTGGAGGACTATTGAGGGTGAAAAAATAGAGCCCCTAAATCGTCCCCAAATAGAAGTTTTGATTAAGGGCATGTTGGAAAAAAGAAGATTTTTAGATATTATTCGCCATTTTATCCTTTTCCAGAGTGATAGGGAGGAAACAAATAAAATTTTGGCTGGATATCATCAATATCATGCCACTAATAAAGCTTTTCTATGTACTCAACGCGCAATTAAGGAAGAGGGAGATCGTAAAATTGGAGTTGTTTGGCATACACAAGGTTCCGGCAAAAGCTTATCTATGGTTTTTTACGCCGGAAAATTAATACTTAACCTAGATAATCCCACTATTGTAGTAGTTACTGACCGCAATGATTTAGATGACCAATTATTTTCTACTTTCAGTAAATCTAAAGATTTATTAAGACAAATTCCTCAACAAGCAGATAGTCGAAAAAATTTAAGAGAATTATTATCGAGAGAATCAGGCGGTATCATTTTTACAACCATTCATAAATTTACACCTGAGGAAAAAGGGGATAGTTTTCCGTTACTTTCCGAAAGAAGAAATGTAATTGTAATTGCAGATGAAGCGCATCGGTCACAATATGGGTTTGAAGCCAAGATAGTGAATAAAGAAGATGAAGTCAGCATTAAATATGGGTATGCGAAATATATGCGAGAAGCATTACCCAATGCCTCTTATATCGGTTTTACTGCAACCCCGGTAGAATTGACTGATAAAAACACCCCTGCCGTATTTGGAGATTATATCGACATATATGATATGACCAGGTCAGTAGAAGATAGTACTACAGTTAAAATATATTATGAAAGTCGAATTGTCAAACTGGATCTACCAGAAGAAGAAAAATTAAAACTAGATGAGGAATATGAAGAAATTACCGAATATCAGGAAATTAATCAAAAGGAACAATTAAAAAATAAATGGTCAAGATTGGAAGCAATTGTGGGAACAGAAGACCGAATTAAAGCAATTGCAAAAGATATAGTTGACCATTACGAGACTAAACAGCAGGCCCTATTTGGTAAAGCGATGATTGTAAGCATGTCCAGGAGAATAGCTATTGATTTATATAAAGAGATTATTAAATTAAAACCAGAGTGGCATAGTGATGATGACAACAAAGGAATAATTAAAATAGTTATTACTGGAGCTTCCAGTGATCCAATAGAATGGCAGCCTTTTATTGGCAATAAAGAAAGAAGAAAATTTTTAGCTAAAAGAATGAGGAATGAGAATGACCCATTGAAAATAGTAATTGTTAGAGATATGTGGCTAACTGGTTTTGATGTTCCCTCACTTCATACTATTTATATCGATAAACCGATGAAGGGACATAATTTAATGCAGGCAATCGCACGGGTAAACCGCATCTTTAAAGATAAACCAGGTGGATTAGTAGTTGATTATATCGGTATTGCTGATTCTCTTAAAAAAGCTTTAGCTCAATATACCGATAGTGACCAAAAAAATACAGGAGTAGATACTTCAGTTGCGGTAGATATTATGCTGGAAAAATATGACTTAATTACTGATATGCTATACGGTTTCGATTATAGTAAATTCCTTACCGGCACTGCAGTTGAAAAAATGCAAATTATTGTAGCCACAGTAGATTATGTTTTAGGATTGGGAGAACAGGATAAGAAGGATTTTATTAAATATGTTATCGAATTAAGTCAAGCTTATGCTTTGTGTGCAACTAGTATGGAGGCAAAAAAAATAAATATAGAAATAGGATTTTTTAAAGCAGTAAAAGCGGGAATTATAAAAATGATTCCGGATGATAAGAAGAAGAAAACTCCAGCTCAATTAGACGCCCAAATTAAGCAACTTATTTCAAAATCAATTATTTCTGAAAAAGTGGTGGATATTTTAGAAGCAGTAGGCTTGAAAAAACCGAATATTGCAGTTCTTTCAGATGAATTTTTAGAAGAAGTTAAAGATCTAAAATATAAAAATTTAGCAGTAGAATTATTAAAACGTTTACTACAAGATAAAGTAAAAATTATTGCTCGTAAAAATTTAATACAATCTAGAAAATTCTCAGAATTATTAGAAGAAGCAATCAGGAAATATTTGAATCGTACTATTGAGACTACTCAGGTAATTATGGAACTAATTGAATTAGCTAAGGAAATGAATAAATTTCATAAAAGAGGAGAGGATTTAGGTCTTACTGAAAGTGAGCTGGCTTTTTATGATGCTCTGGGGACCAATGATACAGCTGGTAAGCTTATGGGGGATGATATCTTAAAGCAAATTGCTCGAGACCTGGCTTATTCAATTAAAAAAAATATGAGTATTGATTGGAATTTGCGAGAAGCCGTTAGAGCTGGAATGCGGGTGAAAATTAAACGTCTTTTAAAAAAATATAATTATCCACCCGATAAGCAACCTCAGGCCATTAAGACGGTGATGGAACAGGCTGAGTTAATGCGCCAAGATAATGTGTTTGAGTATGATGAATATAGAGGGAAGGAAATTTTGCCAAAAGTCGCAGAGGATGAAGAGAAAACAGATGATTAAAAAAATAAAGACTAAATTTGGGGATTGTTAAATTTTATTAGAGAATATAAATCATAAAAAATAATAAAAATGATTTTGGTTTTAAAACATGGAGGATATAAATGAATTTAAAAGAGAACTTAGGAAATCATTTTCAGAGATTAATTAATGAAGGAGAATCTATTCTAAAAAAATGTGGTTACTTCATTGGTAAATTTGGGAGTTCTCATCCCTCTGATTTAGAATACAATAAGTGGTATTCTTCAGTAAAAAATTTAATAGAAAAAAGTTGTGGTAAAGACGGAATACATTATAAGCAAATTGAATATGTATATACAAAAAATGGTGGGGCATCATATGATATGCCAAAATGTTTAGGAGTTGTGGAATCTGCCTATGAAGATTTTAAATCAGATTTATTAGAAGATACTAAAGCTATAATTACAGCGGAAGTATTTACTGATTTTATTGAGCAAGCAGAATATCTTTTAAATGAGGGTTATAAACTACCTACCGCTGTATTAATGAGAGGAGTATTGGAAGATAGCCTTAGAACTCTATGTAAAAAAGCACAAATTGTTTTATCAGAAAAATCCAAATTAGATTGGATGAATACTGAATTAGTAAAAGTAGGAGTTTATAATACAAACATACAAAAACAAATTACTGCGTGGGCTGGAATTGGCAACAGTGCTGCTCACATGAAAATTGATGAATTTTCTGAAACAGATGTAAAAAATATGATAAGCGGAATAATTAATTTTAATGCAACTTTTTTAAAATAAATTTAAGAAATTAAATAGACAAATTCATAAGGATATTTATGAGAATTATTCATTATTTACATTGGTTAATAGGTATTATATTAATATTTTTACATGGTTTTTTCCCTGACCAATTTATTATTGATAATTCTATTCTATTAATTTATTTTATTTCGTCGATACCTTTTATTGCTCAATTTTTGAAAGAGGCAAATTTATTAGGAGCAAAGTTTATATTTAAAGAAGAAATTCGCAAGATTGGAAAATTAATAAATGTGTCTGGTACTTCAAGAAATAAGACAAATGCAAGTGGTTCTTTAACTATTGCAAAATCAAAAGAATTAGACTTAGATAATGTAAGAAAACTATTAGACTATGATCCAGTATTAGCATTAGCAGCACTAAGAATAGAAATTGAAAAGAATTTAAAAGCTGTTGCTAAAAAATTAGATTTAGCTATTGAAGAAAAACAATCAATCACTGAAATAATTATTAATCTAAAAAATAAAGAAATATTTTCTCATGGGCAAGTTTTAATTTTAAGACAGATAATTAATATGTGTAATAAAGCGATTCATGGTGTTTCAATATCTAAAAGTGAAGCTAAGGAAATTATATCTCTCACAGAAAAATTTTATAGAACTTTAGAGGAAGGCATTCGTTAAATATTTATTTCGGAGGATATGATGGAAATTTCATTTTATTTATCGATATTGGCTATTCTAATTTCTTGCATTAGTCTTATCTGGTCAATTTATGTCGGATGCCGAGACAGTGGAAATATTAAAGCAACCAGTGAAATTTATTATTTTGATATGACTGGTTATTCTGAAAAGCCGTCTGTTGAAATTCCTTATTTAAAAATAAAGGCAGTAAATTGCGGTCGGCGACCAGTCATTCTCTCAATGTTTGGAGCAGATTATTCTAATGGTTCATGGGGAAGAAGTTATATAGAAAAAGAAGTTGGTCATCTTGCCGAGAATGAAATATATGAAAAAACATTTAATGCTGGGGATAGCGATACTATGTCTCCTGATGGAGAAGAAGCTGTTGATTTTTGGTTTGAAGATACTTTGGGTAGACGTTATAAGGTAAAAAATGCAAAAGAAAATTTGAAAAAACTTTGGGGGAAAAATTGAAATATTTAGATCTTAATAATAGATGAAAGGAGTAAATTATGAATCCTATAGTTACATTGATTGCAAATGCTCTACCTGGAGAGAAGAAATATGTTCTTTTTGCAGGTGGTGGAGTTTCAAAAGATGCAGGAATTCCCACTGCTTGGGATTTAATGTTAAAAATAGCTGGATTGCTTTATGTAGCTGATAATCAAGAAAAAGAAATTATCCCAAATACTGAATTGGAAAAATGGTTTATAAAAAGTGAATATGCTCAAATGGAATATTCAGAACTAATGGAATTGATTTACCCGAAATATAACGACCAACAAGATTTTCTTAAAAAGTATTTAAATAATTATAAGATTGGCGAATCTCATAAAGGAATAGCAGAGTTAGTAAGAAGAGGAATAATAAGAGCTATTATTACTACTAATTTTGACCACTATATTGAAAGAGCTCTTGAAGAAAGAGATCTGGAAGTACAAGTAATTTCAACGGATGACGATCTTAATAATTCTGAACCTTTAATACAGTGTAAATCTGTAAGAATTTATAAACCACACGGAAATTTGGGTTTTGGTAAATTAAAAAATACTCCTAAAGATTTAGAATCACTTTCTCAATTAATGGAGGAAAAATTAATAACAGTTATGAGTGAACATGGTGTTATAGTGCTTGGTTATTCCGGTAAGGACAAAGGAATACAGCAAGTATTTAAAAAAAGAAATTATAATTATTATCCTCTTTTCTGGATAAATCCGGAAAGTCCCACAGAAACTATGGAAAAAATATTAAAAAAGAATAATTATACTTATATTCAATGTACTGGAGCTGGTAAATTTATTAATGAATTTTTAAAGCTATCAGAAAAAATAAATGATATTGCACCATTAATTGGAACAGGACCAACCATAATAGATTTGGAGAATGAATTAAAAATATCAAAATCAGTCAACCCACTTTATTTAGATTACCTTAATATTATTAATAAAGAATTAGAAAATATTAAACCAGATTTTTCAAAATTTGCAGAAATTGATGATGCTATATTGTGGCAAATTAATGAAGGTACACAAATTGTATCGAAATTTATCGAAATAGCATTGTTGGCAAGTAAGTATAAGAATAAAAATGCAAGTAAAACTATCTATGATTATTTTGGAAATCTATTTAAATTATGTAAAATTCCAGAGGGTTTTTCGGGAAACTACTATGAAATTCATTTTGATGGATACAGGTTTTTAATATATGAAATGTTTGTTTCTTTTATTGCTGCTCTAATAAAATATGATAATTGGGAAATTATTGGTGATATATTATCAAATGATATTTTTATCGAACAAAAGGAAAGTAAATATATTTCTTATATTCAATTAAATAACTTTATTTCTTCTTTAAATGTAATTAGAAATAGTAGATTGAATCTTAGAAAAGTTAGCGTTGTAGCAGATTTATTGAAAGAAAGATTTACTGATGGTGATTTATCCCGACTTATTTCACATAATAAATTTTTAGAAGCTGATTATTTCCTTTTTATGAGATCAATATGTTATGAGAAAAAGACAGAGGATTCATTATCATACAAACCTTCTATTTGGTGTCCTAGAAGTTGTATTTATCTTAATTGGGTTCCAAGTTATATTGTAAAAGCTGAAAGTAAAAAATTTTTAGAAATATTAATTAAAGCCGTAGGAATTGAGAAAAGTGAATATTTTATAGAAAATTTTAAGAAAAATAATTCTATATTCGAAAAATGTTTTAGTAATTGGATATTTTCACATAATCCTTTAGAAGACTACGACTTTAATAAGATTGGAACGAGAGAGTAAAAAATAGATTAATTATAATATTCTACTTTAACTAATATTTTCTATTGAAATAGTAATATCTTTTATTATGGGAAGCCCTAAGGGGAAACCTCGTAGAACGGAAAACCAACCCGTGAAAAACATAGGATGTGTCACTATTTTCAATTTTTAGGAAGAGAATATGGAAAAAAAGATTAAATATATTCTAAAAAACTTACCCAAGGAAAGCACATTACTCTTTGGCTTTCTTTTACTGCTAATCGTTTTTTCAAAAATAGATAATTTTATAGAGAAAATATGTTCCGATCCTTTATATCGTTTCCTTGTTTATTTACTAGTTTTTATAGAATGGTTTATTTATTGGTTTTATAATAAAAAGGTATTACCAAAAAATAGTAAAAGTAAAATCGGATTAGTAATATGTATAAATGCCGAAAACAATAAACAAAAAATTAGGATAAAAAATGATTTTGCAGGTCGACTTGGTAAACTTATTTTGGAAAATAATCTTGGGAAGATAATAAATATTATTTTACTAGATAGCTTTCAAGCCGAAAGAGTTTCTAAAGTATTAGATCAATATGTGAAAAATAAACAAGGCAAAAAAGAATTTAAAAATTGGAACAACATACAAAAATCAATGAGAAGTCATTTTTTTGTATATGGAAATATAAAAGAGAGACAAGACATGGGAAATAAATATTTTCTAGATTTAGAAGCCCTAGTTACTCATGCGTCTGTTAGTGTTCTTACTGAAAAACAAATTAAGAAAGAATTTTTAAGTGTTTGGTACAAACAAATCTCATTCCTAGAAAAAATTGAATTTAAAGGATTTGAATTTACCGCCGATTCAATCTTTGTGGCTGTTGAATATATTGTTGGCATTGCTGCCTTGGTGTCTGGAAATATAGAACTAGCATTAAAACTGCATAATAATCTTAACAATAATCCATATTTTCAAAGACTTGCTTCTTTAGCACCAAATTTAAAACATGTAAAAGAAGAATTAAAAAATTGGCTAGCAGAAGAAAATTTTCTTATAGCATTTTATTATTATCAACAAGATAATTATCTTGAATGTAAAAAATATTTGAGTCAATCATTATCAATTGAACAAAACTATGAGGCTTTATTATTAAGGGCTATTGTCGAATTTTATTATGAACACAATCCAGAAAAAGCACTAAACACAATATATGAATCCAAAAAGCTCGCTAAAAATAACGGAACATGGAGGCATAACGAAGGTTTTTTGTTAATGTATTTAGAAAAATATGATAAAGCGGTAAAGATATATAAAAAGATTATAGAAAATAGCTACCCCAATGAAGAATTGACACTAAAAGAAGTATATATCTTTAATGAAAAAATTCTAAAAAATAATCCTGAAAAAATTCAATTATATTTTATTCTGGGATATCTAAAATATAAGAAAGATTCTAATTATCCTGAAGCTTATGACTATTTTGAGAAATTTTTAAGTAAAGCTACTAATAATAAATATGATTTTTTAATAGAAAAAGCGAAATCATATAAAGCTGAATTAGAGCAGAAGATGAAAATTTGAAAAAGGTCTAATATTATTAATGAGGGAGGCAAGCTTCACAAATTCACAAATCATTGAAGAGCCACTGGAGTAAAAAAGGATATATTAAATAAATAGCATTTCATTTTTCATAGATAATATTTTTAATTGATCATCATTATTATATAGAATAAATGACAAGATATTTTATAAGATATCATTGAGGTGTTAAAATGGCTTGGATTTTTTCTAAACGGTGTGAAAAATTAATAGAAAAAAAATCGATTGAAGTACATTTATCTAAAAAGGTAAGGATACGTATTTTGAAATTGTTAGAACAATTTGATGAATGTTATCAAGATTCTACGCCGACAGGTTATATTTACAATACCTCCATGTTAAATGAATCGCTGGAAATTTTAAAAGCGGAACATGGGATAGAAAAATTATATGCATATCCAGAAGAAGGAAATGGAAAAGCAAAACCTAGTAATTTGAATGAGTTTATTTTAAGGGGTAATTTTCCTCCATATTTATTTGATACATTAGAGATATTTTTTAGTCAAATTAGTAATAATGAAGAAAAATATAAATATCAAGGTAATTTTAATAACATTATGGAAGAAAATAATTTACCTTGGAGAATGGCAGGGGGAAAAATCTTTCCAATTGATTCAAAATATATCGAAGAAGAGATAATCCAAAGAACATACAATTTAATTAATCAAATAAAATTTCAAGGTGCTTTAAAAGAATTTGAACAAGCTAGGATAGATCTTACAAATAAAAATTACGAAGGAGCCATTAGAAATGCAAATTTATCTTTTGAAAGTGTAATTAAAGAAATATTGGGTATTGAAAAGGCGAAACCAGGAGAATTATTTAGAAAACTCATAGATTCAGGATACATTCCGGAATATTATGAAGGTTTTTTAAGAGATTTTGAAAAAAATATCTTAAGGTGTGTTTCAATAATGAGAAATGATGAAGAAGGTGTAGGACACGGTATAGGTTTTTCAGAAAATATTATCCCTTCTGAATTAGCAGAATTATCAATTAACTTAACAGCTTCTTTAATAAATTATCTAATAAAATGCTTTATTAATAAAGAGAAATTAGTAGGAATTCATGAGAAAAATCATAAAGAAAAGACAGAAAAAGCAATAGTCGAGGAAGATATTCCTTTCTGAAAAAAATAAATTTTAAGATGTCATTTAATTACTAAAATAAAAAAATAAAGAGGAAATATGTAGGTAGGATTTAAAAGTTCAATGTAGAGGTTTAGTGTTAAGTTGCTGTTAAGTAAAAATTTCTAAATCTAAATATTCTTGAGAAGGGAGAATTATATGCAAGTACAAGGAAAAAAATTCCTGGAATTTTTTAAAGGTGCTGATAGATTTGTAATCCCAGTTTATCAAAGAAATTATGATTGGAGAAGAGAACATTGCGAGCAGTTATATAATGACCTTTTAGATGTAGCAAAATATAATTTCAGAAATCATTTTTTTGGGTCTATTGTTTATGTATTTGATGAATATAAACCCGGGATGGAGTTTTTAGTAATTGATGGACAGCAAAGGATAGCCACTCTGTCATTATTACTTTTAGCTGTTCATAATTTATTGGAAAAAGAAGAAGTAACCTCTAAAAAAGAGCTATTGAAGGAAGAGATAAAAGAAACTTATCTAATAAATAAATTCTCTAAAGGTGACAAGAAGATTAAGCTCAAGCCGATTAAAGGATAATAGGGACAGATACCTATTTTATTTCAAAAAATTAGGGTGACAAATAAGTGAAAAACAAAAAGACTTTGATTGGCTTAAATTTATCTGTCTTTATGATGATGCTTGGCGTAGGAATGATTATGGCTTTGCTTCCACAAAGAATAATCGTTCTAACAGGTTCAGGAGCAACTGTAGGCTATTTAGCTTCTGCCTTTGCGATCTCATATATCATTTTACAAGTACCAATAGGTAATCTATCTGACAGATATGGTTTTAAATCCTTCTTATTTTTGGGATATTTAATATGTTTTATAACAGGAGTTATATATTACTTTTCCAACCATGCCAATCTATATTTTTTAGGTAGAGTATTCCAAGGCATGGGCGAAGCTCCTATATGGGCGTTAGCTCCTGCATTATTGTCGATTAAGTATCCCGGTTCGAAAGGGAAGGTAATAGGGATTTATAATGCATCTATCCATATTGGGCTTACCATCGGACCCTTATTAGGGATCCTTCTTTCCAATTACTTGATAGGAAATAAACCATTCCTATTTTATGCGGGTGTTTGTCTGATAGGTGCTCTAATTCTATTGTTTAGCGTCGAAAAGGTTAATAATAATGAATTTCAAGAAAAACAAACCATTAATTTTATAAATATTATTGAATTGGTAACAACCAGCAATTCTCTTGCAGCTCTAGTAGGAATTACTCTTTATGGCGCGGGATATGGATTTTTTTTAACCACGATTCCTTCGTTTTTAATCATTAATAAAAATTATAATCAAACCTTTGTTGGTATATTTTTTTCCTTATTTTATATCGCCATCAGTATATCTCAGATTATTACCGGAGTATTATCCGACAAAATGGGGCGAAAAATTTTTATGATTGCCGGACTCTTGACAGCATCATTTGGTATAGCAATCTTTTCGGAATTAAATCAACCATTAATCAGTGTTGCATTAACCATTGCAAGTCTAGGTCTGGGAGTTTTTTATCTATCTTCAATGGCTTTTTTAAATGAAGTGGTTCCCAATTCACTTAAAGGAACAATTTCTGGAGCTTACTATCTTTTTTGGGGAATAGGATTTTTCTTTGGACCAATTATAATTGGTCAAATTACTAAATCAGGTTCATCTCTGGGATATCAACTTTTTTCTGCTTTTCTTTTGATAGAAGCACTAATTTTGGTATTTTGCAGTAAAGAAAAAGCGAATAACAAGGGTCAATGATTCGGTAACTTTAAGCGGAAGAGCGCCAAGAAGCTCTATATTTCTTACAGGGTGAAAGTCCCTGTTGGGTAAGGTCTAGCCAACCACCCATACTGAGTGTTGCATTGAAATGGGTAACCATTAGATGACCTGTCTGCTGCAGGCAGGAGCGTACACAGGGAAACAGATAGGCCATAGGGAAGACCGTACTTCCTAAAAGTGAATTATACAGCCTCGTAAATAAAGATTAATGCAGATGGTGACGTCGTTTTCGGTAACGGAAGCCTATACCAAAGAATCGCATAGGGCGAGATTCTAAAGAGGGTCTGTCGAGGATGACTGATGCAAACCTCCCTGCAGGGAATAGCAAAGATGGCAATACTAATGTGTCTTTTACGGAAGCGAGTATCTCTGAAGAGCCCAGTGCGGTAGTTCCGCACGCTGGGATCTGTGCGGGGGCAGTCAGGTAACTGGCTGTCCTACCGTGACAATCTATAAGATTTGAGGAGTTTCTTAACCAGATGGTTGAGGCTTTAGTAAAATAGAAAAAAGGATATACCCTATTATCTATTTTACCGATTTTTTAAGAAGAAAAGAGAAGAGAAATAATAAAAAAATGGGTTGATTCCGGATGGATTGAAAAGCGGCATTTTATCCATTATTTTTTGCAATATTCTTTGATTGCTTCATTCATAAATTCTGCGAGTCCCTCGCCATCCGAAAACCTTAAGTAAGTATTATTGATATAAGAAAATTATTGGAGCTTAAAAAATATTTATTTTTTAAATAGTTATTTTTGGGTTTCGCTTACTTGAAAAGCGGTGAAGAAAATAGTAGAATTTGAATGTAGATTCGCAGATTCATCATGAGAAGAAAGATAA
>Ga0315284_10005329_pt1 | contig 18244 bp, 22 predicted proteins | sample YL17G09_16_MG_FD_203696 | JGI IMG/M metagenome (GOLD analysis project Ga0315284, IMG submission 203696) | Sediment microbial communities from Yellowstone Lake, YNP, Wyoming, USA - YL17G09_16 | ecosystem: Environmental > Aquatic > Freshwater > Lake > Sediment | place: USA: Wyoming | collected...
TGTTTGAACTAAACGAAAGGGAAAAAGCAGACGTTCGCGCCCGCGTGGCAGCCGTAGATGGTCGTTACATTCAACTTGGCGTTCTACACCCGCAGGAAGTGGCAGATGCGCGTTACGGCGGCTCTGAGTGGTCAATGGAACTCACTCTTGACCCATCGCTCCCTCGTGAGCTACCGCAGGCGCCTGGTCAGAAAGAAGTGCCCCCCGGCGGACGCGACCCAATGAATGAAGAAAATGGCACTTTGCCGATGGACGGCAGCAGGGAAGTGGAAGATTCCGCCGGTCTGTTTCCAGAAGGCTCCCTAGAAAAAGTCCGAGGCGATGTAAAATTCAAAGACGAGGATCTTCACCAGCAGGCCATTGCCGCTGCCAAAAGCAAATTCAATGTGTGGCCCAGTGCTTACGCCAGTGCTTTCATGGTGAAGAAATATAAAGAGCTTTACGCTCGCAAGCACGGTGGCGGCAGTGGCATTAAAGGAGACAATGGTGACATCACCTATGACGATCTGGATAAGTGGTTCAAGGAGGAATGGGTGAGAATTGGGGCCAATGGGGAAATCCTTGGTGAATGTGGAGGCCGCGAAGAAAAAGAAGGAAAGCCTAAATGCTTGCCACAAGCAAAAGCTGAAGCAATGAGCAAAAAAGAGCGTCAAACAATTGTCGCCCGCAAGCGCAAATCTGACCCCAACCCCGAACGCAAGGGGCCAGCCAAAATGGTTAGCAGCAAGGTGGATGCCATTGAGCCCTTAAAAGCAGAAGGGCGCGTCTTGGGGGGCATTGACGAAGCTGCGTTTATTTCCGATGAGGACATTGACAAGGCTTTAGCCGAATGGAAGGAAGAAGCCCCTGCCCGCTTCAAAGAGCTTCTGGAAGCTGACAATGCTTAACGACACAAGCCAGTTTTCGTCCATTGTGCTTTCCACAAGGCTTGATGCAGCGTGGTCTTATGATCGAAGCACAGGGCGCTACCGCGACGAGAAAGGGAAGTTCTTAAGCCAGGCTTCCGTAGACAAGCTCATTGACGCTCGCATTGGCAAGCTAGACGCCTCCCTGAAGGGTGTCACGCGCATGTTAAGCAGTGGCAATATCACGCTTGATCAATGGGAGCAAAGCGTGCGAGAGGCTATTAAAGGTGCCCACATCCAAGCGGCAATCGTGGGCTACGGGGGTAAAGATAACATGGGAAGCGGCGAATATGGACGCATTGGCCAGCGACTGCGCGGCGAATACGCTTATCTACAAGGCTTTGCCCTTGACTTGCTAGAGCAGCGTATTTCGACCCCTATGGCCCTCGCTCGCATTGGCCTATATGCGCAAAGCGTAAGAGGCTCGTATTGGCAAGGTACTGAGCTTCGCAAGCAGCAACAGGGCTATGGGCTTATGGAGCGCGTCCTTGATGCTCAAGCTAGGCACTGTTCCGACTGCTTGCGCTATGCAGGGGCAGGAAGGGTGTCTATTGGCACCCTGCCTCTTCCTGGTCAGCGCTGCGAATGTGGAGCGAATTGCAAATGCAGCGTGCGTTACTACAGGCAACAGGCGCCAAGCGTGCCAATGTAAAAATGGGCCTTAGTATCTAGCAAGTTTCATTGCTTTTCAGTGGCTAAAATTTTATTCTGTGGTGACGCAGGTGTAGAAACGGGCTTTGGGCGAGTAGCCCAGCACATCATTCCCGCCCTGGCAAAAGAGCACGAAGTACATACACTGGCAGTCAATTGGCACGGCGACCCCAACGAGATGCAGCAGCATTGTCGGATGTATCCCGCCATGGCTCACGGCTCCGATCCCTTCGGATCCCATCGCATTGGCGAGCTAGTGCAGATCATCAGGCCCGACCTAGTGTTCATCATCAATGACATTTGGGTGGCCATCAATTTGATTGATGCCATTCAGCCACTAAAGGAAAGCATCGGCTTCAAGACTTTCATTTACACCCCCATTGACTCCTATGGGCTCTTTAGCGAGCTGCTTCCTGCCATTAACAAGTGGGACAAGCTTGCCACTTACACTGAATTTGCCAAGAAGGAGATTGAGCTGCTTGGCTACCAGAAGCCAATTGAGGTGATTGGTCACGGCACCGACTTCTCTAAGTTCTTCCCCCTTGATCAGGGCGAGTGCCGCAAGGAACTAGGAGTGCCGGAAGACGTTTTCATTGTCTTTAACGGCAACAGGAATCAGCCGCGCAAGCGCATTGACCTGACCATCAAGGGCTTCATCAAGTTTGCAAAAGACAAGCCTGATGCAAGGCTATGGCTCAATATGGGAGCAAAAGATATGGGCTGGGATTTGGCGCCTTTGTTCCGTCGCGTGGCTCGTGACGAGGGCTACGATCCTGTGGGCAAGCTCATCCTTACAAGCCCTGATTTTTCCACTCAGAACTGTTTGCCCATTGAGCAGCTCAACAAAGTGTATAACTCAGTGGACATTGGCGTGAACACTTGCATTGGCGAGGGCTGGGGACTGGTCAACACTGAACACGCTGCCACGGGAGTGGCGCAATTGGTGCCAGACCACACAAGCCTGAAAGAAATCTTTGATGAGGTGCCTCGCATTGCTTGCCATGGCTCTGAAACCGACAGGAACTATGGACTAGAGCGGCCACTGCCTGAGCCTGAAAGCATGGCAGCATTGCTCACCTATTACTACGAGGATCGCAAGGCCCTGAAGTTTGATGGGAACTGGTGTTACCATCGCGTGCATGAGGAGCCCTACACATGGCCCTACGTGCAGCAGCAATTGCTTTCCTCCATTGAAGCTCTCTTGGCAGAGCCGGCAGGGAAAGAGCCTGCGGCGTTCAAGGGCTTTGGCACTCCCGCGAGGATCAACTGATCATGCAAGTTTCCCAAATCTTTCTTAGCGACACTGACAAAGAGCTATCGCCATTCCTGCAACATGCCACTTCCACCGTTAAAGGAGCATTCCCTGATGCGGACTATATGCTTTACGACAAGGAAAGCCTGCGTCAGTTTATTGCTGATCACTACCACGATGAAGTGGTGGCTGCTTATGACTCTCTACGGCCCTATTCCTACAAGGCTGACCTAGGGCGCTTTTGTCTGCTGAATCACTTTGGCGGTTGGTATTTGGACATTGCCGTGAGGGTGGTCAACCCAGTGGAAGTGGGGGAGCGTATTAAGTTCTTGGCCTTCCGTGACATCCAACGGTTTAGCTTCACTTCTTGGGCTTGCGCCACTACTGTTTTATATTCAAAACCAAACAATCCCGCCTTGCAGAATGCCATTGATGACATCGTGGACAATTGCGCAGATAAATACTATGGCATCACGCCATTGTGTCCCACTGGTCCTACCCTTCTGGGCAAAGCATTAGCAGCTCATGGCAGTCAGCCTGATTTCGTTTACGGCGACTACCTAGAGCTGACCCCCACCTACGAGCAAAAGAATCGGGCATTCGTCCTTCCTGATGGCACGATCATGGCATGGAGCAAGCCCTCTGGCGGCGGCGACTTGACAGGCGTTGGCGCAAAAGGCGTGAACAACTACAACGAGCTATGGGCGCAGAGGCAGGTTTATGCAGCCTAAAGACCTGACCATTTATGCAGTGGGGATGCCGCATTTGCCCATTCGTTATGAATCGGCAGCTACGCTGATTCCGCTGTGTGCCCATGCCAGCAGTATTTCCGGCGATGAGCGAACACGCCTGGATAAGGAAGGCTGGCTTTTTGATGACACCGGCATCAACATTTCAGCCCTAAACCCATGGTGGGGAGAGCTAACCGCTATCTTTTGGCTGCTAAACAATGTGGACTCTCCGTTGATCGGCAACGCTCAATATCGCAGGTATTGGCAGGAAGAAGCAATTGCGGCTTCTGACGAGAGTATCTTGTATGTGTCAGAAACTTGCACTTTTGGTTGCTCCCTGGCAGAGCAGTTCCGTGGCGGACATTCTTTCCGTGGCATTGAGATGACGATGGAAGCTGCCGAGCGAGGGCTGCTTCCGTTTTCAGCTTCTGAGATGGCTGCCGTTTGGCAGCAAAGCGCATTCTATGGAGGCCCCATGATTCGCGGTCCATTGAAGCATTACAAGGCGTTTATGAGCGCTCTCTTTGATTGCTTGTGGCCCGTATGGGAGCAAAACAAAGAGGAGATCAAAGCCTTGACGGGCTACGACCAGCGGGCAATGGCTTTCATGGGTGAGAGGCTGATGTCTGGTATTATTCTGATGCGCGATAAATTCTTGTCTGACGTTCCCATGCTTTGTGCTCCTCTACACTTCATTCCATGACTCGCACCATTCTTGACCTTGGCACACAGCCACTAGCGAATAATCTTTGCCGCACTGCGGCAGAAGCCATGAGGGCTGAACGCTTCCCCTTGCGGGCAGTAGTGGAAGATGACCTTGCCATCCATCTAGATTGCGAAGTTGAGCCGACCAAGCTCTACCAGCACTACCTCTACCGAAGTGGCACCAGCCAGCCATATATTGATCATTGCGCCCGCATGTATCAAAGTTTTAAGCATTTGAGGCACGGTACGATTATTGACATCGGCGGTAATGATGGCACGCTTCTTAAAACTTTTCAGACGCAATCAGACGAGAAACTTTGTCTGATCAACGTGGACGCAAGCGAAAGCGTCAAAGAGCAAAATGAGCAGAATGGCATCCAATTCATCAATGCCTATTGGGGCGAAGACGTTGACGTGCCAAGGGCTGACCTCATTGTTTCTACCAATGTGTTTCAGCACACTAAAGACATTCATTCATTCTTGCGCGGCATTCAAAAGCATCTTGATGGCGTGTGGATTCTTGAATTTCCCTATGCTCTAGAAACCATTCGCACTGGCCAATTTGACCAGTTCTATCACGAGCATTATTACTACTGGCTGCTCTCTCCATTGGAGAAACTGTTTAAGCAGTATGGGCTGAAGATCATTCATGTGCAACCACAAGACATTCACGGTGGGACAATGCGCCTATGGATGACGAACAAGGAGCCCAGCGCCCTTGCTCTTGACCTTTCTCGCCATGCAAAGCTTGAGCAAGACGTAGTTGATCAGGCTGCGGCTTTCTTTGACACTGCCATCAACAAGGTTGGCGCTCAATTCATTCAAGACTTAACCAGCGGATCACTGGGGAGAGTCTGCTTCTTTGGCGCTGCAGCAAAGGGGTGTGTGTTCCTTAATGCTCTCGGCCTAAACATTCACACTGTAAATGAGATGGTGGTCATTGATGATACGCCTGAGAAGCAGGGGCTTTACATTCCCGGCACTGGCTTTCAAGTGGTGAATAGGACCGTGCTACCGAATTACGATACCGTCGTCATTCTCGCTCACAACTTCAAAGAGCACATTGCCCAGTCGCTGGCCAAGGAGTGGAGCGGCAAGACCATAACCCTTCTCCCCTTGGGAACATGACAGAGCGTTATGTCATCTACCACCTTTACCAGGCGCACCATTGGGAGCAAATTTTTAGTGAGCAGATGGGGCTGCTAATGCTCAGTGGACTCCTTGACCATGCAAAGGTGATCGTTTCCGTGAACGGCTCATCCCCATTGCCTGAGGGACCGTACAAAGTGGTTCATCGAGACGATGGGTTTTCTGAAAAGCCTTCTCTTCTAATGGCGCGGCATTATGCCGAATCCTTCCCGAACTCTCAAATCCTCTACTTCCACAGCAAGGGCATTTCGCATCCAACCAAAAACCAAGATGATTGGCGAATGATGATGCAGCGTTTTATCTTGATGGACTGGCGGCGAGCTTGCTTGCTGCTTGACGATCATGACGTGGTGGGAGTGAATTGGCGATCATTCCCCGTGGAACACTCTTCTGGCAACTATTGGTGGGCTAATGCTTCTCACCTGTTAAAGTTAGACCCGGCTTTCCTGAATGATCACGACCGCATGAGCCAGGAGTTTTGGATTGGCTCCATTCCGGCCAAAACGCATAATATGCACGAAACCGGCCTTGACCATTACAATCAAGCCTGCCCGTCTTCCTCTTACTGTTCACACTATTTTCAGTCATGAACCTCCGCGAAATTATTGCTCATTACGACATCAATGGCCACGAGAAGGATGGCGGCACTGACAAAGACACTTTCCATTCTTACATTGAGCTTTACGAGCGCCTTCTAGCTCCCTTCGCTGATAAGGCAATCACGCTTGTTGAAATTGGCATTCAATACGGCGGTTCAATGTTGCTGTGGCAAGATTATTTGCCCAAGGCTGAGTTTATCTTTGTGGACAATGTAAACCGCATTGCCCGCAAGATCCTTGAGCACGTAGACCCAGATCGTACCTGCATTTTGTTTCAAGACGCCTATAACGAGATTGGGGTAGATGACGTGGACTATATTGCAAGGTCTGGGCCTTCTGGCGGCGTCGATTTCATTATTGACGACGGCCCGCACACGTTGCAAAGTCAAAAAGACTTCTTGCGTCTTTACCTCCCATTGCTAAACAAAGGCGGCGTAGCAGTGATTGAAGATGTGCAAGATGTGCAATGGTTCGCAGCCCTGGAAGCAGAAGTACAAAAAGCTGAAGGCGAGTTTGTCTCTGAGCAAGTTGATCTTCGCAGTGTCAAAGGGCGCTACGATGATTTAGTGTTTGTCGTTAAAAGGCTTTGACCATGGAGAACCACGAAGACGCGGCGACGCCCAAAGGCAAGAAAGCCAAACAGGTAAAAATTGCTCGCGTCTTGCGTGAATTCAAGGCCGGCACTCTCAAGAGCAGCAGTGGCGAAAAGATCACTGATCGCCGCCGTGCCATTGCCATTGCCCTCTCTGAAGCTGGCATGAGCACAGAAGGCAAGAGTGATGCCTACTGGGATGGCTATGTAAGCACCATAGCGGGAGAAGAGGACGAGGATGAAGACGAAGAAGGAGAGGAAGACTGCCCAAAGGGCTAAGGGGAGATGGTAAATCATTCTCCCCTCCATCGTCAGTACGATCTGCAGCACGTAGAGGACTAGAGCTGCGCAAGAAGCATGGCAAAGGAGGGCTGACCACACAAGAGGCTGGGAAACAGGGCATTGGTAGCGGTGTGGCACGAGCCGCCAGCCTGGCCAATGGAGAAGCAGTGAGCTTTGAAACCATCAAACGCATGGCGGCGTTCTTTTCACGGCATGAAAAGAATAAGAGCGGCGGCGAAGATGATGCAGGGCGAATCGCGTGGCTCCTTTGGGGAGGAGATGCGGGCAGGGCGTGGGCCGCTCGCATTATTAGGATGGTGGAAAGCGCTAAAGACCAATGAGCCAATACGTGCAAGTCATCGAAGACGAAGAAAAAGATGGCATTGGCATCATGAAGGCGCTGGCCATTCTTTCCGCTAACGAGCACCGTGACACGCCGCTGTGGAAACTGGTCGAGGAGCAGCATTTCAAGAATGGCCGACAAGTTGAAAGCCATATTTTTGTAACCAATAGCTATGAAAAGCCCGATGACTTTTTTGAACCAGTGAAGATGCTTGTCTTTGAAGCGGAGGCTATTGCAAAGTCATACATCATGGCGGGAATAGAAGAGCAGTTGGAAGGCATCTATGACAAAGATGGCGAAGACGACGCCGATACAACAAACGTCGGATAGCCCATTAGGTAGAGAATAGAAAGCTGAAACACTGAGCTAAGCAAGCGAATTTCAGCGCAATCAGGAGAGATAAGGCCACGCTCCATCCGAGACACAGTGGTTTGATCACAGTGAAGAATACTGGCGATATTTTGCTGCGACATTCCAGAGTTTAACCGAGCTTCTTTTAACCGCCCCCCAATTACCCTGCGGCTTTCTTGAATGGAAGCAATGGGAGCGTGAAGCCTGGTAGTAATCCTGCGGTGCTGAATGTGCTGCATTTTTAGGCTGTATTTCCTAAGTTATTCTATCTTAGTAGGTGGGCGTAGATAGAGTGTGGGCATGAGCGACACATGCTTTCGTTACGACGTTGCGCCGATAGACAAGTACGAAGTAACCCCTGAAGGTTATCTTCGCGCTTGGGCAACCCTCGCACGCACTGGTGTACAAATGTACACCGATGCCGATGGCTCTATTCGCCGTGAATATCGTCCCGAAAGCGAAGTGGCGTCTCCTGAAAGCTTGGCCTCATTTGCGGGCAAAGCAATCACTCTTGAGCATCCATCCGTTCTGCTAGATAGCGCCAATACAAAGGACTATCAAATTGGTTTCAGTGGCACTGAAGTGGTTTATGACAACGGTTTTGTCCGTGCAGTCATGACAATCACTGATAAAGATGCCATTGAAAGCCTTATGCGCTGGGATGTAAAGGAAGTCAGCGCTGGCTATCGCGTCAATTATGACGCAACGCCTGGCGTAACGGACAGCGGTGAGAATTACGATGGCATCCAAAGGGAAATCAACGGAAATCACATTGCTGTTGTTCGCAGGGGCCGTGGCGGCCCGCAAGTAAGGCTTCATCTGGATCGCCTAGATGCTGCCAACCCTTACCTAATCAATTCCATTGAGGAACCATCTATGACTGCTAAGGTCAATTTTGATGGCGCCGAATTTGATGTGAGCGAGAGCGTAGCTCTCGCGATCACCAAAGAACGGGAAGACGCCAAAATGTCTTACAAAGAAATGAAGGGCAAGTGTGACTCTGCAGAGGGTCGCGCTGATGCTCTTGCCCAAGAACTTGAGACGGCTAAAGCTGATCTTGAAGCCGCCAAGCAAGTGAATGTTGACAGCCTTGTTGAGGAGCGCATTGCACTCATTGACAAAGCTCGCACCTCCCTTGACTCTGCTTTTGATTTCGCTGGCAAGACTGCTCGTGAAATCATGGAAGCCTCCATCAAGGCTGTACGTGGTGACGCTGATCTGTCGGAACGTTCCGATGATTATGTGATGGCCATGTTTGACACCTTGTCCGAATCAGCACGTTCTGATTCCACTGGCACGAATCAACTGCGTCAAGCCGTTGCCTCCATTGCCTCTCCTTCTTCTGCTCCTGCGTCCTACATGGACCGGATTCAGAACGCTTGGAAAACCCCCCTCTCCACCTCTAAGGAGCGCTGATCCATGCCCGTATCTTTTTCTACGTCAGGAACTGCCTCTGCTGGTGGCGTGCAACAGAGCTACGTTCTGCTTCATGCTGCCTTGCTTGAAGGTCAACTTTCTGACATCCGTGATAACACTATCAGCACTTGCATTAACGAAACTGTCAATGTGCTGCCATTTGGCGACGTGCAAGTTTACAACCTTGCTGGCACTGTTGCCAACTCTGCCACTACCATCTCTGGCGCCTCTGGCACCGTCTTGGGCGTGAATGTGCTCACCTACGTTGACGAAATTGCGGTGAATGGCGATAACCGCCCCGGCGTGAAATCTAGGCAAGTGCTTAACGTCGCCAACGAAGGCGCCGTTGCCGTTTACGTGACTGGAGCTGTCAACCCCACTTCCATCGTTCGCGTGCTGCATACAGCAAGTGGCACGGGCAAAGCTGGTCAATTCAGCCACGCATTTGTTTCGGGCAGGACTGTTCGCCTTTCCAACGCTCGCTTCCTCACCTCTACCACAAGTAGCGGCCTAGCAGTGCTGGAACTGAACGGCCCAAGCTTCACTCTCTCCGCTGATTCTTAATAGGAGGCCCTAACAATGACCGATTTTCGCATGGATGATGCGGGCCTGTTCCTTCAGCGTCAGCTTGAGTACATCCGTCCCCAAGTGTTTGAAACGGCCTATGCCGACATCAAATACCCCACTATTTTGCCTGTAACCAGCGAAGCTGGCAATGCAGCTCAAACTTTCACCTATCGCATCTTGGACTCCACTGGTGAGTTCAAGCTGATTGCGGACGCGGCTGATGACCTGCCACGGGCTGACATCAGCCAGTCTGAAAGGAGCATCAACATTCGCTCCTTTGGTGGCAGCTTCGGCTATACCGTTCAAGAGCTGCGTGCCGCTCAAACGGCCAACATGGCTCTTGAGCAGCGCCGCGCCGCTGCTGTGCGCCGTGCCTATGAGGAGAAGGTTGAAAGCGTTGCCATGTTTGGCGAATCCACCGTCAATATGGCTGGCTTCTTCAACAATGCCACCGTTGACATTATCGCCGCTGACAAGTGGTTTAGCACGGCCAGCATCACTGCCCAGGAAATGCTGGAACTGTTGAATTATGGCGTTACTGCCATCATCAACGCTTCCAGCATGAAGGAGCAGCCTGATACCGTCTTGGTGCCCTACGAGGATTACAACAAAATCAGCACCACCCGCAACTCCGATTCTTCGGACGTGACGGTGCTTGAATACTTCCTGCGCACCAACCCCTACATCCGTAACGTTGAGCCAATCAACCAACTGACCAAGGGCAAGAACTCTGGTCGCCTATTCACCAACCGTATGGTGGTGTATAAGCGTGATCCCGAGAAGCTGCAACTGCACATTCCCCAACCTCTTGAGCTATTCCCGCCTCAGCAGCGTGGTCTGGAGTTCATTGTCCCTGCTCACGCTCGCGTGGGTGGTGTGGCCATTTACTACCCCAAGAGCGTCATTTACGTCCAAGCTTCGTCTTGAGCGTAACCAAGTAACGGGTGCTAAGCTTTATCACAGTTCCTAAAGAACACTCCAAATGTTAATCGCTTATCGCCCTGAACTTGAAAACCCGCCTCGTGAAGGTGGTTTTGGCATTATCACAGATGAGGGCATGATTCAACTGGCACCTGGTCTTAACCAAGACGTGCCAGAAGCTCAATGGAAGACAGCCCGAGAAAATCGCACCGTTAAACGGTTGATGACAATTGGGGCCATTGAAGAAGTGAAAAAGCAGCTCACGGTGGAAACCATTCCCCATGACGTTCAAACACTTGTCAACATGCCCCTTGTTGAAGCCTTCCGCGTCATTGAAGTCATCCATGACCTTGATCAGCTCTTGGCATGGAAAAAGATTGAAGGGCGTATCAGGGTGCGCAATGCCATTGCCAAGCGACAAGAAGCAATCAACGCAGGAAAGGCTTAACCATGACTGTCACTTACGAAAGCTTTTTAGACCGCTTCCCTGAGTTCATTCCCCATCCAGTGGGGATTGTCAACGGGGCCATCACTGAAGCCACTGCTGATGCGTCGGAAGACGTGTTTGGTGATCAAACTGATCGAGCAGTGAAGCATCTGGCGGCACATATCATTGCCATTCAACTTGCGCAAATGGGCATTCAAGTGGGTGCCACTGAAGGCAAGGTTTACGGCAAGGGACTGGAGGCCACGCAATATGGCCAAGAGTTCAAACGAATGACTGAAACCGTTGCTGGTTCTTTCACCATTGGCTTTGTCGCATGATCAACGGCCTATCGCCACTAGCTAACGCCTCCCTTGTGTGGGCAGTGGCTTCTGGCTATGCCATTGATAGCGAAACGGGCAACTACGTTGCTCTTTCGTCAGGTGTGACATACTATGCCACTTTGAAGCAAAAGCGGAATCCACAGTACGATTATTTGCTTGGTGCTGATAATACGGCTGTGTATATGGAGGGACGACTAACCGGGCCTTTGGCACTATCTGGCGTTTCCCCTGGCACTTCTGCTGCTGCAACAATCAATGGGAGAGAGGGACGGTTTGAGCTATTGCCGAACGAACAAATTGCTGAGCACTATTGGCAATTTATCGGCACACCAATCAGAGGAATTTTTAGACTGGTTGGCAAAGGAAGCGTGCAAAACGTTTGACGCTTAACCATTTTCTTCCCCATTGAGGCTTTCTCATGCTCTACCACCCGACTGAACTGGTTAAGAGCCAAGACGTTATTGTACGTGTTGGTTCTATTGTCGGCACTGGCCGCCCAGTAATCACGCAGAGCGGCGCTACGTTCACTGTAAGCGGTGCTCCCACCCTGTTCACCCTTCAAGCTGCTACGACGGCTTCTGTAGCCTTCAACGACGGCAACACCGAATTCTACCTGCTTGGTGGTGGCGGTTTCTCTGATAGCGTGATCGTTACCAGCGCAGCCACTACTTCCGTTACTTCCTACTTCCAAAAGGATGTTGACGGCACGGTGTTTGTTCCTAACAGCTTTGACGAAGCTTTCCAAGTAATTGCTGAAAGCCGTTACAACAAGAACGCTGAAATCTACGTTGAAATTAACAAGCAACTTGGCGTTAGTGGCACTACGTTCTTCTATGACCGAGTGGCTTACGTGGCTTGCGTTATGAACTACAACGAAAGCTATCCTGCTGACAACCTCGTTGAATGCACCTTCGACCTCATGAGCCGTGGTCGCATTGGTATCCACCAGAATGCCAGCAATGTTGGCAGCATCATCCCGACTGCTCCCAACTGAGCCTTCGTTTCGTTGTTTTCTGTTAGCCTCTCTTTACGGGGAGGCTTTTTATTGTGAACATTACTCAACTACGCACTTCCATTGTTACTTTGCTTTCGGCATCGCCAAGCTTGATTGGTTCCTACGTGTTGCCTAACGCTTCGGAAGTGCCTGCTGTGTACGTCACGGGGCGACAAGGGGTGCCTCCTGAATGGCAGGTAAAGGGGCTGGAAGTGACCATCCAAGAGTTTTCTCGCCTTATACCATCGCCTGCCTTGGGGAAATTTAAGCGTCGCCAAGAATGGACGGTGATGCTGGTCGATTACAATACTGCTTCCACTAATCTGATGAATGCAGCGGAACGACTTGCTGGACGTTTTCCTGATGCACGATTTTCTTTTTCTCCTGAAAGTGATATTGTCTATGGTCAGTATCGTATTGTCATTCCAGATACAGACATGGGCTACTTAGCAGCATGAAAACCAAAAAACTTATCAAAAGCAATTGCGAAAAGGCATGGTTGTTCAACGTTAAGCAAGATGATGACTCTTTAATTGCTGGATTTGCTTGTTTTGCACATAGCTGTCCATTGGAAGTGAAGATGGAGGTCAATGGGGAGGAGCGCATGGTAATGCTTCCGTCTAGGGCCGTTAATTCTTCTGTGCCATTGAGGATGTTGAACGCTAGACTTTCGTTGCTTCCATTAATTGACGATGAGCAAATACTCTGATTTTTTCCTGCTTAGCTCTCCTGAATATGCGGAGATTGGCGACAAGCTGCGCCTGCGTAAGTACGGCAGTTGGTTGGCAGAAGAAGCATGGTTGCGTGAAGAGCAGAACAAAAAACGTGCTCAATTTACGCTGAAGACCATTCAACTGGCTAGGCACATTGCAAAGTCAAAGGACATTTCCGAAGAGGAAGCTTTTCAACTCCTGCAGGGAGACACTCCTGAGCGGGCAGAAATCTTGAGCGAGTTTTCGGAAGAAACATCTCGTCTCATGAGCCTTGTCCCGTCAGGGCGCGAACAGTTTGAAGACCTAGTGACAATGTTCTTCCGTAATCGCGGAGAAGTGTTCGATGGCAAAAAGTGGCGCTCTACTGACGAATGGGAGAAAGACGACACTAATAAATTGCCACAGGAACTACTGCAGCAAGTAGAAGGCTTCATGGCCAAAGAGGATGCTGCGCTACAGGGAGATAGCGAGGAGGAAGAAGAAGCCCCAAAATAGCATTCCTGGAGCGGTTGGAACAAAGTTGCGACCAGGCAATAAATCGCTCCACTGACTGGACTGGCATCTACTGTCGCTTTTTGTCTTTTGCCATTGTTGACCCTATTTTTCATGCGGAGCGCTTTGGTAGGCTTCCCGTTGTTTTTCTGCAAGCATGTTTAGGAAATCTGTTTGAAACACATAAGGAACAAGTGAATGCTCAAAGTATTTCGACAGCGAAACTAAGTGGGCTCGTATTTTCTGCGTTGTCTGGGAAAGGGAAGAAACCGAGTTTGGAGGACTTCTTGCCTTATGAGATCAAGAAAGGCTCTAATGATTTACAGCCAGAAACGATAGAGGCAATGAAGTGGGCATTGAAGCATGAAAAAATGCCCGCTGCAATCATTGGCTTAATTGGTGCTGAACTTGGTTAAGCGTTGAAGATGCTAGATTGTAGCAATCAGGCTATTTTGCGATGTCCTATACTCTGCGCTTTACAAGCAATGCTTTCAAGGCAGACAGTGCCATCACTAAAATGTTAAATGTTCTTGACGGCCTAAAAAAGCAAGCAAAGAAGTTTGTTGGCATTAAAAACGAAGAATTTGGTGGTAATCGTTTGCAAGATTTATATGGCATTAATCAGCGCACTTTTGAACGCGCAATGGATTGGGCAGATGCAGATTTTGATCAGCAAATGAGTCTAGTCCAATGGGACTGGAAAGGATCAGACGGTACGACCAGGCGAAAAAACGGGGAGATAGTAAGTGAACCGCGAGACATTGTAGACAGGAAAAAACTATTACAAAGTAAGCAACGCAAGCAGTCAGGTCGCAATGTTGTGGACTTTGAATGGACGGCTGATTATGCTGAAGGAGTTCATGATGGTTACAAGGCTAAAAGCGGAGCGTTAAATCCCGCTAGGCCATGGACCGAGCCAACGCTCGCAGATATTGATGAAGTAATTAGCGGCATTCTTCGCAACGGAGGCAAGTAATCATGGCTGAATACAATATTAATTTTTCGACAAATGCCTCTCAAATTGCAAAAGAGTTAGGCAAAGTTCGGACTGAACTTGCAAAAGCTGTTCAAGACGCAAAGCCTGGCGGACTTGAAATTAAACTGAACTTGAATACAAGCCAGCTAGAGGCCAGTATTGATACTACGTTCAGAAAGCTAAACAAAGCAATTGAAAGCAACCAGCGCAAGCTTTCTCGATTGCAGATTGGTGGCGCCAACTTCAAACTTATTGCTGATCGCCTTGGCTCCGTAGAAGGAGACAAGGAGCGAGGCAGGTTAATAGCAGATCCAATTCGACTGAAAGCGCAGGCTCAAGCTTTTGAAGAAGGTTCATTAATTCGCTATCAAAAAGTTTTACAGTCATTAGAAATTGAAGCGTCGCAAATTGCGCCCAATACTGTTGAATGGGCAAGGTTTCAACAGTTAATTGGTGAAATAAAACTTGAACTAAATCAGGCAGACAAGGCTGCTGAGTCGATCCAACTTACTCAACAATTAGGAGCGTTAGAGCCAAGCAGTCTTTCTCGATTGGAAAAGCAACTCACCGTTCTTCGCAATCGAGCACGAGATATTGCTCCTAACACCACTGAATGGAAAAAATTAAACAAGGAGATACAAAGCGTCGAGACAAGCATTGCGAAAGTAAATAAAAGGCCAATGACGATGGGCCAGCGAGCAGGGGCCGCTGGCGGTGCATTTCTCTATGGTGGAGGGCTAGGAGGTGGCGCGGGAAGCGCTCTTGGCGGCATTGCTGGCGGCTTGATTGGAGGAGTTCCTGGAGCTTTCACGGGAGCCGCTGTTGGGCAAGCCGCTGATAATTTGGCAACAATGACTGCGGCGATGACAGATCAAGCTGCCGTTATTAGCAAGCTTCAAATGGGGCTAGCAACAGCGTCTAATGACTTGCAAGATTTTGCCCTTGCGACAAGGGAAGTGGACAACATCGCAACCAAGTTGCAATTGCCCTTGGAGGAAGTATATCGAAAATTTACACAGCTTAGGTCAAGTACTGTTGCATTAGGTATTGATACTAAAACTACTGGTCAAATATTTGAAGGTACAGCCGCCGCTGTCTTGAAAAGTGGCGGCAGTATGGATGACGTTAGTGGCGCCATGAGAGCAGTGGTGCAAGTATTCAGCAAGGGCAAGTTAACGGCAGAGGAGTTAAGGGGACAACTGGGAGAAAGGCTTCCTGGCGCAGTTGTTGAGTTTGCAAAGTCATCTGGGCGATCAGTTCAAGAGCTTGACGCAGCATTTGAAGCTGGAGGCCTGACTTTGGATGAATTTGTCACATTCCTGCGTGGGAAGGCAAAAGAATCTGGCGACTTTGTTGATGAAATGAGCCAAAGATCGGAATATGCAGGGGCCAGAATGGCAAAAGCGTTTGAAAAAATGCGATTGAATATAGGCATGTCTTTGCAGCCAGCAGGTGCTGCCATTCAAGACTTTATCACGAGAAGTATTAACGGATTTGACTTGCTAATTAGAAAAGCAATCGAATTAAAATTGATACAACCAGGCGCTGATTTTTATGTGGGCCAAGCATTGTCAGGGGGAAACGGTGGCATTGCAGGTCTTGAAAATCAATTACTGGCCGCTGCCGAAGCAGAAGCAAGCGCCCGCGACCTTGCATCAAAAGGTGGCCTCGGCTTTCTTGCCGACTTACTGCCTGAAGTAAGAGCTACAGCAAAAGAAGCAAAAATACTAGAGGAAGCACTGACAAAGATTCGTAATCTTGAAAAATTGACCAAACAGCGCAAGGTGGACGCAGAGACTCAAGACAAGAAAGACAAGGCTGCCGACGCCATGCTCAATGCCATTGAAAAGAAAGAAGAAGCAATTTCCGCTGCCAAAAAACGCCGCGAAGAAGAGATTGCACAAGTTCGCAAAAAAGCAGTCGAAGATGCAAAAAGAATAGAAGAAGATTTTAATAAACAGCGCCTTGAAAAAGAAAGAGAAATTGGCGCGATGCGAAGAGAGTTGGCTGGAGTAAAGGCTGATACAAGTTTTGAACTGGAGGCTGCCAGCGTTGCAGCTTCTGGCGGAGATCCTGAGATTGTTCGCAATCAACAAGTACTTGCAGAAGCTTCTCGGCGTCGCAACGAAGAAAAAATTCAAGTAGAGCAACAAATACTAGATGAGCAAACGGCACGTACCAAGGCAATAGAAGATTTAAAGTTTCAAACTGCTGACGCCATTAACGAAGCCAATACTCGCTACACCAAGGCGATAGGAGAAGCCCAGGAAAATTATGCGCGTTCTGTCGCAAAGATTATTGACGAAGGTGCGGGAAGTGCGGGCAAGCGGTTGGCAGCAGCAGGTAAATTAGCCGCTGCCTATCTAAGCCAAGCCACCGCAAAAGAAGCATTTTCTGCGGCAACGGGTAAATCAATCATTGCGGCGGGTGGCAAATACATGGTTGACGAACAATTGTATACTGGGGAGAACTTAATATCTGCGGCTGGTATTACTTCCAAGTCGGCTGGAAATGCCGCGAGAGACTTTGTTAGATCAACGAATGAAATCCAAAGGGCTAGCCAAGCGTTAAATAATTTGTCTACAGCTACGAGTTCTAGCAGTAATTACACGGCACAATTTTCCGTTTCAATTACGGATTTGACAGCCAAGTTGGGAACTCAAAGTAAAGCTCTTGACACCTTGGCACAAGCAAGAAAAGAAGTTTCTGAGGATCTGGCCAATGCAGAATATTTTAAAACATTTGTCGAGCTTGGAGCGAAAGAAATTGAAGAAATGGCAAGCGCAACAAGAGATTTAAAAGCAGAATTTGAAAAGGAAACAGGTGTTCGATACTTTAGGCAGAAAGGAATGAAGCCAGAGCAAGCAGAGCAAGCGTATACCCTGACAAGAAATTACACAGACAGACTCACTAGGCTCACGGCCACGGCCAAGTCTGCGATGGCGGACGCAGAAAAAGCAGGGAAACCTGAGCAAGCGGCAGAGATCTTAGAGACGTACAAAGGCATAGCTCAAGTCATGAAAAGTGCTTACGACTCAGCCATGCTTTTCTCCGATGCCATTAATAATTTACCAATAGAAATTCAACTGGCAACTGAAATTCAAGACATTGAAGATAAATTAAACGGCCTTTTAGATCCAGTAAACCAAATAAAAGGCGCCGCCAGTGCAGTTGGAAGCGCATTTGGTGAAGCATTTAAGGGCATCATTGCTGGCAGTATGACCGCACAAGAGGCGCTTGCAGGCATGTTCCAAAATATTGGCAATTACTTTGCCGATCTGGTGGCACAAATGATCGCAGAATACTTGAAGATGCAGCTTATCGAAGGAATTATGAACATCGTTTCAATGCTTTCCCCTGGATTTGGCACTGGCATTGCACCTGGTCCAGTGGCAAAATCTGCTGGCGTTAAATTTAGTCCAACAAAAATGGGGCCAGCTTTTGCAAATGGAGGCATTGCTTACGGCGGCTTCCGTGCATTCGCCAATGGAGGCATCGTCACAGGCCCCACACTGGGCCTTGTAGGCGAAGGTCGCTACAACGAGGCAGTGATTCCCCTCCCAGACGGCAAGAGCGTCCCCGTGCAGCTTTCAGGGGGCGATGGCGGCAACCAAATTAATAGCAACATCACCGTCAACGTAAGTAACGGCCAAGCACAAAGCAACGCCACAGGCTCTAACTCTTCAGAATTAGGGCGTAAAATTGAAGGAGCAGTAAAACAAGTGATTGTTGGTGAACTTCGTCCTGGCGGGCTTCTTGCTTCTCGTTAATTCCTTATGACTCAGCCCACTTTTGCCATACCTTGTGAATACGGACTAACTGTCCAGCGTGGATCGC
>Ga0315284_10005330_pt1 | contig 18243 bp, 13 predicted proteins | sample YL17G09_16_MG_FD_203696 | JGI IMG/M metagenome (GOLD analysis project Ga0315284, IMG submission 203696) | Sediment microbial communities from Yellowstone Lake, YNP, Wyoming, USA - YL17G09_16 | ecosystem: Environmental > Aquatic > Freshwater > Lake > Sediment | place: USA: Wyoming | collected...
TATTCATCTTCTTAATCATCATAATATTATTATTATTCTTTTATATTTTATTAATTTATTGACTAATTTAAATAATAATTATCTTATTCATCTTCATATTATTATTAATCATATTCTTATTCATTTTGTTATCTTCTTTATTCATCTTCTTAATCATCATAATATTATTATTATTCTTTTATATTTTATTAATTTATTGACTAATTTAAATAATAATTATCTTATTCATCTTCATATTATTATTAATCATATTCTTATTCATTTTATTATCTTCTTTATTCATCTTCTTAATCATCATAATATTAATCATCTTCTTAATCATCATAATATTATTATTATTCTTTTATATTTTATTAATTTATTGGCTAATTTAAATAATAATCATCTAATTCATCTTCATATTATTATTAATCATATTCTTATTCATTTTAATATCTTTATAGTTAATCAGCTCCATATTATTATTAATAATTATATTAATTTTCTGGTAAGGATTAATAATATTAATCTAACTAATCCTATTCATATTCTATTTCATTTTATAATCTTCTTTATTCATCTTCTTAATCTATAAATTAAGATTCAAATTAAATTCTACTAATATCTTAAATATTCATATCTTATAATTATTAGTTTTACATATTTTTATTAAAATTATGTTAAGTATTATCTTATTAAGCTATTTAATCTTATTATAAAACAAGTTATAAATCACTAATTTAATTTTAAAAAGACTTTAAATCTTATTCACTATTAATTTGTTTTTAAATTTCATTTGGGTTATTTATGTTTTTTAAGTCTTTAATTAAATTTTTAATATCTATATTTTGTTATTCTTATTATTCAATTTATAAACTATTTTATTCATTATTTTCATATAATCTTTAATTATTAATCATATTTAAATTTATATCAGAAATTAATCTAATAATTTATTAATTTGATTTATATAATTCACTCTTCATATCTAAATTTACTAATTTATTATATAAATCTTTTTTTTTAATTAATGTGTAATAAGATTTTATATATATTTAATTATTTTAATTATTTTCTAATATTTATTCATTAATGTTTAATTATATATTTAATTCTTAATCATTTTATAATTTTTAATCACTATAAATATAATAATTAAATAAAAAAACCTAAAAACTATCAGTATTAGTAAATAAATTAATTTAAAGATTTAATAATTATAATAAAATTATTTTATTATTATAAATTCCATAATTTATTTCATAATTATCATTTATTTTAAAAATATTCATTTAATACATATAAATATATGTTTAATCTTTTTTTTAATTTAATTTATTATCAATTACGTTTTAAGCTGTATAAAATTATTTAATTATTTTTCTATATCCATCATCTGTAGTTAATATTTCTTTTAATATTATATAATTTATATTTGATTATAAATTTTTTTTATAATTATTCATTAAATTATAGTTATCATTAATTAGATTTCTTAAATCAGATAATGTAAATTTTTCTAAATTTATTTTTTACATTAAATAGATTAAATTTAATTAAAACAATATTATAATATCAATATTATTTAAAGATTATTAAGTAACTTCTTCTATTTAACTTAAAAATATAATAATTTTTTCTAAAAAGATACTTTATTTAATATTTAAATATTTTTATATTTAATTAAATTATTTTTATATTATATCTTCTATTTTTAATTAAGTATTCATTTAAAAATTATTAATTTTTTATATATAAAAGTATTATGGTAAAGATTACATAACAACTTAAAAATTATTATCAATTTTCATATTTACTAAATCATTTATTATTTTAAATTATTAATAATTAATAAGCGAATAAGTATCAAATTTAATTTTATTAGTTAGTTAACCACTTATTATATCATTTAATGTTACTAAATTTTTTTAATTATATTTATTATTTTTAATTTAATATAATTAATATAAATATTCAATATCTAAAGCATTATCCTTTAATTCTTATAAATCATAATTTATAAATTATTCTGGTATGTCTGGATTTTAATTTTATAAAGTATTAATATTATTCATATAATCTTAACATCTTTCTTATATTTATTTTAAAAATATAATTTAATTATTAATATTATCTTAAGTTATAGGATATATATCATTTAATATTTAAATTTAATCAAATCTTTAATTTAATTATAATTATTTTTATTATTCATTTAATTTTATTAATTTTTATTATAATAATATATTTAAATTTTAATCTTATAAAACTCTATTTTATTCATCATTAATTTATTCTAATAATTATTAAATAATTCCTTATTTATACATTTAATTAAAAAAATATGTTTAAACAATATCAGTCCAATACTATTCATAATAATCTAATTCTAATTTAATTAAATCTATCCAATCTGATGATAATGTATCTAAAATATTTTAAAATTATTCTTATTATTTTTAATTTTATTATTATATCATATCTTCTTATACACTTGTTAATTTAATTTTATTATAAGATTAAAAACTTTCTAAATAATTTAATTAAACTAATACTCTTATATAGTTACTTACATGTTTTTTAAAAATTTTATCTAAAGTATAATTTTAAATAGTATTATCATCATTATTTATATTTTTTATAAGGTTATTATAATATGTATCTAATTATTAAGAAAATTCATTAAATTCATATGTAAAAAAAGATTCATTTTATGTTTAATCATTTTATATATTAATTAATTTTTAATTTAAATTAATAAATACATTTTAATTATCTGCAACTAATTTATTGTTTTAATCTTATTCATTATTAATAATATCTATTCCTTATTTATTTAATATATCAATATCATTTACAATTATATTTGTATTATTTATATTTTTATTAATTTAATTTTATTAATTATTATTAGTAATTTAATTTATACTATCTTATACTTCTTTATTAATATTATCAGTTTATTTTTTATTAAATTTTTAACTCATAAAATTAACTACACTTGATATATACCCTCCTAAACTAGATGTTTTTATATTTTATTATCCTTCTTATACATTTTAAAAAACTTATTATGTATTTAAATTTTAATTATTTACAGCTATTTCTTTATAGTTTTTGTCTAATAAATTTTTTGTTTAATTTTTAGTTTATTATATATTTTCTTATTTTTCTTATATTATATCCATTATCAGTGATTTATTTTAATAAGATGTATTAATTTATTATTATTCTAATTTTTTTATATTGTTTTAAAGAGTAACTTAATTTTTATTTAAAACAGATTCAACATTTTTTATATTATTTTTATTTCCATCAACAGTATCAATATTAGTTTTTTATTAATCTTTAAGATATTATTAAATATTTTATGCTGGAATTAAGGGTTTTTTTGTTATACGATCTTTAATATTATTAATAGATTTTAATTATTATTTTTAATTATTAACTTATTATAAACTTTTTTATAATTAATTTATACTTTATTAATTATTATTTATATTAATTATATCAGTTTAAATATTAGTATCTTATAATAGTTTATTTACTTCTTATAATTAAGGTTTTGATTATAATAAATTTTTTACATTTTTTTATAATTCAATATTTTTTTAATTTAAATCATTAGTTTAAATTTTTGATTTATTTAAATCAACATTTATTTATTATAATTTAGTTTAAAATATTTACAATATTTATTATTTTTATATATCTATTTATTCATTAGATAAAATTTATTATTATTTTAATAATGTATTTTTAATTTAATCATATAGTTTGTTATCCTCTGCTTTATAATTATTTCTTTAATTAACTAAATCATCAAAATTTTTTTTAAAATCAGATACATATCTTTCAGTTATAGTTTATCTAGTTTTAGTATCTTTTATAAAATCTATAGATGTTTATATTAATTATTTTATAGATTAACTATTTTTTTATAAAAATTATGTATATAATAATCTTTTCTCATTTTAAATATCAGATATTTTTTATAATTTTTATATATTTTCCTTTGCAAATGTATTATTTGGATTTGTATTAAAATCTTTTTACATATTATTCAAACTTTATTTATCATTTAAGTTTTAATTTATTTTATTATTTATAATTTAATTAATATTAGATTTTTTATTATTTATTTATTCATTATGATATTATTTATCTTAAATTTCTACTTAAATATTATCTTTATTTTAATTTTATATTTAATTAAGGATTCTTTATTTAAAAATTCTTTATAAATCTATTAATTCATCAAATACAAAATCATCAATTATATTTTCTTAAAATCTACTTTCATTTTCAAGTGAAACTTTCATTTATAAATTTAAAATTTCATCATTTATAATATTTTACTAATTTAATTATTCATTAAAATCAATAGTATCATCTGCAATTAAATTATAATATTTTGACAATATTGTATCAATTTTTAATAATAAATCTTATAAAAATTCATCTTTTAATTCAGCTTATTATTTCAATTCTTTTATAGTATTAAAATCTATTTTATTAAATTTAATATTGTTTTTATTATTTCTATTAACAGTATCAATCTAATTTTAATAAACTTAATTAATATTAATTTATTCGTCTTCTAATTTTATCATTGATTATTAATATTTTTCTGTACGATTTTATATCTTTTTTTAAATTTATTATACTTTAATTACAGGATCAACCTTAATTAATCCTTATTTTTATAAATTTTATACGTCTTTAATTTATTATTAAATTTCTATTTTAGTTTAAAATTTATTTTATGTTTTATTTGTTACTTAATCATCTTATTTATCAATAATATTTAATAATTAATTAGTATTATTAATATTTGATAATAATTAATTAACTTATAAATCAATATCTTTATTTGAGGTATATTTTATTATATTTTATAATTTTACTTAATATTAAGTTTTAGTTTATTTATCTAATTAATCATTTCTTTATATATTATCATTTATTTATTATAAATTTTTTTATCGATCCTATAAATTTTTTTTAATACTACCTTATAAAAGTTATTATCTTATTTAATTTTTATTTTATTATACTTTTTATAATTAATTTTAATTTTTAATTTATTATTAAATATTATTTTATTTTAAAAATATCTATTTTTATAAAATATGATTTTTTATTAATATTTAATAAGAATTTTCATCTTAAATATCTTATTATATTAATTTATAATTTTATAAAATATTTAAAATATTTTCGTATTTCATTAATAATAAAAAATAATAAAAATTTTGAATTTTTTAAATTATAATAATATAATTTAATTAAAATAATTATTAATATATATATATTTTTTATAAAGATATATAATTTAATAATATATATTTCATTTATTTTAAAATATGTTTTATAATTTATTAATAATTTATTAATCATCTTTTTCTTTAGTTGTATTTGCTTTTGTTATTGCATTTATTGCATCTTTACCGTATTTATTTTAAATTTTATTTGCTAATTTTTCATCTCTTTTAATATTTTATACATTTTTATAATCAAATGTTATTCTACTATTTTTTACTGGATCAGATTCGTTTCTTAAATTATTAAATTATTAATATACTTATTAATCAGGTATATCATTATAATTTTAGTTTCTATTATTAACTTATTTACCTTAATCTTAAGTTTTTTAATTATTAATTAAACTTTTTGTAGATTTAACTAATGAATTTACAACAAATTATGGATTAATTAATGTTCCTTTAACATCTTTATTAATTTATTTTCTAAAATTTATATTTTTTTTTTTTAATAATTATTATTATAATATATTTTTAATTAATCTAAATTCCTTTGATAATGTAATATTTGGTTGTAAAGTATTTTAAATATTATTATTATGATTTATCATAAGTTATAATAAATCTATACCATTATAAAATACTTATTTTTTATATTAATTTGTTTTTACTGAAATAATATCTTTAAATAATTTAAGATTTAATTTTTTTCCATATTTACCACTTTTATCACATAATAATATAAATTCAAATCTTTTTTTTAATTTATTATATATTATTAATTAAAATATATCTAATTTTAACATTGCTTCTTTAAAAAATTAAACATTTGATCTTAATTCATTTAAATTTACAAAATCATTAATAAATTTAAAATTTTAAATATTTTAACTATAATATTCTTAATATTTTGCTTTCCATACTTATTATAAAAATTAAATTTTTTATGTTTATTCTTTATTTGTATTATTTAAATTTGATTTCATTGCAGATAATTTTTTACCATAATCCAAAACAATATTTTCTAATTAATCTTTACTCATTTTTAATATTTAACCAGAATTTACATTTAATTCTGGAGTAAATTTTAACAAATTTTAAACCATCGTAGTTAAATTATTAAATGAAATATCTCTAATATTATTTTTCATATAAGCATTTATGATATATTATATAGTTTCTTCTTATAAATTAACATTAACTTTTTAAAATTTTCCTTAATCTTCAATATAAGCTGATTAATTCATTTTTATTAATTATATATATATTAAAAATAATTATAATTATTTTATAAAAATAAAAATATTTAAAAATAAAAATATATTTTTTAATTATTAATAAAAATTAGTTTTTTATATATATATATTACTAATGAATTTTGATAAAAATATTTCATCAAATTAATTAAATGATTGGTTATAAGTAAAAAATGAAGAATAAGCATATAATTGGCATATTAAAAATACTCCATGGTTTAGTGTTGATTAAATATATATGATTTTAGATGAATATAAATAAAAAATAGAAAATCCAAAATAAAATGATATTTTAATTCATAATTAATTTTAAAAATTGTTATTATTATCTTAATAATGATATTAATTTTTATATATTTTATATATATATATTTTATAATATAATAATAATAATAATAAAAATAAAAAAAAATATAATTTATAAATAATAATAATGGGAAGAAAAAAATAATATAAAAGAAAAGTATTATATAGAAGAAAACCTATTAAAAAATATAGAAAAAAAAGATCATCAAAGTGGAATAATAAAGAAAATAGATATTATAAAGCATTAACATCTAATTATAGATAAATGAATTGAAATTATTTTTAAATAATAATATATTATATTTTATGTATATATTATATATAAATAATTTATTTTGTATAATAATAAAATTATATAAAAAATATAAATAAAAAAATTTTAATTTAAAAATATTAATTATTATAAATATGGCTAAAAGAACACGTAGAATTAGAAAAATGAAAAAAAGTAGTGGTAATTATAAAGGAATGGGAAAACATGGTTATATGGCGTGGGTTAGAAGTCATAGAAAAAAATGATTTTTTATTATAAATTATTATTATATATATTTATATATTTATTATTTTTTTTATTTATAAAAAAATATTTATTATTGTAAAATTTTTAAAAAATTAAAAAATATTATTATTATATTAAAATGGCAAGAAGAACTAAAACATTAGATGTTAGATATAATGGTCATGATTATTATTATAAAAGATCAAAAAAACCTAAAAGAGGTAGTATTATTGAAGGTAGATATGTTTTACCAATAAAATCATATAATATTGCAAAGAGAAATAAGGTTTTTAAAAACATTAGTAATAAATATAGAAAAAGAGTAAATAGAATTAAAAATATTAAAAGATTTGGATTAAGACCAAGAAGATGATAATACATATATAATTTATACAATAATTTATACAATAAATATATATATATATATCAATTAATTGTATATATATCAAAACATAAAATAATTCTTGATGTTGTATTATTAACTTAAAAATAAGTAGTTAAAAAATTATTTATTTTTAATTATATTTATTAATCATCATTTAGTTCTATCATTTTACTCCATAATACTTAACCAGTTAAATTACCAGATATTGTATTTGTAAGAAATGGATCAAATTCCGATGGTTTTACATCAAACTACATTATTGCTTCTATATTATTATTTGTCTATGTTAAAGGTTAAGTTTAATTATTATTTATACATTCATAAACATAAGTTGGTTTATTATTTAAATCACTTATTAAAAAATATGTTTGTGCAGTTAATGCAGCTGCTAATGCTAGACCTTTACTAGAAAAATATATACTCGTATATGTAAATGATTTTAATTATATTGCAAAATTTTTTCCTTAACTTATTTCAGGACCAATTATTTTATTTAAATCAATATTCATATTATTTAAAAACCATGTACTTCCAACTAATGTAAAATAATCTTATACAATAAAACTATTATAATAATCATATTTTTATTTTTAAATTAGTTATTTATTATTATCAAAGTAATTTGCATTATTTTAAAGTTTCATTTTTATAATTTTTTTAATTTAAATATAATTTTTTTAAATTTTTTAAATAAATATATATAAACATAAAAATATAAATTATATATATATATATATATAATTTCATTATAATTAATTTTATTTTAATATATCAATAAAATTAGTATATAAATCTTAATTTTCATTATTTAAATAATATTTTCTCCAATAATTACTTTATAAAACATTATCAGCTTTTTAAATTCTACTAAATAATTATTTTCTTCTTTTATTTTATTTATCTTAAATATAATCTTTTTATTTAATTGATCCAAATTTAATCAGTCTTCTTCTTTAAATATTATTTTCATCTAAATAATAAATAGTTACTCTATATTTTCTTTTAGTTTTAGTTGTTTCATTTACATCAATTTAATTAGGATAACTAATACTAATAACTTTATTAAGTTAATGTATTCTTTTTTTTTTAATAATATTATTATTAACATTTAATGAACTTTATTTAGATAAAATTTAATTTTCTAAATTTTCAATTTATTCTTATGTAATACTCATTTTTTAAATAAAAAAATATTTTTTAATTTTTTAGATTTTAAATAATTATTATAATTATTTAATAAAAATTTTATATATATATACAATTATTAATTATATGTAATATCATTTATTTAATATTTAAAACATATATATATATATTATAATTTTATCATCCTCTTCCTAATACTTAAACACCACTCATTTTTAATTAAACTAACATATCATATTAACAAAATACATACATTGTATAAGCTCTAGTAAATGCAGTTGAACCAGTATTATCAGATTTTAAATTAATTTCAAATGGTCTATTATTAATTGTATTTATTCCACTAATAACACTAAAATCATTATTAAGTTATTCTAAATTACTTGCATAAATTGCTTTTCCTACACATCTTTATTCATGGAAAAGACTATTACCTCCTGCAGTATGTAAATTTATTAATTTTGTTGAAGAAGATAATGCTCCAGTCATCGCTGGATTATAAGCTCTTTCATTAACAGCAAAATTATTTGGATCTACAAAACAACTTGCATTTACATCTTAATATTTACCAAATGATTTATATAAATTAATTAAAAATTCACTATTATTAAAATCAGTATCTCCAGTAGATGTTGTATTAGTTACTGAAGTTCCTATATTACCATAAGTTAAAGGATTACCTGCATGACCTGTTATTGGTAAATTAGGGTAATATTCAGTTCCAATTTTTAGATAATATTATGTTATATTTGCACTAAGTCTATATTATTTTCTACAAAAATTATAAGTTAACCAATCATCTGGCATAAATAACCAAATACAATTTCTTAATGATTCGAAACCAAGATTAACTTAATATATTCCATTTGGTGATGTATTAGGTGGAATACTATATCTAGGACCTAATTACCAACTTGAAGTATGAAGAATAATTCCACTATCTGTATTTAATTAAGATAAAATAATATTTTCAACACTTTATTCAAAATATTACATTTCAACATTTATTTCAAATCTACTAAATTTCCAAAATCTCCTAATTTAACTCATAGTAGCTACATCTGTCAATGGAGAAGTATCTTAATAACCAGATGTGAACATTGCATAAGGATTAAGTCTAAATTCAAGAATTAAATTTTATAATGCTTTCATTGGAATATATTTATAACTATCTCTTGGCATTAATATTCCTAAAATACCTGATATTAATGGAATACAAAATGTAGCCTTTTATTTATAAGCTTATTTTCCTAACAATCCTTTATAAGTTACATTTGCAAGATAATTAGGACTTAATATTTCTTCTGCTGCATTTGTTGAAGTAAGTGAATAATTAAAAGGTTATCTAAATCCATAAGTATCTAAAGTATTTGTATCACCAGAAGTATTTTTATTTGGTTAATATTAACCAGGTACATCAGTATTTTAAGCAACACCATTACCATCAGGATCATTATCATTAATTTTATCTACTGTTTATGATGAATAATTACAACAATTATATTCATATCTTTTAAGGTAAGATGAATTTACTATATTTGTAGTTGTTACCAAACTATATATATTTGCTTATGATTACATACCAGAGGCATTTAAACTTTATAATGAATTAGGATGAAAAGCACCATTACCAGATGTTACTGAACCACCACCAATTGTTGAAGCAGCATTATTAACTACACAATTCATATTATAAGTTGCATTATTTTATAATCCAGGTTATGATGTAATTCCTTCAAATTTTTTTCCTCCTCTTTATTCAACACCATAATTCATATCAACAAGAATTGCTGCTAAAGTATCATATTCTTCAATTCTTTCTATTTCTGTTCCTTAATTAGATATAATTAATTAATTAATAAAACTATGAGCACTATTATCTAATTATTAAACTCCCACTGGATCCATACCAAAAGTATCTACTTCTAATTTAATGTAGGCACTATATGGATCCCAAAATCCATTTGTATTTATATTAAATCTTACTACATCACTCATTGAAGCATTAGTAAATGATACTGGAGTAAATTTTTCTTATTTAATTTATGAAGGATATCCTACTGGTTTTAATTAACTATAATTAAGATTATTTGGTAAAACTTTTTCCATTATTTTTTATAAATTTTTTAAAAAAATTAATATATATTTTTTAAAAAAAATTTTTTTTATATAATAATATTTTTTAAATTATTATTTTAAATATACTATAAATATAAAATAAATAATGGATAGTGAAGAAACTAAAAATTAATAAATTACTATTAAATAAAATTAAGTCAAAATAATAAAATTTAAAAAATAATAAACAAGTAAATAAAATCATAAATTTTTATAAACCTCTTTTTTAAGTTTAATTGTAGGTAAACCAGGTAGTGGAAAAACTGAATTATTAAAATAATTATTAATAAATACAAAATTATATAATAATTTTTTTGATAGAATATATATTTTCAGTCCTTATGAAATTACTGATTTAGAATGTAAACTTGGATAAAATTATTATAATGATTTTAATATGGATATTATTTTTGAAATAATAAATTAAATAAATATAAAATAAAAATAATTATAATAAGATAATAAAGTTGAAAATGTTTTATTTATTATAGATGATTTTATTGCTACATTAAATTAAAAGAAAAATGAAAAGAAAGTAAAAGAATTATTTTTTAATAGAAGACATTTAATAGAAAAATGTGAAATAAGTTTTATTATAACTACTTAAAAATATGTATAATTACCAACAGCTATAAGATCTTGTTTAACATCTTTATATTTATTTAATTTAAATAAATAAGATATTAAATAAATAAAATATGATATTGGAATTGATACAAATTAATATATTTTTGATAAATTAATTAAATTATTAAAATAAAATAAATATAATTTTATAATGTATTATATAGATTCAACTTAATATTTTTATAATTTTGATGAAATTACTGTTAATAATTTATGATATCTATTATATATATATATATTATTATATTTTTAATATATTATAAATAAAATAAAAAATTTTTTTAAATAATTAAAAAAATAAAAAAAATGTAATTTTTATCGGGATTATATAATAGTCCTTTTGCTTAAGGTGCAATTAGTTCTGTATTACCAGCTATAGCTACAGCTGGATTAGGATTATTTGGTGGTATAGCTAAAGGTTTAACAAATAAAATATTATAATTTGGTGATAAACTTGGAATATATGATTTACCTAGAGAACAAGCAACTGTATAAACTATGGGTTAAACAGAAAATACTTAAAATAATATGGGATAAACAAGAAATAGATAATAAAATATGGGTTAATCATAAATGATAAGTTTAAGAGATAAAGTTTAAAAAAATAATGTTAGATAAAGACCTTAATATGATGAAAATTATGGTGGTAGAGGATATACATAAAGAATGGAGGATGAATAATCATATCCAACAAATGATTTTATGGAAAATAAAAGAAGAACATTTGGTAATTAAGATTTTAATAAATTAACATATGGATTAATTAAAAATGCAAATCCAGATTTTTCTGTAAATAAAAGACCTTATTCATAAACAATTAGAGGTTATAATAAATCATCATTTAATGATTTTTAATTATAAAAAAAATAAAAATTTAATTTTGATATTAATAAATTTGAATAAAATTAACCAACATTTAATTCTTAACTTGGTATATAAGATAATTATAATAATTAAAGTTTTACTAGAGATAGAGGTTTATAAAAAAGATAATATTTAGAAGATGATGAAGAATGAATAATACAATATATATATAATTACAAAATAAATATATAATAATATTATAAAGTTATCATTATTTTATATCATTATTTAATTATTATTATTCATTAGAATCATCTTTATTTGAATTTTTACTTAATAAAATATTTTATGATGTTTAACTATTTAATACAGATATAATATTAGTTTTTAATAACTCTAAATCTCGATCTTATAATTTTAATGATGTTTTAATTTAATTAAAATATTTGTATAATATTATTTTTAAAATTACTAATAATAAAGTAATTAAATAATAATTTAAATCTTCCATTAATTTTTTAAAATATTTTTTAATTTTTTAATACTATAAAATATATTTTTTTTAAAATATATATATATATATATAAATATTTCATATTTCAATTATTAAATATATTATTTAATTTTTAATTTTATTTTTATAAATCAAGATTATTTTAATATTATTCTATATTAATCCATGGTTAAGAGTCATTATTTGTGTTATCATATTATCTCTTATTATCTTTAATAGTAACTTTTTTTATTTAATCATATATTAATATTACATTAGGTTTTCTTAAAAATACATCTTTATTAGTTACTTTTATTTAATTACGTTCTTTAAGTATATTATAAAAATCATTATCTAAATTTTCTTTTTTAACTCCTTTAGCTTTACAAACTATTTCATCTTTTTCATCTGTATAAGTATATACTTTAGGAGCTAAAAAAAGACCATATTTTATTTTATTTTCTAGTTTCCATTAACCTAAAAGATCTCCTACAAATTATTATGGAAGAATAGATGATGTTACAATACTATCAGTATCCATATAATATATACTATCTTAACCTAGACAACTATGTACATGTTCCATTAAATTTATTCTAGCACATGTAGTGATATATGAAGCAATTCTAACTAATGAGCCTATAAATTATAAATCTGTTCTAGATACTAATTCAACTTTATAACAATTATCACTTATTTAATTTATTTATCTTAATAAAGGATTTCTAATATATTCTTATTTTAAATTATTATCGACATAATGTATTTCATTAAATTATCTTTATCCGAATTTACCATATAGTCCATTCATTAATAATTTATAAAATTAATCTAAATCTTTTCTATTATTTTATTTTGCTTTAAGTCTAAGATCAAATAAATCAATTATATATTTACTAAATATTTTTTTCTTGACATATTTTATATTTCTAAATATTATAAGTTCTTTTAATAATTTATTTTTAATTAAAAAGTTTATCTCTTTTCCCCATCTCCATGATTTTTCAATTTCTAAAGGATATAATAAACCATCTTTAGTTCTTATTGGAGTTAATGGTATTTTTATATTATTTTTATATTTTATTTAAACTTCATATAGATTTGTATCAGTAAAATTAAAATCTTATCCTTTCATAATATTATCACCATAAAAGTGTATATGTTTTATTGGTAATTTATATTAATATATTTAATTTTCTAAATCTTCAAATTTTTATATATCATATGGTATTTCTTCATCTCTCATTATATATGGATAACTTGAATTTATATCATAATAATTTAAATTTTCTCCATATTTTTTAATATTAATAGTCATTCCTCCATAATAAGAATTTCTTTCAATTAAATATATTTCTCTACTAGTACTTGATTTAATTGTTACATCTAAATAAAATTATTAAAAGAATCCAAGAGTCAAACCAGATGTACTAAATATTCTATTAAAATTTATTTCTTAATTTTCTCCTTATTTATTTAAAAATTCTTATATTAATTAGTATAACTTTGAAACTAATCCTTATAAAGCTTTACAATCTTATAGACAATATTCTAATACTTTAGGAAATCTTTCTTAATTTTCATAATCAGATATAGACCAACCTTTTATATCAAAATCAGGTTATTTTTAAAATTCTTCACTTAAACCCCACATTTTACATTATTTTTTTAAACTTCCCATTGTAAATATTTAATATATATCTTTAAAGTAAATATTATTAATTTATAATTGTTTTATATTAGTTTATGTTCCAATTATATTTAATTATTTAAATTAGACTATTAATTAATCTATAAAGAATAAGTAATCAAATTTACCTCCATTAAATGACCATATAAAATAACTTAAATCACTTTCTTCTTCATTATAATCCAATAAAGTTTTAATTAAACCGTTAATAAATTAATCTATACAATTAACTCCTTTATACACATATTGTTTATTATAATCGTCAATAATACATATTAAGTAAGCACCTTAAAAACCTTTATTTTTGTATTTATCATCTAATAAATCATTTTAAACAACATAAGTTTCAATATCAAGATAAAAATTTACAATTTTTTATTTTTTTTTTACAATATCATTTCTTTATCCTTAATTACTTTAAACTTAACCAAATCTAGTTTTTTTTTATTATTTGATTTATTTTTTAGAAGTACTAAATCTAAATTATTTACCATTAATATAAAATTTTAAAAATTAATCTAGTTTTTATTTTGTAGTTAAAAATACATGATTATTATAAACTATTAATTAATATTCTCTTTCTGGATAATTATGTTAAAAACTATTAAATACAAATATACCAATAAAAATTTTATAATCAAATATTAAGGTGTTTATTAAATTTTTAATTTATCCTTATAGAATTGATTAATATTCAAAATTTGCTGTTTCTTTAAATATAATTATATCATCCTATATAATAAATTAATTATTAGCTAATTCTAAAAATTTAAAAGTAAAATCATGTATATCAATTGGATTAACTATATTTTCAAAGAAATGAAGAATATTAATTAAACAATGTCTAAGATTATATTATTAATTTATTATACTTATATTTAATAAATTTTAATATATTTTATCAGAATATTTAAGTATTTTTGGTTAAAAAGCAGTCATATTATCATAAAGTATTTAATTAAATAATATAATATTATTTCTATTTATATTATTTATATTATTAAAGTTTAAAACTTAATTTTACTATGTTAAATAATCTATTATTTAATGATTTTATTTGATTGCATTTATACTTACATTCCTCATATATAATATATTAGTAAAAGATGCATAATATATATCATCACTATTTATAAATGTATTTAATTATTCTTCTATTAAATCTAAACATTCATCTTATATATATGTAATATACTTTTAATAATCTTATTCTTAATACCAATATTAATCTACATATTTTGTTATATTATTTAAATGTCCTGATTATTAATCTTATATATCTATTTATATTGTACTATTATTATAAAATTTTATATTTAAAAAATATTTTCTAAATTTATTTTTATTTCTTAATAAATCGATATCTGAATTTATTTCAAACATACCTTTATCAAAATCATTAATTAAAAATTAATTTTCAATAAATTTTTTCCTACTATAAGTTTATGTTGAATTTAGTTAATAATCTATTTATGCAAATAAACTTTAATAATATTTTACTAAAAAATCTTTATTTTAATCTGGTATATCACTTAAAATAAATTCAAATGAAACTAAAGCAACTTCTAATAAACTTAATGTTTATATTATTTATTATTAGTTTAAATCTGATTCTTCACTTATTGAAGAATGTTTTATAGATATTTTTCTTTTTTATTTAATTGGTTAATTTTTATTATTTTGGATTTTATCATATGAAATATCTTCTTCTTATTATTCTTCCTATTATATATCTTCGTTTTATTAATTAAATATTAAATTATCATATTCTTCAGGTAATTATATATCAAAATTAAATTAATCAGGAAAAGATACTTCATCTATTATTGGTATTTATCTTTACATACCATCAATTATAGTATTAATTATATTTCTTACTATTTATTAATTAAATATACTTAAATTTAACATTTTATCTTAATTTTAATGAAATGTAAATTCAGAAGGTTATAAAAATATTGGTTAATTTACATCATTTTATATTAAATTAATTAAATTTTATTTATATTATTAAACTATTTATTCACTATTAAAATAATTTTATTATAATTAATTTCTTTAATTTATTAAACTAGTTAAATTTTAATTTAATTAATCTATTAGATCTTATTATTATTCAGCTTTATCTTCAAATAAATTATCATTATCTGGAAAGTCTTTTAAAAATTATAATTATTCATTTTAGTAAATTAAATCATCTTAAATATTAGCTATTAAATTTTCTTATTATAATAAATTTCGTTAATTTAAGTTTTATACTTATTATTAATATTATTCATATTATTAAAATTAATTAATGAAATCTAAATTGATAGGATATTAAAAATCAATATTTTCTATCATTAAATTTTAAAATAATATATCTTCTTATCTTTAATATTGTAATGGAACCAGTAAATATATTTAAAAGTAAAATATATTAGGATATTATATAGCAAATTAATTGATAGTTTGTTTAACATTTGTATTAGTCCATTTATTTTATTATATATAACGACTAACATTACCTCTATCTTATGGAGCATTTTCAAATTATTCAAGATTTGAATTATTATATAATTTTATATCTTAATAATATTACGAATAAAAATAAGAATAATTTTGACCAAATCTGTTTTATAAGACTTATGTTAATTCAGTATATATAGGGTCATTTAAAGTTCTTAATTAATTATTGATTTAATTATAACTCATATTTAAATTAAAATAAATTATTTTTTTAAAATTATTTTTTAATTATTATTAATTTTTATTAAAAAGTTAATATATATACTAAAATCAATTTATAAATATAATTAATTCTGATAATATATAAGATATAACAAAGATATATATATATATCAAACATTTTCAAACATATGTTTTTTACAAAAAATATATAAAATTTTACAACTAAGTTCATTTTCATACATTCTAAAATATTATTAATACAAATAATCAACAATTTCAAAGATTAATTATTATATCCATATAGTTCCTTATTTCATTTATCTACATCTTCTAATAAAATCTTGACTTATAGATTAAACTAATAAAGCTTAACTTATATCGAAAAAAGCAATATGAAGAATACTTTAAGCAAATTATGGACTATCAGTTTGTATTCTATCATGAACTTGTTATACTTCAGCTTATATTTAATTTTTTTTACTATTTACTAATTTACGTATAGTTTTAGATACTAAATCTTCAGCAACAAATATATAGCTACCATTTTAATTTTAACTCCATGTATTATCGTTAAATTAAATTAATTATAAAATATCTGAAGGATTGTTAGTATTAAAAGTTAAAGCACTATTCATTGAATAATATTCTAAATTATTAAAACTAGAAGTAGAAGCATTATCTTAAGTTGGTACTCTAGAATTTTAAATAGATTATTCAGATTCAAGGTTATCATTAAGAGTATATTCAGACATATGATCAGAAACTTATGATCTTTCTTTAATTTATTCTAATTATTAATTTCTAATTATTTCAGATCTAATTTAATTTACAAGTTTTTAATCCATATTTTATTAAGCCCAAGTTTCATAATTAAAATCATTTTAATATGCTTCTGATTATTTAAGTGTAACATCAACTTATGGATTAATTTCAGATATATTTCCAGATTAATTATTATATTCATAAAATTATTCTGATAATCTTAGATTACCATCTTAAATAATTA
>Ga0315284_10005331_pt1 | contig 18241 bp, 14 predicted proteins | sample YL17G09_16_MG_FD_203696 | JGI IMG/M metagenome (GOLD analysis project Ga0315284, IMG submission 203696) | Sediment microbial communities from Yellowstone Lake, YNP, Wyoming, USA - YL17G09_16 | ecosystem: Environmental > Aquatic > Freshwater > Lake > Sediment | place: USA: Wyoming | collected...
GTGCGTGTGTGGCTACAGTGCAGATTTATGATGTAAAACAGAACAGAACACTGACCGTTGAGAAAATAGAAAAGACGGACGCGGAGTGGAAGAAGCTCCTGTCCAGGCAAGCCTACGAAATCACCAGCAGAAAGGGCACCGAACGTCCGGGTACATGTCCCTTCTCCGAAGTCCACGAACCCGGCGTTTTCAAGTGTATCCGCTGTAATACCGACCTTTTCCGCGCCTCGACCAAATTTGAATCGGGGACGGGCTGGCCCAGTTTCTACGAGCCGGTCTCTAAATTGAATGTAGTTGTGCAACCTGACCGCAGTCTCGGAATGGTGCGGACGGAGGTCTTGTGCGCGCGCTGTGGCTCCCACCTGGGGCATGTCTTCGATGACGGCCCGCCGCCCACGGGCAAACGCTATTGCATGAACGGCTTTGCGCTCAAATTCGTGCCGGAGAAAGAGCTATGAGCGGGCAGGCGGGATGGGAGACTGCCACACTCGCCGGCGGGTGTTTCTGGTGCCTCGAAGCTGTATTCCGCGAGGTGGAAGGCGTCGAAGGAGTACAATCGGGCTACACCGGCGGTACAAAAGTCGACCCCACGTATGAGCAAGTCTGCTCGGGCAAAACAGGCCACGCCGAAGCCATCCGCATAGCCTTCGACCCGGTCAAAATCACGTACAAAGAAATCCTGGAGATATTCTTCTCTGTCCATGACCCCACTACCCTGAACCGCCAGGGCGCGGACGTGGGCACGCAATACCGCTCCGCCATTTTCTATCACAGTGAAGCCCAGAAAACCGCGGCGGAAGAAATTATCAGGGAGATGACGGCGGCGCACGCCTGGAAATACAACATTGTCACTCAGGTCCTGCCCGCCGGCGAGTTCTATCCCGCGGAAGAATACCACGATAGCTACTTTGAGCGACACCCCGCAAGCGGTTACTGCCAGGTGGTGATTGCGCCCAAGCTGGAGAAGTTCCGTAAGAAGCACACGGCAAGGCTGAAGAAAGTCTAGCGGCGCTCTGCACCGACACGTGGATTCCCGCCTGCGCGGGAATGACAATTTGGTTGGGTGACTTTTCGCATTTGCCGCAGTCAAAGGTGGTCGGTGGCATCGGGCATTTCTTTTTAGACTGTGTCAGGAATGACGAATGGGGACTCCGCTTTCATACTTCGTGTGTCGATGCGATGCTCTAATCAGCGAGTATTGTTTGACCGTTGATGGTTGTCAGCTGGCAGTTTGTGCCGCCGACTCTCCCAGTTCCTTCTGCGCCTTCTCCGCTGCCAGTGAAAGATGCTCCCACTCCTCCGTAAGCCGCTGGATATCCTCTTTCAACCGGTAGTGCTTTTCAATGGAATCGACCACCTGCGCGCTGTTGCCGTAAAGTTCCTGGCTGGAAAAGCGGCTCTCGATTTCCATCAACTCCGTTTCCAGCTTCACCAGCCGCGCCTCGTTTTCTGTAATCCGCCGCGCAATCTCCCCGCTCTCCTGTTCCAGCCGCCTGCGACGGGCAATGGCGGGGTCGGGCGGAGGCTTCGGCTTTTTGCGGCGGAACTGAGGGCTTATCCAGCCTTCTTCCTCGAGGAATTCTTCCTGGACCGGCGTGGTGACAGACTCCGGCTCGTCGTCCGCGGCTTCTTCCTGTTCCGCCGACGGTGGAGCGCCGTGCTCTTTCCTGTACAGGAAGTCATCATAATCGCCGGGGAAAATGGCCAGCTCTCCCGCCTGCACTTCGATTATCTTGTTGGCGATTTGCCGGATGAGCGTGCGGTCGTGGGTAATAAGGCAGATGGTGCCCTGGTAGTCGTCGAGTGCGTCAGCCAGAATTTCCCGAGAGGCGATGTCGAGGTGGTTTGTCGGCTCGTCTAAAAGCAGGAAATTGCTCGGTTGCATCAGTATTTTGGCGAGCGCCACCCGCGCTTTCTCCCCGCCGGAGAGCACTGATACCGGCTTAAAGACGTCATCGCCGCTGAACAGGAACCCCCCGAGTATTTTCCTCAGGTCCTGGTCAGTGCGGTCGATAGCCACGCTCTGCAACTCCTGGAGTGCCGTATTTTTGACGTCAAGCAGGTCGAGGACATACTGTGCGTAGTAGGCTGTCACCACGCTGTACCCGAGTTGCCGTTCACCCCGCTGGAACGGGAGTACACCCGCCAGTATTTTGAGCAGGGTCGTCTTGCCGGCGCCGTTCGGGCCCACCAGTGCCACACGGTCGCCCCGGAATAGCATCAGGTCGAGGTCGCGGTAGACCACGTTGGCGTCATAGGCTTTATAGATGTGGCGCAGGTTAATGACTTCCTTGCCACTGTGCGGCGGCTCCGGGAAGGTGAAGTGAATCTTTTTGGTCGTGCGCGGCACCACAATCCGCTGGATTTTTTCCAGGCGCTTGACGCGGCTTTGCACAGAGCTTGCCTTTGTCTTTTTGTAGCGGAACCGCTCGATGAAGCGGGTCTCTTTTTGAATCATGCGCTCCTGCCGCTTTGCCGCCGCCTCTTTGACCTCCATCTCCTGTTGCCGCGCCAGCACGTAGTCATCGTAATTGCCGGTGTGCACAACCACCTCGTGCGGTTCGATGGCGATGACCTTGCCCACGACACGGTTCAGGAAGGCGCGGTCATGCGAGGTCACAATTACCGACCCCCGATAGCCCCCGAGATACTTTTCGAACCATATTTGCGCTTCCAAGTCGAGGTGGTTGGTAGGCTCATCCAGCAGGAGCAGGTCGGGCTTAATGAGCAGGAGCTTGGCAAGCTCGGCGCGCATCAGCCAGCCGCCGCTGAAATCGCTAAGCGGCCGTTCAAAGTCAGTCTGCTTGAAACCCAGGCCGGAAAGAATGGTCTGTGCCTCGTGTTTCAGGGAATAGCCGCCGGCGGCCTCGTAGCTGTGTTGAAGCTCGCCCAGTTGCCGCAGAAGCCGATCGTGGTTCTCCCCGGCGGCGGTTTCCAGCGCCTTCTGGATTTCGTCCATTTTCCGCGCCAGCGCCGCCACCTGCGAGGAGTTTTCCACGTCTTCCAGCAACCGTTTCTGCGAGGTCGGGTTGATGTCCTGCCGCAGGTAGCCGATGGTCAGGTCTTTGGCCCTGATTAGCTGACCCGAATCGGCGCTGGTTTCTCCATCGAGAATATCGAAGAGGGTGGTCTTCCCCGAGCCATTGGCGCCAATCAGGGCAATGCGGTCGCGTTCGCCCACATCGAAGGTGAGGTCAGCGAACAGGACGCGGTCAGCATATGATTTGGTGATACCGGCGGCACGCAACATGTCAGGTCTCCAGAAATCAATTATACGTGCTGTGCGGGCGCAAGGGAAATCTGGTGGGCGCTATGCTACAATGGTTGCGGAGGGCTAGGCCGCAATGGCTAGCCCTAAGTGGTGTTTGGAGAAAAGGGATTTGGATATCCTGAACTTGGGCAGTATCCTGCCGCTTTTGCAGGAGGTCTCTGTCTACAGGGAACTGATCGCGGAGGTCGGTCGTTCGCGTGGCATGACGCGGGCAACGGTGGTTGATGCCGCTCGTCCGTTCCTCATTGCCGCTCTCCATCATGACCTGCGGCGACCTGTACTGCTCATAACGGCGCAGGCGGAAACCGCCCGGAAACTGTACGACCAGCTTTGCATCTGGAACGAACCGGCGCAGGTCAGGCTCCTGCCCGAACCGGATGCCCTTCCTTACGAACGCATCACCCCGGACAGCCTCACCGAACTGGAGACACTGCGCGTGCTTTCCTCTCTGGTTTCGGGGAAAAACGGCGCTCCGGTAGTGGTTGCCTCCGCGCACGCCTTGAGCATGAAACAACCGTCCGCCCATGATTTCGCGACCGTATTCCACTCAGTCGAGGAAAGCATGGCCGCCGACCCCGCCGTGCTCATGAGACGGTGGCAATCGCTCGGCTACCAGGTGGAAAGCGTCGTTGAAGTGCCCGGCACCATGGGACGGCGCGGCGGTATCATCGATATTTACCCGCCCACCGCCGAATTACCCCTCCGCATAGAGTTCTTCGGCAACACAGTGGAAAGCATACGGTCGTACGACCCGGCAAGCCAGCGTTCATTGCAGAAGGTCAGGTCCGCGATTGTTGGCCCCGCCACCACACTGTTTACCGCCTTTGCGGCTGGCGAGCCGCAATCAGTGCTCGGGCGGCCGGATTTTTCCAGTGTCACGGCGGACGCCCGCGAACGGTTTATCAACGAGGTCTCAGCGCTTGTAACCGGACGGAAACTGACCGGCAAAGAGTTTTACGCGCCTCTCTTCAACCAGGAGAGCCTGCTGGCATACCTGCCGGAGAATGCTCTGGTGGTCATGGATGAGCCGCTCCTGGTGCAAAGGGCTGTGGAAGACCTGGAGGAGAAAGCCCGGGAACTGCGCGCCGGCCTGGAAGAGCAGGGCGAGCTCCCCGCCAATTTCCCCGCCCCTCATTTCACGTGGAATGAGTTGAAACCCGCGCTGGAGCAGAAACCACGGTTATCGCTCGTTAGCTGGGGTGGCGAAGAAGAAATACCGGCGTTCCAGACCGGATTCGCCGCTGTGCCTTCCTACGCAGGGCAGGTTCCAGCGTTCATTAACCGTGTCAAGCAGTTCCGCGCTGAACACAGGCGTGTGATTATTGTCAGCCACCAGGCGGCGCGTCTGCAGGAACTGTTAGAAGACGAGGATATCATGGCACCCGTGCTAACCGGATTGAAATCCGTGCCGCCCCCCGGCTCAGTGACCCTTGTCCAGGGACTACTCGCGGAAGGGTGGAGCCTCGGAGAGAGCACAACGCTCTTTACGGACAGCGAAATTTTCGGTTTCACCAAGGTCCAGCGCTTCCAGAAAAAAAGGCCCATCGCCCGCCATAAGCTTTTCGCCGATATCAAGCCCGGCGAATATGTTGTCCATATCGAACATGGCATCGGCGAGTTTACCGGCTTCACCATTCTGTCCACCGCCGGCGCCGAGCGCGAATACCTGGTGCTGAAATATGCCGGCGGTGACAACCTGTATGTTCCTACCGACCAGGTAGACCGGGTCAGCCGCTACGTGGGTGCCGGGGAACAGTCTCCCTCTCTCAGCCGCCTGGGCACGCAGGAGTGGACACGTACCAAACAGCGTGTCAAGGAAGCCACGGAGGAAATTGCCCGCGATTTGCTAAACCTTTATGCGAGCCGCGAGGTGGTGCCGGGGCACCGGTTTGCCGGTGATACGCTATGGCAGAGAGAACTGGAAGCTTCTTTCCCGTATGTAGAGACCCCGGACCAGGTCACAGTGCTCGAACAGGTCAAGGAGGACATGCAGCAAACGAAGCCGATGGACAGGCTGGTCTGCGGCGATGTGGGTTACGGGAAAACAGAGGTCGCATTACGCGCCGCTTTCAAAGCGGTTATGGACGGCAAACAGGTAGCCGTACTCGTGCCAACCACGGTGCTCGCACAACAGCACTACCTGACCTTCAGTGAGCGCATGAAAGCCTATCCGGTCCGTGTCGAGGTGCTCAGCCGCTTCCGTTCGCACAGGGAGCAGAAAGCCGTCATCGAAGGGCTGGCGAATGGCGCCGTGGATATCTGCATCGGCACGCACCGCCTGATACAGAAGGATGTGAAATTCAAGGACCTGGGGCTTTTGGTCATTGATGAGGAACAGCGCTTCGGCGTCCAGCATAAGGAATTCCTGAAGAAAATGAGGCGGGAAGTGGACGTGCTCACCCTGAGCGCCACACCGATTCCGCGTACCCTGCACATGGCTCTCGTCGGCGTGCGCGATATGAGCACCATGGAGACACCCCCCGAGGACCGCTTGCCTATCAAGACTTACATCGCCGAATACGATGAGCGGCTCATGCGCGAGGCCGTTCTGCGCGAGCTTGAACGCCAGGGCCAGGTCTTCTTTGTGCACAACCGCGTGCAGAGCATTGAAATGGTGGCTGACAGACTCCGCCGCCTTATTCCTGAAGCAAGAATTGCCGTCGCCCATGGGCAGATGCCGGAAGACCAGCTTGAACGGGTTACCTCCGAGTTCCTGCGTGGCAAGAGCGATGTCCTGGTCTGCACCACGATTATCGAATCGGGGCTGGACATGCCCAACGTCAATACGCTGATTGTGAACCGCGCCGACAAGTTTGGTCTCACCCAGCTATACCAGTTACGGGGCAGGGTCGGGCGCGGCGCCACGCTCGCCTATGCATACTTCCTGTTCGACAAGGGCAAGCGGCTGACGCCGGTCGCGGAAAAACGCTTGCGCACCATCCACGAAGCCACCGAGCTTGGCGCTGGATTCAACATCGCGATGCGCGACCTGGAAATCAGGGGCGCGGGCACACTGCTGGGCGTGCGCCAGAGCGGGCACATCGGCGCGGTGGGTTTCAATCTCTATTCGCAGATGCTTGCCACTGCCGTCGAAAATCTGAAAGCGCAAAAGGCGGGACTGCCAGCCGCGCCCCCCGAGCAAAAACTGCCGCCGCCAAGCATCGACCTGCCCCTGCCCGCCCTCATCCCCGGCGACTATGTCTCCGATGTGATGACGCGGCTCAGCCTATACCAGCGGCTGGCGGACATAACCGATGAGAGAGAGACAAGAGCGTTTGCCCAGGAATTGACCGACCGCTTTGGCCCGCCGCCGCTGGAGGTCAATAACCTGCTCTATATCGTTAGAGTAAAAGCGCTGGGCGCTAGGGCGGGCATTGAGTCCATTTCCGCGGAGAACGACGAGATTGTTTTGCGGCTTTTTGAAGGGATGCGTTTCGACCAGGGGAAACTGGCGCCTTTCCTGCGGCCAGGTATTACCGTGGGCTCAGGGCAGTTGCGGATGGCGATGACACAGCCGGGCAAGGGGTGGCAGAAGGTGCTGGAGGAGATACTGACAGCCGCCAAGATGTAAGCGAAAGCCCTAACTTCCCCGCTTCGTCCTGCCCTTAAGAAAGCGAAGCGCCTCGTGTCGATAATTGTCACTGATCAGGGCTGTCCCGGTTTGCCACATCGCCCCCTCTGAACTCAAGGCCCTGCAATTCTACACGTCTTTGTTACATTCAAGGATGACAATAATGGCGACGTTTGTCCCTATATTCGCCGCGGGGTTCATCAGTGTGGCGCCTCCGAAATCACGTTAGCCACGACAGAAAGGCCGTCCCGGTTGCTTTCTGCACGGGCCCCAATATATCGACAATCACCCTCACCCCTTCGCTTCGCTCAGGGCAGGCCCTTACCCCCGTATCAAGTACGGGGCAGGCTCTCTCCCTTTGCGGGAGGGAGAGAGAATAATCTGTAAGAGGGCTGCGCCCTCTTACCACTCCAGCTTTCGGCTGACCAGACTAACGAAGCGTTGGATGCATCACACTAGGAGCTATCAAAATAGCCAACGGACAGACCGGTACCAGTGGGATTGCATCTGATCACGGGTTGTTGGTCTGATTTTGCATGTGCAGGCGGACCGCCTACCAGTAAGACGGTGTTCAGCCTGATTCGCGCGGCAGACAAGCGCCGGGGCTGGCGCAGTCGGGGGAGTTCTCTTCATCCGGGAATGAAAAAACACGTTCCGGATTTTCGGCGCCACAGGTCGGGCACCTGATTTCCCGGTTAAGCTCGTGAAGGCGACTGAAAAAATCGAACCTGCCACCGCACTGGCGGCATTGATACTCATAAAGCGGCATTTTGCACCCCCTGATAACTAACAACGTTATGATAATCCGGAACGTGCGGTGCGTATGCGACTTTTGTCGCACCCGAATGCCGGGTGATAGAATTGATGTGAATGGGCGGAAAGTTAACTTCTCAAACTACGGTCGCCATCGTTCACACGGGCGGGTACGAGAGCGACGGACTGCGTACTGCCGTTGCGCGATGCCTGACGATGGTTGGCGGGCTGGAGACACTCGTCGGGCGCGGCACAAAGGTGTTTGTCAAAATCAACCACCTTTCGCCACCTTCACCGGCGGAGAGAGGCATCGTAACGCATCCCGCATTCACGCGGGCAATCCTTGAACTGCTCAAAGAGACCGGCGCTGACATTACGGTCGGGGATGATGTCGAGGCGGAGGAAGCGGATGGGTTTGCCATCTCCGGCTACCGCGAGATGTGCCGGTGGCTCGGGGTGAAATTGGTCAACCTGCGGGAAGCCGGTTTTGTAGCGCGGAAATGTGACGGTGAGCGGCTTAAGGAGGTCTTCATCTCTCGTCTGGTTCTGGACTCCGACATCGTCATCAATCTGCCCAAATTGAAGACCCATTCGCTCACGGTTTACACCGGCGCTATCAAGAACATGTATGGAGTCATCCCGGCCGGGCTACGCCGCCGGCTTCACGGCGAATACCTGCGCCCGGACGATTTCTGCCGGATGCTGGTGGACATTTTTGCGGTGGTGAAGCCGCACCTCACTATTATGGATGGCATTGTGGCAATGGAAGGAGAAGGACCGGGTTCGGGACACCTGAGAAATCTGGGGCTGTTGCTGGCAAGCCGGGATGCTGTGGCACTGGATGCGGTGGCCGGCCGCATTATCGGGTTGAATCCCGGGGATGTGATGACTACCCGTTTTGCCGCCGATAGAGGGCTGGGTATCGCGAACCTTTCGCAGATTCAACTGGCAGGGGAGAGTATAGAGTCCGCGGCGGTAGCCGACTTCAAACTGCCGGCAGCGGTAAGCCGGACGGTGATGGACCGGGTGCCACGCGCCCTGGGCAAGTTTGCCGTATCCCAGGTTTCACCCCGGCCTAATGTCAGGAACAAGAGTTGCACGGCATGCGGTGAGTGCGTGAAAGCCTGCCCCACCGGCGCGGCGACCATCCCCGGGAAGGTGGCGGAGATAAACCGGGCTCTGTGTGTGCGCTGTATGTGCTGTCACGAGGTATGCCGGTTCAACGCCATCGTGCCACGGCGGCCATTTTTCGGAAGCATGATATATGGCGCAGTCAAGGCGGTGAGATTGGTGGTAAGAGTGTAGCTGAAGATTCCGTGCTGCGGGTGCCCGACTGAGCGCCCGAAAGGTACTACTTGCTTTTAGGTGTTAGTCGTCGCTACGAGTCCCGATACCAACGGGACGAAGCAATCCCTGGCTGACAATCAGGTCGTGTGAGATTGCCACGTTGTCTGACCTTTATTACTCTGGATTCCCGCCTGCGCGGGAATGACAATGGGGAGATGGATTCCCGCTCCCGTGTCACAGCACGGGGCAGGCTGCGCTGGAATGACAGTTGACGGGGCGGGAATGACAATGGGGAGATAGATTCCCGTTCCCGTGTCGCGGCACGGGACAAGTTCCGCGGGAATGATAGTCTATGGTTGGATTTATGCAAACGGGTCTTGTTCATGACTGAAGGTGAAATATTCGTCTTTAGGTTCATCGTTCTGTGTCACGATTTTTCCTTCCGTTCTTGAATTTACTGAATAACGTAAGCTGAACTTATGATTTCTCTATCTCAGTATGCTCCGCAACATAGCGGCAGAAATTATTGATAGCCCATGGTGAATAGATTCCTAATGTGATAGCTGTCAGGATGAGCCATCCTAACCCATACAACAGAAGATCAACGCCATCTCCGGTGTAGATTAGAGTCATATTCCTCTCCGAAGATTTCTGAACCCCTTTTGCCTTACTTACCCGATTCTGTTGAATAATAGACGATACGGATTCGGGTGATTTTTGCCCTCCGGTTTCGGGTGGTACGACCACCCACATTCCGACATATCCTGTTAATCCCTTTTGTTCGCCGGTTTCAAGCTTGGCGTAAAAAAACTCTCCTTCCTCCTTGATGATTGATAAAGTATCACCCTTACTTAATTGAGCAACCATGGGGGACTCGATATTTGGTTTCCGGAACAAACACTCATCAAAATAACAGGTGATGTGGTTTGACTGATTCGAACCCGAAGATTGGGTTGGTGTTCCCGGTCTATTTTGGGTTTTCAGATTACTATCGTTTGTGTATAGTCTTGTTCCACATTGCAGGCAAAACTTAGAGTTAGCGGGTACTTCTACTTTACACTTGGTGCAATACATCCATATTCCTCTTTAATAAACCGAAAAATGTAATTTGAGATATTGTCACTTAGAGTTGAGAATCCGGGACCTCTTTAAATCACCGCGCTCTTCACAATCGTCTGGCTGCGCTCGGGGCCCACGCAGATCAGGTTGGCGGGGCAGCCCACCAGCTCTTCCAGCCGCCGGATGTATTTCCGCGCCGCCGCGGGCAGGTCTTTGAACGCGCGCACGCCGGAGGTGTCCGTCTGCCAGCCGGGTAGCTCTTCATAAACAGGCTTGCAGTGTTCCAGGGTTGCCAGGCTGGCCGGAAAATCGGTGATGGTCTTACTGCCTATCCTGTAGGCCGTGCATATTTTGACGGTCGGCATGACATCCAGGATGTCAAAACGTGTTACCGCCATGCCGGTGTAGCCATTGACCCGGTGACTGAAGCGTGCCGCCACGGCATCGAACCAGCCACAGCGCCTGGGCCGTCCCGTGGTCGTCCCGAATTCCTGCGCCCTTTCCCGGATGCGGTCGCCGATCTCATCTTTCAGTTCGGTGGGGAACGGACCGCCGCCCACGCGGGTGCAGTATGCCTTGAAAACGCCCAGGATGCGGGTGATTTTCGTAGGGCTGATGCCGGCGCCTACGCACGCCCCGCCCGCCAGCGGCGAAGAAGATGTTGCGTAGGGATATGTGCCAAAATCCGGGTCGAGCATGGTCCCCTGGGCGCCTTCCAGCATCACCACTTTGCCCTCGTTCAGCGCCTTTTCCAGCATCACCGTGGTGTCACAGACATAGGGCTTCAGCTTTTTGCCGTATTCGACGTAATCTTCATAGATTTTGACCAGAGAAAGCGGTTGGGCTTCAAAAACACGGGTCAGAACGAGGTTTTTCTGGTGGAGAATGTTGCGCAACTGCTCCATGAGGTTCTTCCGGTCCACTATGTCGCCAATTCTGATGCCCTGCCTGGCAATTTTATCCGCAAAGACGGGACCTATGCCCTTTTTCGTAGTGCCGATTGCCCCCGCTCCCCTTAACCCCTCCTCAAGCTCATCCAGAATCAGATGATAGGGCATGATGACGTGGGCGCGGTCGGAGATAAAAAGGCGGGATACTGATACATCGATGCCCCTGGATTTGAGCATATCGATTTCCTGCAGGAGCAGTTCAGGATTGATGGCGACGCCATTGGCTATAATTGAGACCGCCCTCGGTGAAAATATGCCTGACGGGACAAGGTGCAATGCAAACTTGCCATGTTTATTGATTACAGTGTGCCCGGCGTTGTCACCGCCGGAAAAACGGACCACTACGTCCGCCTGTTCCGCGACCAGGTCAACTACTTTACCTTTGCCTTCGTCACCCCATTGCCCCCCGATTATCGCAATAGCCGGCATGGTCTCTCCTGTCTACTGGCTCGTTTTCATTTTCTGCCAGACATGGTACAATCTCTGTCCCGCCGTTATCCAGCTCAGGAGCGCAACCAGCCCCAGCGCGATCAGAAGAATTGGATTGAAGCGGGCGAGGAGTAGTCCAACTGACAGTATAGCGACTCTTTCGGGACGAGTAAAGACCCCAACTTCACAATTTATGCCCATGCCCTCGGCGCGGGCGCGGATATAGCTGACAAGCTGGGAGCCGACGAGGCCCGTGCCCGTCAGCAAAATGCCGGGCAGAGAGGGATGGTTGACATAAAGTACCATCAAGCCGATGAACACGACTGCTTCGCCAACGCGGTCGAGGGTGGAATCAAGCACCGCCCCGAAGCGCGTCACGCGGTTGGTTGCGCGGGCCAGGGCGCCATCCAGCAGGTCGAATACCCCGGAGAACGCCACCACCCAGCCCGCCGCAAACAGGTGCCCGGTGCCAACCAGTGCCGCCGCGCCGATGGCGATGGCAAGGCCAATCCAGGTGAGAGAATTGGGAGTGAGTGGTGTTTTTTGTATAAGTTTGACCGCCGGGTCGGTGAAATACCTGCCGAGTGCTTTGCGCGCCCTTTGCAGGTCTGCCATTAGCCGGCCCCCGCCTGTCCCCGCACTTTGCGGATTGTTTTCTGGTAGTATTCCAGCACGCGCCGCGAAATGCCTTCCCAATCGTATTTCTGGGCGGTGATGAGACCCTTTTTCGACATCTCCTCACGGCGCCCCTTATCATTCAGAAGAATCAGAAGAGCCTCCGCCAGCGCCTGACTGTTCATGGGGGGGACAAGCAGTCCTTCCTGTCCGTGCGTAACGACACTGGCAAACCCCTCGATGTTTGAGGCGACGACGGGCCGGCCGGTTGCCATGGCTTCTATAAGTATTAACCCGAAGCTTTCGTGGCTGGTATTGGGGGCACAAAAAACATCGGCGGTGCGGTAATAGCATGGTAGTTCTTCATGAGAGATCGCCCCCGCGAAAATAACGTCCGCGAGCCGGTTCCTCTCCACCCAGCGCTCGTAGCGCGCCCTCAACCTGGTGCCGGGGCCGCAAATTAGCAAACGCGTCTCAGGCATCTGCCGTTTTACCTCCAGAAACGCTTTAAGCAGGTAGTTTGCACCTTTGCGGTATTCCAGCCTGCCCAGAAAGACGATGTTCAGCTTGCCGTCCTGGTACTGCTCCATCGGTTTGACGTCCGGCCGGAAGTAATGGGTATCAACGCCGTTGGGAATGACCTCGTATTCGGCGGGGACAAAATGGCTGACGTATTTGAGTGCCGGATTGGAGACGGCAATGTGCCCGTGCAGTTTCCGTGCCCTCCGGTGCAGCATCCACGAGCTTACAGGCTTGCCGAAGTTATAGCCCGGCTTGCCTTGGGCGGCGTGAAACGTGCCCACGTTGACCGTATTGGAAAACCGGAGTACGGCACTGCACAGCATCGGCATGAATGGCTCGTGCAGGTGGACGACATCGAACTTTTCCCGCGCCAGCACCTCTTTGATGGCGGGCGCCAGGTGAAGCGAAATGGACACCCGTATCACCGACTCGCTGGCGGGAAAGGGGATGGGCGTGCCGATGCGGATAAAGCGGTCGCCAAACTCCCCGACCTGTTTGGAGGCGGGAGCGATGACCTTAACCTCGTGCCCCATCGCGGTGAAGCGTCTTTCGAGGTTGGTGACATGTCTGCCGACACCACCTGGGAAGGCGAAATCGTAGGGCGAGACCAGCGCTATTTTCATCGGTATGTGACGGGCTACGAGTTATCAGCTATCAGTTGTCAGCTTTTTCATGGATCCTGACCGCTGATTACTGACTACTGAAAACTGAATACTGATTGCTATTCGCCGATTACTACCCCTGTGCCTGCTTGTTGGCAGCGATAAACTCCTCGACCGATTTGCGCGCTTCATCATCCGAGAACTGGATGGGTGGTGATTTCATGAAATAGGACGCGGGGCCGACGAGCGCGCCCTTGAGTCCTTTGTCCAGCGCCAGTTTACAGCAACGGATGGCGTCAATGACCACGCCCGCGGAATTGGGGCTGTCCCATACCTCCAGTTTTAATTCCAGGTTCAGGGGCACGTCGCCGAAGGTGCGCCCTTCCATGCGGATGTGGCAGAACTTACGGTCGAGCAACCACGGTACGTAATCGCTGGGACCCACGTGAATATCGTCGGGGTTCAGTTCATAGTCAAGCTGGGAGGTTACGGCATTTGTCTTGGAGATTTTTTTGGATTCCAGCCGCTCCCGCTCCAGCATGTTGTAGAAGTCCGTATTGCCGCCGAAGTTGAGTTGATAGGTGCGCTCCAGCCGCACACCGCGCTCGCGGAAGAGGCGTGTCAGGACGCGGTGGACGATAGTTGCGCCGACCTGTGATTTAATATCGTCGCCAATAACGGGCAGTCCATGCTCTTCGAACCGCTCCTGCCAGTCCTTCTGTCGGCAGATGAACACGGGGATGCAGTTGATGAACCCGCACCCGGCCTGCAGGACCTGCTCCACGTACCACTTGGTGGCCATCTCCGAGCCGACGGGCAGGTAATTGATGACAACATCAGTCTTGGTTTCCTTAAGGATTTTCACGATATTGGCGGTGGGGGGTGGCGCCGGCTGGATAATCTTGGAGAGGTATTTGCCCAGCCCGTCAAAGGTCATGCCGCGGTGGACGGTAACGCCCGTCTTCGGCACGTCGCAGAATTTGAAAGTATTGTTGGGCCAGGTGTAGATTGCCTCAGCCAGGTCTTTGCCCACCTTGTTCTTATCGATGTCAATGGCCGCCACGAAGTTGATATCCCGCACGTGGTAGCCGCCCAGGTTGACGTGCATAAGTCCGGGCACGAACTGGCTTTCATTGGCGTTCTGATAGTATGTGATACCCTGCACCAGCGAAGAGGCGCAGTTGCCCACACCGATAATTGCCACGTTGATTTTCCCCATGAAAGATTACCTCCTTTAGTAGAACGACCCCTGGTGAGATGCCGTTTGCCACCGTCATTGCGAAGAATCAACGACGAAGCCGGGGTGACGAGGCAATCGCCGGCTGGGCGATTTTCCTCACCTGCCTCATGACCTTAGCCGGACCCAGGGTGACAAAACCCGGAGTTTACCCCATCCCCGGCGCACTTGCTCTTAATGCCTTTATAAAGAATAACAGGCGTCAAGCCTAACGTATATTCGTATCACATGGGGCAGGCAGTGTCAAGCGAGCCAAAGACCTTTTCCGGGTGCCAGAGTCCGCTTGCCTCATCGTACTTAAGTACAGCCAGCAGGTTGCCGCACTGATTGTAGGCGCGGCCCAGTTTTGCCTCCGCAGGCACGCCATCCATGGCCACGGTCTTTCCGCTACGTATTGCCTTCTCCGTCTCTTCGTTTACCACTGCCCCGGGCAGACTTGTGAGCACGCTGTCCAGCGGATACAGCAGTTCCTGCCAGTAACCGGTGCGGAATGCCTCTTCCGCATCTTCCGGGGTTACAGCGTCGGCGATATCAAAGATGCCGCAGCGGAGTCTGACCAGGTTTTTCAAATAAGCGCCACAGCCCAGCGCCTGCCCCAAGTCATGGGCAATGGAGCGGACGTAAGTGCCCTTGCCGCAGTCTATCTCCAGTGTAAACACAGGCGGTTGCCAGTCCGTCAGTTCAATCCGGTCGATGCGCGCGCGGCGCTTCTTTGGCGCCACTGCCATGCCCGCCCGCGCCAGTTTGTACAGGGGCGTGCCGTGTTCTTTCAACGCGCTGTAAGCCGGGGGCGTCTGCTCTATTTGCCCGCGGAATGGTCCGAGCGCCGACTTTACCTGCTCGCGGGTGATATGCCCGGCATCTGTCTTTGTCAGCACTTTCCCCTCGGCGTCGTAGGTATCCGTGGTGACGCCCAGCTCGATTTCAGCGCGGTAAGTTTTGCCGGTATCCATCATGTACTCTACCAGCCGTGTTGCCTGGCCGATACAAACCGGCAGGACACCGCTGGCCATGGGGTCGAGTGTGCCCGCGTGCCCCACGCGTCTTTCCCCGGTGAGGCGGCGCACCTGGGCAACGATACTGAAAGAAGTCCTGCCGCGCGGTTTATTGACGTTCAGGATGCCGTCTGTCCCGGGGTAGCGGCAACACGTCATGGGGCGCTGTTCTCCTCTTCGCTGATGCGGTCGATAAGGCGCAGGACGCGGTCGGCTTTTTCGATTGTTTCGTCGAGGCGGAAGCTCAGTTCCGGTATGCGGCGTGATTTCATGCGGTCTCCCAGTTCGTGACGGATGTACCCGGAAGCGGAGATGAGGGCTCCAATCGTCGCGCGCTTTTCTTCTTCAGTGCCCAGACGGCTGATGTGGACCTTCGCATATTTAAGGTCGGAGGAAACCTCCACGTTGGTCACGGAAACAAACGTACCCAGCCTGGGGTCTTTCACGTAGCGTTGTATCAGGTCGCTGATTTCCTGGCGCAGGAGGCTGTTCAGCCGTTCGATGCGGTATGTCATTACTCGCCTCGTTAGCCGGATTTTTCGATGTGGAAGAACTCCAGCGTATCGCCGGCTAGGAAGTCACCGAAGCCCTGCACAGCCACGCCGCATTCGTATCCGGCGGCTACCTCGCGCACATCTTCCTTGAACCGGCGCAGGCTGATCACGGTTGATACGTGGAGTTTCTTGCCGCCGCGCAGGACGCGGACACCGCCGCCCCTGACGGCTTTGCCCTCGGTGATATAGACACCGGCCGCCTTTTCCTTCTTGCCCGCGGGGAATATCGCCCGCACTTCAGCGTGGCCATCGATGACCTCAACTTCCGTCGGGGCGAGCATGCCTTTCAGCGCTTTGCCCACGTCCTCGATCAGGTTGTAGATAATGTCGTAGACGCGGATGCTGACGTCATCGCGCTCCGCGAGCCGTTTTGCGCCCGGCTCAATGCCTGTGCTGAACCCGATGATGACGACCTTTGAGGCGAGCGCCAGCATGACATCGCTTTCGGTGACGTTGCCGGTGCCGCTGTGGATAATTCTGACCTTGATTTCATCCGTCGAGAGCTTCTCCAGCGAGTTCCGGATAGGCTCGATACTGCCCTGCACGTCTGTTTTCAGGATTATGCCGAGTTCCTTGACCTTGCCGGCAGTCATCTGCTCGTAGATGTTGCTGAGGCTGACGGCTTTTTGCGCGGCGTCTTCCCGCGCGGCTTCGGCGCGGCGCTTTTCAACAACTGCCTGCGCCGCCTTTTCGTCAGCGGCCACGCGCATCAGGTCGCCCACTTCGGGCACGGTGTCCAGTCCCAGCACTTCCACGGGGGTAGCCGGCGGCGCGCGCTTGACCCTTTTGCCGGCATTGTTAAACATCGCCTTGACCTTGCCCCAGTTATTGCCCACCACCATTACGTCGCCCTCTTTCAATGTGCCGGCGCTTACCAGCACGGTGAAGAGAGCGCCGCGGGTCCGGTCCATCTTGGCTTCAATAATCGTGCCTTCGGCGGGGCGGGTGGGGTCTGCTTTCAGGTTCTCCATTTCAGCCACGAGCATGATATTTTCCAGGAGTTCACTGATGCCCCGCTTTTCCCTGGCGGAGACGGGTACGGCAATGACATCGCCGCCCCACTCCTCCACCACCAGACCGGCCTCGGTGAGCTGTTGTTTGACGCGGTCGGGGTTTGCCCCGGGCTTATCGATTTTATTAATGGCGACAATAATGGGTACACCGGCGGCACGGGCATGGTCAATTGCCTCAAGGGTCTGCGGCATGACGCCGTCATCGGCGGCGACGACCAGCACCGTAATATCAGTAACCTGGGCGCCGCGGGCGCGCATGGCTGTGAACGCCTCGTGACCCGGGGTGTCCAGGAAGGTCACTTTCTGACCCTTGACCTCCACCTGGTAAGCGCCGATATGCTGTGTAATGCCCCCGGCTTCAGTATCCACCACATTAGTCTGGCGGATGGCGTCTAGTAATTTGGTCTTGCCGTGGTCGACATGACCCATGATGGTGACCACCGGCGGACGTGATTGCAGGCCGGTCTGTTCTGCCTGGGCGAGTTTCTGCTGTTTTTTTAGCTCGGCGGTTTTTGCAACGGGGCGGTGCCTTAATTTGGTCTCCACCCCTAACCCGGAAGCCACGGCCGAAGCCGTTTTGAAATCAATTACCTGGTTGATATTGGCCATGACGCCGGCGCGCATTAACTGCTTGATGGCGTCTATGGGAGTGACCTTGAGAGTGTCCGCGAGCTGGCGCACAGTGATAGTAGGCGGCAGTTCTACCTGGCGTGCCTTCTGTGGTGGCGGCACTTCAGCCTTTTCGGCTGTTGTCCTGACAGTTTCGTTTTTCTCTGAGCTGACCACCGGATGACTCCCTCTTTATTGGAGCCTGGACCCGTAATTTTCCAGTCTCTCCCGGTCCTCCCGGGTAAGTGCGGCGCGCAGGACACTTTCCAGGCGGTTGCCCTTCATTCCCTGCTCCCAGCACCGTTTGGTGCGGCACAGGTAAGCGCCGCGGCCCGCCGTTTTCCCTTTTTCATCCACCACCACGCCGGCGCCTGCCGTCCTGACAATGCGCACCAGTTCACGCTTGGATTTTACCTGCCGGCAACCAATGCAGGTGCGTTCCGGGATGTGCCTGGCGGCCGGACTAGAACTGGTCTTCATCGCTGGCGATTTCTATTTCTTGGCGACGCCCTTTTCTCACTCGCGGTACTTCGCCTTCTCGTTCCTTGACGGGCTTCTTTTTCTTCTTGCCTTCACCGCGGCCTGCCCCGAGAATATCTTCGGCAAATCTCAACTCTCTCTTACCGGCAGGCGCGGCGGCCGGTTCGAAGGCGACAGTCTGGACTTCCGGTGCTTCCGCCTCGGCCGGCTCTTCACCAACTTCTTCAGTCGGAGCTTCCTCCTCCGCCTCTACCGCTCTTGGTTCTTCCTTAACAGCTACGGCGGCGACCGCTT
>Ga0315284_10005332_pt1 | contig 18237 bp, 15 predicted proteins | sample YL17G09_16_MG_FD_203696 | JGI IMG/M metagenome (GOLD analysis project Ga0315284, IMG submission 203696) | Sediment microbial communities from Yellowstone Lake, YNP, Wyoming, USA - YL17G09_16 | ecosystem: Environmental > Aquatic > Freshwater > Lake > Sediment | place: USA: Wyoming | collected...
ACAAAGGCGATAATTCCGGTGCACTACGCGGGTCTTCCTTGTGATATGGCAGCACTTAGAGAAATAGCAAACCGGTATAATGTACGTATAGTGGAAGATGCGGCACATGCCTTAGGTGCTGAGTATAGGTTAGACAATAAATGGTATAAAGTTGGTGAATGTGCTCACTCAGACATGGCTACCTTTAGTTTTCATCCAGTAAAGCACATCACCACAGGGGAAGGAGGGATGATTCTACTTAATGATAAAGTATTAGAAGAAAAGACCCGCCGGATAAGGATGCACGGGGTTAGCCTGGATATAAGGAAGAGATTGGATAAAGAATCTATCTGGCTGTACGAAATGGTGGACTTAGGATATAATTACCGAATTAGTGATTTTCAATGTGCACTAGGGATCTCACAGCTAAAAAAATTAAACAGATTTTTAAAAAGAAGAGTAGAAATTGCCGAACGCTACTATTCTGCTTTTCAAGAGGTAGAGGAACTTTCACTCCCTAATCCTTCATCTTCATTAGCAGCTGTAAACAAACATGCATGGCATCTCTATGTGATCCAATTACAATTAGACAAGCTTAAAGGAACCCGTGAAAATATCTATTTTGCACTGAGGGCGGAAAACATCTGGCCCCAAGTACACTATATTCCTGTCCATTTACATCCCTATTACCAGAAGAGATTAGGATACAAAAAAGGTGATTTTCCTGTTGCAGAGTCATTTTATGAACGGATACTTTCACTTCCTCTCTATCCCAAAATGAGTGATGAGGATGTAGACGATGTGGTTGAGGGTGTTACAAAGGTAATTAACTACTATCGCAAGCGATAATTTTTGATGAAAATTGTAGCAATTATTCAAGCAAGGATGGGTTCAACTAGATTTCCAGGAAAAGTGCTTGAGACTATTTGTGGCAAAGCAATGATCACTCATGTAATCGAAAGGACTAAAGAAGCTAAAAGCATTAGTCAGATAATCGTTGCAACAACATCCTCTGAAAAAGATGATAGGCTAGTGAGAGAAGTTGAACAGATTGAGGTGATTAGTGTCTTTCGAGGAAATGAAGAGGATGTGCTTGAACGCTACTATAGAGCTGCGCAACAAAATGGGGCAGAGGTGATTGTAAGGATAACCTCTGATTGTCCTCTGATTGATCCGGCAATTATGGATAGGATGATAGAGGTATATGTAAAAAGAATTACAGAACGTACCCCAGTTGATTATCTAAGTAATACCTTGGTGAGGACATTCCCACGAGGTCTGGATGTTGAGGTATTTTCATTAAATGCGCTGGAGAGGGCGTTTCATGAGGCAAAAAAATATTATCAACGGGAACATGTTACCCCCTATATATGGCGGCATCCGAGGAAGTTTACACTGGAGTGTTTTAAGAATAATGAAGATCTCTCATTTCATCGTTGGACGGTGGATGAGAAAGAGGATTTACAATTAATTAGGGAGATATATCGGGAACTTTATGGTGAAGGTCGATGTTTCCATTTCAAGGAGGTTATTGATCTTTTTACACGGCGTCCCCATTTGTGTGAAATCAATGCCCATATTACCCAAAAGGAGTTAGTGCATTGATGAAGCAAGAAATTATTTTTCGATGCGATGGTTCTGCTGAGATTGGTCTGGGGCACGTAATGCGCTGTCTCTCATTGGCAGATGGATTAAAGAGGGAAGGTTTTACAACAATAACCTTTGTAAGTAAGGATTATGAGAGGAAAATCCTTGATAAGATTAGAGGTCATCATTTTCAGCTAGAGATTATATCTCCTATGGCGGATCTCGATCAAGATTTAGCACACCTGTTAGCAAAATTTAGGATGAGTAGCGGAACTATAGTGATTACCGATTCTTATAAAATTGATGCACACTATATAGAGGAACTCAAAAATAGCGGTGCCTTAGTGATAAGTATTGATGATCTGGCGGAGATTCACTTTGCGTCAGATGTGGTAGTGAATCAGAATATATACGCTTTTGAAATGGAGTATTCGGTAGCGCCTTATACCACATTACTGTTGGGACCTCAGTATGCGCTTTTGCAAAAGGAATGTATTGACAAGCGTGAGGTAAAACACTTAAAAAAAAAGAACGGATACTCTCTTTTAGTAACTATGGGTGGAAGTGACCCGGCGAATCAGACGCAAAACGTAGTAGATGCATTAAATGGGCTTGATGAAAAAATAAGGAATAAGGTGGTCGTTCATGTGCTGGTGGGATCAGGGTATCTCTCCCAGCAAGTGTGTTTCCTAGCATCTCATGAAAAGAATATCCCACTGGAGATACACTATGATCCAGCAAATCTCTATCAACTCATGGCTCAGGCAGATGTAGCAGTGAGTGCGGGGGGAAGCACCTGCTATGAATTGGCTTATTTGGGAGTTCCTACGCTCATTATAAGTCAGGCTGATAATCAAAAGAAGATAGCTGAGAAAATGGATGAAGAGGGGGTATCTATATGTCTTGGTTACTGTGATAGTGTAGAGGGGGAAGAGATAAAAAATGCAGTGATAGCACTTATAACGGATGAAGAAAAGAGGGAAAGAATGAGTAAACGAGGACAAAAATTAATTGATGGTCAGGGGGTTAAAAGAGTAGTAAAGGAAATTAAGACATTAATTCAGAATAGTTAGGAAAGCGTAGGACCATTGACTAGCAAAGGTGAGTCAAATGAAGAAGATTACAATTGGTAATCGCGTGGTGGGTGAAGACGAACCGTGCTTTATTATTGCAGAAGCAGGGAGTAATCATAACCGTGATTTTACCCAGGCGCTGAAATTAATCGATGTAGCGCAAGAAGCAGGTGCAGATGCGGTTAAGTTTCAAACCTATTCAGCAGAAGCCCTTTATTCTAAAAAGACGCCCAAGATGAGTTATCTTAAGAAGAAAGGGTTAAGTGGTGAACAAGAGAGTGTGTGGGAATTATTAAAGCGCATCGAGATTCCACGTGAATGGCACAAAGATCTTGCTCAGTATTGTAGAGAAAAGGGAATTATATTTCTCTCAACCCCATTTGATTTCAAGGCAGTTGATGAACTCGATGAGGTGAAAATACCTGCTTTTAAGATTGCATCTTTTGAAATCACTCATCTTCCTTTGCTCCGCTATACTGCCCGTAAAATGAAACCAATCATACTGTCTACCGGAATGGCAGATCTCTCTGATATTGAGAGAGCACTCAATGTCATTTACACGGAAGGAAACTATGAGGTTATTCTTTTGCATTGTGCTATCAACTATCCTCCCTCCTATAAGGATGTTCACCTTAGAGCTATGGACACTATGCGACAGGCGTTCCAGTTACCAGTAGGGTTTTCTGATCATACCATGGAGTTTACTGCTGATATTGCAGCGGTAGCGTTAGGTGCCTGTGTGATTGAAAAGCACTATACCTTAGATCGGAAACTTCCTGGTCCCGATCACCCCTTTGCCTTGGAACCAGATAAGTTAACACACATGGTGAAGGCGATAAGGGATACTGAAGATGCATTAGGCTCTCCTATTAAAAAGCACACCGAAGCAGAGGAGGAAATGTATAGGCTGGGAAGAAGGAGTCTAATAGCAGCATGTAATATACCCAAGGGGACTACCCTTACCGAAACGATGATTGCGGTAAAGAGACCTGGATATGGAATCGCAACTGAAATGATGGACGTGTTAGTGGGGAGGATGGCAAAGGTAGACATCGAAGAGGATGATATTTTAACCTGGGAGATGTTTTAGATGAGGATTGTGTATCTGGGAAACAATCTCACTGGCCTAAATGTGTTGAAATGGCTGGTTAAACAGAATGAGTCAATTGTTGGCTTAGCTGTGCACCCTGACGAGAGGGCAAAGTACAAGGGTGAAATGATAGCAACCTCAGGGTTAGAGAGCACACAGATTTTTGATGGGAGTCGCATCAACCGGCCAGAGACGGTGACACAGATAAGAACCTTCCAGCCAGATATTATCCTTAGCGTGTTCTTTGGTTATAGATTGGGCAGTGAGGTTTTGAACATACCTCCTCGGGGATGTATTAACCTCCATCCTGCATACCTTCCCTTTAATAGAGGTGTCTACCCTAATGTATGGGCTATTATTGATGGAACTCCCGCGGGTGTTACCCTACACTATATGGATGAGGGCTTTGATACCGGTGATATCATTGCGCAAAAAAGGGTTTCTGTGTATTTTCATGATACCGGAGAAAGTTTATACCATAGGCTAGAGCACGCCTGTGTTGAGCTCTTTAAGGAGACATGGCCTGAGATTAAGAGTGGTAAGAACCTGAGGATGCAACAAGCTTCAGCAGGTATTTACCACAGCAAAGGGGATATCGCTTTGATCGATAACATTGACCTTGAAAAAAAATACCAGGCCAAAGAGCTCATCAATATTCTCAGGGCTAGAACTTTCTATCCTTATAGAGGTGCATTTGTTGAGGTAGGAGGTAAGAAAATATTTTTACGCTTGGAGCTGAAAGAAGAAGCCCAGGAATAGCAACTTCATTTTTTAAGCAATGACATAAAAGTATGGTTATTAATTGTATTTCCAAAAAAACTCCTCGCAAGATACTCATCATTTTTTTTGAGCCGGAACTCTGTCCTGAAATTAAAAAAGCAATTGAAAGGTTAGCATTAAAAGGAGAATATACATGGCAGATACTTGCAGTTGGGTATCCCCCTTATATAAGGCTGTGCGAGAAGGGAGTGACTATTAGACACTATGACAGCTATTTTGTTGAAGAAGAGCACTGTGCGGATTATAGTCAAGCTATTGGAGTTGCCACAGACTGGTTTCTTAATGCTCAGGGAAATGATGTAACAATTTATGGTGGAGTTTCCATAGGTGTTATCCTACAAGGATGGATGATTAATTTTTATAATGATTTCTTGAGTAATGTGAGGACTGTGGATAGGGTTTTAAAAGAGGAGAAGCCTGATGAGGTGTGGCTGTACAGTTCAAGATCGGGAAAAGAATGGGAAGACGTTGATGACCCTAGGTTTTTTATAGCGATATTTTATGCTTTAGCGAAGCACTACAACATAATTTGCAAAGAAAAAACGGTATATGCGAAGAAGAGAAAAGTACACCTAAAAAATGCATCAAAATCCTTTTTGCAGAAATGCAAATCACTTGCTTATTCACTAGTAGTGAGCAAAATACTTTTTGTTATAAAGTATTATCTAGTACTGAAGGGGAAAAGGAGTCCGATCAATATTTTGATTCCTTCTCCCCAAGCCCTTAACTATATAGGGACAAAGGTTCTCGAAAGCCTTTTACATGATAAACAAAAAAACGTGTACGTATGGCGAGGAGAAACTACCAAACAGAGAAATAACTTGTTCGATATATCGCCATTGTGTTTTTTTAGACGAGAGCAAACCAGAAAACAAGTCCTAGCGAGATCGCATGAACAGTTTAGAAATTTCACTGAGCTAACTGATATTGTGGAATTTAAAAGCACTAGGAATCTTCTTAAACAAGTTTATGAGAAGCAAATTGAATCTTGCATGAGAGATATCATTTATGAGACAGAACAACTCGAACTTTGGTTTAGCAGAATGAAATTTCACCTGGTGTTTTCGCATACAGATACTGCGATAAAAGAACGAACAGTAATAAGTGTTGCTAATAGACATAAAGTTCCGTCAATCATACTACAACATGGAATTGCTGGTCACTACTGGGGGTTTTTTCCATTTATTGCCACAAGATTTACTGCTTGGGGAGAGATTACGAGGAAGTGGTTTGAGAGAAATGGAATGAGCAAGGAGAGGGTGTGTATAACCGGAGCAGCTAACTTTGATTCCTATGTCGGGCAAGCAAGAGAAAACCAAGAGAAAAAGAACGTAGAGTGGTGCGGCATGAGTAACTATCTATTATATGTCACAGTACGTGGTACAATAATCCCCACTGGGTTTAAGAACACCGAACAGGATAATGTACGCTTATTAGATATTATACTTAACACCGTGGAAACAATGCCTGAAAAGATGTTAGTGATAAAGGTAAAGCCCGGAGATCCTCAAACTCGGTTTTATAAATCAGAGATGGAAAGGAGAAAGCTGAGAAACGTGTGTGTAGTAGATAGGACAGATAATAGAAATTTACTTAACGCCTGTGCGCTGCTTATCACTACCTATTCTACTATGGCGATTGAGGCACTGATCTTTGAAAAGCCTGTAATTCAGCTGAGATTTGTAAATAAAAAAAGATTGATGAAAGCACTTGCGCGACAGGGCATTCTCTGTGATGAAGATGTGATACCGCTTGCCACCTATGGCGCGGCTTTAGGGGTTGATTATCCAGAAGAGTTAAAAGAAGCTATCACAAAGATTAGTAAGGATGAAGAAGTAAGAAAATTACTCATCGAGAGAGGGAAGGTATTTTTAGAAAAGTATGGGTATGTTAGAGATGGGAAAGCAACTGAGCGAATGATTGAGTGTATAGAGACAATGCTGGAACATACAGCTTAACCCAAATAGGTTTGGATTGTCATTTCATGTCACTAGCCCAACGTTTCACTTCAAGTCTTATCTGGAATTCAATTGGTAAAGCCATTTTCTATTGTAGTGGCATTGCCACTTCAATTATTATTGCGAGGGGGCTGGGTAAGGTTGATCTGGGGATTTATGCTACCTTGATTACTATACCTGCGATGCTCCGTCTCTTTTCTTCCTTAGGTTTTGAGACAATATTTAATCTAAAACTTCCCATATATTCATTAGCACCCAATGGCAGGGACAAAATGCGCTATCTCATTCAGCGTCTGATTGGGCTTAGATTATTCATTACAATTATAATTTTAGGCAGTCTTTATATGTGCTTTCCCCTTATCGGTAAGTTCCTTAAGAAGCCAGAGTTAATACAATACTTTCTTCCCCTCGCACTCTATTTTGTGGCGTTAACAACGCTTTCTCTCATTTCTATGATTTTTCTGGCATTGCTGAGAATGAAAGTGGCGTCAATAGTTGATGGATTCAACCAGATGTTATATTTAGGAGGGATTCTCATCCTGGTGTGGTTTCTGAGATTAGGAATAGATGGGGTGCTTTATGCATTTGTGATATCGACTATAACTACAATCTGTGTGTATATGGTTCTGGGCAAAGAATATGTATGGGGCAAGACAACTTCTATTGAGGGTGAACGTCGAGAACTTGTCGAAATAGGGGCAACGGCACTGGCGAGCAGTATGATCGCTTTTGGTTTAGGTGCACAGATTGATATTCTTTTATTAAATTATTTTGGTGTGGGAAGTGAAGAGGTGGGATTTTACCATCTGGGATACAATCTCGCTATTATGTTAGGACTCTTTGCACAGGGCATCGGTGGCATTGCGCAATCGGTATTTTCTGAAGCATATATGCGTGAGGGTGACACGGGATTGGGAATATCCTGGACTATGATTACCAAGGTATTTATTGTGATGGCACTTCCGGTGTACATGTTTTCGCTGGTGCATGCCCACGCCATTTTTAAAATCTTTTATGGGGTTGAGTACCTAGGGACCTCGGGGATCCTGCAGCTCTTTATTATCTCAACTGCGCTTCGCATTATCATTGGGTCAAGCTTTTGTATGCCTGCCTTCTACCTCCTCCAGCAGAAGAAAAAGGGTGTCACCGTGCAAATTGCAGGAGGAGTGATGAATGTGGTGTTGGATGTACTACTCATTCCTCGCTATGGGGTATGGGGTGCCGTGGGAGCAACCTCTTTCTCCCTGGTGATGACCGGAGTTGGACAGATGGTGCTTCTTTCACGCACTATCGACATTACTCCACCCCTTCTCTTTGCAGGGAAAATCCTGATCGCGTGTGCCATTGCCTTAGCTCCCACTTTCCTGTTCGAGCCCTCAACGCTCTACCGTTTACTTATCTCGGGGCTTGCGTACGGGATAGTATGTATAATTGCCATGAGTGTATTAAAGCCGCTCGGTGAACAGGAAAAAGAGATGGTCAAAGCCGTCAACTCCCAGTTTGCTGCGGTGGTAAGGTATTTTTAACACTATCTGAAAACATAGATGAGGAGTAGGAGATCCTAATACAGATGCTCAAAACGATGATAAAAAGGATTCCAGGATCGGAGGAGCTCTACTATTTAGTGTCTACTCTCCCCCATCGATTTGATCCTCGGCAGGTGCCCTCTCTTCCACTATCGGTTATGATTGAATTGAATAACACCTGCAATCTTCATTGCCAGATGTGTGGAACCACCTCAGCCCGCAGAAAAAAAGGGATGATGGATTTTAATGAGTATCACCACCTTATCCAGGAAATAGGTACTCTGGGGATCCGCAACATAACCCTCTATACCCATGGTGAACCTCTGCTCTATCCCCATCTTCCTCAGGCAATCGGTCTGGCTAAGGCTCAAGGGATAACGGTATCGATCAGTACCAATGGCAATCTGCTCAGTGAGACACTGGGCAGTGAACTCCTTGATGCCGGTTTGGATGTGCTGCGGTATTCCATAGAGGGTGCATCCAAGTCCTCATATGAGAGGATCCGCCGGGGAGGCAATTTTGACCGTCTTCTTGTTCATATGCAGCAGTTCAAACGCCTCAGAGATCAGCGTAGAGCAAAAACTGCAATTCACCTTAATACCATTGTGATGGCTGAGACCGAACCAGAATTAAAGGAGTTTATTCAGCTCTATTCACCGCTGGTTGATAGCATGCATTTCAGTGTATTATCAAATCAGGCTGGTTCCTATACCCTTTTCGAGCAGAGTGCGACAACCTCTTTTTCGCACCGTAAAAAGTTTCCCTGCGGTCTTCTCTGGAAAACCTTTATTGTGAACTGGGATTTAACCATAACCGCCTGCTGTGTTGATTTTCATGGAGAACTGCTGGTGGGAGATCTGCGCACCAGTGCGCTCAAGGAAATCTGGTTAGGGGAAACCTATCAGCGGTTTCGCGATCTTCACCGTGAGGGTCTCTACGGAAGGATGCCTCTTTGCGGGGCCTGCAATAAGAATGTGCTCTCCAAATTTAGTCGCTTTCGCTTTGATCGAAAAATTCATAGGAACTATCGGGGATACTTCAGGTTCTCTTCGGCGCCTTGGCAAGGGAATGTACCTTCGTTTCCCACCCGGAGTGATCAGGAAGAAACCTATGTCACGAAGGGTGAGTGATACACCATGGATACCATTGAACAGCTTCGCATCAAGTGCCGTAAAGAGATGACCCCTGAGCAGAGAAAGGAGAGACCCTGGTTTACTGAAGAGGTGACGAGACGTCTCTCTATCTATCTCTCCTGGGCGTGTATACGGCTTGGGATGAGTGCCAATCAAGTTTCATTGCTGGTGGTTATCCTGGGGATACTTGCAGGGGGAGCATGTAGTGGGGGACACTTTCTGCTGGGGGTGCTCCTTCTCCAGAGCTGGTACCTGATTGATGCAGTTGATGGTGAGATTGCTCGATACCATGGAGTAAATGACCTGACCGGCGATTACACAGATAAGCTGATGCACTATGTGATTGAGGCGTGGGTATTTTATGCGCTGGGCAGCGGGCTCGCCGAGCGATTTGAGGTAGTCTGGATTCACTCGCTCGGGCTCTGGGTAGCGTTCTTTTTTACTCTGTTGAAACTGCTCTATGACTTGAAATATAAGTGTCTGGTGCTCCATGCCCAGAGTGTTCTCGGAGAGGTTGCCTTTCGTAAGCAGGACGTAACGCAGCTCCTTTCACCACGCCATCATTGGCTGCAGAGATCGCTCAAAACCTATAGTCTCTACCCTAATGTAATGAATATCCTCACTGGTGCAGCTCTCCTCGATGTGGCGGGAGAGAGAGTGTATGGGGTACAGTTTCCTTGGTCATGCCTTGTGGTGGTGCTGTTGAGCTATGCACTCTTTTATCCTGCTGCCTGCCTCAAAGGGGTGTATGGTATTATTCGGGAGAGGGGCATTGATAGAGAGTGCGAAGAGATGCTAATCTTTAAAAACTCATAGTGGTGGTAGTATAAGGGATGTACTATTTCACAAGACGGGGGTTACGGTGTGTGGTATAGTGGGGTTTACCGGGGGAAAACGGCCCTCTTTGCTGAGGCAGATGTGTCGTGCCCTGATTCACCGTGGGCCTGATGATGAGGGATATTTTGAAGATGATATGATTTCCTTCGGCATGCGGAGATTGGCCATCGTTGATATTGAGAGCGGTACGCAGCCTCTCAGCAATGAGACGGAGGAGATCTGGACGGTGTGTAACGGTGAGATTTACAACCATCGCACCTTACGCCAGCACCTCACTGAGTTAGGGCATCATTTCACCACCGATCACTCTGATACAGAGGTCATTGTCCACCTCTATGAAGAGTATGGGGAATGCTGGCCGAGTAAGGTGAATGGCATGTTTGGCATTGCCCTGTGGGATACGCGCGAGAAAAAACTTTTACTCTATCGTGATCGTATTGGAAAAAAACCTCTGTACTATGCGCTCACTGATCAGCAACTGATTTTTGGTTCGGAGATTAAGGCGCTTTTGAAGCACCCTGACCTCTCCTCTCATCTCGATTTTCAAGCACTCTATCACTACTTTGGCATGAAACATATCAGTGCTCCCCATACCGCATATACCAGCATCAAACAGCTCCTGCCGGGACAGATGCTGATCTGGCAGGAAGGAGAAGTGCAGTTCACCACCTACTGGCTGGTGGATTTCAGTACTACCGTAACTGATATCACCGAAGAGGAGGCGGCTCACCACCTTTTGAGGCTTTTTGAAGATGCGGTGATCCTCCGGATGCAGTGTGATGTCCCCTACGGAGCGTATCTCTCGGGAGGAGTTGATTCCAGTGCGGTAGTGGCAATGATGAGCAGGCATCAATCAAAACCAGTGAAGACTTTCTGCCTCGGCTATGAAGATATTCCCGAGGGGCAATTTTGGGGTAAAGCCCAGGACCTTGCCTATGCCCGTGAAATCTCACGCATGCTCGGTACCGAGCACCATGAGTATATTATCAATGAGAAGCAGTTTGCAGAGCACATGCCCGAGGTACTCAATGCCTTTGATGAACCCTTTTCCGGAACTGTTTCCACCCTTTTTCTCTCTATTCTTATTCATCAGCATGTCAAAGTGGCCCTCTCGGGTGACGGGGCTGATGAGCTTTTTGGCAGTTATCTTGCGCATCGGCTTGCCTTTCCCATAGAGTACTACCTGCGCCTACCTGCGAATAAAAAAGAGCACTGGCAGGAGCTGACAGAAGATGACAAAAAATCACTCTACCCTTTTGATACTCTTGAGCAATTCCATTTCCTCACCTCCATTGCCTCTCCCGAGATCAGCAGCTGGCGTAATCAGCTCTGCGTGTTTAGCGAGGGTGAGCGGGGCGCACTTCTCTCACCACAATTTCTTCACCTCACCGGGTATCCTGCACTGAAGAATATTTACCGCACGCTGGAACAGGGACTCACCGCACACGACATGCTCAACAAATCGCTCGAAATTGATCAGAAGGAATTACTACCTAATCAGGTGCTTCCTTTTGTAGATCGGCTCTCCATGGCCTACTCAATAGAGGTGAGAGCACCCTACCTCGACTACCGCATTATCGAGTTTGCCAATACCCTCCCCGGTTCGTTTAAAATAAAAAATGGTATGGTGAAGTACCTTCATAAGAAGGCAATGGAGGAGGTGCTGCCTCAGGCATTCACCCGGCGGTCTAAAGAAGGATTCGTGCAACCTATCTATTCTTGGATGCAGGGTGGTTTACAGCAGTGGACCTTGGGAATGCTTGACTCGCTTCCGTTCGATCTTTTTAATAGAGAGTATGTAGGTACACTCAAAGAGAGGTTACACTCGGGAGATGAGAGTGTCAATGCCAAGGTATGGAACCTGGTGTGTTTTAGTGTGTGGTTTAATGAGGTAAGGTGAGGAAGAGAGCACGATGAGTTATCAGAGCGATGTTGCCAGGGCTGATCGGATTACCGAAGCGATTGACTTTCCTGAGGTTATTTTAATTGACAACTGTAATAGCTGCAATCTAAGATGTTCCATGTGTGATCACCAAAACATCCGGAAGTACCGGAAGCTTCAGCTGATGGATATGGGTGTGTACAGAAAAATTATTGATGAGATTGCACTAGAAAAGCCCCATGCACGGGTGTGGGGAATTTTTTTTGGGGAGCCTTTTTTATGTCGGGATATCGCTGAGCGAATACACTACGCCAAGGTACAAGGCCTTACCGATGTGGTATTAAACTCCAACGGTACGCTCTTGACTGCGGAAAAGGCCCGGGCAGTGATCAATGCGGGACTGGATGCGCTCTATGTGGGTATTGATGCCGCAACCCAGGAGGTATATGAAAAAATAAGGGTAGGAGGGGACTTTCATACCGCAGTGAAGAATGTCCTCCAGTATCAGGACCTGCTTGCGCGCTACGGAAAGCCGCACCAGCAACTTTTTGTACAGTATGTGGTCAGTGACCTGAATGCACATGAGGTAGAGCGTTTTAAGCTTTTCTGGGCACAGGAGAAGGTTCAGGTAAAGATTCGTCCTAAAGTGAGCTGGGCAGGTCTGGTTGATGCTCGCAATCTCCAGGATAATCAAAAGGTAGCACGCACACCATGCTACTGGCTGATGAGGAACATTACTATATGTGCTCATGGAGAGGTTGCGTTGTGCGCAGTGGATGTGCATTGCCGGATGAAGTGCGGAAATGTGATCGATCACACTATTAAAGAAATTTGGCAGGGAAAGTTGCGAGACTACCGGAGGATGCACCAGGAAAAGCGGTTTGCGCAACTCCCGGCAATGTGCAGGAAATGTTCAGATTGGCAGTCTGCCTACGCTGAATTTGTGTATTGCTGATTATGGAAATACCTAAACGTACTCCACCAAAGGTAGCACTTGTTCCTTTTTGCCGGCGCCATGTTACCGCTACCGTTACCTGGGTAAATAGGAGAGAGATGATTAACCTCATTGATCGTGCTCCCACACCGGTCACGCGTAGAGGGTGCTATCGGTGGTATGATGACATTCGCAGGGATCGCACCAGAGTACAGTTTGCCATAGAGCAGGGAAAGAAGGGCCTCCATATAGGCAACTGTGGCTTGTGTGATATCAGTGAGCGATCTAAGAAAGCCAAGTTATGGATCTATATCGGGGTTAAACGGTTATGGGATAAGGGTTTCGGACGTGAGGCGCTGGAGCAACTAATGAGCTTCGGATTTGAACAGTTGGGTTTAAATAGGATTTATCTCTATGTGGTAGAGGATAATAGCCGGGCAAAGAGGTTCTATAAAGCAGCCGGTTTTAAAAGAGAAGGACTGTTCCGGCAAGATACCTTTCTTGAGGGAAGGTTTAAAAATACCATCTATTATAGCATGCTCAAGAAGGAGTTTGAAAAAAGGAAGTACCATGGTACAGAAACGCAAAGGTGAGATGAGCCATTTACCCGCAGAGTTTAAGATTAAAGAAGGGGCAGAGAGGTTCCCATTGCTTATTGCCATAAGCGCTTCCAATATTTGTAATGCGCAGTGTTCCAACTGTGTGTATACCCAAAACCCTGAACTGCGTGCAGCTTATGGCAGCGAGCCCTTTATGAAACCTTTAATCTTTAACAAGATCGCCGATGAAGCGGGAGCATTCAAATCGCTCATCAGGGTATCAGGTACGGGAGAGCCCTTGCTCAATCCCGATCTGCTTGATGAAATAGAATACGCCAAAAAGGTTGGTGCGGGGATAGGGCTCATTACCAATGGTGCGTTGCTTGATGAAGAAAAAATTAGAAGAATTCTTGAAGCGGAAGTGGAGGCGATTGAGTATTCGGTGGATGCGATGGATGAAGCACATTACTCAATGCTCAGGAGGGGGCTTGATTTTAACAGGGTGAAAGCCAATGTGCTAAAAACCGTAGCATTGCGCAATACCATGGGCAAAAAAACCGCGGTGATGGTGAGCGTCGTGAACAGACCTGTCGAGGATGACTATGTCTCTCACACAGTAGCGTACTGGAGTGAACTGGTAGATAATGTGATCTCGCGGAAATTTTTAAGGTGGGGGCTTATTCAGGAAGAGAATAAAACAGAGGGGTACCTCAGCAAGACTGAGCGAGTTCCCTGTCCCTTTCCCTTTGAGCGGTTGAATATAGATACCTCAGGCAACATTCGCTTCTGTGGCTATGACGTGGCCTATGGTGAGAGTATGGGTAACGTACTTGAGCATACCATTGAGGAAGTCTGGACCGGCGAGAAATTCGAGCAGTGGCGTCAGTATCATCTCAGGAGAGCATTTGATAAGATTCCCATGTGCAGAGAGTGTACGGACTATCCCTATCGGTCCTGGAATTATAATTACTGGAATGTCCTCAAGGAAGCCGCACAGAAAAGGAAAAAGTAGCATTGGTGCATCGTGATGAGAAGGGTAGCAATCATCCAGCCCGGCTATCTTCCCTGGCTTGGCTTTTTTGAGCTCATGGCCTCAAGTGACATCTTGGTCATTTATGATGATGTTCAGTTTGATAAGCATGGATGGCGTAATCGAAATCGGATAAAGGCACCTACCGGGATACTGTGGCTTACCGTTCCTGTGTTGACCAAGGGTATGAATTTTCCTCTCAATAAGGATGTGGTGATAAAAGACGGACGGTGGAGGGCAAAACACCTCATGTCGATACAACAGCATTATCGTAAGGCTGCCTATTACCAGGAAATCTTTCCCCTCCTGGAGCGAGGGCTTACCCTTCCTGCCGAGAGGTTGATCGAGGTGAGTATGTTTTTTATATCGGAAATCGCCCGCTATTTAACTATTGGTACAGAAATCGTTCTCTCCTCTCACCTGCATATCGGGGGAGAGGGGAAAGCGGAGCGATTGATTAATATCTGTAAGCATTTTAATGCGACCCACTACTATAATGGTGCTGCGGGGAAAACCCTGTATCGCAAAGAGGAATTTTTAGCACACGACATCATTTTGGAATTTCAGGAGTATCAACATCCCAGCTACACACAGTTGTACGGAGAATTTATTCCTTATCTCTCGGTGATAGACCTCCTGTTCAATGAGGGGAAATCCTCCCGTGAGGTTATTGAGTCAGGAAGAAAGGTGACATGAACCTCAGAGGTACACCACCTTACAGTTTTTCTCTCTGGAGCTGGGGGTTGAATGAAGAATCATTAGTTGAAAAGTTTGTCACTACCTCGGTTGATCATTTATCCCAGGTGGCTGATGATTTTGAGATTATTCTCATTGATGACGGCAGTAGCGATCGCACCTGGCAGATTATGCAAGAGTGCGCAAAGAAATATCCCTACCTTAAGATCGTTCGACATGAGAAAAACCTGCAGCCGGGATGGTGCATGCACACCTGCCGCACCTACACTACTAAGCAGATCGTCTTCTGGAATACGGTGGATATGTTCTTTGATTCATCAAAGCTTCCTGAGTTTGTAAAATACTTGGATAGATACGATGTGGTCCAAGGGGTACGAACCGGAAGGAAGTCGAATACCTATAAGAGCTTTTACCGGAGGATGAATTCGATTATCAACTATCAGCTCATCAGATTTCTTTTTAAGGTGCCGCTGCAGGATTTTCAGAACGTGACGTTTTTGAGGTGGGATTTTTTAAAACACATCCATTTTGATTCACATAGTTCTTTTACCAATCCTGAGTGTGTGATCAGAGCCTACTATAGCGGTTTGAAGATTAAGGAAGTAGCGATGGAGCATAAGGATAGAGAATCGGGTAAGGCCAAGGGAGGAAGGCCATCCACCGTCCTTGCCGCAGTGGTTGATATACTTAAGTGCTGGTTTCTCTGGAGAGTGGTAGGGAAAATCACCATTACTGAAGGAGAGGTAATCCCTTGTGACCAGGAATAGACTCATTGCCACCGGGTGCAGGAGTGCGATAGGTGGTATACTCATCTACCTGATCATCACCCGATTTAGTGTAGGAGCTATTGTTCAGAATATTAGGCAGGTAGATACCACGTTGTTTCTCCAGGTAGCTGTGGCCTATGGCCTCGCAAATGTTTTTGTAGTAGTGCGCTGGTACTTAATAATGCGATCGATGGAAATGAAGATCCACTTCTTCACTGTAGTGAAGTCTTACCTGGTGGGTATTTTTTTTAATCTTTTTCTTCCTACTTCCATCGGCGGAGATGTGGTCAAAGCGTACTATATTAGCAGAAAGGTACCTACCAATAGAATGGAGAAGACCCTTTTTTCGGTATTTTTTGATCGCTACCTAGGCTTCCTGGTAATGCTGGGCGTTGGCAGTGGATGCTCGCTCTTTCTTGAGGCAGAGCTTGCCGGGGTCTCCTTATCCCCTCTGCTCTTCGCCCTGCTGCTGATTTTATTTACGGGGAGCGTGGTACTCGTTGTCTACGCAGAACGTATAGATCAGGTGGTGGAAAGGGTACATGTTATCAAAAAACGCTTTTCTCACTCATTTCAAAGGATCGCGATGATCGTAAATGTGACGACCTGGGATAAAAAGTTGTTGATGGGTATCCTCATCTGTGGAGTGGCTAATCTACTCATGCTTTGCTTCATGCACTATATCTTCATCGAGAGGATTGGAAAGGTGAGTGCTTTTTTACCACTCTTGGTATTTGTACCGGTAGTGATTGTGGTCACCATGGTGCCGATCAGTATTAATGGTATAGGGGTAAGGGAGCTTTCCTATGTCACCTTGTTTACTACCCTTAAGATTGATCCTTCTATTTCTATTGCCATGTCGTTATTCTTTTATAGTATTATGTTTCTTTTTTCTCTCCCGGGGGGTATCGTTTCTCTAGAGATGATTGCGAGTAAAAAGGAGCTCACGGTATGAGTAAGACAATTTGTGTGACCGGTGGTGCGGGATATTTAGGTTCTATGATTTGTCAAAGACTGGTTGATAAGGGCTATATGGTCAAATGCTACGACAACCTCTACTATGGCAATAAGGGAATTGAGGGTTTGATGGAGAATTCACATTTTACCTTGGTCAAGGCAAATACGGTCTATATTGATCAGTACCAGGATGAGCTAAAAGGGTGTGAGGCAGTAATTCATCTGGCTGAGCTTGCTAATGACCCGAGCTGTGATCTTGAACCAGAAATAACTGATACCTTCAATTTTCATGCTCCGGTGAAACTCGCACAGCTCGCGAAGAAGAATGGGGTGAAAAGGTTTCTCTTTGCTTCATCCTGCAGTGTCTATGGAAAGGGATATAGTGATTTTCTAAGCGAATATTCACCGCTCAATCCGCTCACTCGCTATGCAGAATCCAAAGCGAGGGTGGAGGGGGAGCTGTTGAAACTTGCGGATAGTGATTTTTGCCTCTCCATTTTACGGCAAGCTACCCTTTTCGGCTATTCGAAACGGATGAGGTTTGATCTCTCGGTAAATATCATGACTAAGCACGCATTTAACGATAAACGGATTATTGTGCTGGGCGGTGGGCGACAGTGGAGACCCTTTCTCCATGTGGCAGATGCAGCGGATGCCTTTGTCCATGTGCTCGAGGCAGAGGGAGAACTGGTGCATGGTGAAATATTTAATGTGGGTTCTAATGAGCTTAACTATGAAATTCTTGGGCTTGCCCAGGAGGTAAAGAGGTGTGTTCCGGAAATACAAATTGAAATTGCTGATGTGGGGGTAGACAACCGCAGCTATAGGGTAAATTTTAATAAGCTACAGCAGGTATTGGGGTATAAAACCAAAAAGACGATTAAGGATGGGGTCACCGAAATTTTGCACGGCTTTCAACGGGGGGAATTCGCCACCGGGGATGATGATAGTTACTACAATATAAAGTTATTGCAAAAAATGGTTTCAACACCGGTGGTGGAAGGCGGAGAGCAGCTCTGCTACCATTTTATCCCTTTCAGCCTGCCGGATCTCGGCAAAGAAGAAGAAGATGAAGTGTTAGATACCATGCGCTCAGGGTGGCTGACTACGGGTCCCAAGACTAAAAAATTAGAACAGATGATTGCCGATTATGTAGGAGCAACGCACTGCGTAGCGGTCAATTCTTGTACCGCCGCACTCCACCTTTCACTGGTTGCGTCAGGTGTACAGGAGGGGGATGAGGTACTCACCAGCCCAATCACCTGGCCGGCAACGGCAAACGTTATTGTCCATTGTGGTGCTACCCCGGTGTTTGTCGATGTGGATAAAGAGAGCTTAAATATCGATCCTGCACAAATAGAAAAGGCAATTACTGAGCGCACCAGAGCGATTATCCCAGTGCACATGGCAGGACAGCCCTGTGATATGGACCGTATTCATGCCATTGCGCGCAAGCACAATCTTTTAGT
>Ga0315284_10005333_pt1 | contig 18233 bp, 21 predicted proteins | sample YL17G09_16_MG_FD_203696 | JGI IMG/M metagenome (GOLD analysis project Ga0315284, IMG submission 203696) | Sediment microbial communities from Yellowstone Lake, YNP, Wyoming, USA - YL17G09_16 | ecosystem: Environmental > Aquatic > Freshwater > Lake > Sediment | place: USA: Wyoming | collected...
CAGCGACGAGGCGCTGTCTGTGAACACGATGTCAGCGTGCCAATCGTCCATGCGCTGCTGCATGCAGCCGGTGGCCCACGTGCCGTCCACCATGAGCAGTGCATCCGGAGCGACCTCGTGCACGACCGAGGCATAGTCGTCGAGCGGGGCAACGATGCCGCTCTCCGCGTCTACATGAGACACAATGATGGCGGACGGCCGTGTCTCGGCCAGGCGCGCGCGCAGGACCTGCAGCTCAATGCTGCCGCTGTCCTGCGCCTGCAGGACATCCGCGACACGACCGCGACGCGTGACAACATGCGCCATCCGGTCGCATTGCGGGCCGTGCCCCAGGACAAGAACGACGACACCGGGTGGTGACGCTGCGACGACGGCAACCTCCATGCCCAGCGACGCCGCGCCAGGTACGACAACGATACTGGACTGCTCGGTCCCGAACAGGGGCATCAGTCCATCTCGACACTCGGCATCTGCGCGCTCCACCTCGCTCCAGCTTTCGAACGACGTCGCGGACGCCCGCAAGACGTCTTCGGCAGTGCGCGCTCGCCCCGGGGCCAGCAAGAGGTGCCTGCCCGGCAGGGGCTGCTCCTCGCCGGGGAACAGGACGGCGCCGTTCAGCCGGACCAGCGCGAGCTGCTCGTCCTCCGGGGCATTGGCGTCAAGCGTAGGCAGGACCGGGGCAGAACCTGCGTCATCCTCAGCCTGCCACCGCTGCGTACAGGGCATAAGCGCCCGCACCATGTGGTCGAGCTCGCGCACGAAGGCGTCCAGTGGACGTCCGGCACGTTTGCCGGCACCTATGGCATACTGCAGGAAGAGACGCTTGCGCACGTACGCGGACCACGCCTCGTCAGCCTCCATCCCGGCGATGACCTCGTCCGTCAGGAGGAAGGGGAACTGGTCGGACGAGACCCGACGCGCCGCCGCCGCACTGTCCAGAACGGACTGCCACACCATGTCCAGCTCGTCCCGCACGATAGAAGGTACCCGTCCCTGTCCATCTGTCATCATTGTCCTCCCTGTGTCAGTGTGCTGCCTGACACGCCACATCTGGCGCGACAGCGTCTGGTAGCAGTTCCTCGGCGTCCCGCAGCTGATGGATGAAGAAGCCGGCCACTGCCGCGACCGTCCCCAGCACGCCGAATATAACGAACATCACGGCCATCCCTGCGCCGGGACCGGTGCCGACCAGCGGTCTGAACAGCCTGGTCAGGCTGCCTCCCGGCATCATGGCCGGCTCGAACACGTGGTCAGCCATCGCTCCGGAGGCGATCATGGCCACGGGAGTGATGACCTGCGACAGCTGCATGCGCGCCGAAAACACGCGTCCCTGCACGTCGGCCGGCACCTTGCACTGCCAGATGGACTGGCTGAGCCCGTTCATGACGGGCATCGCCATCGACCCGACGAACCCAGCAAACGCCCACACGGGCAACGACCTCCCGAGTCCCACCAGGATGCTGCCGACCACCGACGCCACGACCATCGCCCACAGGATACCCGTCATCTTGCGGCGGGGTCCACTCCAGACAATAAGCAAGAGGCCACCCAGGCCGAATCCCACGGCCGATGCCGATTCGGTCAGCCCCAGGACCGTGGCCGCCCCGCCGGAGCGCGCAAGGAGCAGGGCGCTCCAGACGCCATGGCAGAGCATGGCAACCATGTTGAACACGATGAAGAGCATCATCAACGACAGCAGGGGCGGCCGGGCAAAGATGTAGCGGAACCCAAACACCGCCTGTCTCCACCATGTCCCGCGCGCCTCTGCTCCCCCGGTTGACGGAGTGGGGCGGGGGATCTGCACGCCAACGAGCACGCTGACCGCAACGATGCACGAGACGATGTCGACGATGAGGACCACCGGAAGCCCGACGGACGCAACCAGGGCTCCAGCGATGGCCGGACCGGCAATGCCGGAGGCTGACTGCGCGATGGACAGCATGCCGGAAGCACGGGCGTAGTGCTCCCTGGGGATCATCGTGCTGATGGCCGCCGAGTACGCCGGCCACTGGAACGCCTGGAACGAGGCTGAGAAGATGCTCGTCATGTACAGGTGCCACACCTGCAGGCGTCCGGTCGCGAAGAGCAGCAGCACAGCCAGCGTCGCGAGGCCTGAGGCGGCATCGCTGACTGCCATGGTCACCTTGCGGTCCCAGCGATCGACCAGGATCCCCGCAAACGGCATCAACACGATCGTGGGAGCGAATCCACAGAACGCGAGGACGGACAGCGTCATGGCACTGCCGGTGGCCTTCCATGCCCAGACCGTGAGGGCGAATTGCGACATCGCCGTTCCGATGAGGGAAGCGACCTGCCCCGCCCAGACCACGACAAAGGCAGCCATTCCCTGCGGCTGAGGCATATGGTTGTAGCTCCCGGGCAGTGCGTTCATCCGACGAGTATCATACACGTGAACCCCATGGCGGCAACACTCGGTCTGTGCGAGGTGACTCCTTGTACGTGGCCGACGCGGCTCTATAATTATGCCAAGAGCACCGTACTCGAGACAGAGACTCCAATCTATCAAGCAGAAAGGGGGTTTCATGGATACGTTGGTCGTGTACTACAGTAGAAGTGGATCGACGAAGATCGTGGCGGCCGCACTGGCTCATGGCGTCGGGGGAACCCTGCGTGAACTGGTCGACGCAAACGCGCGGACAAACCTGTTTGCGGCCGCCATGGCTGCACTGTTCCGACGGCCCGCCCGCCTGGTCAACCCCGACTATAACGTTACGGGCTACGACACCGTCGTGATCATGACCCCTATCTGGGTCGGCAACCCTACCCCGGCGGCCAACACGTTCCTGCGGACGGTCAACCTGACCGGCAAGAAGGTCCTGTTCGTGGCACTTGGCGAGAGCGGCGAGAACCTTGCGACCTCGAGCCGCCTGGAGGAGATGGCTCGGGTACGAGGTGGCCAAGTCCTCGGCATCCATCACATCCACGGCCTCAACTCTTCCGGCAGAGCGGGCCCGTCAGCCACAGCCGAGGAACTGCAGAGTCAGGGCCAGCGTCTTGCAGACGTGCTCCGAGAGCCCCTGGATCAGGAGAATTGATCATACCCCTCGTCAAAGTCGTTCTGAAGAGTCTTCTCATCGCGTTCGTCATCCTCATCTTTCTGGTCATCGGCGTCCATCCCGGGATGCTCACGGCAGGAACCGACAAGCTGGTGTTTGCACCGCTGGATCCTGCCTCGCTGGCAGACGGCACGTACCGTGGCGACGCCCGCGTCCTTCATCCGCGATGCGCACTTCTTGAAGTGTCTTTGGGGTCGTCTATACTACGAAGCAGCTGCACAAATCTCTGCGCCATGAAGCTGCATTGGAGCCATGCACCCTCCTGAGCCCGAAAGGAGCTGATGTGATCATCGACCTTCACGACGTGTCCAAGCACTACGCCACGGGAGCCCAGCGTGTCGATGCGCTGCATGGCGTGTCACTCGCCGTGCAGCAAGGCGAGCTCGTCACTATTCTCGGTCCGTCCGGTTCCGGGAAGTCCACACTGCTCAACATCATCGGCGGAATCGACTGTCCTGACGCGGGTTCTGTCGTTGTGGCCGGCCAGGACCTGACCGCCCTGACCAACAGCCAGTTGACGCTGTTCCGCAGGAGGACGGTCGGATTCGTCTTCCAGTTCTTCAATCTCATCCCGACGCTCACGGTCCGGGAGAACGTCCAGGTCACGGCGACCATCGTCGGCCAGCCGATGGACGTCGACGAGGTCCTTGCTGCGGTGGGCATGCTCACCCGCGCGTCTGCATTCCTCTCCGCGCTCAGTGGCGGCGAGCAGCAGCGCGTGGCCGTCGCTCGTGCTGTCGTCAAACGACCTGCGCTGCTGCTGTGTGACGAGCCCACAGGATCGCTGGACTACCGGACGAGCCGGGAGGTCCTTGGACTGCTGGAGCGCGTGAACAGCACCTATGGCACGACGATGGTCCTGGTGACGCACAATACAGCGATCGCCGGCATGGCGCATCATGTCATCCACATGCGCAGCGGCGAGATCGAAGAGGACACGATGAACGACCATCGCGGTCCTGCCAGCGAGGTCACATGGTGACCTGCCGCATGGCGTGAGGAAGCGAGACTCCACATGACCATCCTCTCCAGGCGCATCCCACGCATCGTACGGGGGAGCGGCGCGGTCATGGTCGGATCGGTCCTGCTGGTGATGCTGGCATCGATGTCGTACACGAGCATCGAGGCACTCATCGGCAACATGGCCAGCAACCGTGCGCGGTTCGCGCGGGACTATGCGCTGGAGTCGGCCACGTTTGTCACACAGCGGCCGCTCGCAGACGCGAAATCGCTGGGGACGACCTTCGACGTCGTGCTCGAGGCGAGGCGCGAGGCCGATGTCGTGGTGGAGGGCGCAGCACCCTACACGCTCCGCCTGCTGGAACAGACACTCCTCATCAACCGCCCCGCCGTGACAGAGGGATCGCCCCTTGGCGAGGACACCGACCTTCTCTTGGGACAGACGATCGCTCTGTCCCGGAAGGTTCCCGTAGGCAGTACCATCACCATTGCGGACCGAACCTTCCGCATTGCCGGACTGGTCACGCTCCCCGATTACCTGTACCCACTCAAGGACCCGGAGGAGACATCCCTCCTGGTCGACATGAAGGCCTTTGGCATCGCCGTCGTCACGGGTGCGGCCATGGATGCTCTGGACGCCCCTATGCAGACGGTGTGGCACGTCCGCGGCGAGATCGCGGATCTGGTGAAGCTCAAGTATGCCGTCGCGTCGTCCTGCGGCCTGACCAGCTGGACGGAAATCGGCGTGAATCCCCGGTATGCCATCGTCGACGCCGAGATCCGCAACGCGCGCTTCGCCGTCGCATCCATCCCCACCCTGCTCCTCGTGCTTGCCTCCTTCATGCTTGCCATCGCGATGAACAGGTTCCTCCACCGCGAGCTCGCACAGATAGGCATGCTGCTGGCGCAAGGCTATACAAGTGCGGAGTTGCTGCGCCACTACCTGTCCCTGCCCGCCGCCATCGCCGGAGTGGGCTCCATGCTCGGCGTCGTCTGCGGCTTCCTTGTCTTCAAGCCGCTGTACTACTTCTATACCCTGTTCTTCGCAGTGCCGCTCCTGCACCTGGATATCCGTGTCACATGGGTCCTGGTGAGTGTCCTCTTGCCTTTTGCCTTCCTCCTGCCGTCGGTCGCGCTCGTCGCACTGCGCGCTGTGCGCCGAACGCCTGTCGACTTGATGAAGAGCCAGGGTGAGCGCATGCGGGTCACTGCGCTTGAGCGGCACCTGCACATGCGGCGCCTGTCGGTGACCAACCAGTTCCGTCTCCGCGACGCGGTGCGCAGCCCGGCCCGGCTGGCCGTCACCCTCATCGGCATTACGGCGGCAGGCGCCATGCTCCTGGCAGGGCAGACGCTCCAGCACTCCATTACGGTCATGATCGACTCGACGTTCAACCACATCATGCGCTATGAGTACCAGTACGTCCTGCGCACACCGCACGTGGCGAATCCGTGGGGCGGCGAGACCGCGTATGCGGAGCCGTTTCGAGGAACGGATGCAGACGCTCTCGGCCTGCAAGTGATGGGCGTAGACCCCGCATTCACGATGATGCAGGCAGAGGATGCTTCCGGGGCGGCTGTGTCGTTCGACCAGGTCGTCATGACGCGGCCCCTTGCGGACCGATGGACCGTCAGCCCGGGCGACACCGTCACCATCGTGCGCATGGCCACCGACGAATCTTACACGGTGACCGTCGACGCGGTTGCCGAGATCTACACAAACAGCACCATCCTGATGCCCCACGATCAGCTGACGGCGCTCCTCAAGGTCCCGGCAGGAGCCTTCAATGTCGTCTACAGTGTGGACGCGCTTGCCATAATGGAGGCAGACGTGATATCGACGACCAGGAGGTCCGAGATCCGGCAGGGGTTCGAGTCCACGTTGACCTGGCTGCGCGCAATGATGAACATCCTGGGAGCAGTCGGCGTCCTTATCGCCCTGTTTGTCGTGCTCGTCATCGCGTCGCTCAGCGTCGAGGACCACCGCATCACCATCTCCACTCTGAAGGTCCTTGGCTATACAAACCGCGAAACTGCCGGCATGGTCCTGTTGTCCACCGTCATCCCGGTCGTGGCAGGCTACGGTCTGGCAGTCCCCATCCTCGCCCGGTACCTCCGCACCCTGCTGACGCTGAACAAGCAGAACCTCGATTTCGCCTTGCCTATCCGCGTCTCACCGCTGGGTGTGGGCATCGGATTTGCCATCATCGCCGCCGCCTGGGGAATAGCAACACTGCTGGCCATGCGATCCGTGTTCAGGGTCCCCCTCGCGGAGAGTCTGAAGGCTGCACGCGAGTAACGCAGCGGCACTGTACGTGCCCCTTTCCTCAACTACACTACTGTGGCAGCAACGCCATCAACTCACCTTGAAAAGGGGGTAGCATGAGTGTTTTGATCGTGTACTACAGCAACGAAGGCTCGACAGCCAAGGTTGCTGAGGGTTTGGCGAAGGCTACTGGGGGTACCGTTCGTCAGCTCGTGGACAAGAGGACCGCAGGGCCGGGCTCCATAATGGCAGCATTGCTGGGCCTGGGGACCCGGCTGGTCGGCGCCGACTATGACGTCAGCAACCAGGATGTGGTGGTCCTCATGACGCCCGTATGGGCTGGCAGCCCGACACCTGCCATCAACACGTTCATTGCACGTTCCCAACTACGCAACAAACGTGTCTTCTTCGTCAGCGTCGGCATTAGTCCCTCGAACGCCCGTACTGTCGCCGTCTTGGAGCGCCGGCTCAAGGCCCGCGGTGCCCTGGTCGTCGGTCACCAGGAGGTCCTGGGCAAGGCACCCCGGATGAGCAGCACCGCCAAGGGGAAGGACCCTCCTGTCCCGGCAAAGCCTGATCCCACCAACGAGGAGCTGATTGCGGCTGGGAGTGCCATTGCCCTCACGCTCGAAGCGGCTCTTCCACCCAGCGCGAACGAGGCGGGGTCATGAGGTGCTTCTTCAAACGACTGCTCGTGACCGTTGTGGCAGTCGCCTTCGTGCTGTTCTGGGTCGTGGCTCTGTACGGTGGTACCTTGAACCGAACGTCGGGGCGGCTCACGCTGTCACCGCTCAACCTTGCGACCGTTGCGGACGGCATCTACGAAGGCAGTGCCAAGATCCTGCACGTCGCTCCGAAGCTGCGGGTCACGGTCAGCACAGGGAGGATCACCGCGATCACCGTCGTGTCTCCCATCTACGGCGACGTCAGCGGACTGATAGCACGAGTCATCAAGGCTCAGTCCCTCGATGTCGACGGCATCTCGGGGGCAACGATCAGCACGAAGGCTTTCCTCAAGGCCGTCGACAACGCCCTCGCAGCCCAACCCTAGCCCATGCCAACTCCTGCGCGTCGACACCATCGGGTGTTGCGGATCGTGCTGGTCGTGGCCGTCGTGCTGGTGGCATGGTCCTTCGTCTCGCAAGTCACCTACGGGCCATGGCTGCGGCGGACTGCTGACGCCCTGACCCTCAACTCGCCCATGATATCGTACCGGTATTCCGGTGTCTACGAGGGCAGTGCGCGGGTCGGGCACGTCGCAGCGAAGGTCCGCGTGACGATCGGTTCCCAGGGCATTGCCGCCGTCGAGTTCCTCCAGCGGCCGCCGGGCAACATGGACCCACTCATCGCCGAGGTCGTGCGGACAGGCTGGGTCCTGGTCGATGTCGTCACCGGCGCAACCATCAGTCAGAAGGTCACACTCAAGGCCATCGACGATGCCCTCATGAAGCAGCACCCGTGACGTGAGCAGTGAACCTGCTCATCATCTACTACAGCCGCGAAGGATCGACAGCTCAGATCGCCCGGGGACTGGCACAGGCGACTGGTGGCACCTTGCGGGAACTGGTGGACAGCCGTACCATGGCAAACGGCGGCATGTTCCGCGCCTTGCTCGCTGCCCTGCTTGGCCTGGGGACGACGCTGGTGGACCCCGACTACACGGTTGAACCGTATGAAGCCGTCGTAATCATGACGCCGGTCTGGCTGGGCAATCCGGCTCCCGCGGTCACGGCGTTCATCAGCAATGCACACCTCAAGGGCAAGAAAACGTTCATCGTCGCCGTCGGCGGGACTGCAGGCAATCCGGGGGCCATCTCCAGGATGGAGAAGCGGCTAAGGGCACGCGGAGCTTCCGTCGTCGGGCATGGCGAAGCGCTGGGGTACATCCCGGACCCCAGAGCCGTGCGTCCGCCGGACGAGGAGTTGGTGGCTGAGGGCGTCCTGCTCGCAGAGACCGTCCGGCAGGCGTTCGAGCCATAGCCCTCGGGCCTTCTGGCAGGCCAGAATAGCAGGGAGGCCGGCAGCTGTACGCTACCGGCCTCCCCATGCAAGGGTTGCTCTCGCTAGTGACCCAGCAGGCTGATCATGATCCCCGCCGCGACGGCAGTACCAATGACGCCGGCGACGTTAGGACCCATTGCATGCATGAGGAGGAAGTTGGCAGGGTTGTCCTGCTGGCCGACCTTCTGGCTGACGCGCGCGGCCATGGGGACGGCCGAAACGCCTGCTGAACCGATGAGTGGATTGATCTTGTGTCCGGACAACACCCACATGAGGTCACCCAGCAGCATCCCGCCCGCGGTGCTGAACCCGAAGGCGACGACACCCAACACGATGATGTAGAGCGTCTTCAGGTTGAGGAAGGTCTCGGTGTTCATGGACGCACCCACAGCGACTGAGAGAAAGATCGTGCAGATGTTGATGAGCTCGTTGGCGGCCGTACTACTGAGCCGCTCGACCACGCCGCTCTCGCGCATCAGGTTGCCCAGCATGAGCATGCCCACGAGGGGAGCCACTGGCGGCAGGAGGATCCCAATGACGAAGGTCGTGACGATGGGGAACAGGATACGCTCGAGCTTGCCCACGGGGCGCAGTTGTTTCATGACTGTGCTGCGCATCTCGTGGGTGGACAGCAGACGCATGATGGGTGGCTGAATCAGCGGCACGAGGGACATGTACGTATAGGCGGCGACCGCGATCGGCCCCAGCAACTCTGGGGCAAGCTTCGTGGCGGTGTAGATAGCCGTCGGCCCGTCCGCTCCACCGATGATGCCGATAGCGGCGGCCTGGCCGAGGCTGAAGTGCAACAGCTTGGCGACGACCATGGCTACGAAGACGCCCACCTGCGCCGCAGCGCCCAGCAGCAGCGACACCGGGTTGGCCAGGAGCGGGCCGAAGTCCGTCATGGCGCCGATGCCCAGGAAGATGAGTGGGGGCAGGATCTCGGACTTGACCAGAAAATAGAAGAAGTCGAGCAGTGCCGTCGGCTTGACGGTGCCGGTCAGGTCACGGACATACTCGGGGTTGATGCTGTAGAAGGCGCCCTTGGCCGCCGGGATGTTGGCAAGGAAGCAGCCGAACGCAATCGGCAGGAGCAATATCGGCTCGAAATCCTTGGCGATAGCCAAGTACATGAGCATACAGGCAACGATCAGCATGACGGCGTTGCCCCACGTGAAGTTGTAGATTCCGGAGAAGTTCCTGAAACCCTTGATTGCAGTCAGAACAACACCCATAGCTCTACTCCATCCTGAGGAGAGGCTCGCCCGTCTTGACGGACTGGCTGACTTCAACATGGACCTCGCCGACCACGCAGTCGCGCGGGGCGAGGATCTCGTTTTCCATCTTCATGGCTTCGATGACAAGGAGCGTGTCACCCCGCTTGAACGCCTTTCCTGGCGCGGCGAACACCTTGAGGATCTTGCCGGGCAACGGCGACTTCATGAGGTTCGATGCGCCGGCGGCGTGCGCAGAAAGCGCAGGATGGGATATGGCTGGGGGAGAAGGTGGGGCAACCACAGAGCGCTCTGCAGCCGGCGCGCGAGCGGGGGCGACTTGACGCACAGGCTGTGCGCCATCCATCTGCTCGACCCCCACCTCGAACGTCTTCCCATTGACTGTGATTCTGAAGACGCGCAATTGCGCGGTCGTCGTCCTGAGGTCTCCCTCGTCCAAGCCAACACTAAGCGCACCGTCTGTCCTTATATGACCAAGGTCGACCATGGTCGGCATCGCTGATGGCCGTTTCGAGTCCTCACCGGTTGCAGGCACGCTCTGAATCATCGGGAGTTCGGACGCAGGCTCATCCCCGGCCGCGACGTCGACCCGCCTGTCTTCGTCGTCCTCAGCGGACCCCTCATCCCGGGACCCACGGCTGAAGAATCTCAACCCACGGCAGACAAGCATGAGAAACGCCAAGACCGCGAACACCACCAGCATGTCCACAAGGGACAACCACAGACTCGAACCAACAGTATCCGGCACCGCCATCATCTCCTTATCACTGATTCCCTGCTTCCGGCTGGAAAGGGTCTGGCTTCCCTCGATGCTCCGGCAAACAACCCCGACAACGACCCCAATTGGCTTGATTTATTGTATCACATTCCAAATGAATCAACGGAGTGATCGTCGTTCTTGCCGACATATCTTCACCAAGAAACAGGGTTCAGACCCGCAGGGGCGCCGTCCGGATGCACTCGGGGAACAGCCGGATGCGGTCCGCGTCGACAGGGTTGGACAGGAAAGGCAGCACGTCCTGGGCAAGTCGAGGGACATCTACGGTCTCCAGCTTCGCAAGAACGTTGCCCCGGTGCTCAGCCTCCTCGACCATGCCAACGCGTGGCAAATGAATAATATGACCCATGAGTGGAAAGGCTCCGCAAACGCACGACCTATCCTGACGCCAGCAGCTCTCTAACGCTAAGTGTGTTCACTTTTTCTTCACGATCCCATGATTTGCCTCTTGACATTCATCTGCGACTTAATATTATTTAGGTGCAAGTGAGCAAAATCTTACCAGGAGGCACGAGATGACCGACACGACGACGAGACTGATGGACATGGTGTATGCTGGCCGGCTGGACAAGACAACGGCGGCGCTGCTTTTCAGCGTCGTCTGGACGGTCAGCGGCAAGCGTGAGTATATCATCAAGGACTGAAAACTCATTCGAGACTGGGAGGACAACATGTCGCAAGAACAAGAGAAGATCGAACGCATGGTCCAGCAAGGCAAGCTCTCACGTGCCGAGGCAGATGAACTGCTCGCGACCCTCGAGCCGCAGGAATCCGGGCAGTCCCGCCCATCCATCCAGCGGACGCAGCCTCGCACACGCCGGACGTTCCGGATCCACGTCGACGAAGCAGGCGGAGAACATGTCGACCTTGGGTTTCCCATGGCGCTTGTGGGCGTTGGCCTGAACATCCTGGCCCGCAGAGGCAAGGCGACGATCGACATCGACGGCAAGGAGGTCCCGATCGACATCGAGGAGATCAGGCGTCTGATCGCGGACCCTGCTTTCGTCGGTGAACTGATGAACGTTCATACGGGCGACGGAGCCAACGTCGTCCTCAGCGTCGAGTGAGGCTGCCATGAAGCGTCTGCCGACAACGTGCCCGTCCTGCCGGTCACAGCTGGAGATTTCCGAGCTGCATTGCCCCGCCTGTGGCACGACTGTGCGAGGAGCGTACCCGCTCGACCCGTTTGCGGCCCTGTCTGCCGAGGATGAGCAGTTCCTGCTGACCTTCCTGGCGGCCCGCGGAAATCTGAAAGAAGTCCAGGACCGCCTGGACCTGTCCTACCCAACCGTACGCGGCCGTCTGGACAAGGTGCTTGCGGCGCTGGGACTGGCCTGCGATGACAAACCCGCTGAGAAGACCGCACGCAAACCTGACGTCATGGAACTGCTGGACAAGCTGGAAGCCGGCGACCTGAGCGTCGATGCGGTCCTGAAAACCATCAAGGGAGGAAGCGATGAACCGGGCGAAGGAACGACTGAGTGAACTGAAAGACAAGGGACTCATTACACGGGGGCAGTACGACGAATTGCTGGCAGCCCTCGGCACTGTCGAGAACCAGGTGTCGCAGGTCCCAGAGGCGCCTCGTCTGCCAGTTGAACCTGCGGTAGCGACCGCCCCCTTACCACCAGTGACTCCCTCGTCTGCGCCGCAGGCAGTGGGCCGCCGTCTGAGCGTACGCCTGATCTCCGAGGACCTACACGTGCGCGGTGTCCAGGGGCTCCCAGCTGTCCGGTTCGTCCGGGGTCAGTCCGCCGTCCGGACCCGTCAGAACGGTGACGTAGTCGAGGTCGAGTCGGGGCTGACGGCAGGCGAATTCCATGGCTTCTCGTTCAGTTTCGGGTTTGGCAGCAATGGTGATCCGGTGGAGCTCGAGGTGCCTGCCAACATGCCGTGCGAGCTTAAGACCGTCTCGGGCGACATTACCCTCAGCAACCTCAAGGGCGAAGTCGTCGTGCGCAGTGTGTCCGGCAACGTCGACGCCAGCACGCTGGCACACCTCACGTCCGCACAGTCGACGTCGGGCAACGTCGACGTGGACGAGTGCCTCGTGGATGGCGACATCGTGAGCAAGTCGGGCGACGTCGACATCCGGAACTCGACCGTGCGTGGCATGATCAAGTCGTATTCGGGTGATGTGTCGGTCCTCAACGCCGTCCTGAACGATGCCGACGTCCTCAGCTTCAGTGGGGACGTCAGCCTGGAGGGCGTGACCGTCCAGAGCGGCGCCCGCCTGAAGACGACCAGCGGCGACGTACGCGCAGAACTTGACCAGCACGACGTCATGGTGGACGTCGAGACACGGTCAGGCGAGGCAAGCGTGAGAGGACCAGGCGTCGATGTCGAGGTCCAGCGGCAGCGTATTCCCGTGGGCTTGGCGACCGTCGAACTCTCGGTTCACACCGGCACCGGCGATATCGAGGTCAGACTGACATAGTTCTCCTTCCGAGCATGGCTTCACCCACCCCCGGTCGTCGCAGCCGGGGGTTCGCGTTCGTCCGTCGTCATCACCTTCATCTGTCCTGTTCTCAGATATACTGTCGGTACCCTGAACGGTGGAGGAACCAATGCTGGCGGATGGCAACTTGCTGAGCGTCTGTGCGTACGACTGTTCCGACTCGTGCGGTATGGTCGCAACCTGCAGGGAAGGGCGACTCGTGGAGCTGGAGGGACGGAAGGACAACCCATACACGCGCGGCTTCATCTGCCACAAGGGGCGCCGCTGGGTCCGTGATCTGCGGGGCCAGGACCGTCTGACGTCGCCTCTGGCACGCCGGAACGGCAAGTTCATCCCTATCGGCTGGGACGAGGCTCTGGACATGACGGCACAGGCGATCCGGTCAGCCGCCCTGCGTCACGGTCACCAGTCCTTCCTCTTCTACGAGGGTTCCGGCAACCTGCTCTTGGGCAACAAGGTCCAGCACCTGCTTCCCCTGATGCTGGGGGGCGGCACAATGGCTACGGGGTCACTGTGCGGCTCCGAGGGCAAGGTCGGCCTGGCTCGCAGCTACGGCACGGTCGGCCGCGACCAGCCGCTCGCAGCACTGGAGAGCAAGTCCATCCTGCTGTGGGGTCGCAACCCGGCCGAGAACAGCGTCCACTTCCTCGCCATCCTGCACGACGCCCTCCGAGGGGGTGCTCGCTTGGGGACCATCGACGTGCGCGCCACGCCCACGACGGCGATCAGTGACTCTGCGTGGGTTGTGCGCCCAGGATCAGACCTGACACTCGCCCTATACCTGTGCCACGAGGCCATCATCCTCCGTGGCGAACCAGAGGCGGCACACGAAGGTTACGATGTGTTCAGGCAGGCGTGTCTGCTGGTGTCCGCCGAGGACGCACAGGAGGCCACCGGCCTCTCCGCCGAAGCCCTGCATGCGTTCATGGGCTTCGTGGTGACCCAGTCGCCCCTCAGCATCTGGACCGGCGTCGGTCTTCAACGAACCCGCTGGGGCGCCGACCTGGTCCACGCCATCGACACGCTGGGCTTCCTGCTGGGCAATCACGGCGTCCCCGGCGGCGGCGTCTGGTTCGAACAGGGCGACGATGATTTGCTACCAGACGACTTCGCGACCGTGCCCGGCGCTCAGCCCCGCTTCGTGCCGCGTCCCAGCCTGGGAGCGTCACTGCTAGAAGCCGACCCACCCGTCGAGGCTGCGATGTTCGTGAGAGGCAACCCCGCGTCGCAGTGCCCGGACGCCGGCAAGGTGCTGAACTTCCTGGAGCAGTGCCCCTTCTCGGTCTGCCTGGACTGGCACATGAGCGTGACCGCCCGTGCCTCCACGCTCGTCCTGCCGACGACAGTATTCCTGGAACGCGGCGACGACTACGTCATGAGCAACTTCCATGACCTGCTGCAGAAGACGAACAAGGTGGCGGAGCCGCCCGAGGGCGTCCGCGACGAGCTGGACATCATCCGAGACGTCGCCCTGCGGCTTGGGCTGCCGGACTGGTTCACAACCGAGAGGGCGCGGCTGGTGGACGTCGAGAGCGACTCCCGGCTGACGCCTGCGGGTCCTGGCATGTGGCGTCTCAAGGATGAGCCGCGCATCCAGGGCACGTTCCACTTCCCCTCCCATGTGCCCGACATCACCGCCCTACCGGGCATGCTGCGCCTCATCACCGTGCACGTGCGCGACTATATCAACGGCATCGACCAAGACCAGGCACGGGCACGCGTCCTGCCTCCCGTGGCATCGGTATCGACGCAGCTTGCGCGCGAGCGCTGCCTGATGGAGGGTCAGAAGGTGACCCTGCGCAATGCGCTGGGTTCGCTGGATGTGCGCATCCACCAGGACAAGAGCATTGCCGCTCAGACCGTCGTGCTGCCGCAGGGGGTGGAGGGCGTCAATCTGCTCGTCTCTCCCGGACTCACGCCGGATGGCAACTCCTGCATCAACGACAGCTGGGTCCTGCTGGAGCCCATAGAGCAATGAAACGGCAGGACAAGCCGCAGCAGAAACCTGTGCCCGCCACGCCCACTACAGAGGGCGCCGTTCCCCGCAAGGAGCGGGCCGACCCTTCGCTAAAGGTCATCTCCTACGCCGTCGCGGCGCTGGCGAACGCCTATGGCGAAGCACGAGACAAGGCGAAGTTGCTGCCACGACTGACAGCCGCCTCCGTCCGTGTCGCCGCCCTGGCAGGCCGGGAGGAAGCCGGTGAACAGCTGGCGCGTCTTGCGCGCATGCAGAAGGAAGCCACACGCCTCGCGGCCGAGCATCTGGAGCGCAAGAAGCAGCTCTCGTCCCAAGCCGTGGCCCTGGCCCCGTCCACCGACTGGAAGGACGCACGGTCGACACTGGACCGGCTGATGCACGAGTGGCGTCTGACGGGCTGGTCCGACGACGTCGCGACGGCTGCCTTCCGCAAGGCGTTCAACGACGCCGTGGCGACCTTCACGCGGAGACAGGAGCAATGGTTCGATGAACAGCTCATGCACGGCGCCCCCACCCACGAGTACCGCGAGTACCTGTGCACACGCGCCGAGCAGCTGCTCGACGAGACGGACGACACGATGTGGGCAGCTGCGAGCGAGCGCCTGAAGCAGCTGGTCCAGCTGTGGAAGAAGACGGCCCGGCACGAGGAAGACGCGGCCCTGTCGGCGCGTTTTGCCGCCGCAGAGCGCGACTTCGAAGCACGCCGGGACGCATGGTACGACGCGAACCACGCGCGCAAGGAAAAGCTGCTGCGCCGCATCGAGACCCTGACGGACATCACGAGGGGACTCGCATGGGAAGCTGCGCGGCGCGAAGTGACGGACATCGAGGAACACGACTGGCACGAAGCAGGGCAGTTGCCCCACGACCAGCATGAGATCATGGAACGTGAACTCCGGGCCGTCCTCGCCGCCTTCCACGTCCGTCAGGGCCAAGCGGAACACGATGCCTTGAAGCAGAAGGAGAAGATCGTCGCCCGCATCGAGGCGCTGAGCCGGCGTCCCCTGGATAACTGGAAGGCGACGCGCGCCGTCCTGCTTGAGCTGCAACAGGCGTACACGGATGTCGGCCCGGTCGCCGCAGACAGCGAAGCCGACCTGCTGCAGGCATACCGCGCGGCCTGCCAGGCTGTCGTCGGCAGGCTGGGAACGCTGCGGGGCAACAGCACGGAGAAGCGGGGCGACGTCATCCGGCTCATCCGCGAGCTGACCGACAAGGCCGGCAAGGGTGTCTCATGGCGCGACGCCCGGGACAAGGTCCTGCTCCTTCAGAAGCAGTACATGGGAGCTGGTCCCATCGCACACGCCGAAGGCGAAACCCTGTGGCAGGAATATCGGGCCGTCTGCGACCGCTTCTTCGAGCTCTACCGCTCGTGGACCGGCGAGAACGTCGAGGTCAAGGAACAGCTGTGCGCCGAGGCGGAAGCTCTCCTGGATGAACGGGATCCGTTCGAGGCCAAGGAGAAGGCCAAGAAGCTCCAGCAGCGGTGGAAGTTCTCGGGACCCGTCCCGCCGGAAGAGAACGAGGCGTTGTGGTCACGCTTCACCGAAGCCATTGACAACGTTTTTGAGCGCGCACGCGCCGAGTGAGAGGACATCCACGGCACCTGACCCCAATTGTGAAGATCCGTTTCCTTACAGGCCATACTCCTGGCGTGCCAGCAGAAGCAGCGTCTTCGTGTAGGCGGACATGCGGCCCAGCGGAATGCTGAGCTCCAGGTCATACGTTGCCTGGTCCGTGCCGGACTTAGCCACATGCACGGCGGTCACATCGAGGGTCCATGAGTCCTTGCCGTTCACGTGTTCGCCGAAGAACATAGTCTCCATTGGCCATAGCTTCCGGACCTCGGGCCTGCCCAGATAGGCGCCATGGCGGCACAGCCAGCTTGACGAGGTTGCCGTCGCAATGTCCAGCGGAGCAGCGTTCCGCAGCGCGCCGACGAACACCGGACTGCTGCGTGCAACCATCGCTCCCTGATACTCCTCCAGGTTGTAGTGATGGTTGGTCGCTGATCCCATGAGGGCGCCGAAGTTGCCAATGCCCTTGAAGATGAGGCCGGCGGGCGCAGGAACACCGTGATAGAGCTGCGTGGTGTCCTGCACGTAGTGCATCGCCCGCGCAAGATAGCGGAACGTCCAGTACAGGTCGCCCTTCTCCCTTGCCTTGCCTGCCAGGTCGAAGAAATACTGCGCACGCGACGGTGCGACGCCGAAGCGCAGCCAGCCCAGGCCATAATACTGATGGCGCCAGCCCTGGGAACCACCCGTCAACGCCTGGAACGGGCTGAGCTTGAGGTCCCGGTCCATCTTCCAGTCCGGCTCGTCTGCATAGTTGGTCAGGATGGCGGCGGCGCTAGTCACAGTGCCCGGCTTGCCCTCGACGTATTCCAGAAGGAAGTTGGGTCCGATTGCGGCTGTATCTACGTCCTCGTAGGTCCACGGCGTAATCGTAATGGTGTCATAGGCCTTGAGCCACTCCTGATCACTGATAATCAGCTTCGTACAGGCACCGTGGCTGTTCCAGGCGTCCACCGGACTGACCAGGCAGAACAGCGCAAGGGCGGTAATAAGTGCGGCACACAGCAATTTCCGATTCCTCTTCACGACTCCTCCTTTGTCGAGTGTTCCCATCACTCGCTTATTCATGCAAACCTGCTACGGCCGCACGTTCGACGTCACGACGGCGACGATGCAGTCGAGCCCGGCAACGATCTGCTTCACGGGCAGCGTGGCCAAGTACGCGGTCGGGCCGTGCGCAACGATGGGCGCGTCCTCGCGAAGGACACCGGCATTGTCGGGAGCCTGCGCATCGTCGCAGTTCACCGCGAGACGTTCGATGCTCAGCTCGGCCCACCCTCCCGCCTGACCGATCATCACGACAGCGGCCGGACGAAGCCGGTCGATAGCTTCTATCACCGTCCCGACACTGTCTGCGTAGGTTGCCGGCACCAGAGGCGTTCGATGCAGGCATCACCCGTATCGCGGTTCAGCCGCCTGACGGCTTCCCATGACGGGTTGATGGCTTCGCCGCCAAAGGGTTCGAATCCGGTCACAAGTATCATCATGCTTTCCTCCCCAGTTTGAGACAGTATACTCAGACGTGGCTTCCGACCAAACGTCCTTGACATGGAGTAGGGCATCGATACGATGGCATCAGGCTGGCAAACGAGACGGCCGAATCTGGAGGAAACGACGATGATGTATCGGCCTACCGTAGCAGAGATCGATCTGGCAGCAATCCGCGACAACCTGCGGGCCATCCGGGCGTTCACTCCGCTCAAGACTCAGGTTATCGGTGTCGTGAAGGCTGACGCATATGAACACGGCGCAGCGCGCGTTGCCGCGGTGTTGGAACAGGAACAGGTCCGGCTGCTGGCAGTGGCGACGCCCGACGAGGCCGTCGAGCTCCGCGAGAGCGGTATTACGGCGGAACTCCTTGTCCTGGGGCACTCGCCCGCCGACTTCGTCCCGTATGCCGTCA
>Ga0315284_10005334_pt1 | contig 18233 bp, 13 predicted proteins | sample YL17G09_16_MG_FD_203696 | JGI IMG/M metagenome (GOLD analysis project Ga0315284, IMG submission 203696) | Sediment microbial communities from Yellowstone Lake, YNP, Wyoming, USA - YL17G09_16 | ecosystem: Environmental > Aquatic > Freshwater > Lake > Sediment | place: USA: Wyoming | collected...
ATCAACTCCGACGCTGACATTCCATACCTTGAGCTTATCTTTAACATTAGTGATTCCATCTTTTTACGCTTCTTTACTTTTTATTTTACATTTACCTTTATTTTATACTCTTTTTTCAATTTTTTTTATACTTTTTTTTCAAAAAAAAAGTATAGCAAAAAAAACTTAAAATTTACAATACTTTTTCTATAAAATTTTACATTTTCTTACGTTTTTTTATATTTTTAAAAAAAAACATTTTTTGAGTCAAAAAAATTTAAAATTCACATTTTTAAAAATGTTTAAAAAATTGAAATACTTTTTATTTTTTTTTTGAAATGCATAAAAATAAAACAACCCACAAACAATTTGAAAATATACACTTGTAATAAAATGAGTGTAAGGATGACCGCAGCCGACTTTATGTTGATGGATATTCAAGAAGAGTATCAAAGGTTTATCAAGAAGATTGGTATCAAAAGATTAGGTTGGTTTCTTAAAGGCGAATATGAGCTAGAGGAAGGCGAGATACTTCCTGGGCTTATATATTCAGTAGATGAAACAGTAACTGCAGGGAAAATAGGTAAAAAACATACTTGGACTGAGTTTGAAACAAGTGTAACTGTATTAGGATATTTGAATCATATAGACTATAAGCAGTTAAGTAAACGGCTGCCTGGTATTCCGCTAAATTCCATCAAAATGAAATATCAAAACTGCTTATACCTTCAAAAGGGAAATATTAAAGGATCTCTTTCAAATTGTTCAAAAATGCATAGCGAAGTATGGGTCGCCGTTAAAAGGGAGCTAGACAATATTAATTTTGACATTTAATCCGGACATTTAATCCGGACTTTTATTATATACCATTTTATTAACAATTTTATAATTTAATTTAATAACTTAATTTACATTTGATTAGGGTGTTTAGCCCTTTTTTCATTAATTTTATAATTGACATAAAAATATAATATAAATCTAATATTTATATTATATAATATAGTATGAAATTACAGTTTATATTTTTATTTAATTATTTTGTTTTTATAAATTGTCTATCTTATTCAAATTCAAACAACTTTTTATCCAACTATTTCAATTCAAACAAATTTAATTCATATTCAAACAATTTTTTATCAAATTCAAACAAAAATACTTATCTTTCATATGTTGTATCACATAGTTTTCAATCATCGAATCAATTAATTTATTCATTTTCATCAAGTTATAAACAAAATAATATTTGGGTTCCAACAATAATGCCAACAAAAGTTAATACAATAATGCCAACAAAAGTTAATACAAAAATATCTGCTCCAATTATTTCATTTGACACAAAAATTTCTTTTAATAATTACAATACTATAAAATTAGATGAAAAAAGTCAAACTGTAATTATACTTGCAACTGCAAGTTCGATGAATATTAGTTCTTCTTTTATAAAATATATTGGTTCGGATATTCAATCAAGACGGAAACTATTTCGTTACATTTTTGAATTACAAGGATTTAATATACAAGTGTATTTACAAACTAATATACCATTAGAAGACAAATTTGCATCTTTTATAAATAACCCACGTGCTTTATATTCCACAATCACAACAAATCTTGTAAATTCTGTAAGCTCAGGACTTTTTCAAAATTATTTACAAGCTGCATCAAATGCACTAAAAATTACTAACTTTGCCAATTCTACCATTTTATCAGTTCAAACAGATAATTATATTATTAAAGCCCCAAATAGTAATAAAACTTATAAAAATAATAATAATACAGACTTTAAGTCCATAATTTATGTAGTCCTCTTTACAATAATAATACTAACTTTGGTAAAAATTAGTTATGATTTTCAAACCAAGAAAAAACCATGCGAGTGTGTTAAGTTTACTTCACTCAACTTAACCCTTGATGTAAATGAAATAAATATAAACATAAATGAACCAAAGTAATTTTCAAATTATTATTATAGTATTATTATTATAATAATATAATATATGTCATCAATTAAATTACCAGAACCAATAAAAGTAAGTAAACAAATAACAAACCAATTAGATGAATTAGAGAAAAAAGGCGAATCAATTGTTAGTTTTTGTGGTTACGCAAATATAGAAACCCTTTTTTACTTATATTTAATAAAAAAATAAAAATCAAAATGTGTTTCTAAAAAAACCGGATATGTTGATAAATCGGATACTCTATTAGGTATGTCTATCAGTATGTCAGCTAAACTTACGCCAATAGACGAGTTATTAATGAATGAAGAATTTTCAGATTTAGCAAAAACATTAACAAATTGTATAAAAAAAGGTGAGGAAACTATAATAATACCGCTAAGATATTGTTGCGTAAAAATGAGCGGTCACTCAAATGTGTTAATTTACAGAAGACGAACAAATACAATTGAGCATTTTGAACCACATGGTGGAGAAATTGACTTAGGTAAAAGAATGCAAGCAAATCTCGAAAAAAGGATTAATTTGTTTATAAAAATTTTTAATGCGGAACTAAAAAAAAACAATCTGCATGAGGTTTCTTATGTACCAGCAACAAGTGTATGTCCGTATTTAGAGGGTTTACAAAGTCTTGAAAATAATAGTCTATTAAAAAAAGGTAAAAGTGAGCCTGGCAGTTATTGCAGTGTATGGAGTATGTTTTTTGCTGAATTGTGTTTAAAAAATCCGGATAAATCAAGTGAAGAAATATTAGAGAATATTTATAATTATTTAACAATAAAAGAGAATGCTGAAAGTTATTTAAGAAAGGTTATAAGAGGTTATACTGGATATTTAGTTGAAGCAGTTAACACGTATTTAAAAATATTTTTTAAACCTACATACACAGTTGTAGATGTAATTGGTTTTTCAAGTAAAATTTCTAATAAAAAATTTGTTATAATGATAGACGCAATTAGAATATTGGTTGAATTGGAGTCAGAAATATTGTTGGATGATGATTATAATTTAGACGCGGATTTAACTCGTGTAAAAAAAATGTATAATATAAAAACAAAAGACATGTCAATTGAAGAACAAAGAGCGGCACGAGAAAAAAATCAAGATTTGCGGTTTTTATATTATCGAAAAAGAATATTACAGAATTATGAAGAATATAATAATTATGGTAAAATTTCAGAACCAGTTGCAGATTCACCTTTGGAATTAATGCGAGAAACTATGAAGGTCAACCCTTTTCTTAGTAAAAAACAAAAAACACAAAAAGCAATAGAACCGGCACCTGTGCCAAAAGCAAAAACTCAAAGACGACGATTATCGCCAAATACAATACAGGAGAGAGAAGCGGTAAAACAATCAAGAAAAGCAATTAATGACCTTATAAAAAAAGAACGAGAAGCGAAAAAGGATGAAAAATTACTAATAGATAAGAATCCTTACTTTCTTTAAAAGAAAAATAACACACTCTTATTCTTATTTTTTTCTTTTGAATACATTACGGTTCATGACATTTGTAATCAAATTGTGTTTTAATTTATTTGGTTTATTATTAATTTTTGCATTATTAATTTTATTAATCAGTTTATTTACAGTATTTACTTTATTTACAATATTTAAATTTACATTATTTACGTGCTCAACTACTACATCTGTATGAATAATTTTTTCAAATGTAGTTTCACCGTTTTTAGCTTTATAAAATATCTCTCTTCTTTTATTTCTACAAGGATCACAAAAACATCCATTATCAATATAATGTTCTTTCTGAATCCTATTATAATTTTTATTTTCAAAACTTATATTTATATAAAATTCATATTCTTGTTGTGTGTATGGAATTACTTCTGTAGTCGTTTTTTGCGACCAACTATTTAAATATTCTTCTTTTTCTTGGCTACTATAATAGTAATTCAAATATTTACAATTACTAATAAAATCATACAAATTAGAAGGCAGCTTATATTCATTTTTAAATTGACTATAAAGGTTTTGTATTGTTTTATTTTCAGTTTTATAATCATTTATAATAACAATATTAACATCAAAAATTTCCTGTAAAATTTTATTCCATTCATTTGAATCTTTTAATCTTAATTTAATATATGTAATATTATCCTTTTCATGAATTAAATATTTTTTTTCAAAATTAAAAGTTTCCGGTATTTCTATCAATCCATATTTTTCTTTAAAATAATCAGGTTCATTTGCTAAATAAGGAAATATTTTATTAAATCGATTTATAATGCGACTAATGTTATAAGTATTTAAGTTTTCTTCTGTATTGTTAAAATGCAAATCTGCTATTTTTTCAAAATATTCCGAAATTTTTCTCTCTATAGGACTTCTATAAACATCAATTACATATACTTTTTTTCCAATATAAGCGTTGTATTTTATAATATCATTAATAGAAACATTTTGAATTCCTGTTAAAACTTCTAGCATTATTTCATCGTGAATATGAATAATTGTTAATTTAAAAGAGGCTGAAATTCGTAATGATGTTACTAAGGTAGTTGAGCCTACTTTGGGAGGAGTGTATATAAAAACAATAGTAGGGTTCGTATTTGAATTAAATAATTTGCAATTTGCTTCTTTTATTATTTCAATTCTTTCAACAAAATCCATAGTTTGTAATAAATTATATTATTATTTGAAAAATATAATTTATTATTTGTAAATTATATTATTTGTAAATTATATTATTTGTAAATTATATTATTTGTAAATTATATTATTTGTAAATTATATTATTTTTAAAATAAAAACTTAATATATTTTTATTTATGCATCTTTTTCTATACTACTAGAAGTAGAAATAATAGAAGTAGACTTGATAAAATGTTTATTCATATATTTTTGCAAATTAAAATAGGTCAACTCGTCTTTTTCTTCTAGACCAAGCAATCCTTTTAACTTCTCATCAGGCAAAATAAGTTTCTTATTTGTCTCGTTCTTTAAATTATTGGTTTCAATATAAGAAATTAATGCGCGTGTTACTTCCGTTCTGGCAATTTCGCTTCCCTCTTCCTTATTCATAAACTCACATAGTTCTTTTGTAACTTTGGTGGGCTTGGCAAATCCAGATGGCTTTTTATTTCCTTTATTTTTATTTTTAAATGCCATTTTTTGCAAAGAATTCATCTCTTTTTTTACATTTTTTTCTAAAACTTTGATTTGAGATTGAACAGAAGTAATCTGTATTTTAAATGCGGATAATACATTCATAATTGATTCAAATTGCATGGAAAGGTCGTTACTCATATTGTATACTTACATTTATGAAGTAAACTTTAAATTGATTTTACTAAAATATTATATTTTATTTATGAAATTGATTGTATATCTAAATTCATGTTTTCCTGTCCTTTTAAAGAAGATTTAAATTTTCGAGTTTTTCTTTTTTTTATTTTTCTTTTTATTTTATAAGACCCGCCTGAAATTTGTTCTATGTCTAAATTCATGTTTTCTTGTGCCTTTTTTGAATTTCTAAATCGTTTTGTTTTTCTTTTTTTATAAACCATTATATAATAATAATATATTATTATGTAAAAAAATATTATTTAATTGGTAAAAAATATAATTTATTTCTTACCTTGTGTTTGTGCTTTCTTTTGTCTTTTATCAACAGTAGTCCATCCATTCGAAGTATCAACACTTTTTTGTCTGGGCATCTTTACAGGCTCAGAAAAACGCTCTGAAGAAGGCTTAAAAGTTGGCTTATCAGTCGCAAATTGCTTAAAAGTTGGCTTATCAGTCGCAAATTGCTTAAAAGTTGGCTTATCAGTCGCAAATTGCTTAAAAGTTGGCTTATCAGTTACATCACTTGTAAAAGGCTTAGTTGCCTTATACTCATTTCTTGTCTCGCACATCAACTTACCTCCCTTAATTCCGCATACGTTGGAAGCCTGAATCTCGTGAGTAGAACCCTGGATAGTAGGAACCAAATCAAACTCAACATACTCACCTTGAACAAGGTATCTAAATTGTTGACTTCCAACTCCAATTACACTATGATGCACAAAAATATCAGTTCCAGAACGAGAACCATCCGTTATAGTAATGAAACCATAACCAGCTTTATTGTTAAACCATTTTACACGCCCCGTAAAACGCTCTGATGTTGCCTTATCAGTAGAAGTAGACATTTAATTATAATTTAATATGTGTTTTGTCTTTATATCATTTTATTCTAATTAGTGTTATTGTTTTTAACGACAAATTGCTTTTTTTCCTGGTCTATCTGAAGCGCAATTGCGACACGTAGTGCCACAACTTTTTCCACTTTGAAGGCCACACTTACCACCACACCCTTGTCCTCCCAAAGGTTTTGGTGAAGACGAAACACTCATATACGATGTTGATAATCCTTCTTTTGCTTCAATTTGTTTTATAACATTTATAATTATTTCGTTAAAAACAAAAGGATCATGAGGAATTGGGGCAAAAATACCATTTGAAAGGTCATTAATTATGTTTTTTATTATAGTTCCATCAAGTGTAACTTCATGTGAAAATTGTTTTTTACATTTTAAATAAGTTATAACTGTATTTTTATGTTTTTTATTTTTTATTTTTTCAATTTTATCCAAAGTAATAAAGTATTTAATTATTTTTCCTTCTATGACAGAAAAATTAAAAAATATTACATATGTTCCATTATTAGTAGTGTATGTAAACCCATTTAATCCAGGATAAGTAGTTAATGGGTTAATTACTGGTTTTGGTTCAAATCCCTTAACATAATCCCATATTCTGTTTGGTTCATCCTTCTTTTCACAATCACAATCTTTTGCCATTTTATAAAAATAAGTAATAATATAATAAATAATAAATAATAATTATTAATTAATTATTATTTATTATTTATTATTTTATTTATAGTATTCATATTACAAAATCATTTAAAGTGTATTTTTACAATACTGACCACTAAAACCGTCCACAACGCAATATGGGCATGTACCAGTATTATCACAAGGTGTATCATTACAACTACCGTTACATGCAGCACTACCATAAACTTTACCCACAGCTACTAATTTAACATATTGACTGGATGTTTCCTTTTTTCCATTTGTCTTTAAAATATTTTGAATCACTATACCATTAAATTTATTTGTATCATCAGGTGTTAAGTCATAATTATCATTACCAATTTTATTAATAATATCAGTTATTTTATTTTGGTCTAATTTTGATGTATAAGAATATTGAAAAGCACATTCTAAATATTTGCTAATAGTGTTTGTTTTCTTATCAATTTTAGTTTTTGTTACTTTATATAAATTAACATAATATACTATTTCACCTGGGTTTAAATTCGAAAATTTAAAATTAACTTTATATTCTGTGCTTTCTTTTTTATCATCATTTACTAAATAATAAGTGAAACCAATTTTTCCTAAATATGAATTATCAGGAATATTTAATTTATTATCGCAACTCTTTTTGTAAACCCATTGATTCGTTACTTTTGTTTTTGTATGGCAATCACAGTCGTGTTTCTTCTCCTTCTTCTTGCAACCACAATCTTTTGGCATTTTATATTTTTACTTAATATTATTAAAAATACAAATTTTTTAATTTTAAATTTTTCTCTTAAACAAACCAATATATTCTAAATAATCAGGAGTTTCATTAAACTCCAACAGAAATACCAATTCTAAAAAATCCCTTAAAATAGATGGAACATGTGTATTATGAATCACATTTTGCTTCATAGTAATTATATTTTGCGTATTTTGTTGATAATTTAAAAACCGAATATCCTGCCATTCAAGTTCCCCTAAAAATAAATATATTAACATATATCCAAGCGATTCAAGGTCATCTCGCCTGCTCAGTTCATCTAAATTATGGGCATTTATGCTGGCAAATTTAGGAGTTCCTATTAGACTACTCGTCTTTTTTATTTCAATATGCGTCGAATTTTGCAAATAACTGCGGCAAAATCCAAAGTCAATTATATACAAGTGCTTTTTATCCTCGCCTAATCCTAGTAGAAAATTCTCTGGCTTTATGTCACGATGGACTAGACCTTTACTATGAATCATTTCAAGCAATTCTAATATTTGAATACCAACCTGGAGGACCAACTTGAGAGAAAACGCCTTCTTTTTCTCCAAAAGAGTCTCTAAAGATTCTCCAAGCAAGTTAATAATCATATAATAATTTGTTTCGTCTTTACCAAACCATTTTACAGATGGAACCCCTTTTAATCCTGCCAAATAATTATAAATGATTGTTTCATTTTTAAGGAGCTTTGTTTTACCTATAATTGGCTCTACTTTTACCGCAACTGGTTGATTTGTTCGCGTGTTATGGCCTTTATAAATAGTCCCAAAAGAACCACTACCTATTTTTTCAGTTAATAAATATTTATTAGACGCAATATACATTTTTACAGTTAGTTTATTTAATTATAATTATTATTTAATTATATTTAAACCTTTTTACATTTGAAAAAGTGTATTTTATTTTTTATGATGAATACTTAACAGATGCACAGAAAACAAATAAAATATTAAAGCATTTGCACAAATCATTATAACTTGTTGAAGCATTAATATTAATTTTGCACGATTTGTAATTGGGTCTAAACCATTATATCCTACACCTGATTGAATCGTTATACTTGTATAAAAACAATCAATTAAATCCCCTTTTTTTTCTTCTTTTTGATTGCTAATAGTTGCAGGGACAAATTCATCAATATATATCCAATATACATAACCAAAAATTAAAACACAAGTTAACTGAAATGCAACGGTTTGGATTACTGCTTTCATTTATATAAATAGAATATAAATATTTTTAGTAGTCAAGTATTTTTTAGTATTCAAGTATTTTTATTAGTCAAGTATTTTAACTAGGTATAACAGTTGTGTTAGTTAAAGGAGCGTTATCTGAACTAAATGGACTAGTTGTAAAGTAATTCGTGATTGATTGTGATGAAGTTGTTGAAGGATTTACACTTGTGTTAACAATATTAATATTGTTGTTAGTGTAATCCGTATATATAGCTCCTGAAGAACTAGTTCCTAATAATGGTGTGCACGTTGAAAATGCGGTATCGTCAACTGTAACAATATTTGTATCATCATTATTATAACGTGTGCAAACTCCAATTGTTGCCAAACTTGTGCAATTACTAAAAGCGTTTTCACCAACACTTTGAACTGTGCTTATATTTATTCCATTACTAGAACCATTAATTAAATAAGCAAGTGTTAAATTTGTATTATTTGCAAAAGCATTTGCACCAACACTTGTAATTCCTTGTGTAAAAAGAGAGATACTACTAGTTCCTTGAACTGGAGGAACTGTATTAGCAAAAGTAATATTTTTGAGACTGCAGTTATAAAAAACATATGGTTGAATACTTGGGACAAAACTGTTATTTAAAACAGTTCCAAGCAAGTTAGGAATATTAACTGAAGTTAATGATGAGCAATTATAAAATGCACTTGAACCTATACCTATAGTTGAAGTTAATGTAGTAGGAAGAGAACTAGGTATAGAAACAAAATTTATACTAGAGCATCCTTGAAATGCACTTGAGCCAACAGAAGTTAAACTGGAGTTTACATTTAAAATGCTTAACTTGGTACAGTTATAAAATGCACTTGAACCAACTGAAGTTATTGTTGGAGTACTACTATTAATAAACCAATTTGTGCTTGCTGTGGCTGGAGTTGTTCCAATATATGTTAAATTAGAGCAGCCTGAAAACATATTATTACCTATATTAGAAACTGTGCTAGGAACTGTAACCGAAATTAATCCGACACATCCTTCAAAAATTGAATCACCAATATTTGCATAATCAATCGAGGAAGAAAGAATAACAGCAGGACTTCCTGTGCAACCATAAAATGCACTATTTCCTATTACTAATAGAGTTGTAGTAGCTGGTATATTAATGTTTAAACCTGTTCCTGTTCCTGTTCCAAGTTTAGTAAGACCTTGGAAAGCATTTGTTCCAATACTGGTAAGAGTAGAACTAGCAGAAAATGACAAAGTTGTCAAATTGCTGCATCCTACAAATGCGCTTGGTCCAATTGATGTAACAGAAGCAGGAATTGTAACAGTCGAAAACTTAGCACAATTATAAAAAACTGAGCCTACTGGTGTATAACTAGTAGTTGCAGCGCTGCCTATTGATGTAACTTTATTTCCTAGAGTAACAGTTGCAGCACTTGTGCAGTTGTTAAATGCATTATCTTCTATTACTAATGGATTCGTAGTATTCGGTATAGATATATTAAGAAGTGAAGTAATACCTTGAAACGCGCTTATTCCTATATTAGTAATAGAAATAGGAAATGCAATAACTGTCAAATTATTAACATTTAAAAATGCATTTTGGCTTACTGTTGTTGCATTTGGCATAGTAAGAGTTTTTAAACTAGTAGGCAAATTTGTTAGTAGTCCTGAACTACTAGTATTAGCACCTATTGTTGCATTATTGTAAATTACGGTTGATAAATTAGAACCTTGAAAATTAGTACTAATATTGCATGGATTTCCAGACTCATTATAAATATTACTATTGAATATTAATGTGCTAGCACCTGTAAAACCACTTGTAACTATACAATTGCTATTTATATTTGATACACCTGCACCTAAACTAATAGTAGTAACATAAGCAGGTCCACTTGTAATTAAAGCATTATTAGTTCCTGTAATTGTACCATTAATATCGATAATAAGAGTTTTTATATTACCTTGGTTAAATATATTTGACCAATTTATTGTAGCATTTGATTGATATGTTACAGTATTTACATAAATAGTAGAATAAAAAGCACCTGCTCCGATTGTTTGAATTGAAGCAGGAATCGTAACTGAATAAAGATAATTTGATTTAGTTCCAATATTATTAAATGCATATGTCCCTATTGAAATAACGTTATTTCCTAAATTAAGACTACCAGCATAGTTATTATTATAAAATGCATAATTATCAACTGTTAATGGTGATGTTGTATTTGGTAGTCCTATTGCTTGTAAATAAAGGTCGTAAAAGGCGTATTGACCAATATAGGTTAAATTTGAACATAGATTGAAATTACTAGCATAATATAAATTTGTTTCTTGAAATGCTGAATTACCAATACTTGTAAGAGATGAACCATTTGAAGGAAAAACAACAGTTGTAGTACCATAACAATTATAAAAAGCGGCTGCCCCGATTGATTGAACTGAAGCAGGAATACTAATTGACCTAATGTAATAGTTTGGTTTTGTTCCAACATTTTGAAAAACATTAGTGCCTATTATTGCTAAACCTGTTCCTAAATTAAGTGAAGTTATGGAGTTACAATTATAAAATGCAAAATTGTCAACTGTTAATCCTGCTGATGGACTTGGTAAATTTAATACTCTTAACCAAAGATCATAAAAGGCGTATTGACCAATATAGGTTAAACCTAAACAGTCATTTAAGTTAGCATAAGTTAAACTGGTTCCTTGGAATGCTGCGTTACCAATACTTGTAAGAGTTAAACTTTGTGCAGGAAAAATAACATTTGTTAAATGATAACAACCATAAAAAGCGGATGCTCCAATTGATTTAACTGTAGCAGGAATGGTAATATATTGTAGCCAATTATAAGTTTGTCCAACATTTTGAAATGCATTATTGCCTATTGATACTACATTATTGCCTAAATAAATAGTTCCGCTTCCTCCCACATTTCCCAAAGTATAATTGTTTGCAAATGCAAAATCATCTACAGTTAAACCTGCTGGTGAGTTTGGCAAAGTTAATATTCTTAAGTAAATACCATAAAAAGCGTATTGACCAATATAAGTTAAATTTGTGCAAAGGCTTAAATTGTTAATTTGATAATATAATGCTGTTCCTTGAAATGCTGAGTTTCCAATACTTTGAAGAGACGAACTATTATTAGGAAAAGTAACAGTTTGTAAATTAGAACAATTTTGAAATGAATTTGGTCCTACTGATACAAGTGAAGTTGGAAATGTAACTGACCCAAATCCGGTGCAACCATAAAAAGATGATGTTCCTATTGTTGCAACATTTGTTAACGTTATTGTTTTTAGAGCTGTATAATTTAAGCATACATTATCAGCAACATTACAGTTATTAAACGTAATATTTTGGATAGTAGTTGCACCAGTCGGAAATATAGATGAAAAAGACGCTATATTTGTATTTATAGTAACTGTAACCAAACTTGTGCAATTTAAAAAAACATTTGTTCCAAATATAGTAGCAGGAATGACTATACTTTTTAATGATGTGCAACCTGAAAAAGAACCATTTCCAAAAGTTGTTACATTACTTTGACCTAAACTATTAAGTTCAAAAGTAATTGTTTGAAGTAAGTTTTGACCTGTAAACCCATTTACAGTAGGTGTTATACTCAAATCAGGATTGCCTATACTTACAACTTGATAACTAAAACCTTGATAGTCAGTAATTGTTAAAGGAACTTGATATGCCGTATTACTATTATAATTATATCCACCTAAAAAAACTGTTCCAAGTGTTTGTGTTGTTTGTGTTGTAATGACAACATAAACTCCAGCTCCAACTGTAATAGGGTCATAAGGTGCAGGCGCACCATATAATTCTTTTTCAACATCGTTAACATTTGGGTCTGTTATTTCGGTGCTATAAGTAGAAGTAAAAGTAGAAGAAGGAGGGTCGTTACGTCTTTTTATCACAGCCGTAACTTCACGATTATAATCATTACCGTCTCTTCCAGGATACCCGCTTCTTATAAGTTCAAACAAACGCTTTGCATTTTTTTTAATATTTGATTTTGTGCGTTTAATTTGAAACTCAAATTTTTCTAATAAATTATTGTTTTGTAAAAAATACAAATTAACAATATAATTAACAATTTTACCTTTTAATATTTGGATTTTAAATGTTGTAAAATACTCATTTAGCACTTCACCTGCTTTATTTTTTGCAATATATTTAAAAGGATAATTCGGAATATTTATAAGTGGGTCAAAATTATTTTTAGTATGGTCGTTATTATTATCACTATCGCTATCACTATTAGTATCACTATTGCTATCATTATCACTTTTTTCCTTTTTCTTAGCTTCCTTTTTAGCTTCCTTTTTAGCTTCTTTCTTAGCTTCTTTCTTAGCCTCTTTTTTAGCTTCTTTCTTTTGTTCTTTTTTAGCCTCTTTCTTAGCTTCTTTTTTAGCTTCTTTCTCCTTAACTTCGTCTTTTCCCATTATAATATTTAAAAATATTCTATTTTTTACTAATTTATAACAACTAATTAACTTATTAATTAGTTGTCATAAAATAAAATTTTAACTTTTCTATTTATTTTTCAGTTAATAATTATTTATTGGACGCAATATTCAATTCTAAAATTTGATTATTCAACGTTTCCAATTCGGTATCAAACATTATTGTTGGTGGAGAAGTTGTAAATATAAAATTATTAAAATTTGCTGGAGTTCCCGGACCATTAAAATAATTGGGGACTACTCCTGTTGAAGAATCAGTATAAACAAGACCTATATTATTAAATTGCATTTGTGAGCAAAAATAAAATGCATTTGAAGTAATTGAAACCATTCCTGTACCACTTGTATTTGTGTATGTTGAGTAAAGTCCAACCGTATTTAAGCCTGTGCAATTATAAAATGCACTTGAACCAACAGTTTGAACATAACTTATATTATTGCTAATTAAATTAGCATACCCTAAAGACGTATTTTGTGCAAAAGCATTTGCGCCAATACTTGTAATTCCTTGTGTAAAAAGAGATATTGAGCCATCTCCCTGAGTTGGAGCTGTTATATTTTTAAAACTAATAATTTTAAAACCGCAACCATAAAAAACACTTGGTTGAATACTTGGAACAAAACTGGAACTGGAAACAGTTCCAAGTAAATTAGGAATGTTCACCGAAGTTAATGCTGAGCAACCATAAAATGCTGATGACGCTATACCTATAGTTGAAGTTATTGTAGCAGGAACAGAACCAGGTATAGAAACAAAATTTATATTAGAGCATCCTTGAAATGCACTTAACCCAACAGAAGTTAAACTAGTATTTACATTTAAAATGCTTAACTTGGTACAGTTATAAAATGCACTTGAGCCAACTGAAGATATTGGTGGAGTTGTAGAAGGGGTGCTTGAACCACTATAAAACCAATTTGTGTTTGCGGTGGCTGCAGCTGTTCCAATATATGTTAAAGCTGCGCATCCTGAAAACATACTATTTGGAATTGTAGTAAAATTTGTAGGTAATTGAGCATATATTAAACTAGCACAATTTTGAAATGCATTTATGCCAACAGTATTTATACTAGTAGGTAAAGTTACATTTACTAAAGATGAGTTATAAAATGCAGATACACCTATAGTAGTAGCAGTATTTAGAAAAGTAACTGTAGTAAAAGCACAACTTGAAAAAGCACTTTGGTTTATTGATTCTGACCCTGATGCAATAGTAAGAGCTTTTAAAGTAGTAGGAAACCCTGTTAATAATGGTGTTGAATTAAGACCTATTGATTTAGTATTATAAATTGCAGTTGTAATATTAGAACTGGGAAAATTATTATTAATATTGCATGAACCTGCTACCTCATTATAAACACTACTTTCGAATTTTAGGTTAATTGCAGTAGCTGTAAAACCATTTGTAACTGCACAATCGCTATTGATAGTTGTTACATTTGAACTTAAATTAATATTAGTAATTACTCCATTTCCACCTGTAATTAAAGGATATGTAGGAGGTGTTGTTGCAGTAGCAGTTCCTGTAATTGTCCCAATAATATCAATAATAAGTGTTGTTAAAACCGCTGAGTTAAATGTATTTGTCCAGTTAATCGTAGAATTTGATTGATATGTTGCTCCTGTCAATTTGCTGCAGTTATAAAAAGCACTTGCTCCGATTGATATAACAGATGCAGGAATTGTAACTGAAATAAAGTTACTATTAGTGCAACCATAAAATGTTGATACTCCTATTGTGCTAACTTTATTTCCTAAAGTAACAAATTGAGCTCCTGTGCAGCCATTAAATGCGCTATTTCCGATTGTTAAAGCAGATGTAGTATTAGGTATATTTATTCCATTTAAAGTAGTAAGATTTTGGAAAGCGCTTCCTCCAATACTGGTAAGAGCTGATAAAGAACTAGTAGAAAATGCCAAAGTTGTTAATTTGCTGCATCCAATAAAAGAACTTGGTCCTATTGATGTAACAGAAGCAGGAATTGTAACTGTTGTAAATTGAGGTGCGAAAGCAACGGCATTACCACAATTTAAAAAAACTGAACCTACTGGAGTATAACTAGCAGTTGCAACGCTGCCTATTGATACAACATTATTTCCTAAAGTAACAGTTTTAGCTCCTGTGCAGCCACTAAATGCACTATCACCGATTGTTAAAGCGTTTGTAGTATTGGGTATATTTATTCCATTTAAAGTAGTAAGACCTTGGAAAGCACTTATTCCAATACTGGTAAGATTTGAACCTGTAGAAAATGCCAAAGTTGTTAATTTACTGCAATTTAAAAAAGCACTTGCTCCAATTGATATAACAGATGCGGGAATTGTAACTGTTGTAAATGTACCTATAGTTCCTGATGCACTAGTACCAAAATTATTAAATGTTGATACTCCTATTGCACTAACATTATTTCCTAAAGTAACAGCTTTAGCTCCTGTGCAGCCACTAAATGCACTATCTCCGATTGTTAAAGGGTTTATAGTAGTTGGTATAATTATTCCTCCTGTATTATTACCCAAAGCAGTAAGACCTTGGAAAGCACTTGCTCCAATACTGGTAAGATTTGAACCTGAAGATGGAAATGCCAAAGTTGTCAATTTACTGCATCCAACAAAAGCGCTTACTCCGATTGATATAACAGATGCGGGAATTGTAACTATTGTAAACGCAGTATTACTGCAACCATAAAAAGCGGAATCTCCTATTGATGTAAGTGCTGTGCTACTCAAAGATAAAGTTGTTAAAGCTGTGCAATTATTAAAAGCGGATGACCCTATTGTGCTACTAGTAGCACCACTAACAGTTACTGATTTTAAAACAGTAGAACCAGATAATGCAGAAGTAGGAACATTACAGTTGTTAAATGTGACGGTTTGAATAATATTCAAAGAAAATACAGTTGAAAAAGATGTTGAATATGTTATGTTTGAATTTATGGCAACTGTAGTTAAATATGAGCATCCAGTAAAAGCATTTTGTCCTAATGATGTAACAGATGCAGGAATTGTAACTGTTGAAAATTGAGGTGTTGTTGTAACTGCATTACCGCAATTATAAAAAGCGGAATCTCCTATTGATGTAAGTGCTGTGCTACTCAAAGATAAAGTTGTTAAACCTGTGCAACCATAAAATGCGGATGTTCCTATTGATACAACATTATTTCCTAAAGTAACAACTTGAACTCCTGTGCAATTAAGAAATGCACTATCACCAATCGTTAAAGGGTTTGTAGTATTAGGTATAGTTATTCCATTCAATTTAGTAATATTATAGAAAGCTGATGTTCCAATACTAGTAAGAGCTGCTACAGAAATAGAATCAACAGAAAATACCAAAGTTGTTAATTTGCTGCATCCCAAAAAAGCTCTTGTTCCAATTGTTGTAACAGAAGCAGGAATTGTAACTGTTGAAAATTGAGGTGTTGCTGAAACTGCACTACCACAATTAGAAAAAGCGAAATTCCCTATTGATGTAAGTGCTGTGCTACTCAAAGATAAAGTTTTCAACGATATACAATTATAAAAAGCGGATGTTCCTATTGTACTACTCGTAGAACCACTAACAGTTACTGACGTTAAAGCTGTAGATTGGGAGAACGTAGAATCATAAACATTACAGTTGTTAAACGTTATATTTTGAATTTTATCTGTAGTAGTTACACTAAATGCACCTCGAAAATTTTGTATATTTGAATTTAGAATAACTGTAACTAAACTAGTACAGTTATAAAAAGCATTAGTTCCAATTGTTGTAACAGAAGCAGGAATTGTAACTGATGAAAATGCAGTATTAGTACAATTAAAAAAAGCAGAACCTTCGATTGTTGTAAGTGCTGTGCTACTCAAAAATAAAGCTGTTAAATTTGTACAGTTATAAAAAGCGGATGTTCCTATTGTACTACTACTAATACTAGTACCACCACTAGTACCACTAACAGTTACTGATTTTAGAGCTGTATAAGCTAAGCATGCTGATGCAGGAACACTACAGTTATTAAACGTGACTGTTTGAATACTAGTTTTACCAAGTGGAAATACAGATGAAAAAGATGTTATATTTGAATTTATAGTAACTGTAGCCAAATTTGTGCAGTTTGAAAAAATATTTGATCCAAAATTAGTAACACTAGAAGGAATATTTATACTTTGTAAACTGCCGCAACCAGAAAAAGAAAAATTTCCAAAAGTTGTTACATTACTTGGACTTGTAAAAGTAATTGTTTGAAGTGAGTTTGATTCTGTAAACCCGTTTGGACTAGGTGTTGTACTCAAATCAGGATTACCTATACTTACAACCTTATAAAAAAAACTTTGCTGGTCTTTAACTGTTAAAGGAACCGTAAAAGAAGTGCTTGTAGATGAATAATTAGACAAATAAACTGTTCCGGGTGTTGGAAGTATTAATGTTCCTAATGTAATAATAGTATAAGTTGCATCACCTATAATAATGGTTCCACCAGGTTCAGGTGGACTTGCTACTAAAACAGTAACACTTTCAACTGTTTGGTCGGTTGCAGCAGTACTGTAAGTGGAACTAGAAGTAAAAATAGGAGGGTCATTACGCCTTTTTATTATAGCTGTAACTGCGCGATTATAATCATTACCATCTTTTCCAGGATAACCACTCCTTATAAGTTCAAACAAACGCTTTGCATTTTTTTTAATATTTGATTTTGTGCGTTGAATTTGGAATTCAAATTTTTCTAATAAATTATCATTTTGCAAAAAATACAAATTAACAATATAGTTAACAATTTTACCCTTTAATATTTGTACTTTAAATGTTGTAAAATACTCGTTTAGAATATCACCTGCTTTATTTTTTGCAATATATTTAAAAGGATAAACCGGAATATTTATAAGTGGGTCAAAATTATTATTTTCATCTTCAGTATCACTACCACTATGAATATGACTATGACTATCACTACCACTATGACTATTACTATCACTATCACTACCACTATTTTCCTTCTTGGCTTTTTTCTTTTTCTCTTTCTTTTCATCTTCTTTTTGTTCTTTCTTAGCCTTCTTTTTTTCCTCTTTTT
>Ga0315284_10005335_pt1 | contig 18231 bp, 7 predicted proteins | sample YL17G09_16_MG_FD_203696 | JGI IMG/M metagenome (GOLD analysis project Ga0315284, IMG submission 203696) | Sediment microbial communities from Yellowstone Lake, YNP, Wyoming, USA - YL17G09_16 | ecosystem: Environmental > Aquatic > Freshwater > Lake > Sediment | place: USA: Wyoming | collected...
GACCTTGCCAATCCGCCTTCCATCGGGCTGGAGGCGTTCCGCGTGCTGGCGCGCGAGCATAATCTGATCCCCGTCTACCGGGAAATCCTCGGCGACCTGCACACGCCGGTGTCTGCTTTTCACAAACTGGACGACGGGCGCTTCGCCTACCTGCTGGAGAGCGTGGAGGGCGGCGAGAGCGTGGGCCGCTACAGCTTCATGGGCGGTGCGCCGTCGGTGGTACTGCGCACGCGAGGGCGCGAAGTGACCGTCGAACGGCAGGGGCAGGCCGAAACACGCCTGCTGGACGAGGGGGAGGACCCGCTGCACGTGCTGCGCGCGCTGATGGGCGAATACCGCGTGGCGCGCGTGCCCGGACTGCCGAAATTCTACGGCGGCGCGGTGGGCTACATGAGTTACGATACGGTGCGCTTCTTCGAGCGATTGCCGGATGCGCCGCCGGATGACCTGAACCTGCCGGATTGCTACTTCGTCTTCACCGACGTCTGCGTGATCTTCGACCACGTCCGCCATCGCATCCTGGTGATCTGCAACGCCCACGTCGACGGCGACCCCGACGCCGCGTACCAGCGCGCCCTCGCGAAGATCGACGACCTGATCGCGCAATTGCAGCGGCCGGAGGACCGCCCGCTGGGCCTGCTGCCCGGCGGCGGAGCCAATGGCGCGCCGGTGGAATCCAACTTCACCCACGAAGGCTTCCTGGCCGCGGTGAAGCGCGGGAAGGAATATATCACCGCCGGCGACGTTATCCAGGTGGTGCTCTCCCAGCGGCTGCGGCGCGAGCTGTCCCCCGCCCTGCGCGCCCAGCCGTTCAACCTGTACCGCGCCCTGCGCTACCTCAATCCCTCGCCCTACATGTATTACCTGTCCTACGGCGACTTGAAGATCATCGGCTCTTCGCCGGAGCGGCTGGTGAGCGAGGAGGGCGGCGAGGTGATCACCCGCCCCATCGCCGGCACCCGCCCGCGCGGGCGCAACGCGGAGGAGGATGCGGCGCTGGCCGCGGACCTGCTGGCGGACGCCAAGGAGCGCGCCGAGCACATCATGCTGGTGGACCTGGGCCGCAACGACCTGGGCCGGGTCTGCGCATACGGCAGCGTCGAGGTGAACGAGCTGATGCTCATCGAGCATTATTCGCACGTCATGCACATCGTCAGCAACGTGCGCGGAGCGCTGCGGCCCGAGCTCGACCACTTCGACGTGCTGCGCGCCTGCTTCCCGGCGGGCACCGTCAGCGGCGCGCCCAAAATCCGCGCCATGGAGATCATCGACGAGCTGGAGCCCACCCGCCGCGGCCCCTACGCCGGCGCCATCGGCTACTTCAGCTTCGAAGGCAACATGGACACCGCCATCACCATCCGCACCATCGTCGTGACGGATGGCGCCGCCTACGTGCAGGTCGGCGCCGGCATTGTCGCCGACTCCGTGCCGGAAAACGAATACCAGGAAACCCTCAACAAAGCCCGCGCCCTGCTGAAAGCATTGGAGCTGGCGGAACGGGGACTGTGTATGTGAATTGAACCACGGAGGCACGAAGCATATTAATAATGAAAAATGAAAAATGCAAATTTCAAATTGCAAATTGAAGCAATATTGATGGCAGGCTTTGTGTAATATCCGACTGGTAACTTGGACAGCAATCCATTTTGCACTTTGCATTTTTCAATTTTCATTTTTCATTAACAACATGCCGTTCCTCCGTGGTTCAATTCACCTGCGCGGCTTGACGGGGTGGGCGCGGGCTGTTACAATGCTGGCCGTATTCAATTTCAGGAGCGGAATCACCGAATGGGAAAACAGGTTGAAATCGAGACGCTGCGCCAGATGAGCGCGAACCCGGAAAAGTTCTTCGCGTTCGAGCGTGAGGTGCTCGGCGCGATCCATCGCGAAGTCGAAGGGCGCAAAGAGAAAGCGGAATCCGCCCGCGTCACGCGCGAGAAAAAAGCGAAACGCAAACGCCAGCGCACCGCCGCCGGCATGGGGTAATCCTCGTCTCTCCGCAGTTTTTCAGGCAGAGGTTCGCACGAACCTCTGCCGTTTGTTGTCTCTCCCCTTACCCTCTTCCTTCACACCCGGCACTATACCACAAAGGCACAAAGACACGAAGGCACGAAAACCATGACGATCCTAACTTGTTAGGAATATACGACAAGGTGAATTGCCACTATAGCAGAATATAATCTGTCAGAATAGTTGACTAAGACACAGCCCGATCCAACGCTGACGCTATACACCGTACGATCACCGACGACGTCATAATAACCATTCAACAAGCGGCCGACCATGAGAACGTTATCTGCCACTTTCCGTTCAATACGCACGCTTTGTCGCAGAGACCCATCCTTCGTCCCTGCAGCGGCAAGCCCGTTGCTGCTTCACGCCTGCTTCCGCGATCTTCCCGGCGGTTCAACGCCGTTTCTCAAATACACAAGAAAAGGAGAGTCGCATGAAAAAGCACCTTATCCCCTTCTGGCTGTCGCTCGTGCTGCTGGCATTTGCCGGGCAGGGCGCGTCGGCGGCAGTCTGGACTATCCCGACCTTCGACATTCAGGCCTGGAATTACTATTCCGGCGTCGGCAGCGTCGCCTACTGGTCGGCGAAGAAGAAAGTGTATGTCGGGGTCCGCACCTACACGCCCAACCGGCGTGGCCTGGTCGTCTTCGACACCGATACCGGCGGCAACATCATCGGTCAGGGACGACGGTATCTGTCTCATCCCTCGGAGGAGACTCCGGGGCACTGGACCATGGTGCAGTCGATGCTGGTCGATACCCGGCACACCAAACTGTTCCTCGGTCTCAGCGATTCGCATTCCACGCTGACCACCGCGCTGGTGATGATCAGCCTGGATTCCGCCGGGGAGCCGACCGGATCGCCGCAGGCGTACAGCACCGGCCAACCCTACAACAATGTGCAGGCGATGGCGCTGCACCCGACCCTCAACCGCCTCTACATGGTCGGCTGGGGCTGTCCCGGCATCTACGCGCGCGATCTCGACACCAACGGCGTGCCGACGGGCACACCCTTGAGCTGGTCCATTGGGGGCCAGGGGAAATTCTCCATCACTGTCCGCAGCAACGGCGCCAAAGTCTATCTGGGCACCTATCCGGGCATCTGTGAAGTCAGCGACATGACGAGCGGCGCGCCGAGCGGCACGCCCCGCTCGTATACCGCTACCGGCGTCGCCGGCTACCTGATCTGCAGCGCCAACAACAAGGGCGTCTATTACAAGACGGACAGCGGCTATCTCGCCTACTGGGCGGTGACGGGGGCCGGCGAGCCGTCCGGCAGCCCGGTGGTGACGAGCACGGCGGTACAGAACCTGCAGGCGACTTCCAGCAATACGCTGGCCACCTGCAACGTGGTGACGTTCACCGATGCCATCACCGCTCAAACGAAAACCAGCGGGTTCAAAACGCGGGAATATTCGCTGAACAGCAACGGCTCGCTGAACGCGATCCTGAACGAAACCGCCGCCGTCGACCGGCGGACGGCCAGCCTGCTGAACACCTCGCCGAGCGTCTGCGTGGCGGACTCCTATCTCTCCGGCTTCCTGGGGAACCGGTACAAAGACCTGTCGATGCGGACCACGCTGAACTGGGTGGAGCCGAACGGCGACATGACCGCCTCGTCAACCGACGTAACGATGAGCGGCCAGGGGGTCTATCTGCGCTTCTGCTATTCCTCGCGCTGGAACAAGGTCTACGCCACCGACGGCAGCAACATCAACATTTACAACCTGACTACCGGCGCGCTGGAGAGCAACGTGGCGTGCGCCAACGCCGCGTCTCCCGTCGTGGTGGACGATCAGACCGGCGCCTACGGCAAGCTTTACGTGGCACTCACGAACGGTAACGTCGATGCGCGCGACCTGAACGCCAACGGCATTCCGGCGGCCACGGGCACCATCACCACCACCGGCATGGGCATCATCGGCGCCATGGTGGTGAACCCGGTCTCGCACCACATCTATCTCTGCGGCGCGTACGGCACGCCCGGCACCATCGCCGGCACGAATTACATCCGGCTGCCGGGCAGCTACTATTTCTGCAACACGGATGTCGATACCGTCAAAGGGCGCGTCTACGTCGTCAGCGCCTACAATGCCAACCAGAACATCTGGGTGTGGAAGCTGAACGGCGACGGCACGCTGAACGGCACCACCGCCACCACCTACAATGACGGCCTGCCTTTGGGGAGCAGTCCCTGGCGCGGCGACATGGGCAGCGTGGCGGTGAACAGCGCAAAGAGCCGCCTATACGTGGTGGGCGACTTGGAGAGCCTGCAGGGGGCCAATCAAGGCATGCTGGTGGTCTACACCCTCGACGCCAACGGCGACCCCACCGGCACGCCGCGGAGCTACAACGTGCCCAACGTCCAGGGCGCGGTGGATTCGCTGACGCTCTCCACCGACAAGACGAAGGTCTACACCTGCGGATGGGGCGACCCGCGCATCTATTACTTCTCACTCAACACCAGCGGCGATCCGAGCGGCAATGCTTCGTCACTCACCGTCGGTCCCTATGGGCATCTCCCGACGCTGCTGTTCACCGCGGACGGCACAAAATTTCTAACCGGCTCCTACCCCTCGGTGCTGCACGTGGTGGCGATGAACAGCGACGGCACCTGCCAGTACGCGCCGTCCGGCACCTTCAACATTCCCGGGCAATCCATCAACTACGGCATGCTCAAGCCGGGAGTGGCGTCGGGCTGGACCAATCTGAATACCGCGCTGCAAAACGGCAGCAGTTCCGCGTTGGGCACGCTGTCGCTGACCGGCGGCACGGTGGCCCGCGGGAAAGTCACTTTCGACTTCTCTCTCGACGGCGGCGCTACCATCCTCGCCACTCGGGCCGTTGACGTGCGCGGGAACGCCACCTCCGTCTATCTGCCGCAATACGATATCGACGCCGCCAGGCTGCCGAAGCTGGCCGACTGGGTGGAGTCGAGCGGCATGCACCATCGCTGGCTGAAGTCCAATTACGAGCCGGATCCGCTGCCCAAGCAGTATGTGATCGCCGATCACTTCTGCGGGAGTGAGGCGAACGTCGACTCGCTGGGCGCCGCCCTGGAGACGATGGCCGACGCCGGGACCAACACCATCGAAGTCGGCGGCAGCGGGATAACGTCGGACGCCGTGCACAACGCGGCGGTCGCCGCCGGGATGCCGCGCTTCAAGTGGGGCATTTACAACCCGCCGAGCATGTTCGACTATAATACCGAATACTTCACCCCCGGCTACCAGGATTCCTGGGCGGCGGGGAAGCGGACGGAGATCGCCAACGCGTTCGGGGCGAAGCCGGACGAAGTGGCGTTGTTCCACATGGCCGACGAGCCCGGCTGGTATTTCCCGACGGTGTTGAACGACGTCAACGATCCCGGGCACACTGAGCGGGTCGCCGTCTTCCGCGCCTATTTGCAGAACAAGGGCTTCACCCCGGCCTTTTTCGGCGAAGCCGGTTGGGATACCGTCAATCCCATCGGCCTGAGCGCCGCCACCACGCTGGAAAAGCGGCGCCTGCTTTACTGGACGGCGCGCTGGTACGCCGAATCCAACGCCAACGCCTTCGCCGCCTCCACCGCGGCGCTGCAGGGGCAACTCAATGCCAACCTGCTGGTCACCACCAACCTGAATAACTGGCCGGGGAGCTTCTTTATCCCCTCGCCGAATACGCCGATCGCCAACAACCCCATCGTCGGGCCGGACACCGCCATGGGCATGCCGGACTGGTTCGAGCTGGGGCGCAAGAAAGGCGTCTCCTGCATCTGGACGGAGGACTGGTTCGGCGACACCTATGCCGGCGCCTGGTCGATGTATGCCGACTTGCTGCGCAGCGCAGCCCGCGAGGGCACCGGCGTCTCCTACGGCGCGTATGTCGTCGGGCAGCCGCTGGGCAAGGTGCCGGACGGCGGCAAGTATAAGGTAATGTCGCTGGCCGGGCACGGGGCGAAAGCCTTCGACTCCTATGTCTTCGGGCCGTACCAGGTCTTTGCGGACGGCTGGGCGGACAATACGCGGGCCTACCCGGCGTATGCCGGCGCGTATAAGCTGCTGGCCAAGGCGGAATCCGTGCTCTATCCCGGCCAGCCGCGCACCGGCAAGCTGGCCATCCTGCTGCCGAAGGCCAGCCAGGTCTGGGACGCCACGAACACCGGCAAGGCAAAGCTGTATATGAACGAGGTATACGGGCTGTATTACGCCCTGGTGCACTGCCAGTATCCGGTCGATTTCGTCGATGACTACGACATCGAGGCCGGCAAGCTGGCCACCTACGGTTATACCGTGCTGTATGTCAGCGCGCCCAACCTCTCCGTGACGGCGCAAACGGCGATCCAGAACTGGGTCAATGCCGGCGGCGCGCTGGTCATGCTGCCGGGCGCCTGCGCCTACGACGAATACAATACGGCGGCCACCACGCTGCAAAGCCTGATGGGCGCTTCGTGGGGCACCGTCGACCGCGTAGACACCACCGGGATGGACATCAGCACCGCGCGCACCACCATCACCGTCACCGACCAGGCAACGCTCGGCGCCGCCACCGATGTGACGCCCGGCCAGATCGCCGGATTGACCGTCACCACCGCCACGTCGCTGGCCACCGTGCCGGGCGGCCTCTCCGCCGTGACGAAAAAGACCTACGGCGCCGGCTCCATCTGGGCCTTCGGCTACTGGCCCGGCGGCACCTACGCGGCGCTGATCGACAACTGGGACTCAACCCACCTGCCGTATGACTGGCGAACCGACACCCGGCAGATTCTCACCGCGCCGTGCCGGTCGGCCGGCACGGCGAAATTCGTCTCCTGCACCGTGCCGCTGGTCGAGTGCCCACTGCTGGAGAGCACGACCAACGGCATCGGCATCACGCTGCTCAACTGGACCGGGACGTCGCAGTCGATCACCGCTTCCGTGAACAAGCTGACCATGCCGACGCCGATCCTGAACCTGGTGAACGCCGCCATCGCCGGCGGCACGCTGAAGGTCTCGTCGGTGGAGAAAGGCGACCTGACTTACACCGTCAACGGCAACAACATCGATATTGCGCTGTCGTTGAGCACGGTGGACGTGCTCATGCTCACCTGGTAAGCGGGTAATTCCGCGCGGGGCGGTCTCCGGACAAGGAGACCGCCCTTTTTTAGTGTATAATCAATGATAAGAGAGTGACAACGGGAGAATGGAAGGATGGAAGATTGGAAGACTTGACGGATTGTTTAGTTCAACAATACCTCCATTCTTCCATCCTTCCAATCTTCCTTGACCACTCCATAAGTGGACTGAACGGCTTGGGAAAGGTTTTAAGCGATTCCGGCTCTTCCGAATCGGGTATATGTCAGGTGTCCGGCTTCGCCGGTTGAAGGAGTGTATGCGCGATGTTGCATCACATCATTCGCATCCTGGTCTGGGCCAGCGGGTTCCAGATTGCGACGATCGGCGGGCCGGCCGACAAAACAACCGACGGGCACTTCTGGAAGCCGCTCGGCATGTGCGCCGTCACCGACACGCTCTACGTCATCGACCACCCGGACGATCAGCCGCCGCTCGGCCTTCGCATCCAGGCCTTCGATCTGGTGACGAGTGGATTTCTGTGGAAGCAGCAGACGCCCATCGCCGGCGACGCCTGGAATTGGGACAACAAACAGGAATACCTGCGGTGGTATTCCTGTTTCAACCGGAACGGGGCCAATCCGCTGGTCACCGACGGCACGTCCCTGTATTTCATCAGCCGCGTGGTGCTCTCGACGGGCGAGAAACAATTCGTCCTGCGCAAATTCGACCTGGCGGGGCAGCAGCTCGCCACCTGGGAGATCGTGCGGGGCGCCGTGGCCGACCAGGTGGGCCTGGCTTATCACGCCGCCAACGGCTTTCTCTATTACGAATACACGGATGACGCCAACGCGCCGGGACACCACTACATCGCCCGCCTCGACACCGGCCTGACGCAGCAGACGATCATCGCCACCCCGCGCGAAAGCTTCGCCATGACGCGGCCCTGCGGCATCTGCTCCGCGGGGGATCACCTGCTCTCCACGCAGTTGCGCCCCTACCGCGACGGCGCCTGGACCTGCCTGCGCGACCGCGATACCTGGACCGTCCGCCAGAGCTATCCCGGGCGGGGTTTCGCTCCCATCGCCGCCGGTGGCGGCGAATGGATCGCCGTGATGCCGCAAAACGGCCTGGTGAAGGACGGCACGCCCACTCTCGAACGCCGGAGCCTGACCAATGGCGCGCTGCTGATGCCCTACGGGGTGACAAGCGGCGGAAACACGCCGAACCGGATCGGCTTCGCCCTCTACGCATCGACGGGCATCGACGCCGGCCGCATCGCTGTCCTCGATCAAACCTTCCTTCCGGTGAATTTCTCCTCGGGATCATACGTCGGGGATTATTATCAGGCCTACGAAGTCGGCGATGTCTGGTCAAAGCATGTGGTGTTCGTGCAGAAAAAACTGGCGGTCGGCACCTGGCTGACGCCCGTGCGCATCGGCGAAGATCTATCCAATCCCAACCTGACCATCGAGGCGGACGGCACCCTGTCGCTCACCGTAACCCACGGCACGCGGGAACCCCTCACCTACTGGTATCCCTACAACCATCTCCGCGGCACCCTCGAACTCTATCGCTCGATCGATGGCGGGACGAATTGGTCGAAGCAATAAGAAAAGGATAACCGTTCAGGCCCTGAAAGGGCCGCGGATTTTAGCCCAGGGTCGCAACCCTGGGGAAGGGGTGTGGGAAAAACGCCTGCGCCCTGAAGGGGCGCCGGGCATGTGGTGAGAACTGGTTTTCGAGTATTATGCGGACAATCATTCCCACCGCCCTTTCAGGGCGGAATGGATCTGATTCTGATCACCGGTCCCCAGGGTTGCGACCCTGGGCTAAAATCCGCAGCCCTTTCAGGGCCTGAACGGTTTCATTTTGCACTTTGCACTTTTCATTTTTCATTTTTCATTGCTGATTCTTACGTGCTCTGCGACTCCTGCACCGTGAGCAGCTCCGGGCCGACGGGCAGCTTGGGCAGGCGCGGGGTGTAGTAGCGGATGCTCGGATCATCCGGATCGACGTCGTAGCAGACCGGGCGCGCCAGCGTGGCATCGTAGATGTAGGTGATCCCCTGCCGGCGGTTATCCGCGCCCGTTGACGGATCCTTCCAGCGCCAGGCGGTGGTATCCCACCCGGCATTCGCGGGATCCCACTTGTCTGGCATGCCGTCCCCATTGGTATCGAAGTACCAGATATTCGATCCCCGCCAGTGCTCGATCCACTGCCGCTGCATGGCCTCCGGCGCGGTGGCGTTCTCCGAGATGGCGCCGTTCAGCGTGATCCGCACGTCATACGGCTCGCGGTAGCCCGGGAAGGGCCGGCGCGTGGGCTGCGGCGTGCTCGCTGCCTGGTCGTACCAGTATTGCCCCGGAATGATGAACCAGCTCCCGCGCTGCGCGTAGATCAGCGCGTCAACCTGCACGTCCAGGCCCGTCACGATGCAGCCGGAGGCATATTTATCGTTGACCAGGTTGTCGCCCGTGCCGGCGTGCAGCAGGTAGTCGGCCCCGTCGGCGGGATCGTTGTCGAACCAGGTGAACCGGAGGGTATTGGGCCGCCCGTAGATGTTCAGCACATCCAGGATGCCGGCAACACCGGTATAGTGGCTATACTCCCCGAGCCTCCAGGACTGCATGCCGAACGGGCCGGGCAGGAAGCGCCCGCCGCCCCACAGCTTGTCCGGCCACTCCGGAGCCTCGGGGTGGGTGGTGGTGATCCATGGATACAGGCTGGAAATCTCGGCCGATGCGCAGAACTGCAGATTGACCGCCGAAGCCAGCGTCAGCGTCGGATCCAACCCCCCCCACAGGAAGGGGTGGTCGTTGTTGACGTACATCCGCATGGTGGTGGCCGAATGGGTCGCGTCGTTCGCCCCGGCATGGCGCAGCAGCAGTCGCATGCGCGGGTTGAGCGGTCCGGCCGATGCGAAGGTGAAGGTAAAGCTGGTGTTCGCCGCGCTGGCGGACCAGTACCAGTCCGGCGCCGGGGGGGAGATCTTTGGCTTCACGCTGCCGTCCGCGTTGCGGAAATCCGCGAACAGCCGCGTCGGGTTCAGGCAGACGTTGTCGGCCGCCAGCAGGGCCGCCTTGCTGTCCCATTCCGAGCCGTTGGCGATCCGCGTCCATCCGCCCGACTGCACCAGGTAATGGCCTCCACGGGTTTGCTGTATAGCCTCATTGAATTCGCTGCGGCGGCTGGATGGGCACAGCAGATTCCCCTCGACATAGACCGTGCCGGCGGAGACGATGGTCAGGTCGAACCGGCGATTCGTCGGCGTCAGATAATAGTGAATGCTGCCGTCCTGCGCGTTCCGCCCGCCCGGGCTCTGGTTGCCGTCGGCATCGAAGATCGGGGTGAGGGTGACCGTCGTCGAGCTTTCATAAGCGACCGAGGCCGGCAGATCGCCCGACACGGCCAGGTTGCCCTCGGCGAAGATCACCCCGTTCTTCGGATACGGCATGGTAAGTGAATACCGCGAATACATGCCGGTGATGGTGGCCGTCACGGCCACGCCGTCACTATGGAACAGCACGTTCGGCACGGTGGTCTGCAGTTCGAGATACGGCGCCGAGACGGCGGTAGCGCCGGCGTATTCCCAATCGTGCAGGATGAGCTGGACAGCACTGCCCTTCTCGTATGGCCGGTAGACCCCCATTTCCCAGCATCCGCCGGTATTGTCCGTCCACTCCTCGCGCAATGCGCCGATATCGCCGTCATATTGAATCTGGATCGAGTTGTTGATATAGAGTCCCTGGCCCCAGCCGATGTAGCCGGTATTGATCGCTGTGGTCATCGCATACCCGGAGTCGCGGGTCAGCGTGCGGTAGCGCTGCAGGCCGGCCTGGCCGAATTTCGGCGCGCGCAGGGTGGGCATCTCGCTGGTGTTGTCCGCGGTCTGCAGATACTGCACCAGCAGTATGTTATTCTGCTCATTAATAGGATCGAGACCTTTGCGGTCAGGCGAGATGATAGGCGGCGACGCGGGGTTCATCACCAGATCGTGCGCATTCACCATCACCTGATGATATATGACGGAGGAGGCGTCGTTTAGTTGACCGAGCACTTCGACGATGTCATGGCGCCGCACGTTGAAATTGGTGATGTAGCTGTCCGAGTCCGTCTGCCCGTCACCCTGCGTGATGTCGATGCGGACGTTGCCGAGCCCCAGGTCCGTCTCGCTGCGGATCGGCCCGTCGTAGGTAGAGAGGTAGGACACCGGGATGGCGGTCGCGTTGGCGGTCGCGTTCAGGTTTTCGTCGCTCAACGCTACGGGATTGAAGCGCACCGTATGGAGCTGCTCCGCCGGGTCCTCGTAGGTGGACAGCGTCACCTCCGGCCCCAGCACCGACGGCTCGCTGCTCTCGTAGAGATTGGTGACCCAGACCAGGTAGTCCGTCAGCGCGATGGGCACATACGCGGTGATGGTGCGCGTCAGGAATTTCGTGTTCAGCAGCCGGCCGCTCTCGTATGCTTCCTGGTATTTCTCCCGCAGCGGATCGTTGGGGTCCAGCCTCGGTGGGTTGTCCAGCGTGAAGCGCGCTTCGACATCGACCTTCAGGTAGCGGTCGAGCGGATTTTGCAGGAAGGGCTTGCCGGTGCTGTATGGGGTTAAACCGCCGTAGCTGACGGTGACTTTGTAGAACCCGCCGTTCGGATCGTATTGCCACCCCTTGTTATTGTCGTCGGGACCGGCGCTCGGACGCCAGTCGGCGCCGTTCGCGCTGTTGCGCAGCCCGCTCTCCGCCTGCATCATCCCCGCCTGCGCGACCTGCTCCAGCCGGTAGCGTTCCGCCGAGCGCGCGGTCTGCGTCTGCGCCTGGCGGATCATGGCGATGAACACGCCGGCCAGCCCGACCAGCAGGAACATGAGCAGCACCGCCATGATGAGCGCCTGCCCCCGCTGGGCGCGCGGCGGGCGGCGCAACGGCGGATTTCCGGTTATCGAGCGCTGTGTAATCATCGTCCCCTCCGGTATCGTCTACAGACCCATTCGCGGGGGATTTGCCGCATTTCTCCCTCATAGGAGAAGGGGTTAATGAAAAATGCAAATTGAAAAATGCAGAATAATTTACTATCCTGGCTATCGGTAGCGCATTAAAGCAATACCTACACTATCTTAATGCCTACGGCGTTTCCCCCTCACCCCCCGTAAACGGTTACTGCCCGCGGCGGGCGCGGCGCATGGCATTGCGCGCCTCCACGCGTAAATTCACGGCGAAATTCTGGCGGCTGTCCTCCAACCGCGCCCCGGAGCGGTCCTTGCGGCTCATCGTCAGGCCGACATCCAGCATCCCCAGCGTCGAGTAGGTCGCGACCACGGTGTCGCTGGGCTGCAGGTCGCAGATGGTATAGCTCGCTTCGATATCCTGTGCCGGATCGGCGGGCGGCGTGCCGAAGACCACCTCGCGCGACTGCAGGCACCAACCGGGCACGCCGGGATCGGTGTCAATCCCATGCCGCCGGCCAGCGTCCAGACCGGTAATCTTATAGCGGAGACAGAATTCATTGGCCTCCAGGTCCACCGGGTCCTTATCGACCAGCGTGTAGGAGTTCACGCCGATGGTAATGCGCTGTGGCAGCTTGACGCGATAAGTGAGAGCCGACTGCCAGCTTCCGTCGGGGATGGGCAGGTAATAGTTTCCCGCGTCCAGGATGATCTGCTGATTATTTGGCGTGTAGGGTTGCTCGAAAACGAGCTTACCCGCCGTCCGCTGCCGGCTGACGTCCGCCTTCCACCGGCGCAACTGGACGAGGTCGAAGGTGTAGACCGTTCCATCCAAGGTTGCCAGGTCCGCTCGGTCGATGGGCGGCCAATCCATGAAGTGACGGCTGCAGATCGCGGTACTGATGGCGTTGGAGCACCCGAAGACCATCACCCCGTTCCTGTCGAAGACGCGCACCTGGTAGCCGAACGGATTGGATACGTTATCCACCGGATCGAGAGCCGGGGTATCGTAATCGGTCGGTGTGTTGGGATACAGCGGATACAATCCGTGGTTTTCATTATTCACGAGCTGGCGAAGACCCGACAGCGGGTCCGCCATCGCCGTGTCCACCACCGGGTAGTAAAACGTCGCTAACTGATTGACCGTCTGCTCATCGATGTCGCGGCTGCGGGCGGCCCACAGCGGATAGTGGGAATACACGGTGGTGCAGGTCGCGCTGCTCAGCGCCTCCATCGTCACGCGCATAGGCCGCAACACGAAGCTCGAGACGTCCCAATCCGGGCCGTGCGGCGTGATGGCGATCAGATCATTGCTGAATAACCGCTGCAAAACCCCCTGGTTGCGCCTCGCCGACCGGAGTGAAGCATCATAACGATCCATCGGGTAGCTGCCGTCAAGGGCGAAGACGGTGGCCGAGCCGAGAGTCAGATTGCTGGTCGGATACTGATAGCGGGTGAGGATATACGGATTGGCCCGCTGGTCGTTGGCGCTGGGATTATAGAACGGACGATGATTCAGCTCGTAGCGAAGCGCCGCCATCTCGCTGTAGTTCGGCTGCAGCAGCGTCCAGTTCCACGCCGTGGTCCCTCCCGCGTCATCCCAGATCCACGGAAATTCCAGGATACGGCCAAAGCGGACGAACGTGATGGCGCTGGCGGTCCCGTAGTCCCCGAAGGCCTGGTTGCCGCCGTTCGACGGGATGACGCTGACCCACTCGCCGGTCGGCGGGATGTCGAAGATGTAATCGACGTTGCCCAGCTCCTGGGCCAACTGCTTCATCGCCTTCCGGCCCGCGGCCTGCGCTTCGCTCTGCGCGATGGCTTTCTGAATGTAGCCGAACGCGGCAAACAGCGGGAAGCCGAGCAGACCGAGCACCAGCACGAAAATCGCGATGGCGACGAGCAGCTCCGTCAGCGTGAAGCCGTGCTTGCTCCGGTGTCGCGTGTTGTCGCTCTGATCGTCCGGCATGCTCCTCTAGTCCTCGCCTATCGGCAAATTGATGATCGCCGTCTTCGCCCGCCAGCGCTCGTTGATCGTGCGCAGCTTCGTCGGGAAGCTGAAGGCGCTGTCGTTGTCCACGATATACGCCTGACCGCTGCGCGGCTGCGTCCACAACGCGCGGATGACCACCGACGCCCCGCGCACGGTGAGGGTGGTCCCGGCCGCCGGCAGGTGCTTCAACCGGACGTGACTGATGCCGTTCACCGGCGCGGAAACGGTGTGCAATTCATAGCTGGCGCGCGATAGCGGAATGTCGCTTTGCGCGCTTTTCTCGGAGAAGATGAAATCGCCTTCTCCCGCGGATACCTGCGCATCCAACACAAGCACCACATGGCGTGCCGTCCGCTGCAGATCGAAAATCGACACCGTCAACAGCGGGTTGGAGTTTCGACCAGTGATATAGCGGCCGGTTTGTATATTGAATATCCCAATGGGATCATTCACCATCAATTGGCCCGGATTGTCCACGTCCAGGACGGTGACATCGGTATCCAAACCAGCGATTTCGACTGTCGCGGTTGTAACCTGGGTGACCCGGCAATCTTCCTGGTAATACTGATAATTCACCGCGATGGTCTGTCCGGCGTAAATCCCCGGAATGGCAATCACGTTGGCGGTGCTGTAGTAATTGGTCCACCCCAGGCTCAGCGGCGTGCTGGCGCGGCCGAACACCGCGGGGGCGCGGAAAAACTGCACCGCCCAGTCCCGCTGCGCCCGGTAATAGACGCGGAAGGTCTGGCCGGAGAGTGAGCTCCAGTTATAGGTCGTCGTGCCGCCGCTGGTCCGCTTCACCCCCACGCGGATGCGCTTCTGCCCCGCCTCCTTCATGTCCACTACCAGGTCATAATCCCGCCTGTCGGTCTCCAGCAGCTTGACCATCTGGTAGCCCTTCTGCACGGTATCGTAATCCTGATTCGGGTGGGCGGGATCGTATTCCACGCTGTAGACGTTGTTGGTGAACAGGTCGATGAACGACATCATCACGTAACTCCCGCCGCCCGTCATCGGGTACGTCAGGCCCCAGGTATTCGGCGCGCGCGGAAAATTCCTCCGGTTGTCGATCTTCGGCAGGGCGGTCAGCGTGACGTAGCCGTTGCCGTCCACCGTCACGTCGTCGTGCAGGATATTCCAGTCGGCAACCACGTAGTCGATCTTCACCCGTTTCCCGCCGTCCGCTTTCGAGAAGGCGATCATGGACAGCAGGTTCTCGGCCAGGTCGCCGAAATTGGCGCTGATGAACAGGCTGAACTCCCGCTGCTGCAGGTTCTGCATCGCCAGATAGGCCTCATTCCACCTGCCCTGCTGCTGCAGGTCGAGGGTGTCGATATACGTGAAGGCGCGGTTGAGCTGTTCGCTGCCGTCGATAACCGACCAGCCCGATGGCAGATTGTTGAACGTCAGCGAATAATAAGTTCCGCTCACATCTTCGGTAAGATTGGCGGTGATCTCGATCCCGTTGAGGAGTTGCTGCCCCTGGTAGGGTGAGATGGTAACCGGCGTTGTGAATTCCGCCTGGGGCGGCAGGCGCCAGACGGCGGGAGCGACCTGAACCACCTGATTGCCGGCCGTGCAGGAGAAGATGATGCGCACGAAGCGGGCGTTCGCGTCTTTCTTGAAGACGAAACTGTTTGCACCGCTCATGTAAAGCAGTTTTCCCTGCCCGATATTTTCCTGATCGAGCGTCGTGAGAGTGTTGATCTTTCGGTAGCGGAGATCGTAAACCAGCAGGGAATTCACCCGGGATGCTTCCACGGGCGCGAACCGCGGGATATAGGTCGGGTACCGTCCGATGATGTAGGTGTTCGTCGCCGTGGAAAAGGTATTGACGTCGGATGGAATGACCACCTTCTCGCCGATCACCCGGCGCAGGATGCGCGCGCTGAGCGGCTGCCACAGCGGCCAGCCGTCGTTGCCGAAGGGATAACTGTGCGCATCCGCCCAGGGCGCGAAACCGGATTCGTAGCTGACCGCGGTGAGGTCGTTGAAGTCCAGCGCGCTGACGATGGCGGAGGTTTCGCTCGGCTCGACCGGCAGGATGGCATCGGGCAGGTTGGCGGCGTCACCGCCGAGCTCGTTGAGCCGGTTGTCGGTCATCTGCTGGGCGACGTTGTCCATCTGGGTCTCGCTGAAGGCGGCGAAGCCGGGGGGGAAAATCTTCAGCGCGGCGACCACCCCGACGAGCAAAATCGCGATGGCGAACAGCAGCTCCACCAGGGTGAAGCCCCGGCGCGGCGCGCGTCTCCTGCTGGCGATCGCATGTCCCATCACTTCAGCCACTCTCCCCGCGAATACAGGAACGGCGGCACCCGGTAAAACGCGTCATCCGCGCCTTGCATGATGTATGGCGTAACCGCGGTCACCGTCCCATCCACCCAAAGCACCAGCGCCACGTCGTTCCGGCGGCTCTGTTCCGCTTTAGCGACGCCGGCCTGAGTATCGACATCCGCCACTATATCGTCATACGCGGGCGTCTGGTCTGGCCGATGGCCGTAACACCAGCAGACCACCGTGTCGGCCGGCGGAAACGCCTCCTTCAACTGCCGTTTGAGGTTCAGCACTCCGTACCCGAGCCGCGCGTCGAAATAGGCGATGGCATTGTTGTATTGATCGTAGTTATAGGTGACGTCGTAGGTGTTGTAACCGGAGGACAGCGTATCGAAGCGAATAAACGGTGAGTAGTCGGAGCCTTCCGTGGCAGCCCGCAGGTTCATGCCGGTCTGCACGTTCTCTGTATTGAGCATCTGCGGGCAATGGTACGTCGCCGTGTCGGTCCCGTAGATCTGCAGGAATCGCGCGAGGCCGAAGTTCCCGCTGATGAACGACGGTAATGTATTGGGTGCGTAGGCGTCGTAGAACGGGTCCCCGGCAGTCAGCGGGTAGGAAAGCTCGAAATACCCGAGCGCGATGGTGCTGCCGTTCACGAAAGTAATGGCACCCGGCCTGCGCGGGTAGATCGTAAAAGTGCCGTTAACATTTAACTGTTCGATAATGACCAGCTCCGTTTGCCCATCCGGATTTTGTAAGATTGCGGCTCGATTATTAAATTGATCCCGGATATTCAGCCATTTAGGTTCGAGCACCGGATCGCCTACCGGTCTGACGAGCGATGCTTTATTAACGTCGATGATTATCGCGCCTGCTCCTAATGGTGTGTTCGCGATCGGTATCGGCGGAATATTATTCCACTGCGGCCAGTCCGGCGGCAAATTCGCCTGCAGGGTGATGGTCCAGGCGTCCCCGACCGTATGGCCATTTTTGTTACTGAACAGGACATTTATTCCGCGATTGATCGGCAGTTTCGCATCGGCATCGAGGATCGGGAAAGGGCCGTGATCGGTTGCCCAGTCATCATCCGTCCACAGATACTCATCAGGCGCCCCGTCTGTCCCGAGCGCGCTGATCTTCACCTTCACGACATAACTTTCCGGATCGGAGCCGGTGAATTCGGTGACCGCGTGCAGTTCATCGACCATGGAGATGTTCATCGCGCTGCAAGTGGCTTGCGTCGGCATGTAACCGAACGGCACGTATTTCGGATCGACGGTCCGCAGATATGTCGGCAGCGGAGCCTTCGGGTAGACGCCGTAATCCTGCCGGTATTGCGTCAGGTTCACGCCGAGGGCGTGCAGGTTGTTCATGCAGGCTTGCCGGTTGATGCGATTGCCGGACGTGGAAAACACCGGCACGATGATCGCCGCCAGCAAGGCCACGATCGTCAGTACGACGATGATCTCGACCAGCGTGAATCCCGCGTGCTGCCGTCGCATAGCGCCCGCCCGCCCCTGATGTGGCGAAGTCCACCTCATCCCTTCACCGTCCCGCAACGCTCGAAGCCTGCCGCGGCGCCCGCTCCCTCAGCGCGGCATAGTCTCTCATTACCTCTATGATATCCCATTCCCTGCCAATCTAACCGCTTTTGACACAAAAAACCGCCCAATATCGGCAGGCGCCGGCAAATGGCACGCTGCCGCCTGCCGCCAGGTCGATCCGGGCCGCAAGCCCCGCCCGCGGATTGAGCCGGCGCTGCAATGGGGATAACGTGGAGGAAAGCGCCCGTTGACGCCCCGGCAAGGAAGGCGCGGCAAACCCCATGACCGGCGAAAACCCCCTCCGCGGCGGAAGGACGCGCCGCGTGTCCCCACTTTACGTATTTACGGTTATAATGTTCTATGATAATTGCCGTATTCCTGCGTGCGGGAGTTCGGACAATCGCGAGAAATGTTACCGGCGGGATGCCCTCACCAC
>Ga0315284_10005336_pt1 | contig 18230 bp, 21 predicted proteins | sample YL17G09_16_MG_FD_203696 | JGI IMG/M metagenome (GOLD analysis project Ga0315284, IMG submission 203696) | Sediment microbial communities from Yellowstone Lake, YNP, Wyoming, USA - YL17G09_16 | ecosystem: Environmental > Aquatic > Freshwater > Lake > Sediment | place: USA: Wyoming | collected...
CCCCCCTATTTTCCTCGCTCATTTGAGTTATCCCCAAGCGACTTTTTCGTTTTGCGATTTTATGGAATTTTTAGCGGGCTGTGGATAACTCAAAATAAACTTTTTGGCACGCTGGCTATTCTTTTTCTTGAAATTTCACAATACTTCTCGGAAATTTCTATACCGATATAATTTCGGTTTAACATTTTAGCGGCGACACAAGTTGTGCCGCTCCCGACAAATGGGTCAAGGATTAAATCATTTTCCTTACTATAAGTTCTAATTAAATATCCAAGCAATGCTACTGGTTTTTGAGTCGGATGTAACCCTCTCCCTTTTTCTCGGTTATTGAAAAACTGGACTGAACTTGGGAATCTTTTATTTTCATCATATTTCTCGCCACTTCTATTTGTTTTTAATTTATTTATTGCTTCGCCACTAATTGTATTTGATTTATATTGATATTGACTTCTTTGCTTTCCGCTTCCTTTTCTTATTTCTAATTGAGGATAATAATTTGGAATTGTTTTACAAAATACTAAAATACTTTCGTGTTCTTTCATCGGCTGATATTTTAATGTCGCAAAATTGCTTCCAACTGCCTTTTGCCAAATCCATTCGTGTTTAAATTTTTTTAAATTACTCATTACCAAAATACTTGTAAATGGTTGCGAAGCGGTAGATATAATTGGTGTTTTGTTTTTTGAAATCCGCAATAATTCTTGCCATAATTTTTCTAAATCAATTTCTTTATCCCACTTACAGGCAGTCATATTATACGGCGGGTCGGTCAAAATTAAATCCACGCTTTTATCAGGCATCTCTTTCATAAACTCTAAACAATCAGCGTTATGAACCTTATTGATTATTTCTGATATTTTATAAGCCATTTTTATTGGCACCACTTCCTAATTTCCCTATCTGTTTTTAAACTTGGAAAGGGATTAATAAGATTCGTATTTTTAATAAAAGAACTATTGTTCTTATTAGTATTGTTCTTATGGGTATTGTTAAGCGGCACTGGTTGCCTCTGGTTCTGTCGCTGGTTGCCTCTGGTTCTGTCTTTATTTGCCTCTGGTTTGCCATCGGCACTGGTTGCCTCTGGATATATCCATTCTGTCTTATCAAGCAACCAATAAACATTATTAAGCCATTTCCCCTGAGAACTCCTTTCTTTGGTTATCTCAATAACCCTATATTTTTCAAGTTTTTTAATTATATTTCTTACCGTCCTTTCCCCTAATTTGGTTTCTTTGGCTATGGTTTTTTGAGAAGGAAAACATTTTTGTTCATTATCGGCGTGTCGGCATAAAGAAACATATACTGCTATTGCCCCCGCTCCTAAAAATTTTCCAAAGCCATTAAAATAATCATTCTCAACCCAAAACCAATTTCTATTTCTTTTATCTCTTACTTTAAATAAAGTTTGTTGCTCCATATTTAATAATCAAAAGTCCCGGCGCAATCGCTAAATTGTCGGACCGGGACTTTTGATAGCGATTGTCTTTTGTTCTCTTTGTCCGATTTTCTTAATTATAGTAAATCAATATACCTTGTCAAGCCCCTTAAGTGTTAATAACTTTTTAAACGAAATTTGACAGAAACTTCTTTTTGTTTTATTCGTTATAATTAGTATAAAACATAATAACTCAGAATTCAAGTTTTTGTCCCGCCAATATCCAAATTATAAGTCATTTGACCGAACAGGAGGCGGGCTTTTTCTTTTCGGGTATGATATATTCCGTCTTTTGGTCTAATCCCCGCCACAAGCCCAAATCTGCCCTATTTTGCCATACCCTGTTAGGAGATTCCTATTTATTTTAAGGCAAAATATCCTAAAAAAATGGCGGTTTTTAAGGTGTCCGCCAAACCCTACCGCCTTTTACGGTTTTCGTGATGCCACGAAAATGGGCTTCTACGCTCCCTCCTGACTTTTTGACCTTCTTATACTCTGGTTCCTGTGGTTTCTTTCAAACCGTTGGACTTGAAAGTTGAGATGACAGCACCTTACCCGCAGGCAATAAGTCAAAATCTTCCTGTCGGGAATCCTGTAATGCTTTTTCTGACACCAGCCGATTAACATTCCACTTCTCCTTTCTTATTAAATTGTTTAATGAACTCATCGGGAAGTTTAAAAATAAACTCCCCAATCAATTCGTTTATTGCTCTGTATCTTCTTTGAGCTCTTCTTCCTCAGAAGGAGTTTCTGGATTTGGCGTTTCTATGTTTGCTTCCTCCTCTGGTGTTAATTTTTCTTCGTCCATTTTAGTTTTTAATCTTTTAAGGCGACCTTTTTCAAATTGTCTTCTTTTATTCATTATTTTATTATAAATCAAAAATTGGGGTTGGTGTTAAATGTCCGTGAACCCAACGGAATTCTGTATCGTCCTTTGTTTTGATTGAAATTACTTCTTCCCCGCAATTTTCGCAATCAAAATGTATATCGTCTAATTCGTCTCGGCTATACATACTTTTTCAAGGCAATCTGCACACCACTCCGACAACCTATACCCACCCTTTTTTTCGCCTCCGCAATTCAAACAAATCTTTCCTTTTTTGATAAGAGGCAAAACTTGGTTCATAATAATTTTTAATGGAATTTTGACATTGAAAATCCTGAGTATAGGTTCAAAATTAGCATCTTCCTCGGGAATTGCGAATGCAATTAAGGTTTCTTTTTTCATTTTATTTTGATTGAGAGGCGAAATTAACTTCCCATTCCTTTCAGAATGAGTGGCAGGAAGCCGAATTATTTTAACCTATACTTATCCTAACATTATCTGGTATTTGTTCAAGCCGAGCAATTACTAATTCTTTAATTTCTTTTTCTCTAAAAGCCCCGCAACCATTACATACATCACCATACCAAGAAAAAGCGGATATATCAAGGATATTTTTACACTGCTGACACTGCTTTGTTTCGTTCATAATCCTGTTTTTACTTCCCAACAAAAATAAATCCCAACATAAGAATAGGAAGAATAATTGCTAACCAAATTATTGGGTCTTCATACCATTTCATATTTTAGATTTCCAATTTAATATACTTCCTTATCCCGCAAAATCTTATCAAGCAAAGGGGAAGTCATCAAAATAAAAACGCTGTTTATAAAAAATTTTAATTATCCGTCTTTTTTTCTCAAACTTCCCCTCCCTTATTTTCTCTACTTTTTGTCAATCCTACCTAAAAATTCTTGATGGGTCATTCCCAGTTTATTCAATGTGGCTGTTGGGTCTAATGTGGCGATTATCAAACCAATGAGGATTGCCACCGCCTGAAAATACGGCTTGATTGAATCTGGAAAAAGGGCGAGAATGGCCGTCTGTGTAATTGCTTGTCCGAAGATGTGGAGAATGAGTATGATTTTTGTTGACATTTTTTTTATTTCAGTTAGCGACCTTTACTTTAATAATTTTTCAAGTTTATGGACTAATTCTTCTTCTATCCTATCTATTTCTTTATATGTCCCTTCTCTGCTTATGGCGAGCAAATATAACTGTCCGATTAAACAATGAATTATTTCATGTTTGGCGGTTTTCCTAATATCTTCAATATCTTCAAAATCATATTTATCGTCTAAATAAATATCCGCTTGTGAATTATGTATATTCCTTATTATCCAACCTCCTTGTTTTTCATCATAGTTCTTTTTGTTAAAATAAAATCTGAAAGTCCAATTATTCAACTCAAATTTATCGGCATATTCTAAACAACATTTTTGGAAAAATTTAAATTGTTCTTTAGTTGGTTTCATATCACGCTTTATAATTTAGATATTTTTTACTGCTATAGCATACCCAATTTTTTAATCTGCCGTGTTTGTATTCGTTAATCATTACCTTGACACATTTTTCGGGGTTATTCAGTGCCTCATCAACCGAAGCGATCGGTTTTCTGGTCCCGATATACCATTTATCGTTATATTGGCAAATCCCGTAATCTGTCGTCCCATTTGAATTTTTATGAACCGCTTTAACATTAAATTGAGATTCGCAGTTCAAAATTTGGCAAATCAGATTTTTTTCCCAGACCGCCAAGTCCATCTCATCGCAAATTACTCTTACCGAATGTCTTGCTTTTTGGGGCGTGTCCCACTCGGGCGTTTCTTGGGGCAAAACAGGGCTTATTTCGGGTTTTTCTTTAATAGTTGGAACCACAGGCGTTGCTGGCGTCTCCAATTTTTTTTTAACAAGGAAAGAAAGTAAAGGAATTAGTTCGGCTATCTTTTGAAGGATTTTCTCAATGATGGAGAGTTTGGGTTGGGCTGGATTAAGAAAATAAACTTTTGCTATGGAAAAGTCGTATAATCCTTCAAGTTCCTTTTCGTAATTATCGTAAGAATCAAAAACGAAATACTTTTCCGGCGGGGCGGCAGAAAGTAAAGTCCAATGATTATCCCTTGTTCCTTCCGGCTTGTAATAAACCCCTTTTTCATTCTTGAACCAAGCGGAAACAGAAACACAGACAGTTCCTTTTGGGAGTGCCTGCTGAAGCATTATCCGTTTTTCATTCGGTTTGCCACTTTGAAAAACCCATTTATGGGAAAATTCCCATTCGTCATACCACCTTTGACCTTCTTTAATAAGTTGAGAAATTATGTCCTTCGGAACGCCGTAATAATAATCAACAGTTTTCACATCATCAGAAAAAGGCAATCGGTCTTCCTTTAAACAACCGGCGACATTCCTGATACATTCGGCTATCTTATGCGGGTCGGCTCCTTTATAAGGGTCAACATTTCCGACTATGGCGAGATAGCGGTCGGAATAATTAACACTATATCCTTTGAATTTCAAAAGGGTTTCAAGAGCCGAAAGTGTGCCATAAACCGAGCAAGCCATTGTTTCAACTCTGTTCTTGTTCTGCGGTTCTTTATCAGGTAGATAAGAACGATAATCGCCGGTTGGATTTATAACAACTCCTTCGCTTCCTAAAATATGTTCCGCTCCTTCTTCTCTTGTTTTTATTTTGGGTATGATTAACCCATAATTTTTTTGTTTATTATTTTCCATGTATTTAATTGGATTTTTTGGTGCTGGCATTTTATTCTTTTATCATTATTTGTTTTAACGGCTCAACTTGTTGCGTCTGGTAATTGTAATTAAACCCATATTTGCCGAGAATGAAATCCAACTTGGTGTTTATGCCGTTGATTTCCGTCCTTATTCCCGCCACCCCGTCATTCGCATTCTGAGCTTTCGTGTCAACCCTTAAAATCCACGCGCTGATGCTCCCGAGAACCGCAATGCTTATGCTCGCCGTAAGCGCCAAAGCTCCGATTGTCATTTGTCCTTTATTATTCATTTATTTTGTTTGATGGAAAAACTACCGCAAAAAGTCATATTGTTTTCCACATTTAAGCAATTAGTTAATGTCTTATCAAATCCAACAACATTAGAATCAACGCAATAACTACCCTGACAAACTGTGAAATTTTTAATCGGAAGCGGTATTTTTTTATCAAAACCCTTTATGGTCAGAAACACACCAAGTCCGATTAGGATTATTATTATAGCTGTTGCTATGAGAATGAATTTTAGTTTTTCGTTCATTTTAATACACTGTTATTATCGCTCTGCCATTAGCACCAGCACCGCTATTGGCGTCTTCTGTTCCTCCACCACCGCCACCTGGAACACTTCCTGCTGTCCCAGCAACTGCATTATATCCTCCCAGACCACCATCCCCTCCAGAAATAGAAGTTCCTCCTGCCGAACCACCTGAAGTTGAACCTGCCCCGCCTCCACCAGCACCACCAGAAAAAGAACTTCCTCCAATTCCTGTAGAATTATTACCTCCGCCTCCACCGCCACCTCCAGACACTGCAGCTCCGCCAGCCGCACCAGCTCCACCGCCTCCTCCACCACCTATTCCCCAAGTCGAAACTCCACCTGTTGTGCTTGTTGCTCCGCCAGTCCCACCAGTTCCACCATACCAATTCCCTCCTGTCCCACCAGTTGCTGAAGTGCCAACGGTAGTGCCTGAAGAAGTATTACCTCCGCCACCTCCTCCTCCAACAATCGTTCCTGCAAAATCACCAGGATTCCCTCCCCCGCCTCCACCATAGGCAGATAAATAAGAACCAAATGATGTAGTCCCACCAGGTTCTCCAGATGTCGCTGCAGGTGATTTACTCCTTCCGCCACTACCAATGGTCACAGTTGTGGTGGCAGAAAGACTTGATAATAATATGTATTTTTCACTATAAGCACCTCCTCCACCTCCTCCGCCAAGTCTGCTATCACTTGTTCCAACTCCGCCTGAACCTCCTGCTCCCCAAACCTGAATAAAAGCCATAGTTCCACTTCCAGGTTTTGTCCAAGTGCTACTGGCATTAAAAGTTTGGACATCAATCCCTCCACCTCCACTTGCTGCCGCTGCCGCCCAAACAGAACCATTAGAAGTTAAAACCCAAGTTGATGTTGCGGTTGTGCTGGTCGCTATGAAATCAGTAGTTGCTTTTAAAGCGATAGAACCAAGACCAAGATTAGTGAGGGCAGTTGAAGTGTTGGTTAAATCAGAAAGATTGTTGGCTGGAATAAGAGGAGTGGTAGTGGCGATAACTCTTCCAGTTGCATTAGCCGCCAAATATGAATTGGTTATGGCAGGCAGATAAAAAGTGCCTCTAATCGTAGACGAACCATTGACGTCAAAAGTGGTGGCAGGCGTCGTCGTCCCGATGCCGATGTTTCCATTCAGTTGAAAGATATTTGAATTAGTAAGTGCCAAAGATGAAGAAGCAACAGGAATATATCCAGCCGAAAAAGGAGTAGTGGTAGCAACGCCTCCGCCTGTCCCATTTGCCGCCGCAGTAATCCTGCCGTAAGCATCAACTGTTAAATTCGTGCTTGTATAAGAACCAGCAGTTGCGGTTGTGGTCGTAAGGTCAAAAGTCCTGTTTGCGGTTAAATCCCCGCCTCCTATAATTCTTCCCGCTGTGCCGCTAAAAGTTATTGTTGATGTCGCTTTTGAATTCCAATTAGATGCCGAAGAAATGTTGGCGTCTGTAAGCGGAGTATCAAGCGTCAATGCTCCGGTGAATCGTCCAGTTCCAACTATATCTAATTTATAAGCGGGCGTGCTCGTCCCGATGCCGACGTTGCCAGTAGTATCAATCCTCATCTTTTCTGTATTATTAGTCCAAAAAGCCAATCCTTGATTGTTACGAGAATTTACATATGGAACACTACCATCACTACCGTAATAAAGTAATGGTCCCGTTCCAACAAGGTCACCAAATGCCGCATATACACTTGTGCCTGTTCCATTCACTTCCAGTTTGTGCGTTCCCCAAGTCCAATTATCTGTTATGCCTATTCCGATTCTTGTCGCACGAATATCTCCAGTTACGTCCAGCTTATACCCCGGACTCGTCGTCCCGATGCCGACGTTGCCGGAAGCTATTGCAACCGTATCTAGTCCGTTATTATTAATAATAAATGCTCCTGTTGAACCGGCTCCTCGATAAAATCCGGCTCCATAACCGCTACCTCCTGATTCCTGCAGTCGAATGCCCCCGCCCCATGCATCGTTTGCTTGAATAATCTGTAATCTATTAGTCGGATTCGTCGTCCCGATGCCGACGTTGCCGTCTTTTTGGATAGTTAACCTTTCTATCGGAGCCGTTGCACCATCAGGACTTGTTAGAAAATAAATATTTGTTGGAACTCTACTTGCTCCCGCTGCCCCGTTTTGGACAAATTTAACTCCGCCACCATAAACATAAGAATTTCCAGTACTTACTCCGTATGCCCCAATAAGACCCAAACTGTCGGTGTCAACAGTAGTAGTTAATGTTCCCATTGTATCTGAGTGTGATTTTCGTAATGCAACAACAGAATTACTTCCTACTGTTGCGCTGTAAGTATCAAAAGCTGCTCTCATCTGTTGATTTCCACTTGCAAAACCATCTGCCGCTACAAGTCTTTGGTCCGGCGCCGTCGTCCCGATGCCGACGTTGCCGCTAACAATTAAAGCCGAACCGATAGTTGAAGTTGCCGTGCCTGAAATTGTTGAAGTTGCTGAACCGCTAACAACTAAAGGAGCTGTCATATTATTTGAACCTGCTATGTCCAAAGGAGTAAAACCGAGAGCGTCTTGCTTCCCGCCCCAATAAGTTGACGAAGCAATTCTGCCGCTTGCCAAAGTTCCTATCCAAGTGGGAGTAAAAGTATGAACTCCGCCAGAAGTTCCAATAGTCAAACCGATATTCGTATCTGATGAGGTGGCGAATGACTGGGTTGAAGAAGACGAACCGTTAAGGGAAGTTATCGCCGCAGAAAGTTTATTGTTAAAAGTCGTCCAGTCAGTCGGCGAAAGAAAACCCGCTTGGGTTGCCGATGAAGTGGCTTGCATTAAACTGATTGTTCCGCTTGATGTTGAATAAGACAAACCATTTGTTCCAAGAATGTTGAAAGTGAAAGCCGGGCCGAGAACTTCATTTATGGTGGTGGTGGGAGTGCTGCCAGCCACTCCCGTCAAATTAGAGCCATCGCCATAAAAAGTAGTGCCGTATATTTTAGCCCATCTCATTGTTGACGAACCTATGTTGTAAGTGTTATCGGTTTCCGGTATAAGAGTTCTAAAGATATTGTAAGTCGGCGCTGCGGAAACAATTAAAACAGTGCTTAATAAAGCGACTAATGATATTAAAATGTATCTTAATTTATTTTTCATATGGCATATTAAATTCTTGAATGAAGCAATATAAGCGTTTGACCTGATGCCGGCGCTGAAACTTCAGAAGTTAATGTGAGTGTTCCTGTTCCACTACCGGTATAATCTATATCTGGGCGGTAAATTACTGGAAATTGCGTGCCAAACAAAGCAATAAATCTTCGTTTGGGAACATAGAAAGTTTTAAGAACTCCATTTAATTGCGAAGACAAATCGGTAAATTCCACCGCATTTCTTGAACCGCCACCGATGGAAAATATCTGTTTCTGTTTTGACGACTTTACCACTTCTTCATAATCTTCAAGTCCTTTAACCGCGTTTTTGTCCAATCTGTCATCCTCTTTTAATATTTCCAATTTATCCCGTATCTGCCCCGCATTGTCAGGAGAACCATCTCTCCCCCTATCTCCTTTATCGCCCTTATCTCCTTTCTCCCCTTTTTTTCCGTCTTTTACAGACATAATTTTTGAATCAACCGCTCCCATTTTGTCTTTATGTTCCGCCAATATCCTTTCCAGTTGCTTGCCGACAAAAACATTATCAACTTGCTTTTTAAGATCGGATAAACTGGAAGTGTGGTCATTCTTTATTTTCTCCAAAAGATTGGAATATGTTTTTTCCAATAAATCAACCGCTTCGGTATTTCGTTTCTCAATTTTGAGAACCAAATTGACGACATTTTCAAATGCTTTCACAAATTCCTCTTTGGTTATTCCTTCATCTATTACCTTGAGGAGTTGTTCCAGTTTTGCGATATTTTTTTCTTGTGTATTCATAAAAAAAAGAAAGCCGCCGAAGCTCTGGGCTTTCTTTTACATTCGCTCTCAAGGAGCTTTTTTATTCAGTTGTCAAATAATTATACGCCTTTTAATGGAAATATACAATAGCCAGTTTCTTTTGACTTTATGATTGATTTACAATAGGATTTAGATAATGAAATCTTGGCTGAAGGAAAACAAACAATATATTTATAATTTTCTGTGGGCATTACTTTTCCTTGCTATTCTCTACTTGGTTTTGACCACCAATACAGATATGAATTCCAATCCTCATTCATTTGATTTAGGTGGAGAATGGTAAATTATTTTAGAAGCTCCAAAACCTGTTCATTAACTTGTTTGGTTATGACCTTTTTATCTATCAAATTTTGGTAATATAATTTCTTTTCTTCTTTGGATTTTAATTTATTGATTTCTTCAACAACATATTTTGCTCTTTGCCCATTTTCAACCCCCAAAGATTTTAAAAAACTTTCCTTATAATCCAACTTCGTCTGCCCTGCTAAATCGCTTACTTGTTGTGCTAAATCAGAATTATTTTTAATCAAATCGTCAAATTGCCTTTTTGCTTCCTCTTTGGGGAGTGCCTTCATTTTATCATACAAATCTTGGGCCGATTGTTTTAGTTCTTCTTTTGATTTCGTTTCCAAAACCCTTTCTCTTGAAACTTGTTGAAGAGTATTAAAATAATCTTTCCACTCTTTGCTCTCTTTGGAAATAGAAATCGGACTTATAGGATTAAAATATGGATATGGTCTTTTTTCAATTTCTCCACTTGGTGTTGTGTAGGCAGGTAAGGTAGTTGTTAATACTGGTATCCCACTTTTTAAATTCTCAATAATTCCATCAACTGAAAGTGTCTTGTCGGTCTTTCTAAAAACAGGGTCAATTATATTCGCTATCCATCTTTGTAAAGAAGACAAAGGAATTAACTGCGATGGAATTTGACTTGCCGCCCTCGTTAAGGCGGTCATATCACCTTGTGCTACATTAACAAAATCTCCGATTCCTTGAATATAAGATTGGTCGGTGAAAAATTGTGCGATTCCAGAAAGAATTTTAGTAATCTTTTGAAACTCATTATCTCCCACTGCTTTAGGATTATCTTTTGTATAAAACTTAATAGCCGCCGCCATTGCTATTGGATAAGCCAATGGCCCAAGTCGGGAATAAGAAACCCAATTATCGCCCAATTTAATCGCATAGGGTTGCATTCCTGCCGCGTAAAAAGCGTCTTTTTCCTTTGGACTTGTAGGAACTGCCCAAGTGGTTAAATCTTTTAATGCAAGCCAACCTGCCCCAGCAAATATAGTCGTCCCAACTAATGTCTTGCCAAATTGTTCTATTTTGGCTGTATTTCCTACTAAAGTGGAAACTCCTAATGGCGAATACTCAATGCCTTGTTTTAAGATATTCATTGGAGTTTGAACGAATGGAATAAACCATTTGAACCCGGGGACATTCCTTAATTTATAAACAGCTGTAGTTAATTTATCTATTACCGATAATACAACCCCTTGTCCTGTTTTATTCATTGGGTCAAGAGCTTTTCTAAAAACTAATTCTTCAGCAGTTTTTGATGCTTTGGTTATTGCTTCGGCTTCACTAACTCCTTTTGACATTAACGCTTCAACTTCACCTGAAGTTGATAACTTTCTGAAAAAGACATCGCTTGCTTCCATCAATCTCGGAATTATCTGAAATGGCTTAAATACTTTTACTCCTGTTGGAATGTTTCTAATATCTGGACGATAAATTTGCTGTTCACCTCTCATCACTTTCATCGCTTCGCTTAACGCATCGCCAAAAGAATTTAAAGCGCCCTTGTAATAAGCGGGAACTTGAGATATATAAAATTCCTGTTCCTTCCCAGTCAAAGTATGTTTTATAGTATCAACTACCCCCGAAGCCAATCTTGTGGCTGGTCTTAATACTGTCGCCTGTAAGATGTTAGAAAAGGTATTTACTATCTGGGTTTTAGGCGAAGAAAGCATATTGATATATCTATATTCGTCTATAATTTCTGGTAGAGTCGGTTTGACAAACTTCCTGTAAAATTCCATTACCTGTTTGGCATTATTAAAATCAATTCCTTTAGATGCTTCAATAATCTTTTGGGTTTCAATTCCCATATCCAATAACTGCTTTACTAATTTTGCTTTTGTCGTTCCCAAAATAGGGTCAGCTTCAATTCCTAACGCTTGTAATTCACGTCCTCTTTTTGTCGCTTCTTCAGAAACCACTTTTAATGTGTCAATAAATTCGGGAGTAAGTTTCTCGTTTTTGGCGAGTTCAGCAAGATGTTGTCTTGTCTTTAGAAGCGCCGCTTCGCTTTTAAGTGTCGCTTCACGATTTACTCCCTTCCTTAAAATTTCCGATTGTTGTGCCGATTCAATTACTTCGCTATTTGATAATGGTTTTCCTTTTATTACTTCCAGTTGCGGTTTAATTTCTTCCGATGCTTTTATTATTGTTTGTTTAGCTTCTTGCGGAATGTTTAATCGTTCTATATTTACTGCGGCTTTTGGAATTTCTGGTTTAACTTCTTTTATTCCTTTAGTGGCTTGAGTGTAGAAGTTCCGAAGTTTATCTCCAATTTCTTTTCCCTCAAATCCTCCTTTTTCTAATTGTTTTCCTAACTTAAATCTATCGGGAGTAATTTGCCGTGTTCTATCCAAAAATGTTTCAAAAGTTTCCGTTTTCCTTGCTTCTTGGGCGAGGGGTTCAAGTTCTTTTGGGATTTCAGGCGCTCCACCGACTTTCGTTATACCTTGTGGTATCTTTTCTAAAACTTTTAACCCAGCATTAACTTCATCTAATGTTTTAGCTTTAGCGAAAAATGGGGCATATTCTTTTGCTAAATCATCTGCTACACCGATTTTCTTTAGAGTTGTTTCAATCACTCCTTCACTTGTTTCTTTAATTAAAGATTTTATAAGTTTTTCCGATATATTTTCTAATCCGCCACCCAGAAATCCAAATGCCGCCGAACTTGCTTCAGCCAACTGTGTAGGAGTTAAATAAGATTGAGATAACCTTGATGCTTCTTCTGGACTTTTTCCTTGACTTAACAATTTTTGCCTTGCTTGTTCTCTTTCTGTAGCTATTTGAACTTCTTTTTCTGGTTCGGCAAATCCTTTTTTAACTGCTTCAATCGGTTTCATTCCCGCTTGAATGTTGGCGATTATTCTTGTTCCGGGTGCTTTTTCAACAGCCCCTTCAATGATTTTTTTTGCTCCGCCATAAACTTTACTTGCTACACTTTTTATCCCGCCCAAAATACCTCCACCTTGTGGGGCAACAGGAATAGTGCTTTGCGGAACTTCTATAGTCGGAGTAATTTGCGGAAGCCCCTGAATAGGAATATACCCACTTTTTTTAGTTAATCCTTGAATTGGAATGTATGCCATTTTTTTATTAAAATGGATTTACAATTTTTCCTCCTCCTTGCTTTTGAAGAACTTGAACGAAAATATCCAATATCGCGGGGTCGCCACCTTGGTCTCTTATTCCTTGCCTGATGTCTTCAAAAGTATTCCCAGCAATTATATTCTGCCAAAGCCCATTAACTGTTTCTGGAGTAAGTTCGGCTGAAATTGCCTTATCGTAATAAGATTTATTTAATACTCCTTTTTCGGTAGATACAGAGGTTGGAATACCGACATTGTAAAGGGTAGTTTGAATATTCGCCTTGTCTATTTTTGGTTTTGCTGGCTTCGCCATCACTCTCGCCTCTGTCGCAATAGTCAATGCTTTAGTGGAAGTTTTCGCATTTAGTATCTTCTGAAGTGTAAGGGCATTCGCTTTATTTTCAGCCGCTTTCAAAGCCACCGCATAGATATTTTTAGCGTCTTCTTTTTCTTTATCCAAAGTTTCTTTCTTTTTGTCCTGAATGTCTTTTTGCGCCTGCGCCCTATTCTTTTCAGCGATAGTGTATTTGGGACTTTTAATAATTAAATCAAGATTCGCGGTTTTCGCCTTAATTTCCTCGTCTATCGGGTCGTATTTCGTTGCCACCGCCTTACCCACTAAATCGTTAGCATAAGCCAAATTTCCTCTTGAGGCCTCCAATAAAGAATTAACGCTTAACGCTTTAATGGCGTTTTCTCTCAAAGCCCCTGCCTGAATCGGAGCAAGCCCATCGGCAGTAATTCCCCTGCCGGTTGCCATTTGCTGAAGTTGTAAAGGAATGGCCAGTGCTTCATTCGTAAGCGCTTTTAACTGGGCTTCCAAATCTTTCTGGGTTCTGTTTAATTCGGGGATGCCTTGTGCGATTTCCTGTTCGGTTTTATAAGCGAATTTTCCGATTAGTTGGTTGTTTAGTTCTTGTAATCTCTTATTAAGGTCGCTCTGCTTCGTTTCTTCGGGAGTTATGGTTAAAGGCAGAGTTTCGTTTAATTTGCTTACATCAGGCACGATAGCGGGTGCTGGAGAGGCATAGGAAATCTGCGAAGCCGGAGCAAGGGCGGAGGCGTTTATAAAGGGTTGCGCCTGCGTTTGAATGCCCGCAAATGTTTCTTTGATAGACGAGGAAATTGCGGCTTTTAATTTTTCTTCTATTTCCAAGTTTGCCATTTTATTTACGCTGTTATTCCGAATTGGGCCAAAGCGGTTAATATGGAATTTATCGCGGCCCGGGCCTGGGCATCCACCGTATTGCCCCCGGAAGGAGGAGATATCGCTCCCGCCTGAACCACCGGAGTTTCTCCATAAACGGCAATCTTCTGGTCGGTCGCCGTTCCGATTTTCGTTCCGACTGTTCTTCCGATTTGGATATTCCGGCCGTCAAATATCTTGAGATTTTTCTGGAAGGTATATCTGTCAAAGCCGAAAAACGAATCTAATTCTTCCTTTATGATTTGTTTTACTTTTTCTTCATCCATTTTAATAAATATCTTTATCAATTTCTTCGGCCTTGTATTTAAGTCCAGTGATGACCGCCCCGCCTAAACTACTTATCTGAAATTGTATTTCCTTATATTCCGGCAGATTCGCCCCACTTGATTCTATATTTATGGCCGAATGCGAAATTGAGTTATCCGTTGTATGCGTAAAAATAGTCGTCCAAGCGGTTTCCTCGTCTTTACGATATTTCAAAACAACGCTTCCGGCAGCGGGCAAAGGTTCGTGGAAAACTGTTACGCCTATAAGTTTCTTTATCTTTGAACTGTCCCCCCCGTTCAAAATAAGGGATTCGTAAATTGAAGGATTAGTTATTGAATACGAGCTGTCCTTGACCGAATTATTGACAGAGCCATCGTTGGAATGGGCGATAAACCAGACATTCCCCAAAGCGTAGATTCCCTCGTAACTCGTGGCTTCTTCTTCCACGAAACTCAACGCTATCCTTCCCAAACTGTCCACCACCCATATTCCCAGACGGGTATCCCCGTTCAGAGTCGCTTTCATAGGAAAGTAAAGTTTGTCATCCCTCAAGAATCTCGTTTTGGGCAAGGGGTCGGGAGCCGTTAAGGTGGCATCAATGGTTATCTCATTTAGGGGTATAGCGAATACGCCACTGGCTTGCTTTACAAGAACTTTTCCTTTCTTGTTTCCATAGTCGGTATCCGCATAAAATTTCATTATGCCGATAAGTTTATTGTTCAAACAGTGAAGATGAACCAATTCTCCTTCTCCGAAATCAATCCTCTCGGAAAGGGTCGTTATTGAACTGTCCCTGTCCCAGTGATAGACGATTGAACGGACATCAAATGAACCTGGGGAATCAATATCGGCCGCTTTAGTAACACATCCGATTGCCAGATAATTCCCAAAAGGACAAGCGGCAACGATTTTAAGGTTGTCCGGAAGCGTAAGAACTTTCTCCGTAAGGTCGCTTCCATCTCCATTTTCATCAATAGCCACTAATCTTGAAACAAAATTATTGTGAAAGAAATAAGCGTAATCGTCCGCTGGATGATGGACTGGTTGAACAACAGTATCAGCATCCCAAGGTCCTGAACCTCCTATGTGATACTCCTCCTGAAAATTATTTATGCCTCTTGTGTCAAATCTGGCTAAATAATTCGTCACCCACATATAAATAAAACTTTTATAGTAGAAAAATACCTCTTCATTTCTATCACTTTTCGTTCCCGTGCTTTTATTCGGCACTACCCATCCAGCGCCGGCCAGAGCATTATAATACACCTGAAGTGTCGTTGCTGTGCCCCCAGACGTTCCTAATCCATAAAGCCTATATCTTCCAGCCGCAAGAGCAGAAGCGGGAGCATAAAGAAATTTAACTATGTTTATATTCTTATCTTCCCCGGAGCACGCCGCAGTTTTATTGTGTGGAACTAATTTATGCGGATAAGTGAAAACATCAAAGTGCTTGGTCAAACTAAATTTGCTGAGGTCTTTTACCCGTTTGTCTTCGGAAAGTCCGCCATTAAAACGGTCAATAATTGTAGTTATAACTTTACCCATTATTTTTTTCTTATATTTAACGCTCCCTCAATATTGGCTAAACGCTGACTGACATCGTCAATTTTTTTGATGAGTTGCTGGTAATGGCTTTCTTCATTGGCTTCTATTTTTGCCGTGTATTCTTTGGCTTCGGCATCGGTTTTTTGAAGTATTCCGATTTGGGAAAAGAAATAAGCGGAAATGATAACGACCAAAAGCCCCAATAATCCTCCGACTATCCACTTAAATAAATTGAATGATATTTTGTTGTTTCCGTTATTCATTTTATGGGTCTTGGCTGACGTGATTTATCTGTAGCATCAAATCATAGTATAATCTGAAGTTTTTGACATAAGCTGTTCCAGAATAGCCAGCTTCTTGTGAGGCATAAATTTGAAATAAATCGCCTAATGACGAAGTGGCATTGTCAGCAAAGGTGGCATAAGTTTGACACGACCCATTTGTGCAACCGTGTATATCCCCAATGGCTACGCCATTTTTATAAAGCCGTGCGAGAGATGACGCTACTTCAACTCGGCTCCCCTTTAAGTCAACCATTACCTTCACCGCCGCCAAATCATTGATGGTTTTTATTTCCTTAATTTTCGTATATGTTCCTTCCACCGAAGTGGTTTTTTCTGTGTCGTCAGAAAAAGCCAGAGTGGTGCTGGACAACGAAGTTATATAACTAATGTCAAGTCCAGCCGATGAACTGGCGCTCGTCCAAGTCGTCCCATTGGAAGTCAAGACATGTCCCGAAGCTCCGGGAGCGACATATTTCATAATATCAAGATTAGTTCTAAAAGTAGAGGTGCTATTTATATCCGAGCCATTATTGGCGACTTTCAAATAGGTGGAAGAAGCGGTTAATGCGGCATCATTTAAACCAAGATTGGCGCGAACTGTTGAAGTTGTTGAATCTGAAAGATTATTAGCGGTCTTCAACCAAGTAGATGAAGCGGTTTGTGCCGTATCGGTTAAACCAAGATTGGCGCGAACTGTTGAAGTTGTTGAATCTGAAAGATTATTAGCGGTCTTCAACCAAGTAGAAGAAGCAAAAGTATTTTCGTTAATAGTATTTACGTTAGTCCGCAGAGTATTTATGGTGTCGGTTAATTGAGTTGTTGAAGCAACTGAACCGAGAATTGCTTCTTTTGCTTCCTTTTTCAAATAATCCGCATAAAATACGCCAGACAAAATAACGGCGATTCCCATTATTGCGATTGCTAAAATATTTATAAATCCTTTGTTATTCATATTTATGATTTATTTACATTAGTCCACACAATTTTGACAAGTTGTGCGAATGTTATGTCCTTGAATTGCGTCCCATCTTCAAGAACGACATCTGTGAATTTATAATTGGCTAATTCTTCCATAGTTAAATCGTAAAAATTCTTTCCGTGTTTTAGTTGTAATGATAAATGTGAAGCAGTCATCGGGATGAAATCGGTTTATTAGTCATTATTTTTCTTTTGTCCTTTTCTCTTAAACTGTAAAATTTAATCAAATCTTTTTCTAAATCCATTATCTTTTTTTCATAAAGAGCCACTCTGTCTTTCTTAAATGACATACAATAAGGCAGAGCCGCCATATAGCATAAAATGATATGGAAAGGCGAAGCGAATCCAGGGACTTTCGTTCCAGTTGTTACCTGCGCTGCCGTGAATATGGAAGCGGTGCGCTGAAAATAAACCTTAAGACCGGCAGTCAGGGTTACTTTCACTCCATTATCGGGAGAGGGATAAAGGAAGATTGAGCTTCCCTGCTTGTCATATTCATCGGGAAGCCCGTCAATTTTCCGATATTCGACCATAGCCCCGTCAATCTGGGACTTATCTATCAGTGAAAGCAAATGCCAAATCCCGTCTTTATCCAAAACTTCAACCCGTTCCACAGAAAGCATCGCCACATCAAAGTCATAATCGCTTTGACTATTAACAAGGTCGGTAATGCCAATGGGGAAGTCGGTAAAGTTTGAGTCGTCAAATTGCCACGTGCCGTCAAGGCCGATTATCTTGCCGACTATTTCTTCAGAGGCGGCGTTAATCCTGCGCAAAAGAATTGCGTCTGGATAACTCGTAGAATCCGCATCGCACAATGCTCTGGTCTCTAAATTTATATCCGTAATTGTCATTTTTTTATGGGATTATTTGAAAAGACGAAACCAATTCATCTTCTCAAACAACCCCATAAAAAGGGGTTGTTTTAACTTCACGCCACACGAATATTAAACAAAACTGGAATTACATTCGTCCAAGCTTTTCCCTTAAAATCAACGCGGGAAACGACAGAGATACCGCTGATGTTTCCCGGGTCTTTGTCGTTCACCACAATCTGACCATAAGTTTCTCTCAAAATACCGAGGTCATAAACTTTCTTCACTC
>Ga0315284_10005337_pt1 | contig 18229 bp, 36 predicted proteins | sample YL17G09_16_MG_FD_203696 | JGI IMG/M metagenome (GOLD analysis project Ga0315284, IMG submission 203696) | Sediment microbial communities from Yellowstone Lake, YNP, Wyoming, USA - YL17G09_16 | ecosystem: Environmental > Aquatic > Freshwater > Lake > Sediment | place: USA: Wyoming | collected...
TTGTATATGGACAATGGAGCGACAGATGGTGGAACTATTTTCTTTAATGTTGACAATGCATATGCGCTAGCTAATGATCTTAAAATCAAAATGAATGCACATGCTGCTGACGGTGCAGAACACTTTCATGGTGGTGTTGCGACGCCTGATATCGCTAGTTTTCCTATTACGGCATCCAATGCGAGTTCAACTAGTTCATTAATCACCTTGGTTACTGCTTTACGAACATCATATACTGCCCACAATCTCAGTGCCACTCAAGCAGGTGGTGGGTCCTATCACAATCATCCAGCTAACTCTCATCCAGTGGGTTGGCCAGCTCCTACCACTTTAGATGCAGTGTTCGCGGTTCTCAATGATCTTAAATATGAATATAATTTACACTATCAAGATGCTGGTACAGGCGCTGGAACGCCTCATACAGCCAGTACAGGTCCAGTTGAAGCAGTGGCTAATGCTATTAGTACTGGAATATCATGTTATCTTGATGGTACACTAGACTTATTTACTGGTGCTGATCCTACTATCGGTTTATTTATGGAAATAGAGCCTGAAAGTACATTCTGGGTACGTAGTGGTGTACTTGATGGGGCTTTTGCTATTGCTTATCTCATGGATACTAACCACAATCTTACTACAGCTGGAGCCTTGCTACTTGAAGTTGATAATGATGGAAATGGAATGTTCACTATCAATAAAGACGGCTTAGTGAATGCGGTAGGCGGATTTAGTTCCTTAGCTGGTGACCTTACGCTTACGGGCGGTGACATAACTGTAACAGCTGGTAACATCGAGGCCCTAGCTGGTCTTGTTACGGCCACGTCGGTATTGTCTGGGTCCGTTGGTCTACTGCTTCCCATCGTCTATAAGCGGCGTATGGCCAATGTGAATTCCACCAGTTTTGCTGGCGCCCCCGGTTTCACCGCCACCATTACGATTGGCACGTTGCCCACAGGCGCGGCCATCAAGGATGCCTTTGCGAATTGCTTAACCGCGTTTGCGGCACCTGCTGCTGAGAACTTCACGTCCAATGGTACGTTCGGCGGTGAATTTGAAATTGTTAGCCCCACGGACTTCGCGGCTGATAGCTACGTTACGATTGATAGTAGCACCGAACCCGCCATTAATGCTTACATCGAAGACATATATTTGGGTGCAGGCGCTGGGGCCTATAATGAATTAGTTACTACCGCTGGAGCCATCAATGGTAACGTTTGGGTCGGTGATGGTTCTTCTATTAACGTTGGTGATTACCTTGGAATCGAACAAGCTGGTCCCCTCGCTATTCAACATGGTGTTGTCAATACCGTTGCCGATGATACGGCTGTAACTGGTACGGCGGCTACTGGTACACTTACAGCTCAGGCTGTTGGTGTTGGTTTTGTTGTCGATGGCCAAACCTTCACGATTGATGATGGTGCTTTCGGGCATTTCCCAGTTACCTTTGAATTTGATACAGATGGTTCTTATGATCCGAGTAATGTACCAGTTACTGTAGTGGCAGAAGCCTCTGCAACTGGTACCCTTACAGCCCAACCGGCTGGAGCTGGTGCGGGTGGTGTGGAAAATGGTCAGACATTTGCTATCGATGATGGTGCTGGCGGTGGACCTATTACATTTACATTTGATGATGGTTCTGGTGCTCCCCCAGCCAATTCTATTAACATTGTAGCTACAGCGGCTGCAACAGGTGGTTTGACGATTCTAGGTGCCTGGAAAATTGGGATTCCTGGTGTGGTGGTAGGCCAGAAGTTTACACTTAATGATGGTGTGAGCGACTATGAATTTGAATTCGCGCTTGTTCCTGGTGCCCTTGCTAATCCGGTTATCATTGCGGATCAAGGTACAGCAGCAAGCGGCCAATTAACAGCCATTGGAGATGCCCTACTAGTTGAAGGTCAGACCTTCACGATTGATGACGGAATCAACGTCCCAGCTGTATTTGAATTTGGTAAGGCCGGGTGGCTCTTTGGTGTGGCTAACGAGCCGATTACATACGTTGCTGGGGATTCTGCCCATGATGTAGCAGGCTATATTATGACGGCTATCAATGCTCCGTCAGTTGTAACACTTAATGTTACGGCCTCTAGGACGCCTATCAATTCGACGCATGTGGATCTGGTCAATGACTTTCCGGGTGTGCTTGGTACCGTTGGGATCGCAGAGGCTGGTGGCCCGACGCTCAATCCGATTGGCATGGCCGGTGGAGCAAACGGCGACAGCGCTGCTACGATCTTTACCACCATTGCGGCGGCTATTGCTACCGCGAACGGTGCTGGCCTTACGGTAACATCGGGCGGTGTCAGTCCTGCAATGACATTAGCTAATACGGTAGACGGTGCTGCTGGTAACCATGCGATTGACGAAGATCTCACGGCTCCTGGTGCTACGACCTTGACTCCAGGTGCTGGTATGACGGGTGGACTAGATAACAGCACGGTAGGTTTTGTGCAGGCAGCCATTATTGCGGCAATCAACGGTTTCGGCGTTGGCCTTAACGTTATGGCGGCTCCAGGTACTGGGGATGATATTAATATCACCAATCTTACGGCGGGCTCGTCTGGTAACATCGCAATTGTTGAAAACCCTGGGCCGGTCCCCCCGGTTGGTGTATTGGCGGCAAATGGTATGACTGGTGGGCTAGATAACGACCTCGCTGGTGCCGTAGAGATAGCTATTTTGGCAGCTATTGCTATTGCAAATGGTTTGGGCCTATTGGATATTACGGGAGCGCCCGGTATCGCGTTGACCAATCCAGTAAACGGATTGTTTGGCAATATCGCGATCACTGAAAATGCTGGTCCCGTACCTCCTGCTGGAGTATTAGCGGCAACCGGAATGACAGGTGGTTTAGATAGTTGGCGGGTTAACCTCCAAGATAACCTTGGAATGGCCGGTGGACCGCTTAACCTTGCAGCCTATGTAGTGGCGGCTGGCACACGGGTTTACTCGTTAGCTAACACAGTCAATATGGTTCACGTTACGAATGCGGCAGGTGGTGCAGGTGGAGATCCTAATCTTACTGCGTACCATGTAGCCGACACGGCCCACATGGACTTCACTGGGACTCTCACGATGAAAGTGGGAGTAGCTGGCAAGACAGATCATTATCTGGCTGCTGGAAGAGATCTCTCAACAGCACCTGCGACGTTCTTATCGGCAGCCGATAAGGGTGTGGCACTCTTGACCCCCGGTAGGACCGGCATTGAATCATTTTCGGCCCCGACTGCTGTCATTGCAACTTTCACATCAACAGGTGTGGCAATTGCGAATTATGCGGTTGGTGATGTCAATATCTATTTTGAATATAGTGACGCACAATAATAAGGAGACAATATGTCAGATAGAGTAAAACTTCTTTCTAATGAACCAGATGGTGGTAGCGCCGTAGCCCATGAACTGGATACGGTAGAGGACCTGGCGGCAGGCGGTGCTCTTCTGTTGAAGCTCAGTAATCAGGGCGTCTCTAAATTTACAGTAGATGGTGATGGGTCCATCGCCACAGGTTTTGTGGATAGCGTCCCCGTTGCTGTAGTTGCCAGTTCGGCTGGTGGAATTTACAAGACGATGGCAGCGCTGGCTAATGGCACTTCTGATCTGGAATTTAACGTTCAGGCACTAGCCGGGGCGCTCGCGCAGGCCATTGAGATGCGTACCGTGATGGTAACGCATTTCTCGTCAGTTGCTGCCCACACGATTGCTGATCCAACCAGTTGGGCGCAGGTGAACGCAGTGGCGACAGTGAATGGAACAGCGGGCGGTTTGATTACGGTGTTGGGTGCTCCGACATTAGCTGTGGATAACCTAATTTATGTTGGTAATAATCCTCCAATTGCGGTTCAACCTGCCGTTGGTTATGTGGCCTCAAGGGATATTACAACCACTCTTGGTTCTACTATTTATCATATTACAGTAGGTGCTGGTGGTGCTGGTGGAAATGTTGATTTAAGTGGTTATACTGTAGCTCTCGGTGCTCATATTTTTCGTAGCATCAACGTATTACCCGCCAACCCCACTAATCTATCTACTTTAGTTACATTTGTAAATGTTTTGAGACAAGGCTTTGCGCTTCATGACGCAGACGCCGATCTTGGGGCAGCCTGGCAGTACCATTTCGCAGATGAAGTTGGTCCTCACCTTCCAAATCTGGCGCTTCCGTTGACTACTCTGGTGGAAGCCATCGCGGTGTTGACGGATCTCCATGCCGTTTATGATGCTCACATTGCTGAAAATGCTACTCACAACGCAGCGGTGGACATTGGCCCCACTACCTTGCCAGACCCAACCTACGGTACGGCCATTTGGATTACCGAAACCATTGTGGCTCCGGGCGATGTCGTTACATGGAGTATCCTGAATGGTGGTGCCGGTGCCGTCAAAGGTGTCTCGGCTGTTGCTGGGACGGGTGGAATCACCTTCACGTTCAGTGCGAATCCGGCTGCCGATACAGTCTTTGGCTATACAGTTCATAGGGTGATATAAAAGTGAGATGAAAGTGGCAAGTAAAAAAGTGAAGACTCGAAGTAAAGAGAGGATCGACTGTACGAAAAACAAACATGCCGGTTCAACCTTCGATTCCTTTTTAGAAGAAGACGAAATTGCTGCTGAAGTGGAAGCCAAAGCGGAAGAGAAAAGACTCACTTACCAGCGTCGAAAGAGACTTGAATTGAGAAAGAAGGCTAATTAAGCGTATATACTTTTTTCAAATTTGATTTTACCCCAGGACCAAAATAAAGCCCGGTCGATAAAATAAGACTGCGGCTCTTAAAGAGGGAAGTGAACAAAAAAGCACTTCCCTCTTTATTTATGGGAATTTATGATTAATTTTGCTCGTTGAATACCATTATCAGCTAATTCTATCTCAGATTCATATAGCATGACGTTTTCCATGCATTCATTAAGAAGTTCCACTTCAACATTCACTGTAGGCCAGTGTTTTGATATATAGGTGATAATTCCTGTCTTTCCCGTTAATCCTTGTATTGTACTGGGCCACCAATAATTGGTGTTTTTAAGTCTAACTTTATCGCCTACTTTAAACTTTGGTTGATACATTCTTTTGCCCTTTGGATACCATTTTTTGCTAGTTCAACGTCACAAGTAAACAATGTAAATTTTATCTCGCTATTATCAATTTTAACTTCAATGATGTCATTAAAAGTAGGTCCTCTTAAAATTACTCCTGGTAAACCATAAAGATTAGATGACATATAAGTGCTATTCATCACTTTTATTCTATCACCCTTTTTAAATTCTCTTGTCATTTCTTTATTGGAGGCTTATTTTCGATTAATTGATGTAATTTGCGTAATTGGGATTGTAAAAGAAATTCTGTTACTGTTTTAGGGTTTTCCCATAAAGCGTCATTGTCCGCTTGTTCATCCGCTAATTGCAGTAGCTTATCAAGAGAAGCTTGTGCTTCTTTTTGACTTATACCCACATCTTTATCAGTGTCTATAAAGAGGGATTTAAAAACCCAAATATTTAAAGTAAATAAACCTATTGTTACCAATGATAATAAAATGATTTGTCCTATATATGACATGATTGTTCTTTCTCTTAATAGTTACTTATCTTTTGAATTAAAGCAATTAATACTACAAACTATAATTATACTAACAAAAATAATAGCTAACCAAAGAATAAATTGGGTATTAAAGCTCATTTTCGAGTTTTCCCGACAATTTCCGATATTTCGCTTCTTCCATGAGAAGATAGAATCGAGCACCGTCATAAGTTTGTCGTAATTGGAAGTGATTAATTGATTTGTTCATAGAACTAATTTGGCTATTATAATACTGTAAATTACGTTCTAAAGCTTTAATCTCTTCTAATAAGTCTTCATTTTCTAATTGCATAATTTTTTTATCAACTTTCATTTTTGTATCCTCATTTTACAGGGTGGTTGTGGGCACATTTTCTTTGTATAGATATCTGTGAATATAGCGTCGTTGGATGAATGGGGTGTATAGAAAAGACCAAACGCATGAACTAGTTCAGGGCACATTTCCCATTTAGATAGAGTATCAGAAATCCAAATCACACTTTCCTTTTTATCGATGCAAGATAGCCGATTAGGGCCGCAAACAGTATGAATTTTATCAATATTGTCAACCCAAACAGTTATTGTAGGAAGTGCTAAATTAGTTTTATAATATGATTTTGCTATATTATAGGCATTAGAGGCAATATCAGAAATCATTAGTGGATAAGGAGGACAATTGCGTTTGAAGCAACAAGAAGATAATAACAATATGAGAATCAGACTAAATAACTTATTAATCTTCATTATATATCCTATTATACACAAAAATATTATTGTTGTCAATCCCTATCTTTATGCACATATAGACATTGATTTTGTTGCTGGACGGCTTCATATACCTTTCTAAGGCTTGATAGCGCTAAAGTGGTTAAGTTGATTAAAAATTCATAATTATCACATTTTGTGATAGCATCTCTAATAGCTGGATAATCATCTACAAACGGCTTAATTTCTTTCATCATATCTTCAAATTCGTCTATTATGAGTTTTTGGGTCAATGCTTCATTGGTCAAATTACCATTTAACATCATGATTACTCGTTCAGCGCGTTCTTTGTGAGTCATTTTAGCTCCTTTTGTTTATATTCTTTTTGCGCCGCTACAACCTGTTCATAAATACTATAAAATACATATGGGATATTGATGAGACCTCGGTAGTCTAAATGTCCTACTTGATCCGCTACACATTGTCTAACAACCCTTAATGCTTCTAGGATACGAATTACGTCACTATTTGACATTTTTACATCAAAAATGACAATAGGTTCATCTATCGTGGTGTGTTTATCGCGAAAGCCACTTCTAAGGCTTTTATTGGTTTTTATCTTTTTCATTATTATTTCTTCGGGGTATAGGGATTTGGAACATATCGGGGACACCAGGAACTATGTAAGGGTTGGCCGGTCTTTTCAGAACCACATTCGCATTTATCCCACGAATTGGGAGTTTTTTGAGTGTTTTCTTCCTTATCCCGTTCGTCTCCAATTGGAATTAAATCAAAATCGAAATCAATTGGGGTTATGTCTAAGTCTAGTTTTCTACGTTTCATATTTTTTTTCCTTTATATTCATCATGGGTATGGGGATCGACCCCAGACCGTGTTAGAATGACATTAAATAGCCCCAAATGACGTATGAGGCGTTTAAAAGGCGAGGTGGCCACATCACTAGCTTATTGCCCATATTGTGGCTATTAATCGATTTATGGCTGTTTGTGGTCATTAATCCTCATCTTTATAGTGGTTCAGACCTTTATTAGCAGCATCATCTAAAGCTCTATCTGCAGCATCGGATAGAATTTCTTCATAACCTTTTGGATCAGTGATAGCAAAGATTTTAGTGATATTGGTGTCTCTATCGTAAATATCCACTACGATATCACTTAATGACCAACATTCGATACCCCTATTACCATCGGAGTCAGCACCATAATTAGGGTCACAAACAGCGATATAGTCCACATCAATTTGAAGCGTAAGGCCAGAAGGCATTTGATAATCGTAGCTTATTTGTGACATTTTATCGCCTCTATTGCTCTTTCTAAACCGTTTTCAGATAATTCTAGTGAGGATTCGTTTAATGGGTAGATTCCATCAGGAAAGTATGCTGTGCCCTTAATAGTTTGGACCAAATAACTATTTTCTCCTGTAATAGCGGTAATAAAACCTATAGACCCATTTAATTCTGTCAAGTATTTGAAAACATCTTTAATTTTGACTTTATCGTTTACTTTGAACATTCGAATGTCTCTTTATTCTATTGTAGCAAAATTTTAACTTAAAGTCAAGTTAATAAACATCTCCATTTTCGACTTTTTTCTTATCTTCAAATGTTGAGACATATCTTCGGTAAAATTCCAATTTAGCCCCTTCAAGTGCTCCTATAACGTCGTTAATGTCTTGGTATTTTACAATACCAGGAGTACGTTCGATCCATTTTTTGTTAATATATCTTAGGATCATATAGGTAATGGCGTAATTGAGTTGTCCAGGAGAATCAATAGCAATTAGATCCAGTTCCTTATTAATAGTGTTTCGTTCTTCTTCTTTAATGTATGGCATATATTTATTTTATCCATTCTTCGAAAACCCCTACCTTTAGGTGGGGGTGATTGACCTCGCTAGGTAGTTTGGGTCGATCTTTACATATATGGCAGCTATGATTGCAACAGCAATCTTCTAACCATTCATTACATTCAGAACAAAAGTAGGAATCGAATTCTGAGCAATATTTCACTTCAGTTCGACAAGTTAGACATCTAAAGTTTTTTATGCTTGTGCAAAAGTCCATTTTTTGATTTTTATAGATCATTTTGTTATATCCCTATGTTACATTTTGCTGTTACATTTTGCTTTTACATTTTGTACAATACAACATATTCTCCTTGGTTTCCCAGGTATGTGGAGGACATGAACGCTCTACTGTTTCTTTGGGTTTTTCGGTTGTTTCTTTGGTGCGATAGACATAGATATTATACAACATATTCTCCTTGGTTTCCCAGGTATGTGGAGGACATGAACGCTCTACTGTTTCTTTGGGTTTTTCGGTTGTTTCTTTGGGTTTTTCGGTTGTTTCTTTGGTGCGATAGACATAGATATAGAAAATACCTAAAGCACTAAAGAAAAACACTAATCCATACTTTTGTAATAGAATATTGTTAATTGCAAATAAAATACATGAGAGCCCAATTACTAAATTAATCCATCTCGGGAATTTCATTTTTACTCCTTTTGTTTTTATAAAATTGAGTTTTCGGTGTCTAGTATTATTCCAGCAATATCTTGAATTAACCTTTTTAATTTACGTACCTCGTCTAATGCTTGGTCTCGTTCTTTCATATAAGTCACAGCCAACTTTGCTCGAATATCCTCAAGGTGACATACGTGTTCTTTTAAATCATTAATTGTAATTTGGTCTTCTGGTTTTTCCAAAATGATTGAAACAAAGGCGCGCAGCATATTTAAGTCGTTTCTTGCTTTGTTATAACTTTCTCTAACGACATGGATGTCTTCAAAGTCTGGTCCCGAAGGAAGTTCTGGTAATTTAGAAACTGTTTGTAAAGGCCACGTAATTCTTTCTTCTAACCATTCATGAAACATTTGTATTTCATCTGTGCTCATTTTTTACTCCTTTGTGTTCCTTCGATCCATCGATTTAAACCTTTGACTAATCGTTTTACTTCTCCTACATTAAAGCCAAACTCACTAAATTGACTACAATCTCGCGCTTCAATTAATAATCTAGGTTTAATTGATGAAATGTCTTTAGCTTTAAAACTACTTTCCCAGTTATTGCCTTGATTATGGATAGCTTTAAAAACAACGTTTTGTTTCATTATAAGTTTTCCTTTCTATATTTGGAATCGAACGTGTACAGAATGACGTCAGCGGTGGCTTCGTATTGACCCAATCTCACAGTTTGTCCGTCGTCCTCTAGCACACATTTAGTGAAATCTGGTACTGGTCCATTAGGGCGAGTGGCAAAGAACGAGAATGGAACACGGACACGCGTCATGTTAGAGGTTAAAAGATTAACAATTCGATCTTCCTGGTTTACGCCTATCTGAACAAAGACGGGACTAGAATCTTCACTAACTTTTTTGCTCTTTTGTTTCATTTCTCATCCTTTGGAAGATCTAGAGTATTTTGACGACATGTAGGCCAAGATTTTACAACCTTACTTGCCTCTTCTAAATAATCCTTTGGTTGATCGGGATTTGTTGCGGTTTTTTCTAATTCTTGTCTACTCATTACAATAATTCGATTAAGTAGTTCTTGCATAATTCTTAATTTTTCTTTTAATGCAGCTTCTCGTTCTACTGAAGCCGCAAGAAGTTCACATAATCGAACAGCGCGGTCTTCGATATCCATTATTTGGCCTTTCTTTCTTTATGGTGCCATTTTCGTTCAATATGGCCTTCGCCGCATTCCCAAACCATTCCAGCGAGTTTATTATTGCTTTGAGGGGAATGGATGTATTTGACACTTTTACATTCTTTACCACAATGGCAAAAGAACTTTTCAATATATTTCTGACCTAAAAATACACTACCCATAATTTCTCCTTTTATTTCTTTCGTAAATAGGAATCAATAGCTTGTTGTTTTTCTTTCTTTAGAAGGGGTATAAGTTCGTTAGCGATTTTTTCTTTTGTTTGTTTTAATATAGTTAATTGTCCCTCTAAAGCGCGAATTTTAGTATTCATTTCGATAATTGCGTCTTGTAGTTCGTCAATTTTGTTATTTAAGTTATTCATAGATTCCTCATTTTATTATACTACATATTCATTTTTTTTGCAATCTTTTTCGCTCTTTCGATACCATTTTCGGCGTATTCTAGTTCAATATCTAATACCAACCATTCATTGCAGTTCAATGAATCATTATATCGAGTATGATCAATGCAATTTTGATTGAATTCCGCTATATAACATATTGTTTTAGGGATTTTCTTCTTAATAATTCCAATTGAGCCTGTTTTAAGAGAATTGGAATGACCAATAAAGCGTACCTGATCGTGTATTTTAAACTTATTTTTATTCATTTTAGCTCCGTTAATACAACAGGGCCAAAAAGTGTAATTAATACAGTATGTTCGCAATGAGCGGATAATGTATTGTCGGTTGTGGTAACAGTCCATCCATCATTTTTTTTGAAAGTATCGCCCGTACCTAAGCAAAACATAGGTTCAATTGCTATTACCATTCCCGGTTCTAATACGAAATTGTAAGGATCTTCTTCTGATTCCGAAGGTTTCATTTCATTGGGGATTTTGGGCAATTCATGTAATGCCCTACCAATACAATGACCTGTATAGTTTTTAATAATACCCTTACTACCCGCTACTTGTTGAATAGCTCGTGATATATCTCCAATTCTAGCGTAAGGTTGAGATGCCTGGATTGCAGCTTTTAATGCTTGTTCGGTCTTATTCACTAACCTTAAAGCATATTGATGGATGGGTGGAATAACAAAAGAAATGGCTGCATCTGAATAATGACCATTACAAATAGCACCCGTATCAATGGAGACCAAATCACCCGCATGAATAGTGGTATCGGAAGAAGGAACACCATGAACCACATCGGCATTAATTGAAATACAAGAAGCGTATTTATATCCTTCGTGTCCTTTAAAGGCCGCTAATCCACCATTTTGATATATAGCATCCTGGATGGTTTTATCTAGTTCTAAAGTAGTCATTCCCACTTTGACTATTCTTTTAGCGATATTGAGAGCTTGGGCGGCAATGTGACCTGCTTTTTGAAGAGCAAGTAATTCGTATGTGGTGGTTACTTTCATTTTTATCCATTAAGGGAGGTCGTCATGAAGGCTTGTTCCTCTAGATCTCTCTTGTTGAATTTGAGGGAGTGATTGGGCGGGTACTGACACAACAGTATCGCATATTGTGCAATAACCTAATAGTACATTGTCTACTGTTTTATTTATATCCGTAAGTATAAATTGCCCGAATCGAAACTCCGTTACAACGATCTCATTACACTTGGGGCAGAGTGCCTGCGATTTATCCTTTTCAATCCAAAAGGTCATTTATTCTCCTTCGGCGCTCATTAATAATTTCTGATAGCCACAGAATAAGAAGAAGCAGTAAAATCCCCAACGCAAGAGGTACGGCTAATAAAATGATAGCACATCTTAAAAATATGGTAAGTAATCTATAGATTATTTTCATTTTATTTCCCCTTCCTTTATAATGTTAACTGCCCGTTGAATGCCGTTCTCAATTTGATACCCTGCATTTTTTAGAGCATCCTCTAATTCTAGTGTACCCTGTAACGATCCGGGTAGCTCTAAGTAACCTATAACCTTCCCTTTAGGGGAGGAAGGAAAAATAAAGGTTTCTGGTCCTGTTCCTCGGGCTACCACACTGGATACAACTACATATTCGTAGCTAATATTGTAACTATCCCAATCTTCTATAGGTGGATTAAGCTTATAAAGCGCCTTTTTAACATTGCCTGGACTAGAAAGGGGTAGTTGTTTAATGAAAGTGGCAATTCCCTTTTTAGGTTCGGTGGTCATTTTTTGTTCTTTTTAGTGGCCTTTTTAGAGCAATCGCATGTATTACAGCTACAACTGTCTTTTATAGGTAATCGAGTAATGAGATTCACTTCCTCTAAACCAGGAATCATGTCAGGGTAAATAAAGAGTGTTGCCCCACAATCACATACAACAGAGCCAATAGGTTGTTCAAATTTCATTTTTTTGGTTATTTTTTTCATTTTAGTCTCCTAAGAATTCGTTTCCACCATGATGGTGTTTCTACTTTATTCATTATACTTAAAATTTCATATTCTGATACAGGATAATAGTCCCAAAAAACTACCCCAACATTAATCTGCTTGTCATGTACTTTATGTCCTTTGCTATGTGTGTGGCCATGTAATAGCCACATACCGTCATTCTGGGGTCCCCTTTCTGGATTATCTGTATAGGGATAATGTGACAACCGTACTTTACGACCATGAAAATCAATTATAAGTGTTTTGTAAACTTCATTAAAGATCTTTTTCATCCTAGTGACACTACCGTCGTGGTTACCCTTGATGAGGATCATCTTATTGCCGTTTAGTTGATTTTTTAAATTTAGACAACGTTCTATACTTGAAAAGCAGAAATCGCCTAAATAATAGACAGTATCTTCAGGTTTGACCTTTTTGTTCCATCGACGTACTAATTCAGCATCATGCTCTTCAATGCTGGCAAAGGGACGATGATCGTATTTCAGAATATTGCGATGAAGAAAATGGTGGTCTGAACTAAAGTAAATAGTCATTTCTTATCCTTTATTACTCTTTTCGCTCTTTCAATGCCATTGTGTTCTTTTATAATAAAAGGAGTGAAGTGATTCTTTTTTTCTATTTTTCGCATAAGAGTGAGGTTGTATGTTATTAATTCTGGTATTCCGCTTCCTGGATCTAGATATTTTATAGTGATGTGATTTTTGCCTATTTTTGTCACTTCTGCAATAGTGCCTTTTGGATTCCACCAAAAGAACACCCTCACCATATCACCTATTTTAAATTTGTCTAGTTTCTCCTGTTTCATTTCTTATATCGCTGGGCGTTAAGATAATCATATAACCAGATTAAAAGCTTTTCGGCATCTTCTCTTGTTGCATATTCTGCTTCAATATGGACTTCTGCACCAGGACTATATGGGTTTTTGAAGATATCGGCACATACATTTTCTGTTCGTAATGGGTTAGGGTTTTTCATTTGTGTCTCCTAATCATATTCCTTGGGATTAAATGCCTTTTCTTTTAATAGATCTATAATAACATCTTTATTTTCGAAATAATGGGCTTTCAGCATGTGAAGTACGATTTCATGTTCTAAATTGCTATTAATCCATCGGACACTATGGGTGATCTTTTTGTCTAAAGAATGGTCTCCTTCATCAAATTGAGATAACAAATCATCTAAATCGATAAGGATATTTAAAGTTCTTTCATATGGCGTCATTGTGATTCTCCTTATATTTAGGGCACCAACTACTATGGGCAGTATTGCTTTTTTCCGCTCCACATTCGCAAACGGTTTTGAGTGGAACAGTAGGTGATGCTGAAGTGGACTTGTAGGGTATTGTTTGAAGGGTTAGTTCATGTTCAAAAAATAAAATTCTTCCTCCGGTGTCATAAAGCTTAACAACATACACCCATTGGGCATATGAATTATTGCCATATTGATAAGTTTTTATAATTCGACCCACACCTATTCGTGTGAGGACATCATCACCTGTTTTGTATTTTGAATTCATATTATACTACCTTTTTCACCGTACCAAAACCAAAAGCGTTGCTCCATATATGCGTCACGTAATTCATCATAAAGTTGCGTTTTTATACAAGTACGTCCCGAGAACGCTTCTCTAATTATTTTTTTAGTTGAGGAGGTAAGATGCAAATACCAGTATAGGACAGAATCCTGATCTATATCTGATTGCGCCATCTCAAATGCCCATTGTATTTTTGTCATTGTTTCCTTAATTACATTATACCAATTTATAATGCTAATGTCAAGAGGGGGGGCGGTATTGTTGTTTTATTCTATACCCCATAAGGTGTTTATTAGGCGTTAAGAGCGTTTTTATACCTTAAAGGGTATGGATTTGGAGATATTCCATACCTTATAAGGTATGGAATTAAGGATATTGATTTTATTGAGATATTTGTGCGGGTGAAGAGAACCTCCACCCGCATATTGTTGTGTTTTATTAGAACTTCACCTTGAAGACTTTTGGCTCTTCCCAAAAGAACATCAGTGAACCCGTGAGATAAACCTCATCGGTATTGCTTAACTTCGTAACCCAACCTGAAGATTTACAGGTTGAACTAGTGTATAGATTCACATATGAACTACCATCACTAGCATAGAACCCATCGCCCAGGCTAGTACAACCACATCCAACTGTATAGGACGTAAGAGTTGCGCCTCCGGCACCTGCTGGCCCGACCGGCCCTGGAACTGTCGAATCCTGACCGTCTCTGCCATCCGCTCCTGGAGCGCCTGGTAGACCGATGCCATCCTGGCCATCTCGTCCTGCCGGTCCTACTTCACCCTGTAATCCGTCCAAACCTGCTGCCCCATCGCAGACAACTGCAATTGATGATTCAGCAATTTCTTCCAACTCTAGTGCTCCATTACGGTTTATGTCTAAACCAGCGGAAAACAAGAATCCAGATCCAGACTGACAAACTTCAGTTTCAGAACTAAGTTTTGTAAACGCAATCAGGCTATTGAAACCGTCCGCTCCTGGTTGTCCTACCCCGTCTTTTCCATCAGCTCCGGGAGCCCCAGTAATGCTGGCTCCGTCAGCCCCATTTGCCCCATTAAGACCTGTAAATTCTAGCTCTTTAGCGCCACATGCACTAAGTGCTAAGATTGTCATCATTACAATTAGTTTTTTCATGTTTTTTTCTCCTTTAGAAATCAAAACCAAGATTAATAAAATACGAGTTATTAGTAAAAGCAGTCGCTCCAACACTCCATCGGCTATCTAAACTCCTGGAATATCCAAGACCAAATACTGGAGCGTAATCCTGCTCAACCGTATAGTGATTAGGACCCAATGTATATCTACTTAGACTCATTGGTCCCATTCCACCTAATAAACTAACACGGTTTTTACGATATGTTGGAACTTCTTTAGTTACTTCAACAGGAGTATAAACTGCTACCACTCTCACTTTCGCTTCAACCAACATCACATCCACTCTGCGATTAGTGGCTAAATGTTCTTTAAGATTATCATGCGGTGCAAGAGGCTTCTCCTTACCATAACTTAAAGAAATGGAAAGTTGTTCTTCTGGCACACCTTGTTCAGCAAAAGCATCAACAACCGCTTTAGCTCTACGCATACCTAAATCTAAGTTATATAGGCGTGAACCGCGTTTATCGGCATTTCCGATAATAACCACTTTGGCTCCGCTTGTTTTAACTTTTTGTGCTAATGCGGTGATTTTCTCTTTTTCAACAAGAGATAAATCAGATTTATCTGTAGAAAAGAAAACTCTTTCACCAGCCGAAGCTAGTGCTGGCATAAGTAATGCCAGAATTATCCAATAAATATGTTTCATTATACTCATTCTCCTTTAAAAGGTTATATTTAATTAACTTCTATTATACCGGAAATTATTATTTATGTCAAGACCTCCTTTGATGAGTGAGTTACTTATTGATTAAATGTCGCATTTGTCGCCCGTACATGCGAGTGTTCGGGCTCCGGTGGTATTATCTTCAAGCTCATATTTAGGCAATTGGGAATAATCAATTTCAGGCATTTCTTTTTTGAGAATTTCATATTCTTTTTCTGTGATTTCCTCGTAGGGAGCTAATTCGTATATACCACCAGAATACGGTAAGAAACTAACACCAACAATATTATCAAAGTTTTTATAGACATAATCTCCAATTTCTAACCACTCAGAATCTTTGACATAAATAGTGGTAGATACATTATGTTCCGACCAGTTGTTTTGGACTTTTAAATACCAATCCAGCTGTTCTTTCGCGCTCATATTGTGTCTAGTGATAGAGTTTTTGGGAGATTTAATAGGGAAAGAAACAATGAAGGTGGTAGCCGTTTCTGCTATTTGACCAATTTCAGGTTCAAATTTTACTCCTTGATCTTTCATCATATGATAAAGTGGATCATTGGAGGATATTCTCACTCTTCGAATATAATAAGGAGCGTATCTAGGATGAACACCACTAGCTGAATCTACCAAAATACTTACTGTTCCGCTAGGCTTCGTTCCAGTTATTGCTGCACTTAAATTAATATCCAATAATAGACTGGCTTTTTTGGCGGTTTTAATTGCATATTCTTTGGCAATTTCTAACTTTTCTTCCGTTAATAGTTTGGGATTGTCCATTTGCCCTGTAAGGGATACCCCTAATAATCGTTCTTTATTACAGTTCTCAGCAAAATCTTTTCTTACGTATTTAAAGTCTATATAAGTGGACTGAATAGCTCCTAACCATACTGCTACTCTAATCTTATCAATCATGTCATCAAAACTATCCGATGCCCTGATGACTACTTCTGATAGATTACATAGACCATATGGCTTCAATATAGCTTCCAAACAAGGGTTGGCTCTCTCATTACCATTAAAAGATCTTCTAGGAGCGTATTTGGAAAGATTAGATACATTAAAAATACCTCGTTCGCCTGAGTTTGATTTAGCTAGATTATACCACTCGCGCATAAATGTAACACTATCGGGTTTTGTTTTGTATACAGCAGAATTGTTTGACATGAACCTATGATTAGGAATTGGTGGATTTTTAGCATTTAACATCAATTCATCTTGTAGGTCACTAAAGGAAATTAGGGAACTTCTTCGAACGCCACCCACCACAACTACTTCCGCAATTTTACAGCAAATATCGTGACACTCTAAGCTAGTTAGTTTTCTTCCTTGAGCTTCTAAAATTTGCTTTCGTGCAAAGACATGAAGGTCACGGAGACATTCAAAGCCAGACGCCCTACCGCCCATTGTTATGAGTCGGGCACCTCGTTTTCGGACTTGGGTATAATCGAATTCGATATCATGCCCATCAAACCAAGCATTCAATCCAGCCTTTAAGGAATCGGCCCAACCTTCTTTGGAATCTTGTACAATGTGAATCCCTAGACCATAACTACTTTGAAGTTTTATTTCTGGTAATTGTTTAATATTTTCATTTTCTACAGAGAATCCGACTCCAGTGCCACAACATAAGACATATAATAGTTCAGCAAATGAGTCTAGATCCAGAATAGGCAAATAAGAACAATTGTATAAACAAAGATTGTTCCTTTTCATGGCTTCGCCCGCACTCCACATGGCTCGCATAGAAGGCATCACGCCCATTTTAAGGATTTGTTCTCTAATTTCTTTCTTAATTTTCTGGGGGAGGATATTGTCAAAAGGAGTGATAACGTTTTTAATATAGCGATCAACTGTTTCTTCCCAACGTTCTCGTTTATTTTCTTTGTCGGACCATCTAGAATAAGTTCGGTAATAAACGAATTCTGCTAATTCATTTCTGAAACTCATTTTTGCGCTCCTCTACATTCAATTGAGGTAGAAAATGGAATTTTAATTGTAACTACAGCTTATTTGGTTTCAGTAGCTGTAAGGCGTTGTCGTCTTAATTCTTGTTTTTCTTCTAGTCTTTTTTGTTCTTCAATTGTCTTTTTAAAGAAATCAAACATTTGTCCAACTTGACTCTCAAGGGTAGCCACGCGATCTTCAATAGTGATTGTAGTAGTGCTCTTTTTTTTCATTTTATTTCCTTTATTTTGTTGTGTTCGTTTTTATGGTATTATTATACCTATTTTTATTAGATTGTCTATTTTTTTGTGAAATATTTTTTTGACGCCAAACGCTATAATTCATTCGAAATTCATGCCAAAATAATGTAATACTTACGTCAATAGCCCTATAATTATCTGGCCAGCCAACACGACGCCAAAATCCTAATGCGAAAATATGGTTTTCACGCCATCTAGAAATTTGGAATTCAAAAACTTTACCTTTTGAAGGCTTAAAAACCCATACTTTGTAAGCGCCTATTTTCATATCAATAATTGGGGTGGTTATCTTCTTTATTGTTTAACGCTGTTTCACTTAAGGAAACAACAACGATATTTCCGCATCCTGTAGCATAATGTAAAT
>Ga0315284_10005338_pt1 | contig 18228 bp, 12 predicted proteins | sample YL17G09_16_MG_FD_203696 | JGI IMG/M metagenome (GOLD analysis project Ga0315284, IMG submission 203696) | Sediment microbial communities from Yellowstone Lake, YNP, Wyoming, USA - YL17G09_16 | ecosystem: Environmental > Aquatic > Freshwater > Lake > Sediment | place: USA: Wyoming | collected...
GGGCCGACCTGGCCTTCATCGACGGCATCCGCACCCGGGCCGATATTGAGCGCGCGGCGAGCGAGGTGCGGGGCCTGTTCTCGGTGAACCTGATGGACGCAGTCACGGGGGTGAAGACCGAACTGGTCCCCATTCCCGACCTGGCCCGCCTGGGGGTGGCCCGGGTCAGCATCCCGGTGGCCTCCATCCTGGTGACACATCGCGCCCTGAAGCGCTTCTTCGAGGCCCTGCGCGCTTCCCCGACCGGCATTCTGGCCGGGCAGACCGAATGGGTCTCGACGTTCGCCGAATACACTGACTTGGTAGGGCTGAAAGAGTATCGCCAGATGGAGGACGAGTACCTCCCGCGCGCTACCATCGAAGCCAAGTACGCCGTCCCGCCGTAGGAGCTCTCCCATGGGTATGACCTTAGCGGAAAAAATCCTCGCGCGAGCCTCCGGGCGCGAGACCGTCTCACCGGATGAGGTCGTGGTGGCTTCGGTCGATCTGGCCATGTCCCACGAGAATGCCGACCTGGTCCGCAAGAGCTTCCAGGAAATCGGTGTGGCCCGAGTCTGGGACCCCGAGCGCATCGTGATCATCCTGGATCATCGGGTGCCCGCGGAATCCGAGAAGACCGCCGCCACGCACAAGGCCATCCGCGAATTCGTCCACCAGCAGGGCATCCGGAATTTCTATGACGTGGGCCGCGGCGGCATCTGTCACCAGGTCCTGGCGGAGAAGGGCCACGTGCTGCCTGGCATGGTGGTGGTGGGGACCGATTCGCACACCACCACGCACGGCGCGTTCGGGGCTTTTGCGACCGGCATCGGGGCCACCGAGATGGCGGGCGTCTGGATCGAAGGACAGCTCTGGTTCAAAGTGCCCGCTACCATCCGCATCGAGGTGGACGGCGAACTGGGACCCTGGGTCTCGGCCAAGGACCTGATCCTGTACATCATCGGCCGGCTGGGGGCGGACGGGGCCGACTACCGTGCCGTCGAGTTCGATGGCCCGGTCATCCGGCAGTTCACCGTGGCCTCGCGCATGGTGCTGGCCAACCTGGCCATGGAGATGGGCGCCAAGGTGGCCTTCACCCCGGTGGATGGCGAGCTGATTGATTACCTCGGGGAGCGGACCGGGCGGAGAATCCCCATCAGCGCGTCGGTCGAGCCGGATGTGGACGCACAGTACGAGAAGGTGATCGAAATCGACGCCGACGCCATCAGCGAGCCGCAGGTGGCCTGCCCGCACGCGGTCGATCAGGTGCTGCCGCTGTCCGAGTTGGGAAACATCCCGGTGAACCAGGCGGTGATTGGAAGTTGCACCAACGGACGCCTGGAGGACCTCGAGGTGGCAGCGCGCCTCCTGGCCGGGCGCCGGGTTCATCCCCGCACCCGGTTGCTGATCATTCCAGCCTCCCAGCAGGTCCTGCTGGAAGCCATCCGGCTGGGCTACATTCAGAAACTTCTCAGTGCCGGCGGTATCCTGAACCCGCCGGGGTGCGGTCCCTGCGTGGGGGTGCATCAGGGCATTCTGGCGGCCGGCGAGGTGTGCATCTCGAGCACCAATCGCAACTTCGTCGGCCGGATGGGCAGCAAGGACTCCCGGGTCTACCTGGCCTCCCCGGCGGTGGTGGCGGCCTCTGCGGTGGCCGGCCGCATCGCGCACCCGGAAGAGATACTCACGGAGACAGCCGCATGAGCAGCACACTGCTGGAACTGCGCGGCCGCGTGGCCGTCAAGCTTGGCGACAACGTGGACACCGACCTCATTTATCCGGGCCGGTACCTGAACATCACGGACCGCGAGAAAACTCCTGAGCACCTGTTCGAGCTGGCCTACCCGGAGATTCGCGGACTCATTCGCCCCGGCGATTTTCTGGTCGCCGGCAGGAACTTCGGATGCGGCTCGAGCCGCGAGCAGGCTACCGCGGCGCTGAAGTATTCCGGGGCCGGCGCCATTATCGCCGTCTCCTTCGCGCGGATTTTTTTCCGCAACTCGATCAACCTCGGCCTGCCGGTGGTGGTGTCGGCGGAAGCCGTCGCCCGCCTTCAAACCGGCGACGAGCTGGTGATCGACCTAGCGGCGGGCAGCATTCTCAACCCCGGCAAGGGCCAGTCCTACCAGGCCGCTCCGCTGGACCCCCGGGCCATCGAGCTGTTGGAGGCGGGAGGCCTGGTACCGTACTTGAAGAGGAGGTATGCAGCTTAGTGAGCCTCGCAAAATAGGGTGACAGACAGCACTGTCCACGCGGCGCGGGAAACGCGCCTTGGGACAGTGAACTCAGTCACCGTATTTTGCGAGGCTCTGTAGGTTGCACAGCGCGGCAAGCCGCAAGGACGGAAAATCAAAAGGCAAAAGGCAAAAATCAAAAGGCAAAAATTTCTGAGCGGGGCCGTGGGCGGGGGTGGGAACGGATCTTCCCGAGCGGCCCGCAATCAAACCAATCGTCAATGACTCAATCGTCAATGACTCAATTCCTGGACGGTGGCGGGGGGAGGAGCGCATGAGGAAGTTTCGCATTGCCTGGTTGCCGGGCGACGGCATCGGGGTGGAAGTGTGCGAGGCGGCGCGCAGCGTGCTGGACGCAGCCGGATTCGAAGCCGAATACCTGCCTGGCGACATCGGCTGGGAGTTCTGGAGGAAGGAAGGCGAGGCGCTGCCCGAGCGCACGATCGAGCTGCTGCGCTCGACCGATTGCGCGTTTTTCGGGGCGATCACTTCCAAGCCCGCTACTGAAGCGGCGCGCGAGCTGGCCCCCGAGTTGCAGGGCCGGGGGCTCTCCTATCGCAGCCCCATCGTGCGCATGCGCCAGTTGCTCGATCTCTACATTTGCCTTCGTCCCTCGAAAGCCTTCCCTGGCAATCCGCTGAACTACCGCGAAGACATCGATCTGGTGGTGTTTCGCGAGAACACCGAGGGCATGTACATCGGGGTCGAGTTCACACGCGCCCCGGAGAGCTTCTTTCAGGAGCCGGCCATGGCGCGCATTCCACGCGACGCCGCCATCTCGATTCGAAGCGTCACGCGGGAAGGTTCCCGGCGCATCGTGCGGGCAGCCTTCGAGCACGCGGTTCGGCACGGCCGACGGAAGGTGACCGCGGTCCACAAAGCCAACGTGCTCCGCGCCACCTGCGGCCTGTTCCTGGAGGCCGCCTGCGAGGTGGCCTCCCAGTATCCACAGATCCAATTCGACAGTGCCAACGTGGACGCCATCTGCATGTGGCTGCTCAAGAACCCCCGGAACTACCAGGTCATCGTCACCACCAATCTGTTCGGCGACATTCTTTCCGACCTGTGCGCCCAACTGGTGGGCGGCATGGGGTTCGGATACAGCGGCAACATCGGCGATCGCTATGCGGTTTTCGAGCCCACCCACGGCTCGGCTCCGAAATATGCCGGGTTGAACAAGGTCAACCCCCTGGCCACCATCCTGGCGGCCAAAATGATGCTGGAGTGGCTGGGAGAGACCGAAAAGGCCAACTCCGTCGAGCGGGCGGTGGCGGAAGTGGTGGCCCGCGGCGAGGTCCGCACCTACGATCTGGGCGGCAGCGCCTCGACGACTGAGATGGCCGCCGCGGTGGTGCGGCAACTGGAGTGAAATATGGAAACACACGTTAGAGTTTTGGGCATCCTGCGCATAGTGTTCGGCGCCCTGGGCATCCTGGCCGGCTTGGTGCTCCTGGTGCTTTTCGGCGGCATTGCCGGCCTGGTCGAAGCCACCGCGTCCAGCCAGGACGCGCGCGTCGCCATCCCCATCCTGAACATCGTGGCCTGGGCCCTGTTCGGCTTTCTGTTCGTCATTTCGATCCCCGGCGTCATCGCGGGAATGGGTCTGCTGCAGTTCCAAAACTGGGCGCGCATCCTCACCATCGTGCTCTCGGCCCTGGACCTGCTGAACGTCCCCTTTGGCACCGCCCTGGGTGTTTATGGCCTGTGGGTGCTGCTCTCCTCAGGTACCGAACAGCTCTTCGCCCGGCGGTGAATGATGCCGTTTCTTGCCACGCGCCGCGGTTTCCTTCAGGGACTCGCGGCAACCCTCGCCCCTTCCCCGCCCCGCAACGTCCTGTTGATCACCGCCGACGACATGAACTACAACTCGCCGGGCGTCTATGGCTGCCAGGTGAAGGACATCACGCCCAACATCGATCGTCTCGCGTCGGAGGGCATGCGCTTCACCCGCGCGCACGTCACCGTGGCGGTCTGCCAGCCCAGCCGCTCGGTGCTGATGACCGGACGCTACCCGTACCGCAACGGCGCCGAGGGCTTCCAGCCCATCCGCGAGGACGTGCCGACGCTCCAGGAGCGCTTGCATGCCGCCGGCTACCTCAACGGCATCCTGGCCAAGAATTCCCACCTCGCGCCCAGGCCCAAGTTCTGCTGGGATTTCTACATCACCCCGGAGGAGCTCGGTCAGGGCCGCAGCCCCGCGCTCTACTACCAACACGCGAAGCAGTTCTTCGAGCAGGCCAAGGCCGCGAGCAAACCCTTCTTCCTGATGGCCAACTCGCAGGACCCGCACCGGCCCTTCGCGGGCAGCCAGCAGGAGCTCCGCAACTTCGGCAAGCACCTGCCCTACACCCGCAAGATCGAACCGGCCGAAGCGGTCATCCCCGGCTTTCTGCCGGACCTTCCGGACGTGCGCCAGGAGGTCGCCGAGTACTTCACCTCGGTACACCGCTCGGATGAGACCGCCGGCGAGGTGCTCCGCGCCCTGAAAGAGAGCAGCTTCGAGGACAATACCCTGGTGATGTTCCTCAGCGACAACGGCATGTCCTTCCCGTTCTCGAAGACCAACTGCTACCTCACCAGCACCAAGACGCCCTGGATCGCGCGCTGGCCGGGACGGACCAAGCCCGGCTCGGTGCACGAGCAGTTCATCTCCGGCATCGACTACACGCCCACCATCCTCGAGGCCGTTGGGCTCCCGCAGATCGAGGGCGTGGACGGCCGCTCATTCCTGCCGCTGCTGAAGGGCGCCGCGCAGGAAGGCCGCGATCGGGTCTTCACGATGTTCCACGAGACCTCCGCCCGGCAGCGCTTCGAGATGCGCTCGGTCCAGAACCGCAAGTACGGCTACCTGTTCAACGCCTGGCCGGACGGGGAGCGGGTGTTCAAGAACGAATCGCAGAACGGTCTGACGTTCCGTGCCATGCAGGAGGCCGCGCGCACCGATCCCCAGATCGCCGAGCGCGTGAAGCTGTTTCTCTACCGGCTTCCCGAAGAACTCTACGACTTCGAGTCGGACCCCGACGCGCTCCACAACCTCATCGGCGATCCGAAATACAAGCCCGAGATCGACCGCCTGCGCCGGCAACTGCTCGACAACATGACCCGCACCGCAGACCCACTGCGCGAGGTCTTCAGGAAGCGAGTCAAGCTTTGATTTCTCGCAGAGACGCAGCGCTTGCATGCACGGCGCAGAGGCGGAGTCCGGCGGAAGGTTTGCCTCCGAAATCCGGCTGGCAAGAAAACGTCTAAAGGAGCTGCTCGATGCGTAAGCTCAAACCTGCCGTTGCGAAGACCCCCGAAGCGTTAGCGGAGGCCCTGGGACTCTCTGCTGCCGAGGCCAAGGAATGGCAAGTCCAGCATGTGCTGCTCAAACGCCTCAGGGAGATCGTCCGGAGGGAGAAAATCACTCACGCCGTCATTGCCAAACGAGCCGGCACTTCACGAACCAGAGTGACGGCGATCCTGAATGGCAATCTCGAACATGTGACCAGTGATCTTCTGATCCGTATCCTTGGCTCGCTGGGCTACACCGTCAGGATCTCGGTGTCAAGAGTTGATGCCGCCGCGTAGCGGAAACGGCGGCCGGCGAGTCAAGGTTTGATTTCACGCAGAGACGCAGAGTTTCTCTGCGCCTCTGCGGTGAATAGTCTGGGCGGTCTTAGAACATCAGCCGGAGAGACAACTGCATCTCGCGGCCGCGGTTGACCTGGTTGGTGGACCTGCCGAACAGCGTGCTAGTGACGCTCATGTTGGGGTCGGCCCACACGAAGCCGTTGGGGCTGTTGTACGCCTCCCAGCGGAACTCCAGGTTATAGCGCTCCTTGATGGGGAACACCTTGGTGAGGGTCGAGTCCAGGTTCCAGTACTTCCTACCCGTCACGCCGGGGTAATTCCACGGGTTGGTTCGCGGAGTGTAAGACACCGGCCGCTGGAACTTCGCGGTGTCGAACATCTTCAGGGGCGTCCGGTCGTCGAGCTTGGGGCTGGAGCCATCCGTGACCATTTGCCCGAACGAGAGGAGGTTGCCGGAATTCGCCATCAGCAGGTGGCTGGTCTGCCATCCGCCGATGATCGCGTTCAGCACCGGGTGGAGATTGTTCAAGTACGGCCGCCCTTTGCCGAAGGGGAAATCATAGGAACCCGCCACACTGGCGCGATGCCGGGGCATGGTGCCGGCGATCAACGTGCTCTTGTTGGCATACTGATCGGGGCTGTTGAAGAACTGCGAGTTCTTCTCCTGGTTGTAGTTGTAGGAGAAGATGAAGCTGTAGCCCTTGCTGAAAGCCCGCTGGAAGCGGAACTGAAACGCTTTGTAGCGGTTCAGGAAGCCTTCGGTATATTGCTGCGTGATGCTGCCGTACTGGGGATACGGATTGAGCAGGCGGCCGATGGTGACGGTGGCGTCGTTGCGCAATGAGCCGGGAAACTTATCAGGGGTCAGGTACTTGTAGAACGGGTTGGGCACGGGGGCGTCTATCGCCGACTTGTAGGTGTAGCTGTTCTGCGGATCCTGCATGTTGAGCGCCAGGTTGTACGGGAGGTTGTGCCCGAAGTTCATGAAGTAGGTGAAATCGAAGTGGATCTGGTTCCATAAGTGCCGCTGGATCGAGAAGTTCCAGCGGTCGTTCACGCCGGTGTGCATGGTCTGGTCGAAAAAGAAGGGGCTGTCGCCCAGGTTGGTGTAACGCCCCAGCGATTTCTCCAACGGCATGGTCAGCGGATAGCTGGGCGGAAACGGATTGCTGAGCTTGGCCTGGGGGACGCCGTTGATCGACGGGGCCACGTTGGTTCTGTAACTGTAGCCGTACATGGGCAGCACACCGCTGGCCAGTGTGTTTTGGATCACCACAGGTGGAGTGACGTAGCGGGCATAGCCGGCGCGGATGGCGGTCCGGTCGTTGATCCGGATGGCGACGCCGACCCGAGGCATCAGGGTGAGCCTCTGGGTCTTGTAGGCTCCGCGGTTGGAGCTGTCTGCGAAGATCCAGGCCCCGTTGTACTTGGGCGGAGTCTTCAGGTACGGCAACACCGCATCCGGCATCTTGGGCGGATTGCTCTGCATCTCCGGAATGGGGCTGGTGAGGTCCAGGTAGCGGGAGATCCGATTCTTCTCGTCGTACGGGGCGCTCTCGTACTCATACCGCAGCCCCAGGTTCAGGGTGATGATGCGGGTGAGCCGGATGTCGTCCTGGAAGAAAACACCATAGTAATTCGACCGGAAATACTGGTACGGGAAGGTTTGGCCGTAGGAGTTGCTGTCCATGGCGCCCAGCAACAAGGTGGCGTAGTCGCTGCCGTTCCTTGTCAGGTCAGGGCTTTGGAACGTCTCTGCGGTGTAGGTCTGGTAGGGATAGAAAGCCATCAGATTCGGGAAGATCCCATCGGCTTTGTGCTTTCGGTGAGCGAACCCGGTCTTGAGGTTGTGCTTGCCCATGGTCTTGCGCAGGCTGCCATCCCAGGTCCAATGCCGGGGGTGCTGGATCCAGTAGCCGGCCTTTCCGTAGCTGCCGCCGCCGACGTACAGGTAGGGATAGTAGATCGCCGGCATCTCGCCGATGTACGGCTTGTACCAGGGGTTGTTGGGCCAGAACTGGGCCAGTCCGGCCTCGCCAACCATCGAGCGGGGTGCGATGTAGTCGTCCTCGAGCGAGCCATAGCTCATGCGGAGATTCAGCACCGTGGTGGCGTTGAGGGTGTACACCGTATCGCCGGCGATGTTGCGGTTATGCATGGCGCCACCGTTGTCGTTGGGCACCGCGGCGGACTGCACGTACTCGGTCTGATCCAGAATAGTCCTGACCCGGGAGAAGCGGAAGAAGGCCTTCCAGTTGTCCCGGATGTTCCAGTCCACGCGCTCGGAGAAGTTCCAGTATTTCTGGGGCCAGGAGTAGCCGATCTTGTAGTTGTTTATGCCGGTGAGGTTGTCGCCGGGACCGTTGGGCCCCCAGATGTCCTGCATGTACCGCTTGGCCGTAGGATCGATCTGGGCTGGTGGAATGATGTTGCCCGCGAACGGCGTGCGGCTGATGGCCCCGGTGGCCGGATCGAACTTGGTGCTGTAGGGGTCATAGATGGTGCGCAGGGTACCGTTGGTATTCAGGGTCCTGGAGAAATTGCCCTGCTTTTCGAGATCCGTGGGCTGGGTGGTAATCCTGTAGGTCGGTTCCTGGCAGCGCCATCCCTCGTAGGCCGTAAACGTGAACAGCTTGTTCTTGATCACCGGGTTGCCGCCGGTCACGCCCCAGATGTGGTTCCGCACCAGGTTGGGAGTGTTGGTCACCGAGTTGGTGCGGGCATTGAAGTACGGGTTGCGCGCGAAGTAGTACACGGTGCCGTGGATTTCGTTGGTGCCGGCCTTCATGCCCACGCTCATGATGCCCCCGGCGCTGTGGCCGAACTCCGCATCCACGCTGTTCTGCTGGACGGAGAACTCCTGGACAGCGTCCATGGGGGGAGCGTAGGACCCCTTCACCCCGATCTGAAGCGGCGCGCCATCAAGGGAAATGTCGTTCTTCATGGTGGTATTGCCGCCCACGTCGATCTGGCTGGAAGACCACATGTAGAACGGATTGCGATGCGCGACGTCCCAATAGCGGTTCACGACCGCCGGGTCCAGCAGCGCCAGGGTGAACGGATTGCGCTGCATGATGGGCAGATCGGTGAGCATCTTGCGGTCGATCGTCAGTTCCATGGTGCTGGTAGTGAACTGAAGGGCGACCACGGCTTCGGTAACCGTCACGGTCTCCGAGACCACGCCAGGCTGTATGGTCACGTTGATGGTGAGGTCGGCGCGCACCTGGACCTGAATTTTTTCCTGGGTGAACTTGCTGAAGCCGGTCATGGTAACGGTGACGCTGTACGAGCCGGGTTCGACGAAATCGAAGGCGTACTGCCCGCTCTCATTCGTGTTTTTGGACGTCGCAACGCCGGTATTCTCGTTGCGCAAAGTGACGTTCGCTCCAACCACCAATGCTTGGCTGGAGTCTGTGACCACGCCCTGCACCTTGGCACGGTAGTCCTGCGCGGTCAGAAGGCCGGCGCAGCATGCGCCCAGCACCAGGAGTAGCCAAAAGTGCCTGCCTGAAAACTTCATGTATACCTCCATTGCGAGACTGTAACCTTTACGAGATTGGTTGTGGAATGGCCGGGTTCCCCACGCTTTCCGGAACCCGGAAATCAGAAAAGGCACCTCCACCTGAGGTATTCCCCCCAAGGTGCCGCCCGAAGGTGTAGGCGCCATTTCCAAGCTCACTTCCCCCTGAAACCGGGAGAATTGGAACAACCGTATCACAGGCCTGACCGGCTGTCAACCGGCCTCACAGACTTGTCGGAGCAAAGTAGAAACTTCCGGTGCTCTGCAAAGTAGAAAGTTCCGATCCGCCTTTTCCTGCGCGTGCTTGTAGGCCTATGCAGCCTTGATCGGCCCGCGCGCCCTGTGTGGACCAGGCATCGGCCAGTCGCAACCCGGACGACCTCGAACAGCTCGTTTCAAACGGTAAGCCGGCCCTTCGCACGGTGCCGCTTGCCGCCATCGAGAGGAACTTTCTACTTTGCTCGAACCGGAACTTCTCAGTTTGCCGCGACACCGGCCTCACAGACTTTGCCGTCAGCGATTCCGGAACGAATTTTTTTAACTGGCCCAGACATTTGATTCTGCCTTTGTTTTAGCCCCGGAAGACCGGGGAGCAAATTCGCATTTCATTTTGGGCCTTGACTCGGTCGGCTGTCTGATATAAGCTATAGATCTCAGATGCGGGAGGGCATTGTGCACCCATCTCAACTCTCGGCCGCGGAACGCAGCTTCCGATCCCGCATCGCCCAACTGGGCCACGACCACTGGTTCCTGCGCGGAACCCTGTCGGTCCGCACCCGGACGTGCGGAAAACCTAATTGCCGCTGCGCCCGGGGAGCACGGCACACCTCCCTGTATTTGGTCCAAAGCCACTCCGGGAAGATGCGTCAGATTTGCGTCCCCAAAGCCTGGGAAGATCGAGTCCGCCAGGCGGTCCAGGACTACCAGCAAATGCAGCGCCTGATCGAAGAAGTCTCGGAGCTGGAATGGAAGCGCCTGCGGGAAAGGAAGCCATAGTATTCTCCAACGACTGATCCGCTATTTGGAGAAGATCTTTGACCTCTCCGCGAAGGTCATCGCGGAGATCTCGGATCGGCGACTGAAACCGCGCATCCCCACCGCGGTGTTGGTGAAATCGGCGCTGGCTCTGTTTTGGGCCCGGCTGGGCAGCCTGAATGCCCTGGAGACCGTGGCCGCCGCCCGCTTCTGGAAGAGTTGGCTGGGACGGCGCATGGCCAGCGCCGATACCATGGGGGACGTGCATGCCCTGCTGAATAGCGATGGATTGAGGGCCGGGATCCATTCCGTCTATGAACGCCTGAAACGGAACAAGGCGCTGCCGGACATTCAGGGTCTCGGCGTGGCCGTCTTGGACGGCCACGAGAGTCACGCCAGCTACCGGCGTCATTGCACGGGCTGCTTGCAGCGAACCATCCACAGTGAGAAGAAGGGGGACCGCATCCAGTTCTACCACCGCAATGTGACCCTGATGTTGGCGCCGGGAGCACGCCCGGGCCACAAGGCGATCGGTCTGCTGTTGGACCTGGAGCCCCAGCGTCCTGAAGAGGATGAGGCGGCCACAGCGCTGCGTTTGCTGGGGCGAGTCCTGGCGGCTTATCCTCGCGCCTTCGATGTGGTTCTGGCAGACGCTCTCTATGCCGAAGCCCCGTTTTTCAATTTCCTGGCGGCCCATGGCAAACACGCCCTGGTGGTTCTCAAGGACGAGCTCCGCAACATTTATCAAGACGTCCTGGGGCTGTTTAAGTTGGTCCAGCCCCAGAAGGGCCGGTATCGGTCACGGGATTGCCGGTGGTGGGATTTCCCAGAGTTGGTTTCTTGGCCGCAGGTGAAGGTCCCCTTGCGGGTGATTCGCTCGGTGGAGACCTACGCGGTGCGCCGCCAACTCACCGGGGAGGTGGTGCAGGAAACCAGCGAATGGATCTGGGTGACCACCTTATTGCCAGCGCAAGCTTCCACCGAGCGGGTGGCGGGTTTGGGCCATCAACGCTGGGACGTGGAAAACCATGGGTTCAATGAGTTGGTCAACGGCTGGTATGCCGATCATGTGTACAAGCATGAACCCAACGCCATCGAGTCGTTCCTCCTGACGGCCTTCCTGGCCTACAACCTCTTTCACGCCTTCATCACCCTCAATCTCAAGCCGCAAATCCGGCGTGGGAAGCCGGAGATCTTTTGGGCGCGCCTGATTGCCGCACAAATTCACGCCGATGCCGGAGCTTTCACCTCGGCTCGTTCGCCGTGAGATCCCGTCCTTCGGCTCTTGGCAGTGTGTCCAATTTTTATCGCGCCTGAGCTCAGTAAGCCCGGGTGTCGCCGCTGCAGCCAGCAGGGTCCCTTTCAGGCCGATTCCAGCCGACTTCCGCCGGCCGAACCGCCCTCCGAATCTGCTCAAAGGCGGGCAGAAACGCCAAGCATTATTTTTCCTTCATGTTGCTGGAGCCTTTAAGACACTCCGAATCTGCTCAAAGGGCGGCAGAAACGCCAAAAGCCATCCTGTCAACGACTTTCTTATGCTTTTCCAGGACGGAAGCGGAATCGCTGCTTTGCCGTGCTGCGGGTGTCGCGGCAAACTGAGAAGTTCCGGTTCGAGCAAAGTAGAAAGTTCCTCTCGATGGCGGCAAGCGGCACCGTGCGAAGGGCCGGCTTACCGTTTGAAACGAGCTGTTCGAGATCGTCCGGGTTGCGACTGGCCGATGCCTGGTCCACACAGGGCGCGCGGGCCCATCAAGGCTGCATAGGCCTACAAGCACGCGCAGGAAAAGGCGGATCGGAACTTTCTACTTTGCAGAGCACCGGAAGTTTCTACTTTGCTCCGACATTGCCGTGCTGCGGGTTGACACGGGGTGCGGTGGGGTGTATATTCGACTTGTCCGGGAGTCCTAAATGGAAATTCGTGCGCCGGGATAAACCGGCACGAGGCAGAGCAATGCAAGAGTCTTACGAGAAAGGGGTAGCGACCCGCTCGGCCTCGAGTTTTGCGTCAGGTGCCGCGAGGTATCTGGCGAAGCGTAAACAGAGGTACAGGTGGGCTGGGTATCGAGCTTCAAAAAATTGCAGTCAGGACGCCGACGCTCTGGATTTGGCGGAAGGCAACATGACCGGGGGCGCTAGCGCGAGCCCGTGGTCAGTCCTGTGTAGTCATAAACCCCAGACACGCCTAGAAGCTTCGTGCACGAGAACCGGGAGACCCCCGGGGCGTCTCGGCCCCAATCGGGTCGAGACCGGTCCGCGAAGGCGAAAGCCGTACGGTGGGCATGTACGTTCTGGAGGAGTCGGACCACGCAATAGTACCGATGAAGCTGCTGAACAAAGAGGGGTAACCTTCGGCGGAAGCGGTGGAGGGAAGGGCGTGGCCCAAGGAGAACATCGTCCGATCTGACACGTTCCCGACACAGAGCGGGAGAACGCGTGTGCCAGGGGTCGGGTGGTGTGCGGCGGGCAGTTTGCCGCCAACATCTGAGGGAGGAGCGGTATGCGCTAATGAGCGCCCGTACGGATCTGTGCGGGGGGTACCAGGCGACTGGTATCCCTACCGCGGCTGGTTTGGGAAGATAGCCGCCGGGCGGTGGATCACGGGGACGTCGCGCGGCTGGGCGGTGAGGACAACATCAGAAAATTGACAAACGGAGTTGAAATGGGTAACGTTAAACGAATCAGCATCTTAGCGATTACATCTCTGGTACTGATGCTAGTGCTGGCGGCGGTCGGCCTCGCCCAAAATACGGGCACCATTACCGGCACAGTGACAGATCCCAGCGGCGCCGCCGTACCGGACGCCGCTATCACCGTCAAGAATGTGAACACTGGCTTGACTCAGACCGTCCGGACGGCCTCGGATGGGATCTACAACGCGCTCTACCTGACACCGGGCACCTATACCGTCACTACCGCGAAGGCCGGCTTCCGGAAGTCCGAGGCCGCCAACCTCGTAGTGAACGTGAACACCGTTGTCCGTCTCGATATGCAACTCGTTGTGGGGGCGGTCGAGCAGGTAATGGAAGTGACCGCCGAGGCTCCTCTGCTGGACTCGCAGGGGACAAACCTCGGCAAGGTCATACCGGCCAGGGCGATCAGCGATCTGCCGTTGTTCATCGGCGGCGGCCTAAGAGCCAACTTGGCCTTCGTCATCCTGACGCCGGGGGTGATTGGGTCATCGAGCAACCCGCGCATTGCCGGTGGCCTGCTCGACGGCCAAAGCGAACAACTGGACGGCTCCGAAGCCAATAGCGAGCGCCGCAACGACCCATCCATGAACGGCGTGAGCGTGGAGGGCATGCAGGAGTTCAAGGTGCAGAGCGGGGCCTACTCCGCCGAATTCGGCCGCACTTCCAACGGCGTGATCAACTGGGTCACTAAGTCGGGAGCCAACGAGGTGCACGGCAGCGGATTCATCTTCAATCGCAATGAGGTTTTCAACGCCCGCGGGTTCACCTTCGTGGCGTCGAAGAGGCCGATCATACGCACGTGGAACCCAGGCGGAAGCTTTGGCGGACCGGTCTATATCCCCAAGGTGTACGACGGCCGCAACAAGTTCTTCTTCTTCTTTGCGTACGAAAAAGCCATGAACAGGAGCGGCCAATCGACGAGCCTGACCAGCCTGGTGGTGGACGAGTACCGCATCGGAGACATGCGCCGAAACGTGGACTCGAGCGGGAAGACGATTCCGCTGTACGATCCGTTCGACGCCAGCGGCAACATCATCGCGAATGCGGCCAACCGCCCACGCATGCAATGCAATGGCGTTCTCGACGTGATTTGTCCGGAACGGATCGATTCAATGGCTAAGGCGGCCATCGCGATGCTGCCACACCCCGACGATCCGACCAAAATAACCCAGAACTATCGCTCAAGGAGTTGGTCGCAGGGCAGGACGGCCTTGCCCTCGATCAAACTCGACTATGTCTTTAACGAGAAGCACCGTGCCAGCTTCCTCTACAGTCACTATTTCAGCCCGGCTCAGAAGAGCATCAACGCCATTGAGGGACTTCCCGGCACTGGTTTTCCGACGGACGTGCTGATCGAGTACTACCGATACAACCATGACTACGTCATCAAGCCCAACCTGCTTTATCACCTCACAGCAGGTTTCAACAAACGCCACCTCGTCGAAGCGCCCCCTTCCGTGTGGAATGCACCCCCGGAGTGGGCGACGCTATTCGCACTAAAGGGCATGCCGAATTCAATTCCTGCCGGAATCAACTCCGTATTCGGCGCCGGAGGGGTCACCTGGGGGAACAGTGTGTTCACGGATTCGCGCCAAAGGACTACGGAAATAAAAAACCAAGTGGCGTGGATCAATGGAAGACACACCGTCAAGTTCGGGATGAATTATCTGCGAGGAATTTATCGCCGGCTCGACCACAACAATGGTTACGGATCGATGAGTTTCAGTGCGGCCGGGACCGGCAACCCGAACGTCGCCAACAGCGGCTCTGACTGGGCCTCCTTGCTGCTCGGCGTGAACAGTGGGGGCAGTTTCCGTTACTACTCCGACACCGCGTTCCAGTGGCCTTACTACGCCTGGTACATTCAGGACGACTTCAAAGTGACGAGGAAGTTTACGCTGAATATCGGCCTGCGTTATGAGATACCGGTCCCCAAGGGAGAAAGGAACCACAACAACAGCAACTTCTGCCCGGCCTGTCCGAACGCTGCTGCCGGCGGACTGCCTGGAGCCATGATCTTCGCCGGCACCGGTACCGGCCGGAGCGGCATCGACCGTTTTGGGGAAACCAGAAAGAACGCCTGGGGTCCCCGGCTGGGGCTCGCTTACCAGATCACGTCCAAGACCGTGATCCGCACCGGCGGGTCCATCTTCTACCAGCCGTCGCGCGAAGATGGCAACGCCGACAACGGCATCCAGGGCTTTGGCGGATCGTACAGCGCGACCGCCAACACGCTCTCCAGCGGCATCGCTTTCCTGAGGAAGGATGGCTTGTCAGGGGCGGCTGACCAGGCGGCGATAAAGGCGAACACACCGCCCCTGATCGACCCGACGATCCAGCTTTACGGGACCCCCTTCTATTACAACCCGACGGCGGGCCGGGCGCCATATTTTGCGGACTGGCAATTCACGATCGAGAGAAGCCTGGGCCAGGCCGCGGTGTTCCGCGCGACCTATCACGGGGTTGTCGGAGTCAAGATGCTTTCGAGGCAGCAGAACCAAAATCAGCTTGATCCGAAGTACTGGTCCGTCTATGGAACGCTTCTGAGTACGCCGATCAGTACCGCTTTGACGAATCCCACGGTCATCGCCGCGGGATTCAAGTTGCCGTTTCCGGGTTACCGCACCAACTTGCAACTGCAACAGGCCCTTCGTCCCTACCCGCAGTACTCCGGAGTCGACAGCAATGCGGGCGGTCAGAACGATGGCCATTCGACCTACCATGCCCTGGAGACCAGCTTCGAGCATCGGTTTTCGAAAGGCCTGTTCCTGATCGCCAACTACACTTTTTGCAAGTTGATTTCCACTTCGAATGGCGAGGACGCCAACCGCAGCAGCGACGGCACCGTTCAGAATTACTACAACCGGCGGTTGGACAAGGCCGTCGCGAGCGAGGATAGGCCTCACAACCTCCGGATGGCCTACGTCTACGAACTGCCCTTCGGAAGACGGATGAAGTGGCTAAACAACATGCACCCGGTGCTCAATGGAATCATTGGCAACTGGAGGGTATCGGCAATCCACACCTATGTGAACGGCACGCCGTTAGTATTCACGTGCGGCCAGAACTTGTACAGTGCGGGCGGCCAGGTACGGTGCAGCTTCGCGCCGGGGGTTGCGGACGGCACGGTCCCGTTGCTCAATCCGCAATGGAGTTCCGGTAGGAGCGTCGCGTGGGGCGTCCCTCGACTCAACAAGGCGGCCATCGTCCTGCCGCCCAATATGACCTATGGCGACACGCCTCGCAGAATGTCCTACTTTCGCAGCAATTGGTCACAAAGCGAGGAAATGGCGCTCATAAAGGAGTTTGCCATCAATGAAAAGGTGAGCCTCGAGATGCGGGCCTCCGCCTCGAACCCTTTGAACCGTGTTACGCTCGCTGATTTCAACACCAGCCAGAACAACGTCAACTTCGGCATGATCACCTCGCCGCAGGGCAACAGCCCGCGGAATATCCAGCTCGGAGCGAGGATTTCTTTCTGATCGGCCTGTACTAACCGGTGGCCGGCGCATTACTCTATCGTGTTTGCGCCGGCCACTTCACTCACAGTGGCTTTAAGAAGGAATTCATCCATGAAACAAGCTTCTGATGAATCCACACGCCGTGATTTCTTGAGCCGCTCGTCGCTGGCGGCGACGGCTCTCGGGAGCGCCGCGGTTGCCGCGGCCTCTCCCCAAGCGATTAAGCCCACTGTCACCGCCCGATCGGCGTCGCGCGTGGTGGGCGCCAACGACCGCATCAACGTGGGCATGATCGGCATGGGTGGCATGGGCACCGTGCACCTCCAGGCCTTCATGAAGCAGACCGAAGAAGAAAAGGACATCCGGGTGATGGCCGTCTGCGACATTTACACCCGCCGCAAGCAACGGGCCCGGGACATCGCCAGGCTCGCGGATAAGGACCTCCATCACGACTACCCCGACCTGCTGGCGCGCAACGACGTGGACGCCGTGCTGATCGCTACGCCCGACCACTGGCACGGCCGGATGGCCCTGGACGCCCTGGCCGCCGGCAAAGACGTCTACCTGGAAAAGCCGATGACCTACAGCATTGAGGAGGCGCGGGCCGTCGCCGAAGCCGTTAGGAAGTACAACCGCATCCTGCAGGTGGGAGCCCAAGGGCTGTCTTCCCCGAGCACGCACAAGGTGAAGGAATTGATTGAGAGCGGCGAGATCGGGGAACTTCTGGGTGCACAAGCATCCTCGTCGGGCAACTCGCTGCTGGGTGTAATGAACTACCGTATCGAGCCGGAGGGTACCCCGGAAACCATCGACTGGAACCGCTGGCTGGGCTCCGCGCCGAGGCGGCCCTTCAGCGCCGAGCGCTACTTCCGCTTCCGCAAATACTGGGACTATTCGGGCGGCCTTGCCACTGACCTGTTCTATCACGGCCTGGGACCACTCTTGTTTCCCATGGGGGCACAGTTCCCCATACGCGTGAGCGCATCGGGGGGCATCTACGTGCAGAAGGACCGGGAAGTGCCCGATACCTACGCCACGCTCATCGAGTACCCGAATTTCATCATCAACATGTCCGGCTGCATGGTGAACGGATCTATAGGCCGGTATCACCAGCAAGTCATTTTCGGCAACAGAGGCACAATCGTGGTCGAGGGCGGCCGTGTGCTGGTGGTGCCGGAGACATTCCCCGAACTGCAACGACAGGGGCAGCCGCGGCAGCGATCGGAGCCGAAGGCACATGAGTTGCCTCCCCAAGGCCCGCAGCGGGATGCCCGCACCCCGCACACGACGAATTTCTTCGCGTGCGTGCGCTCGCGCAAGCAGCCCAACCTTCCCGCGGAACTCGGGTACAAGGTCATGGTGGCCATCCGGTTGGGCGTCGACGCCTACCGCGAGGGCAAGACGAAACTGTTCGATCCGAAAACGCAAAGGGTAGTCGACAAGGCGCCCGCGCGTACGGAGTACGAAGGCGACGGTAAGAACCACACCATAAACGAGCTTAAGAACATCCCGGCGTAGAGCGGGTTGATGAAGATGACATTCCAGCGCGTCGACCCGGAGCAGTACGATATGGCTGGCGGCACGTTACAGGTGCCTTTTCAGAACTCCACTGAAGGAGTTCTTGTGGAAGTCCGACACAGGAGGTGAATGGTGAGGAGTCATTTAATTCTGCCTCCTCAGCAGAATCTGTGGGTTGATTCCGGTTCCGGGAGTCGTCCCAAGTTGTGATACAGGGCAATTTCCATGGCCTTGTAGGTGCGAAAGCCGTAGGATCGTCTGGTAACCACTCGGATTTT